>Ga0210408_10002199_pt1 | contig 19287 bp, 19 predicted proteins | sample IncBWH4MmetaG_FD_155471 | JGI IMG/M metagenome (GOLD analysis project Ga0210408, IMG submission 155471) | Forest soil microbial communities from Barre Woods Harvard Forest LTER site, Petersham, Massachusetts, United States - Inc-BW-H-4-M | ecosystem: Environmental > Terrestrial > Soil >...
TGATGTGGAACTCCACCCCGGCCGCATCGGCGGCCGCGGCGATCTGGTGGGTGACCCAGTCAGGGTTCCACGGCCGGGCATGCGCCGGGTCGTTGGAGAACAGGTACGCGTCATCTCGCAGTTCGACCTCGACCGCAGCCGGCGCGGCCCTGATCTCGTCCAGGTAGACCGCGATCAGCGCGCGTCCGCTGATCTTCGGCGGCACCACCGAGGTCATGAAAGAGATCATCGGCCCCCGGCCCCGGCTTGAAGCCTTGACCAGGACCTCTGCGAAGCCTGTGCTCCCATTCCTAACGCGTCGCTGGACAGGATGTCAGGACCGGCCGCCTGTGGCCTACCCGGTAGGGTCCGCCCGCGTGGTGGAGTTTGGAGTGGGTGCCCTGCTCGGCGACCCTCATTCGACGACCCACCAGGACCGCCGAAGGCGGCGACCGCCTTGTCGGCGTCGAAAGTGCCGCGGCAAATACCTTTATTGGGGCGATGCCCCGGATTCTCGCGGGATCCACGCTAAGGATCAAGAGGGTGCGGTTCTGCTAGACGGATGTGTTAACGAGACCGCGCGAGGTGAGGGAGATGCAGTAAGAACCAGCGACGCATTACGAGTGGCGTGCCGCCTGCCTGCGCACGCGCTACCTGCACCGATAGCACGGATCATCGCACTGACGGCACCCAAGACGCTGGGATTATCCGGCACGCCGTTCCACGAACCGTTCCACGGCCGCGGCGCCGCTGCTTATTAGAAGGCCTTGATCGGTGTGATCGTCGATCGCCACGGCTCTGACGCGGGCGTTGGACGCTGCGGGGCAGCCGACTCACCGACGCAGATGGGCGGCGAGTCCGAGTACCTCCAGTGACGCACGGTGTCTGGCGCTCCACGCGATATCCGTTATGGTCGGTAACGCAGTCGCTGAGGCGGTCCTTCGAAGTCGCGCCGTATTGAGTGATATGTAGCCAGTGCGGGTGTCCGTCAGGGGCCGGTCAGCGGACGACGGTTGCGATAAGGGCAGACTGCATCCTGGCACTGTTGCCATCAGGAGATGCAATTCGGCCACCTGCGCCTGGTACAGCTCCTGGTACCGCTCGCATAGCCCCAGGTAGACCTGGGCGCGTTCCCAGGCATGGGGCACGCCTCCGGGCACGACCGGGTAATCGGCCGGGTCCAGTCCGGCAGCCAGGGCCGGGCCGATGCCGCCAGCGGCAGCCACGTCGGCGCCGAAGCGGGCGATTGCGATCCGGTGGCGGGCCAGCAGGCCACCGGTGGGGGCGGCGTCGGGAGGAAGGCTGGATGTCGCGGTCACGGAGGATTTCCGGTTGCCGGCGCGGCGCGAGGAGGCATCGGGTGAGCCGGGCGCCACACCGGGCGTAGAAGGAGTGAGTCCGGTTGCGGCCTGGCCGGGGATGCCGCTGTGGACGCGTCCGCTGCCGTTGCGTGCTTGCCGCGCGGGGCTGCGGGGTGAGTGGGCCGAGATCCAGACGCGGGCAGGGCGTCCGAGGTAGTAATGAACAGCGGCCATGGCGTTCCCCTTTGACTGAGATATTGCGAGAAAATTGACGCCGGGAAGCGGTGCGTGCCAGGCCCAGCCGGGGGTGAGGATGAGATCACCCGGTTCCATTGGCACCCGGACCCCGTCGATGATCATGCGGACACGCGGGCCTGGCTGAGCTCCTCCTCAAGGAAACGCGAGGAGCAACTGGCGGCCTAGCTGGGTCAGCCGCCGGCTCGGTTCTGGCGGCTGTTAGCAGAGTGACACGGTCTGCCCTGCGGCCGGCAGCGAGTCCGGCGGCCGCGGTCATGGCGGCCGTGACCAGGACAACGATCCAGGCCCGGTCGAAGCCAGCCAGGTCTCCTGCCGGGTGGTCGCCGAGCACGGCCACGAGGACCGCCACGCCTACGGCCGACCCCAGCTGGCGGCCCATGGACAGCACCGCTGAGCCGGACGCCAGCTGCGCCTGCGGTACGGCGTCGGCGGAGGCGAACAGCGACGGCTGGATCAGCGCATTGGCCACGCCCCACAGCAGCGCGCTCGGCAGCACGACGGCCGTATAGGCGGGCACGTGGCCGGCCGTAGCCAGCGGCCAGGCCCCGGCGGCGGCGAAAAGCACGGCGCCGGTGACGACGGTGCCAGGCACGCCGAAGCGTGCGCAGAGCCGGCCGGAGAACGGTGAGATGACGCCCGCGGTGATGGGTCCCGGAACGATGCAGGCAGCGGCCCGCAGAACCGAGAACCGCCATTCCACGGTGAGCAGCAGCGTGGTGCCCAGGAGCATCGCCGCGAAGCCCGTGTAGTAGGCGACGAGCCCGATAGCGCCGGCGCTGAACCTGCGGGCAGCGAAAAGCCGCGGTGAGACCAGCGGCTCGGGGTGACGGCGGATGTGAGCGACGAACGCAATGGCCAGGACCAGTCCGGCCGCAACCACCAGCCCCGTACGTGCGGATGGCCATCCCGGTGCCTCGGTCAGCCCTGTGCACACCAGTCCCACCGCGCCGAGCACCAGCACCGTTCCGAGGCTGTCGATGCGCCAGCCGGTTCGCTGACTGCCGCGCATACCGCACCCGCCGCGGCGACGACCGGCACGCTGACCGCCTGGCCGCGGCAAGACTACGGCGCCTGCCGCCAGCGCGGCGAGAATCACCGGCACGTTGATCAGGAAAATCCAGCGCCAGCTCGACTCGACCAGCAGGCCGCCGAGCACTGGGCCGCTGCCAGCGGCCAGCGCACCGACCCCAGCCCACACTCCTACCGCGCTCCCTCGCTGCTGCGCTGGAAACACCGACAACGCGAGCCCGAGTGAGGTCGGCATGAGCATGGCGGCCCCTGCTGCCTGCAGCACCCGGAAGGCGATCAGCACCGGCAGATCGGGGGCCAGCGCGCAGCCCAGCGAGGCGACGCCGAACACCATCAGGCCGGTCAGGAAACACGTGCGCGGCCCGATGCGGTCGGCGGCGCGCCCGGCGGGCAGCAGCAGCGCGGCCAGCACGATGGCATACACATCGAGGATCCAGGAGACGTCGGATAGCGACGCGGGAGCGAACTCGTGCTGCAGCGCCGGCAGTGCGATGTTGACCACCCACAGGTCCAGGACGGTGAGGAACTGCGCTGCGGACAGCACAGCCAGCACTACCCACCGGCGCCCCTGAGACTGCGACGGCTCATCATGCTGGGCTCGAGCCTGGCGCTGGTGCGAGGGTATTTCCCTCGCCTGCGGCCTGGCAATCGCCCGCCTGCGCGCTACCTTGCTGATCATGTCGTTAACTCTTTCGCTGCTGATGGGCACTCTCGGCGGTCCTGCCGGCCGGGGAGGGAAGCTGGTTTCGCAGATGCCTGATGGCACCCGCACGGGTGGAGAGTTCGGCGCGGCCGCCCAGTGCCTCCAACTCGAGCGGCATTAGCAGGTTGCGCTGCAGCGCCGCGAGCCGCTCGGGGGTAGCCGCCAGGACGGCGAGATCGCCGGCGAGGCGGGCCATCTCCGTTCCCCATGCCCGGCGGACCGATCCACGCCGGCTGTTCCGTCCAAGATCGGCCAGCCGACCCAGATCGGCGTGGGCCAGGACACCAAGCTGGACGACGACTGGGACCTGCCCGCCCATCCCGGCAATGAGCAGATCCGCCCGGCCCCGGAGCCAGTCCTCGGCCCGGGCCGTCGGCTCCGCTGTCGCTGGTGCGCCCAGATGCTGCGTGAGCCAGACTCGGAACCCCATCTCAGCAAGCCTTCTTCGCTCAGGTCCGGACCGGATGTCGTGGCTGATCCGGTCCCACTGGCATGGTTGTGGTCGTGCCCGGCGCCAGTGTGATCTCGTACTCCACGGTGCCGGGCCCGCGGCCGACTAGCTCGGCGCGGACGTTGCGCAGCAGCCCGGCCATCGCGGCGTTGTCCGCGGAGACCAAGGCGGTGAAACGGCCGATGCCTTCGCAGCGGGCGCGGCGGGTCAGCTGGGCCAGCAGTACAGTGCCCAGTCCACGGCCTTGCCAGTCGTCGGCGATGGTGACGGCGATCTCCGCGGCTTGCGGGTCGCCGGCGTCGCGGACGTAGCGGGCGATGCCCACGCCACGCCCGTCGGCATTCAGCGCGGTGAGCGCCTCGTGGTCGTGGTGGTCGACCTGGGTGAAGTAGCCCAGCTCCGCCTGGGTCAGTTCGTTCTTTCCTGTCAGGAAGCGCATCTGGCGGGAGCGGGCACTCAGCCGGGCGAAGCCATCGGCCAGCAGCGGCGCATCAGTGGACCGGACCGGCCGTATCACCACCTTTGACCCGTCGTGCAGCACCACCGGCCTGCCCTTCGGCCCGGGCCGCAGCCGGTGACCGCCCACGCGGCGCCAGTACAGCCCTAGCCGGCTGCCGATCCGGCCTCGGAGTGATCTTCGGGCATCAGGTGAGCCAGCCCTCAGCCGGTGCAACCGCGCTTGCTCAGCCGCGCGGGCGGCATCCATCTGGGACTGCTTGTGCGCCTGCATCACCGCTAGGTAGATGTGATAGCTGATCATTAGATTGCTCCTTCAAGGGTGGTCAGTTCGCGAAAACGTGGTGATTGAACCGGTCTGTCGGCGGCGCCCGCCTGATACGTGCCAGCGTCGCCGTAAAGACCGGTGACGCCGCCTTGGGTGAATGCCATACCTACGGGCCGCCCGAGGGACTTATGCAGGCGTGGCGGCAGCGCGATGTTGACCACCCGCAAGTCCAGCACCATGAGGAACCGAGCCGCCGACACCATCGCAAGCACTGCCAACTGCCACTGGCTAGGTTCGGCTTATCCAGCCTGCCCTGCCGCGGTCAGGCCTCCCCTTCCTTGAAGGGGCCGGCGTAGTGATCGCAGAAGACCTGAGCCAGCATGTGCTCTTCCTCCGGCTTGATGACGGCTTCCTGCCAGCGCGGCCCAGCAAACGTCTCAAGTGCGGCAACCGAGTCCCAGTGCGTCACGACGACGAACTCGGGCTGGTCGCTCCAGCGGCTCCGACCCCAGGCCACCTGAGAGCACCCTGCTTGTGCCTGCACGGTCGGGACGCCGGTCTCGCGCACGAAGCGCTCGAACTCGCCTTCCTTTCCAGGATGGATCTGGGCGCGAAACACTCGAATGATCACGAGCGGGCTCCTTCCGGGATGATCAAGGTTTCAAGCTTCCATGCCGCTCCGCTGGGGGTATAGCCGTACGGACGGCTGTTCGCCGGCGAGCGCAGCGAAAGCAGCCGCTTCCAGGTGAGGTGCTAGGTCGCTGCGTAACGGGATAGTTGCGCCGTCCTCTCCCCGCGGGGACGGGGAGGTGGCACTGCTTGTGACGGTCAGCTAGTGTTCACCTCGATGGTGACGGGCACCCGGTTGGTGATGACGTCGTAGACAGCCGAGCGGGCGCGGGATTGCTCGACGATTTCGCGCAGCTTCTCGGCCGGGGCATCGCCCTTGATCGTGAAGCGAACGGTGATTCGCTCGTAGCCGTTGCGCACGTCCGGGCTGAGCCCGAGAAGGCCGTTCAGGTCGATGTCACCGGTGACCGTGGAGCGGACCTCGGTCAGCTTGACCCGCCGGACGGCGGCGATGTTGGCCAGGCCGGCGGTGAGGCATGCGGCCAGCGCGTGCAGGACGAACTCGACAGCGGTGGGACCGTGGTCCTGGCCCACCAGGACGGCGGGGTGGTCGGCGTCGAAGACGAAGGTGCGCTCGTGTGAGCGTTCTTCGCCGACACCGAAGTAGTCCGCGATGGTGCTGCGGTTGTGGGTGCCGCTGATCCACTGGTTGTGGGCCCGGAACTGGAATTGGGCTGCCTGGGGCGCCTGCTTGACCGCGTCCAGGGTGGCGAACAGGGTCGCGGTGTCCACGCCGTTGCGCATCGAATCGCTGGCCTGGGCGGTCGTGTCGGTGGTGGTCATCGTCGTATGTCTCCTTGAACGTGGGTTGCCTGTGGTGGCTGTGCCGAGGTGTGATCAGTTCGTGGGTTCCGCGGGGTGGCCTCCTTTCCTGATTGCAGTGGCAGGTCAGGCGGTCGCCGGCAGGCGCTCGCCCGGGATCGGCCGGGCGGCCAGTGCCGCTGCCTCGGTGTCGATGGCGGCGCTGAATTGTTTTTGCAGCTCGGTGAACGCCGGCACCGCCGGGTAGGCCGCCAGGCGGCAGGTGATCTCGAAGATCTCCCTGAGCGCCTGGTCGCGCTGCTGCTGGTAGCGGGCGAGCGTGGTGCCTTCCTCGGCGTCGGCACTCAATGCCTGGTCCAGTGCGATGGCCAGGAACTCGGCGTCGCGGAACGCGTCGCTGATGCCGTGGGCGGTGATGGCGTCACGGTGATAACCGGCATCGCCTACCAGCGCCCAGCCCGGGCCGAACGCCTGGCGCACCTGGTTGGGCTGGCGCAGCATGCCCTGCACCGGCGAGGTTCGGCGGGCGTGGCGCAGCCGCCCGGCCAGTTGCGGAGCGGAACGCCCGAGCAGCTCGCCGAAGGCCTCCTCGCGCGACCCGGACCGGCGGCGGACCGCCTGCGCGTCAGCGGAGGGAGTGCTAACCGAGATGCACGCCTGCCCGTCATGGGTCGGGAACACCCCGGCGAACGACTGTTCGGCGACGAACAGCTCCATGCCAGCCCAGTCAATGCCGGTGTAGTAGGCGTACTGGGCTGCGCCGCCGGCCGGGCGGACCTGGCTGATCGCGGCGCCGACCGAGCGGGCGACCGGCGAGCGCAAGCCGTCGGCGCCGATGACGCACCGGGCGCCGAGATCGATCGGGGCGCCCGTGCGGTCGTGCCCCGAGATGCCAGTGACCCGGCCGCGGCTGTCGCGCTGCGCGGCGGTCACGGTGACGCCCATGCGGACGTCGGCACCGGCGTGCTGGGCGGCGCCCGCGATGATCGTGTCCAGTATGTATCGCCGGGGCGCCACGATGAGATCGACTCCCGCCTTGTGCTTGATCGGGCGGCTGACCGATTCGCCACCGGCGTGGAAGGTGACCTGCCTGATGGCCGGAGCACCGCTCTTCAGGACCGGATCGAGCAGCCCCCAGCGGCGGAGCTGGACAACGCCGCTGCGCGCGATCGCATGCGTCGACACGGTGTCGCTGGGGAATGACGCCTGGTCCACGAGCACCACGTCATGACCCAGGCGGGCCAGCAGCATGGCGGTGGCTGCCCCGGCGACCCGCGCGCCGACGACGACGACGTCGTGGCGGCTCCGGTTCGGATTCATGGCGTTCTCCCGTAGATCGTTCGGCGGTAATTCAGCTCGGTAGCAGGGCCGTCGCGACCCACAGGGCCGGCATGCCGGCGAGGATCGCTGCTCGGGACGAGCCGGTGCGCAAAACCGCGATGACGGCCGCGGCGACCGCGGCTAGCTTCGCAGCCGTCTCGGTGATGCCGAGGCCGCTGCAGGCGGCCGCGACACCGGCGGCAGCCAGCGCGGCGAATGCCGCCGGCGCGACGAGTCCGGAGGCTCGTTCGAGGTAGGCCGGCATCATGATCCGGTCGGTGAGGATGATCATGCTGAGCCGGAACACCCAGAGCAGGACCGCGCCACCGAGGTAGTGAGCGTGCCCCCGGTCACGGCCGAGCCGCCGGTATCCGTCGAGCCCGACCGCCACCGAGGGATCCGCCAGCAGATAGCCAGCCACCAGCCGCCACCACCACGGCGTGCCGCGCCAGTAGCGGGCCATCGCCGCGGAGTAGAAGATCAGCCGGACGTTGATGACCAATGCGACGGCCACCACGGCCACGAGGGCGGCCCTGGCGCCGAGCATCCCGATCGTCGCCAGCTGTGAGCTGCCCGCGTAGATCAGCGGGCCGGTCAGCCACCCGGCCACCATGGGGACATCCGCATGTGCGGCGCTGACGCCGATCACCAGCCCGAACGGAACCACCCCGGCCAGCCACGGCGCCATCGTCCGGGCACCCGCGGCAACATCACTGCGGTCGGCGCGAAGGCTGATCACGGCTTCTCCACTGTGCTCGGCCCGCCGAGCGGCGGGGACTTGATCTGGTTCGTGTACCAAATGTGCCTGCCGGGGCGGCCCGCAAGCTTGGCGGAAAGATGGAGAACTCCTGAAGACCAGGGGATGGCCGTCCCAGGTGGGACGCTCGTGAAAGCGGCGGGTGAGGTGTGGGCTGGGAGCTTTCTTGATCTTCGTCTTCAGCGACTGCGAGCTTGATCTCGACCGGTTCGAGCTGCGCCGGGCCGGGCGGCTCCGTCCGGTTGAGCCGCAGGTGTTCGACCTGCTCGCCGCCCTGATCAGGGAACGGCACCGGGTCGTGCCCAAGGAGGAGTTGCTCGACACCGTCTGGGGCAATCGCTTCATAAGCGAATCGGCGCTCACTAGCCGGGTGAAGGCGGCACGTCAGGCGATCGGGGACGACGGGCGGAGCCAGCGCTTCATCCGCACCGCGCACGGACGCGGCTATCAATTCGCCGCGCCGGTGGAGGAGGCGGCGCAGCCCGATCCGGTCGCCGGTGCATCGCCGGCTCCGCCGGAACAGGAAATCCGGTTCGCCACGGCCGGCGACGGCACCCGGCTGGCCTGCGCGGTCAGCGACGCGGGCCCGCCGCTGGTGAAGGCCGCCAACTGGCTCAGCCACCTCGGCTACGACTGGGAGAGCCCGGTATGGCGGCACTGGCTGGCCGAGCTGTCGCGCCGGTTCCGCCTGGTCCGGTACGACGAGCGAGGCTGCGGGCTGTCGGATTGGGACGTCGGGCGGTTCTCGTTCGAGGACTGGGTGGACGACCTGGAGGCTGTCGTCGACGCCGCCAGGCTGGACCGGTTCCCGCTGCTGGCATCTCACAGGGTGGACCTGTCGCCATCGCCTACCGGTAGGCCACCCGGACGCGTCACCCACCTGGTGCTGCCCGGCTGACAGGTGGAACAACATCTTTCGGTATGCGCGGCTGGACTGCTCGTCGGCCAGCTGGATTGAGCGTCGTAATAGGCGATCTTTGGCTGGGGGCAATCAAGACCATCCACATGGCGTCGCACACCGCGGCAAATGGCCAGAGGCGGGCCAGCTGCTGACCTGGCCGGGCCACAGCGCTGCAGAAGAGCGCTCGCTAACCAGGGCCGCGCGCTGGCAGGGATCGAAGGCGCGCAGACTGGTCGTATAAGGTCTGCCGACGCTGCGGAGGTGGCTATGTCTGATTACCAAACTCAGCTGCCTGAGCTGGTCTGGGTTTTGTCCCGGGGCAAGCACCGCAGCGCCGGGCCAGGGGGCATATTTCATGGAGCTGGCGTCGTTGCTGGCCGGGGAGCAGTGGAGTGATCATCCGGCCTGCACGCATTTGCTGCTGGGCGTCTCGCCCGCGATGTCAACGACTACACCTCCGATGCCGGCCGCTCCCGGCTGGCGCGGCCGATCCCGTCGGTGATCGGCTGACCGGTGAGGATCTGCACATTGACGCGCGGATCGCACTGATGTGCGCGCGGATGGCACTGCCGGCGGCGGCGGCCCCACAGCAGCAGGTCATGGCGGTGTCGGTGCTGGCATGTGAGCGCGTCCTGGCGGACCTGGACGGGCCCGCTGGCTGGCTGGAAGAAGCCAGCCGGGCCGTACTGGCGCAGGTTCCGCAGGCTGCCCAGTGGGCCTGCGGCCTCACACGCGGCGCAGCGATCTCGCCGAAGGCCTTCCGCTGGCGCTCCGCGCCCGCCACCGTGCACACCGCGGTGAAGGGGATCGCGCAGGCGTGCGTCCCACAGCCAGACGAGATGCTCTACGACCTGCTCGCCCCCGCGATAGGCGAGTACGCCGCGTGGAGCGGCCGGGACGCCCGCCGCAGCACCCGGCGCAACACCGCAATGGTGGCCATCGCCCCCTAAATCGTTGACCGGGAAATCTGGGCAGGTCATGTGGTTAATGGTCGTAGGCGATCAGGGAGCGCTTGACTGGTGCGCCGATCATCCAGTTGTGCCAGATGCAGGTGTTGAGCGCGAGCAGCCGCTGTACGATCCGGGCCCACAGCCCGGCGGGGATGCGGCCGCCGTGGCGTTCGAGGCCGAGCTGGTTCTTCAGGGTCCAGATGATCGCCTCGACCCGCTGCCGCAGCCAGTTCGGGAATGCCCTGGCGGTTTTCTCGTCTTTGCGGGCCGGGCGGATCAGCGCCAGTCCCAGGTCCGGGCCGGCGAAGAACGCCCCGGTGTCCTCCCCGGACAGGCCCTTATCGGTGACGATGGTGGTGCCGGGTGCTGGCCGGTTGGCCGACTGGCGTTCGAGCATCTGCCGGGCTTGCTCGCGTTCCCCGAAGAGCTTGGGGTTGGCTAGGGCGAACCCGGTCACCGTCCCGTCGCAGGTACAGATCAGCAGCAGCTTGGCTCCCCAGTACCAGCGGGAATGGCTGGGGCAATAGCCGTACCCGGCCCACCCGTACAGGTCCGAGCGCTTCGCGGTGATGACCGAATGCCCGCACGGGACCGGTGTGGCGTCCATCAGCCGCAGCATCTCCGCGCTGCCCGGCGTCGCCTCCGCCAGCCACCGCAGCGCCGCCTCCATCAGCGGCGCCGCGTCCTTGACCCGCTGGTTGTACTCGCTTTGCCCCAGCAGCCGCGGGAACAGGTGCCCGACCCGGGCCGGAGCGGCGCGCAGCCAGTGCCGCTCGTCGTCATAGCGCAGCAGCACCTGCGCCACGGCCAGGCAGACCAGTTCAGCGTCGGTCACCTCCGGCGGCTTGCCCGGGCCGGACCGGGCAAACCCGAGCGAGGGGATGATGCGGTCGGTCAGCTCGACGTAAAGTGCGGTCAGGAGAGTGTCCAGGTCGGCGATCACGATGACTTCCTAAGGTCAGACGTGTGTGAACACGCCGATCTTGGACACTCTTCGCCTGCCGGTCACGGATCAGGTGCGGCGTGTCGCGGCACCCGCTCCTAAGGTTGGCTGGGTGGCCATCGAGCTGGTCTTTGAGACCCATTCCACGACCGTGGACAACGAGCAAGGGCACGCCACCGGCTGGCTGCCCGGCCAGTTGTCCGACCGGGGCCGGGCGCGGGCGCAGCAGCTGGGGCGCCGCCGCCGGGGCGACGGGATCACCGCCGTGTTCAGCTCCGACCTGGCCCGCGCCGCCCAGACAGCCTCGGTTGCCTTCGCAGGCTCCGCGATCCCGGTGCTCTATGACTGGCGGCTGCGCGAATGCGATTACGGACAGCGCAACGGGATGCCCGTGGCCGAGCTGCACGCTGGCCGTCGCGAGCACCTGGACCAGCCATATCCGGGTGGCGAAAGCTGGCGGCAAGCCGTTGCCCGCATCGGCCGCTTCCTCGGCGACCTGCCACTGCGCTGGAACGGGCAGCGGATCCTCCTCCTCGGTCACGTCGCCACCCGATGGGGCCTGGACCACTTCATCGGCGGCATCCTGCTGGAAGATCTCGTTGAGCAGGACTTCGCCTGGCAGGAAGGATGGGAGTACCGGCTTAGCTAGCCAAATGCGGCCCGTAGCCAGCCCTTCGTGTGCGGCGCAGAATTACCGGTCATCGATCTAACGCGGCGGCCGTCTTTCCAACCAGTCACGAACGGCCACCAGCACCAGCTCGTTCGGGCGCGCGGTGCCGCCGATCGGCGCGGCCGACTGACGCATAACGACCCTGCCCTGCTGTGCACAGATCCGGGTTGTCTGCATGCCCATCTTCGCGACGCAGGGCTTGACGTTTGCTGACGTCCGGGATATGAGGTGCTCTGATCGGCAAGGCCCGTGGCCGGAAGCACTGGACTCGAGCAGGGCGCAGGCCGTTGCCTTGGCGGCGTCGCGCTCGAGTCTCTGGAGCACCGTGTCACCGGGTTTGGCGCTCATAGACCGGGGACCAGTTGAACTCGCCGGGGTCTCCGGCAATTCGGGCAATCTCCAGGAATTCTCCAAGCTCTTGGATGGGGCCACCTCCAACACTTGGGCCTATGGATTCGCACATGAACGAAGGGAACGACACGTACTGCCTGGGCGCTGACGAGGCCAGGGCGCTCCTGGCCGGTGCCCCGTGGCGGCGCCTGCTGGTGATGGGCGATAGCATCGCCGCCGGCATCGGCGACCCGGTCCAGGGCTACCTCGACCGCGGATGGGCGGACCGCGTCGCCGCCGCCCTGGCGGCCGCCTACCTCAACGTGGGCCGGGCCGGCGCTCACGCCATCGAGGTCCGCGAGGGGCAGCTCGGCCAAGCGCTGGCCTTCGGCCCGGACCTGGCCGTCGTGGCCGCCGGCGCCAACGATGCCTTCCGGCGCTCTTTCGCGGCACCCGCCGTCGAGGCCGAACTGGAGCGGATCGTCAGCGCCCTGAGCGACGCCGGTTCGCTGGTCGTGACATTCGGATGCTTCGACTTGGGCCGGACGTCGTTTCTGCCGCCCGAACGGCGTGCGGGCCTGAGCGAGCGGCTGCACGACCTCGGACGGCTCACCGAGGAGATATGCCGTCGCCACGGTGGCGTTCACGTCGACTTCCTGTGGCACCCGGCGCTGGATGACCGACTGCTGAGCGCCGATGGGCTCCATATCAACCGGCGGGGCCACGCCATCGTGGCAGCCGAGGTCATCCGGTCGCTCTCCCGTCACCTCGCCGGGCTGGCCGTCCCGCGTTGACGGCAAACGGCGCTGAGGGCTGGCGGGAGGCCGGCCGCTACACTGCGGCCATGCGCTACCGCTTCGGTGGTGTCGTGCTCGATACCGACACCTATGAGCTGCGCTCGGCCGCGGGACCGGTCGACATCGAGCCAAAGGTGTTCGATGTGCTCGTCCACCTGCTCGTTCACCGCGGGCGGGTGGTGACGAAGGAGGAGCTGCTCGACATTGTCTGGGGCGACCGGTTCGTGTCCGAGTCGGCGCTGACCACACGGATCAAGCAGGCTCGGCACGCGGTCGGGGACGACGGCCGGGCGCAACGCGTCATCAAGACTGTGCACGGCCGGGGGTACCGGTTGGTAGCCGCGGTGGACGAGCTGGTGCCCGCGTCGGCCCCGGCCGATGCCGGAGAAAGGGATCCGCCGCTCGAGCCCGTTCCGCCCACTCACTACGTCGTCAACGACGGGGCGTCGATCGCCTACCAGGTCTTCGGTGAGGGGCCCGACCTGGTGCTGATCGAGGGGTTCACCACCAACGTCGAGGTGCAGTGGGAGCACCCGGCCATCGCCCGGTTCCTTCGCCGGCTCGGGTCGGTTTGCCGGGTGGCGGTGCTCGACAAGCGGGGCACCGGCCTGTCCGAACGGCTCGGCCGCGGCGAGGCGCCCCCGCTCGAGCAGCGGGCAGATGACGTACGCGCCGTGATGGACGCGACAGGCATGGAGCGGGCCACCGTGTTCGGGTCCTCTGAGGGCGGCTCACTCTCGATCCTGCTCGCGGCCACTCACCCCGAGCGGGTGGAACGGCTTGTGCTGCACGGCACCTGGGCGCGCCACCCCTGGCTGGATGAACCCGGGCGACCCGAGTTCGCGGCCGTGGAGCGTCGCTGGGGGACCGGCTGGACGCTCTCGCAGCTCGCCGACAGCATGGCCGGCACCGCGGCCGGGCGCCGCTTCCTGGCGCGCTTCGAACGCCAGGCCGCCACCCCCGGGACGGCCCGGCGGCTGGTCGAGCTGATGAGTGCCATCGACGTGACCGCGGTGCTGGCGAGCATCCGCGTTCCGACGCTGGTCGTGCACCGCAGCCACGACCCGGTCTACGGGATCGAGCATGCCCGCGACCTCGTCGCCGGCATCCCCGGTGCCAGGTTCCTGGAGTTGCCCGGCACAGATCATTTCCTGTTCAGCGGCGACACCGGGCCGATCCTGGCCGCGGTGGCGGAGTTCGTGACCGGCGCCTCACCGGTGGCGGCGTCGCCCGACCGCTTTCTCGCCACCGTGCTGTCCGCCGGCATTGCCGGGCCGATCGCGACGGCCGCCGATGTCGGCGACGCCCGCTTGACCCGCCTGCTCGACGACTTCGCCGCGACCGCCCGCCGCTGCGTCGAGGAGCACCACGGCCGATTGGTCGGCTTGTCCGGCGACCGTCTGCTGGCCACGTTTGACGGCCCGGGGCGCGCCGTGCGCGCCGCCTGCGACCTCCGGGATGCGCTGGCGCCGCTGGGCACCGAGATCCGGGCTGGCGTGCACACGGCCGAGGTGGAGCGGCGAGGTGACGACATCGCCGGCATCGGAGTCCACGTCGCCAGCCGCCTGGCGGAGGCCGCCGAGCCCGGCTCCATCTGGGTATCGCGCACCGTGACCGACCTCGTCGCGGGGTACGGCCTGGCCTTCCTGCCGCGCGGCGAGCACCAGATCGATGGCCTCGCCCGGCCGTTGTCACTCTACGAGGTGGCCGTCTAGAGCGTCGGTCATGTAGTGGGGTTAGATAAAGACGTGGTCCTCGACCAATCTCCACAGGTTCACCAGATTTCCGCCAAGGTTGCCAGCCTCGCCTGGCGGAGAGTGGTCTCATGCTTATCCGTCATGACGTTGTGGCCGTGGGCGCCCGGAGCGCTCGGGCCGCGACCGCGATGTTGCTGGCAAAGTTTGGCCACGACGCCGTCCTGCTGGACCGAGCTCACTCGGTACGCGCCCTGGCCAGGCGAGGATCGGGGACGTCGCCAGGCCGGTGGCTCTACACGCTTCCCGGCGTGGCCGATCATCCATTCGCGTCACCGGAAGATGCAGATCCCTGCCTCGCCCGCCGTGGCCCGGTCGTCACCTTCGACGGACGGGGCAATGGCCGCTCAGATCTCCGGCGGCCCGGATACCAACGCGGCCATCATGGGACACCTCGCCAGGCTCGGCTGACTGGCCGACGTACATGATCACATCGCCCGGCGCTTTGCCTAGCTGGCGCAGTCGGCCGAGCGACAACGTTCGCGACTGACCAACTTCGAAGGAACAATCCAGATGATCAATCCCCACATTCATGCGACGCTGGCGCGCGAGCGCCAGAAGACACTCCTGGCAGAGGCTGAGGCCTATCGCCGGGCTAAGCAAGCGCGATCGCACCCGCAGCGGGCCGGCACAGCCGTTGCCCCCAGGCCGCCGCGCCGCTGGATCCCCAGGTGGCTGCGGCCCGACTGGAGCCGCCTGCTCGGTCACCGACCACGGCCCTCGGTGAAGGGCACGCCCGCAGCGCTGCGCGACGGGTCGAAGGTGCCGATACGGCCGGTCCAGAGCTGTCCCGTGCCGAGTTGCGCTACTTCACCGACGTCGACCACCACGACCATGAGGCACTCGGCGCGCTGAACCATGCCGCGGGCGCGGCGTGGGCATCGCCTGCTACATCCGGCACGCCGAAGACCCGCAAGCCACCGGAATCGCCGTCACCATCATCGACAACTGGCAAGGCCGCAGACTGGGCAGCATGCTGCTGACCCGGCTGTTAGGCCGCGCCCGCCAGGCAGGCATCCACCACTTCACCGCGCTGGTCGCCGATGACAACATGGCGATGGCCGGGCTACTGCGGAACATGAGCGCCAACCTTGTCGGCCGCAGTCCCGGCACCGTCGAGTACGAGATCACACCGACGCCGCCAGGGAAAAACACGACTACACCAGCCGCGAGCCTCTGCCAGGACCGTGTTCGAACTCCGTGCTGAACCGCCCGGGTCCGGTCGCGAATCAGGAATCGGAGTCCCGCAGCGTGATCATCGAGATCCAGCAAAAGATTGCTGGCCTGCTGCGTGTCCAGGGCTTATCCCGGGTCAGCCGGTCAAGTGAGGGCATCCCCAGGCACTAGGGCCAGTTCTGTCCAGGATCACCCCATACGACGCGGCGGGCCCTATCCAGGCAGGAATTACGAGTGACCTGCAGGACTCACCCACATCCGCCGCTGCAACCTCCAGCGGGTCCTTCCCGGTTACCGTGAAGAAGGCCTTCAGGTCAAAGGCCACCGCCCGCGGCGTGTTCGGGCGGCACCGGCCCGCCACGAACTCCAGATACCGGTCCACCAGCTTGTCTCCCAGCCGGTAACGGACCTGGCCAGACCCCGACACGAACCGCACAAGACACGGAAAGCTGCTCATTTCAGCAGCTTCCTAGCGAGTGACACGAGAACACTGGAGCGACACGGATCACCCGTGTATTAAGCGATCTGCGTGAGGTGGACGGCTACGGAGAGCCAGCGGGGGCCGGTCACGGTCGTGGCAGGCCCCCGCTGACGGGAGGCATTCGTGGTTAGGCGTCGCGCTTACGGAACAGGTAGGAACCGACCCCCAGGAGCACGGTGGCGTAGATCAGTGTTACACCGAACTGCGGCCACTCCGACCACAGGTGTGGGTTGTGCTGGCCGATGGTCACTGAGAGCACCCGGCCGGCCGCGTCGGGGAAGAACCGCGTGACGTCCCAGCGCCAAGTGTCCGGCAGGACCTGGATGACGATCGGCAGCACGAACATCAGGCCGATCGCCGAAGTGATCGCACCCGCCGTGTGCCTGATGATCGCGCCGAGGCCGAACGCGATCAGCGCGACGGCCGTCACGAACAGCGCGCAGCCGATGATTGCGGTGAGTACGGTCCCCGGGGAGATCACGATGGTGCCGAGGAAGTGATAGTTCGGCGGTCCGTTCGGGCCCTGTGGGCCAGGCGACATATTCACGCCCTGCGGGATCGTGACGGAGTGGAACAGCGAGGCGCTCACCCCGGAGCCCGACAGGGCCGCCTGGCCGACGAAGAACGAGACGAACGAGGTAATCACCGAGACGATCAGGGTCACCGTGCCGAACACGATCAGCTTGGCAGCGTAGACCGTGCCCCGCCGCGGCATCGCGGTCAGCGAGGTGCGGATCATCCCGGTGGAGTACTCGGACGTGATCACCATCGCGCCGAGAACCGCGATGATGAGCTGGCCGATCTCGAAGAAGGGGATCAGCGACGCCTGCGTCGCGTCCGTCCCGGCCTTGTTCCACGGGTTGTTGTGGAGGTTATTCGCGATGCCGAAGCCGACGATGGCCGCGACGCCGACGCTGACGATGAACAGCGCCGCGATCGTCCAGTAGGTGGAGCGGACCGAGCGCAACTTGGTGAACTCCGAGCGGATCGCGCCGCCCAGCCCGGCCCGGCCCGTCGCCGGAGGCAGGGTCGAAAGCCGCGAGGCGGGAGCAGTTGAGGTAGCCATGTCAGACCCCGCTTCCGATGCTGGCGGGCGCCTCAGGAACCCCGGCGTGGTATTCGACGCTGTCGGCAGTCAGTTCCATGAACGCCTCCTCGAGCGAGGCACGAAGCACGCTCAGTTCGTGTACCCGAATGCCCTGCTCGAAGGCGATGTCGCCGATCGCGTCGGTGGTCAGCCCGCGCACCAGCAGCGTGCCGTCGCTGCCGGCGGTAGCCGCACCGCCCTTGGCGGCGACCGCGAGCGCGAGCTGATCCGGGGAGGGGGTCCGGACCCGCGCGGCCGCGCCCGACGACTGGGCGATGAACTCATTCATCGTGCAGTCGGCGATCAGCTTGCCCTTGCCGATCACGATGAGGTGCTCGGCGGTGTTCTCCATCTCCGACATCAGGTGGCTGGAGACGAAGACCGTACGGCCTTCGGCCGCGAGCGCCTTCATCAGGTTCCTGATCCACAAGATGCCCTCAGGGTCGAGCCCGTTGACCGGTTCGTCGAACATGAGCACCCCGGGGTCGCCGAGCATCGTCGCCGCGATCCCGAGCCGCTGGCTCATGCCGAGGGAGAAACCCTTGGACCGTTTGCGGGTCACCTCGGATAGCCCGACAAGGTCGAGCACCTCGTCGACCCGCTTCTTTGGCAGGTTGTTGGTCTGTGCCAGGCACAGCAGGTGGTTGTAGGCGCTGCGCCCGCCGTGCACCGCCTTGGCGTCGAGCAGGGCGCCGACCTCGCGCATCGGGTTGGCCAGGCGGCTGTACCGTTGGCCATCCACGCTGACCGTGCCGGCGTCCGGGAAGTCAAGGCCGAGGATCAATCGCATCGTGGTGGTCTTACCAGCGCCGTTCGGGCCGAGGAAGCCGGTCACCTTGCCCGGCTCGACGCCGAACGTCAGGTCGTTGACGGCTACCTTCTCGCCGTATCGTTTCGTGAGCCCCCGTACCTCGATCATGGGATCAATCCTCTTTTCGTCAAAGACGTTCCCCAGTGTGTCCCTGCGCTGCCGTCCGCCGCGTCGGCCGCGGTGATGATTCCGGCCTGCTACCAGGGGTGGATGGCTGGGAAAGAGGCGCAACGGCCCGTTCGGTATGGAGAAGAGCTTCCACCGAACGGACCGGCCTGTCTGTCCAGGGCAAGCCACCAGCGATGCGGCCCGGCGGCGAGCCGGATAGGCCGGCCGCGATGCGTCCGGGGGTCTTTGCGGCGTAAGCCTGCAGGACGATATCCCGAAGTCCTCCCGCGCATGAGGCTGCCCGCCCCGTCCCCCAGGGTGGGGGCCACGCTCACCCGTGTACTCCCTAGTTCGTACCCTCACGAATCGGACACGCCCCCGTCCGCAGAACTTCGCTCCGCCGCGATCCTGGATTCGCGTGGGGCACGGAGAGCCGTTCCGGGCAACGGAATACGTCGGCGCTGGCGGCGCCGGGCCTCTCGGAATCAGGCAGGCGGGCGCTACCGCCAACCCTTGGCGACCTGGTGGCCTCTGCCCCACGCTGCCCGGCCATCCGGCACTATCGGCCTGCCGGTCGGGCGGGCATGGCAGCGGCCAGACGTAGCCCCGCAAGTCACGCTCTGCACTGCCCGCGACTGCCGGGCAGGTGAAATATCCGCCGATCTGGGTGACTGCGAGGTCGAATCCGGACATCTCGGCGATCGCACGGATCAGGGTGTTCTGATCGCAGTGGTCTAGCGGTGCCGGCCGCGTGCTGGACTTGATCTGGCTGCCGGGGCGGTCAGCGCATTGTCCCCGGTGGCTCCCCCGACGGCGTCGCTCGCCCGGTGTATGCCGGCTACGTCGCGCGGATGACCGACGCCCGGAAGTCAGCCACCCCAGCCGGCAAGTTACGTCTCGCGGCCGACGCGGGCCAGCGGCAGGGCGGCCTAGCTTGCCGTGCATGGATGCCCTCCGTTGCCCGGCCAGCATCTGCCGGGCGAATACCGGTCGACGGTGAACCTCGCGGGCCGGCGACGATCGGCGCTGCTCGTGACGGTGAACCTGGCCGCCGCTGCGATATACCTCGTTCGTACCCGCCACGGCATAGGCCTGGGCGGGTACCGCCTCGACCTGGATGTCTACCGCACCGGCGCCAGGATGTTGCTGCACGGCGGCGATCTGTACGGCCAGCTGCCCAGGCTCGGCGACGGCCACGAGCTATCGTTCACCTACCCTCCGTTCGCAGCCCTGAGCTTCATCCCGCTCGGGATTCTCGGCTACAGCACGGCGAACTGGCTGCTCACCGCAGCCACCATCGTCAGCATTGCGGCCAGCCTGCGGTGCTTCGCCGCCAACGCCGGAGCTGAGACCGGAGCCCGGATG
>Ga0210408_10002200_pt1 | contig 19281 bp, 19 predicted proteins | sample IncBWH4MmetaG_FD_155471 | JGI IMG/M metagenome (GOLD analysis project Ga0210408, IMG submission 155471) | Forest soil microbial communities from Barre Woods Harvard Forest LTER site, Petersham, Massachusetts, United States - Inc-BW-H-4-M | ecosystem: Environmental > Terrestrial > Soil >...
CCGACAACGCGAAGGGCTCGATATTTGACTGCGTGTGATTGTATCCGTAGGTGATTTCGGCGTAGGCCTGATGATGCTCTGCCAGATCGTAGTTCAACGTCGAGGCAATCAGCGTGCGATCCGTCGGAACCGATATGCGCCGATAAGCGTTGCGATTGAATCCATCGACGGCGTTGACGAATCCGTTCTTCAGCGTGCCGTCGGGATTGAAGGTGAAAAGGCCGGCATCACCACCGTTAGAGCTTGTATAGGTGAACCGCCCCTGAGGCGCATAGCTGCTGAAGGTGGGTGTGACCAGCCTACCGTCTGTAGTACCGTCGGGTAGTGTCGTCTGCAGCACGCTCTGGTCTACCGCGGATCGCCTTCGTTGCCGCGACCAGAGCCCATCGTCCTTGTCGTAGGACAGATCCAGCATGAAGTGACCCCGGCCGTCGTCAAACGCCGCGCCTGCCAAGAGCCCCCCGCCATAGCGCGCGTCATCATGATGGCCGGTCTCGCCCGCCTGGCCGCGGAATTGCAGTCCCTCAAAGTTGGTTTTGTAGAGCACATTGACGACGCCCGCGACAGCGTCCGATCCATAGACCGCCGAAGCGCCGCCGGTCGTGATTTCGATGTGGTCGATGAAATCGGTCGGAATGGTGTTGAAGTCGACAATCGAAAACCCTGGGACGCCGGGCACATAACGCTTGCTGTTCACCAGGACCAGCGTGCGTTGATCGCCCAAATTGCGCAAATTGATCGTATTGACGCCGGAACCGCTCGTTAAAAAGTTACTGTTCGTGGTGCTTAAGAGGGACGTGCCGACGGACGGCAAATCACGCAGAAAATCGGAAATATTCAGTGCGCCGGACGCTTCGATGGCCTGATTGCTCACCACCATGACGGGCGTCATGGATGCGAGTTCCGGCGTCGCGATGCGCGATCCCGTGACCACGATCTCTTGCAGCGGTTCCGGTGCCGCCGAGACGGCGGGAGCCTGCTGCTGTGCGAACACCGGCATGCCGGTCATGGCAATAGCCGCGGCTACAGCCAAGCGCTGGTTCAAAGCGTGCACAATTCGGTACATGCAAATTCTCCCTTCGTGATGCCGAATCCCGACAGACAAATGGCTGACAACGCGATGTGTATTTTTAAAGGCCGACGCATGCTGCCGCGCTTATCCCGCGAAGATAATCTCAGCCCGAAAGCACGGATGAAGTATGTGAAAAGCTCGTCGCAGGACGTGACGAGTTTGCCCCAGGCAGGGATGAGTGCGCGCGTCTCGGCGGCGGTTGAGCCGCTAATTGGGACGAATGCGTCGGCTGCGGGGACGAACTCGATCCGCGTGCGTGGACGCGCCGGTGCGCTTGAGTTGTGATGGATCCATGTCAACGCTTCTCGTCGGCGAGCGCGAGCGCCGGCTGTACCCATTGGATCCGGAAAAGATCGACTACATCGAGTCGGACGGAAACTATGTGTCGTTCCGCAGCGGCAATGCTTCGTATATCAGCAGGGATTCATTGAAACGGCTGGCGGACGAACTGGCGCACCTCGGCTTCATTAGAATCGAGCGTTCGCTTCTCGTGAACATTCGGGCCGTCCTGTATGCGGAAACGGTCGGCCGCGGCCGGTTTGCATTCACGCTTTCCTCGGGAGCATGCCTGCAATCAAGTTCGGGTTACCGCGAGGTGATCCTCCGCGCTTTGCCTCTGACTTCGTCGTCGAGCCGGCGCGCCGTGATTTGACGCGGCGCTCCGTGATTTGACGCCTTGTACCGCGCGGCTGCGGTCCGCTCCCCGCGGCATTCGCATTTATCCCAAATTCAAGAACTCCGCCCATTGCGCTGCTAGTTTTCCATGAATGCGATTGGCTGATCGGATTGCTCAGTGTCGTACACCGTTCGTCGTCCAAAGCCTGACGAACCATGCTTTGACGCACTTGAACGGCCCGGCCGACTTCGCCGCAGAAATTGCGCAGTGTCCGACCAGATATGTTCTCAGCGACGACTTGACCCGCCTTTGCACGGCCTTGGCGTATTCCAAGGGCGCTCGCAATCTTGCGTGCGCGGACCTATTGCGTGTGCCGTCGGAGCGCATATGGGTCGAATGGTGCGAGGCTGCGTGGCTGTCCGAGCTTCAACTCTACGGATTCAAGGCGGCCGCCAAACCCGCGGGAGGCTCGGGCCGACGCGGCGTGTTGATTCATTCCTCTCCCAGCGGCCGTTGTGGATTGATCAGAAGATTCTGGAGCACCGGAGAGACGGACCTCGATTTGTTCGCGAGCAGCATGGAGGCGTACTTTGATCTCGACACGGCGGAGGGCGAGGAACCGGATCCGCCGGATGACCTGGAACAGCCGGTGCTGTGCGTGTCCGATACTGCCAATCAGGACTTGGGACTGCTGCACCGCTGCTTCCGCTTCCGCTATGAACGCACGTGGGCAGACCATTATCGGCGCGCGATGCTGACGCCCGAGCGGCAGGAATCCATTGCGCACCATGCGCTCGGGACTATCGCCGTGGATATTCCCATGTTGATGGCTTTCTTTCTGCTCTTGTCGACCCGCACGGGACTGCCGCGGCGGGTGCCGGCGCTGGAACGCCTCAATCGATCCCGGGCGCGCGCGGGAAAGGCCCCGCTGCTCGAGCACATCGAATTATTGTCGCCGTTGCTGTCGCAAGCGTATTCAGCCGGCAGCGGCGGACCGACGATGGCGCGGCGCGTTCCCAGGCTTCATCACGTGCGCGGTCACCTCGTGCGGCGCGGCAGCCAGGTGTTTTGGCGGGTGCCCCACCTTCGAGGCAATGCGCGCTCGGGAGTCGTTCGGACCCGGACGGTCACCTGGACTATCCCCGGCTGACAAACCGATTGCGGTAGTCGCGCGGCGTGATTTTGAAACGGCGCTCAAAGGCCCGGCGAAAGACGTCCGAGCTGTGGAAGCCGACCGATCTCGCGACTCCTTCGATGGACCCGCGCGTTGTGACCAGCCGACGGCGGGCCTCGTCGAGACGCAGAATCTCGATGACCCGGCCCGGAGGCAAACCGAACGAATTGACAAACCGGCGTGTCAGATTGCGCGGCGAGCCGCCGACGCGCTCGGCAAGCGCCTCCACGGTGAGGTCGTTCTGCGGATGCGCGGCCATCCAAGCGACGAGGTCGCCGAGCTGATCACGCGCGGCGACCTGAAATTGCAGCGGCGCCGAGAACTGCGTCTGGCCGCCGTCGCGTTTGAGATACACGACCATTTCGCGGGCGACTCGCAGTGCGACTTCAGAGCCATGGTCGGCCTCGATGAGCGCCAGCGCGAGGTCTATGCCCGCGGTGATGCCGGCGGAAGTCCAGAACGGCCCGTCCTCCACAAATATCGCGTCGGGATCGACGACCAGGGCCGGAAACCGCCGCGCCACGTCCAGCGCAAAGCGCCAGTGAGTCGCCACGCGCCGTCCATCGAGCAGCCCGGTCGGCGCCACACCGTATATGCCGATGCACACACTGGCGATCCGGCGCGCATGCGGGGCGCGGCGCTTCAGCCATTCCGCGATCGGAGCGCTGGTGGAGGGCGTGCGGATTCCGCCGCCGCCGGCCACGATGACGGTGTCAATTCCGGTGGGCGCGCAGCCCAAGGCAAAATCAGGCGTGAATCGAAGTCCCGACGACGACGCGAACGGTTCGGCACTCGGGCTGAGCAGAACGCACCGGTAGCACGGCCTCGACCCGCCGACGATGTCGGCGGCAATCGCAAAGGCGTCAAACGCGCCGACAACATCCAGGGCCATCACGTCGGGGTAGCCCACGATGCCGATCAATCGGCTATTCCGCGAAGGGTGCCGAGGCAATCTCATGTTCGACGGTTTCCGTCCACGCCGACGGCGCGGTCCGGCGGCACAATCCTTCGAGCCAAGTCGATCGCTGCGACAGGGGCTTGCGCCGGCAATGATCCACCAGCAATTCCGTGAAGCGTTTCTTGAACTGAAGCCGGGGAAAGGCATCGACCACTTCCGCCACCTGGCGCGTGTCCGCGACGGAATCGTCGGGTCCGTCGACATCGGCCGCAGCGCCCGCGGATACGAGTATCGCCTCCGGGCCTTGGCGGGACGTCAACGCCCACTTGCCGTCGTGCATTTCGACACTGTGCCAAATGACATCGGCGCGGCGCGCCGACAGTCCCGCCGATCTGGCGAATTTCTCTGCGGCGTTCGCCCCGTCGATTTCGAACGATCCATCGTCGCTCGCGAACTCAGTCAATAATCCCAAGTCATGCAGAGCAGCCGCAATGAATGCTTCGTCGGCGTCGAATATGAGGCCTCTCTTGCGGGCGTAGAGGGCTCCGAACACGAAGGTACGCATGCAATGATTGAATAGAAAATCAGGTTGGCGCCGCTTCGCAAATCCCGCCGCGAGAACGGCGCGCGGCGAGCGCGGCATCGCGACGCCAGCGACTTCTCGCGGCATGGCGATCTCGCGCGGCATGGCGATCGCGCGCGGCATGGCGATCGCGCGCGGCATCCACAACGCGGCGGCGCCGAGCGATAGGAATCCGCGCCGTGTCAATGAATGTCGCATCGGCGAATTCAAGCACGTCGCGCGCATGTCGCAATGTCAACAAACCGACGATTTAGGACAAGAGATCATATTGGCGGCTGTCGCCGATGACCCGTTCGAAATCCAGTCCCAGAGTCTCCAGCACCGGTTCCGCGACCGGTTTCACCTGTTTCAGCACGTAGTGCTCGCGATCGAGCGGGTGCCGCACATTGTCAATTGGTTCGGCGCCGGCCGTGGTCATGACGTAACTGATCAGCCGACTGGGCGGCTGGGTGGATTTGCGCGCGGCGGCCACGTGCGGCGGCGTGGTCGCGGTGTACTCCTCTGCGTCCTTGCGCAGATTCTTGCGGTACACGAGCGCGCCGTCCAGGTCGCCATTTCTCACCTTCTGCACGACGTCCGCGAGATACATGTCGACGGACTGGTCGGTGAACAACCGCTGATAGAGCTCGCGCTGCACTTGCTTGGCCAGCGCGGTCCAGTCGCGGCGGACAACTTCCATGCCGACGAACTCGACCGCGTCGCCGTCCGCGCCGCCGAGCAGGCCCGCATAGCGCTTGCTCGCGCCGCGCGTACTGTGGCGGGCACGCGGCAGGAACAATTTCAAATACAGCTTTTCGAACTCGAGTTCCAATCGGCTCGCGACACGCCAGCGCCCGGCGATGTGACGGCGCAGTTCCCCGTTCAACTGCACGGCGAGTTCCCGGCCTCGATCAGCTGCCTGCCGCGGATCGTCGGTTTGCGCGAGCACGAACAAGCTGTCGGTATCCCCGTACAGCACCTTGAACCCGGCGGCTTCGAACCAGGCCTTCGACCACAGCAACAGCTCGCGGCCCGTGCCGGTGATGGCGTTGGCCAGCGCTGGATTGTAAAAGCGGCAAGCCGGCGTTCCGAGCACGCCATAGAAGGAGTTCATCAGAATCTTGATCGCATTCGATGCCACGCCGTCGCCCGCTTTCTTGGCGGCCTCGCGCCGGGGAAAGAGTTCATCGAGCATGCTGGGTAGAATCGCCGCCGCGCGATCGAATGCGCCGCCTGCGGTCCGGATGAGATCCGCCTCCGGCGAAGGGTGTTCCACGTACGACAGCGGATCGATATTGAAGGTGCGAATGATGCTCGGGTACAGGCTCTTGAAATCGAACACCCAGACATTGCGATGCAGACCGGCCGCAGGCTCCAGTACGTGACCGCCCTGCTGGGCGGCATCGTTCCGCGCGCCGCCATCGCGCACCGACGGCGCAACGACGCCGCGAAGCTTGAGTTCGGTCAGATACAAAAAGTCGAAGGAGGCAATGCTCGCCGCGACGCGATCGGGCGTCATGCCGGTCAGCCGGCTGCGCGCAAAGCTAAGCTGCACGAGGTTGAGCCGGGCGACGATGTCGAAAGCAAGTCGCGCGTCCGTGCGCGCATAGAGGGCGAACGCCGTCAAGTCGTGCCGGTAGTTGTGGAGGATTTCGGCGATCCGGTCGCGCACATCGCCGGCGACGGCCTTCCCTTCGCCGAGCACCTCGCGCGCCACGGCGTCGAGCGAATAACCGTCCATGCGCACGAAGGCCCCGCGCATCAGATCGATGCCATCCAGCACCAGACGGCCGGGTATGAAGGCCTCGCCGCTGCCAAAATAGCCCGTAGGCGCGCGCAGGCGGATCGCACCCGGTTCTCGCCCCAGCACAAACGGATGATTCAGCCGCGCCGCGACCCGCTGCAGAACCGACAAGTCGAAGTCGATGACATTCCAGCCGGTCAGCACGTCGGGGTCGAAATGCATCACGCGGGCGCAGAACATGTCCAAGGCGGCACGCTCGTCCGCGCAGCGCGTGGCGCGCTCGGGCATGGTGCGCTCGGTGGCGTCGACAATCAGAACCTCGTCGATGCCGGGTGCATACAGGGAAATCGCGAGCAGACGTTCGTTCTTGCCTTCTGTTTCGATGTCGAACGACAGCACGCGCGGCTCAACATCGACCGGGCTCGGCCGCAGCGTGGGATTGGAATACACGCGTGCAACTCCGTTGCCCGGCGCCCATGCCCCGTCAATTTCGCAGCCGCCCTTGATGCCGCGATCGATCAAGTAGCGCATGGCGAAGCGCACATCGGCCTCGAACGTGTCTATGCCGGCCGCATGCAATCGATCGCGCAACCCCGGAACATCCTGTGGAACATCGACCTCCAGCAGGCATACCTCGGCGCCCGCGAAACTGCGTTTGTCGATCGGCGTCGGTTGCGGGGCGCCAAGCGCGCGAGCGCGTTCGGCGTCGACGGCGCGGATGTAGAAGTGCGGGCGCTGCCGGTCATCGCGCACCATGAAGGTGTCGCCGCCCTCCAGCCGGCCATGAATGCGCACGACCGGGATGCGCCGCCCATTCGGCGATGAGTGGACGCGATAGCTCGCTTGAAGAATGAAGCCACGTGCCGTCATGCGGTCAAGTGTGGGCGATTGTCCGCCCCCATGCACCCCGGAAAGGTTGGGTGGCCCTCCCCTGGCGTTTCCGCGGAAACGCCGCCCGTGCTTCGGGCGCGCGCCGCCTGATTGCACAGTATCCAGACGCCGAGATCGTAGTCCATGCGCTCGCCCCGCCAACGGGTCGCGGCCGTGTCGCTGCCGATTATTTTCGTCTTATTTATTAACCAGTTGCAGGTGCTGACAATTCAATTGCACGCGCTCCTCACCGCGGTACTCGTTGATTTCCAGCCGATAGGCGAGCTGTATCCGGGCGCCGCTTCGCAGCAGCGGATCCTCCGTGGCACCGCCAATGTAGCCAAACGCGATCGCCTCGAGCGGATATTCACCCGCCGCCGCGGTGAGCTGCATTTTCAAATGCTTGCCGCCGACGATTCGCGCATCGACGATGGCAAAGTCCCCGTCGAATACGGGCTCGGGAAAGCCCTGTCCCCAGGGGCCGGCGCCGCGCAATGCACGCGCCGTATCCAGGGAAAGCTCGGCCGCCGAGAGCGCGCCGTCGGTGTGAATCAACCCCGTCAGGGATTCCCGGTCGGTGCGCGCGGCGATCTCTGCCGCGAAAGCGGCCCGGAACGTCGACAGGTGATCCTCCGGCAGGCTCATGCCGGCGGCCATGGCGTGACCGCCGAATTTGTCGATGAGACCGGGGTGATGCGTCGCGATGCTCTCGAGAGCATCACGAACATTGATGCCGGAAATGGAACGCGCCGAGCCGCGCAAAGAGCCATCCTCGGCGCGCGCAAAGGCGATGACGGGGCGATGCAGCCGGTCCTTGATCCTGCCGGCGACCAGACCCACCACCCCTTGATGCCAGCTCGCGTCGAACAGGCACAGCCCGAGCGACTCGCCGCCATCGTCGCCGAAGCACGCATCGGCCGCGATGTCCTGGGCCTCGAGTTGCATTCGCTGCTCGATTTCGCGCCTCTCCTCATTGAGCTTGGCGAGCATGCCCGCCAGTCGCGCCGCCTCGGACGGATCGTCCGCGAGCAGGCACGCGATTCCGACGCTCATATCGGTGAGCCGCCCCGCCGCATTCAAGCGCGGCGCCACCGCGAATCCCAAATCGGCAGCGGTGATGTTCTCCAAACGCCTGGCCGCCGATTCGAGCAAGGCGCGAATGCCGGGGACGCAACGGCCGGCTCTAATGCGGCGCAGCCCCTGCGCCACCAATACCCGATTGTTGCGGTCGAGCGGCACCATGTCGGCAACCGTGCCGAGCGCCACCAAGTCCAGCAAATCGGCCACTCGAAACTCATCCTGGCCCAACGCCCTCGCCAGGGCGGCGACAACATAGAACGCCACGCCGACGCCCGCCAGCGCGGGGCTCGCGAATCGGCAATTTGCCAGATTCGGGTTGACGATGACCTCCGCGCGCGGCAACACGGCGCCGGGAAGATGGTGATCCGTCACCAGCACAGGGATGCCCAATTGGCGCGCCCTCTCCACCCCCGCCACGCTCGACACGCCATTGTCCACGGTGATTATCAAGGACGGGCGGCGCGTTGCCGCCAGTGCGACGATCTCCGGAGTGAGCCCATAACCGAAGCGAAAACGATTCGGTACCAGGAAATCGACATGCGCAAAGCGCAAGGCACGCAAGCCTCGCACCACCAGCGCCGTGCTGGTGGCGCCATCGGCGTCGAAATCGCCGATCACGAGCACCCGTCCGGATGAACGATGCGCGCTCAGCAGTTGTGCCGCCGCCTCGACGCCCTCGAGTGAACCCACCGGCAACAGACGATCCAGCGATAAATCCAAATCCGCATTGCTTTGAAGGCCGCGCGCCGCGTACACGCGTCGTAGAACGGGATGAACATCCGCGGTGAAGCCCCCGGACGCTGCCGGCGGGCGCCGCTGAACCTTGAGGGAGATCATGCTTCGATTTTCTCCGCGGCTCCAAGGGACTCCCACCAAGGCCGATGGCGGCGCCAAAATCGCCAACGCCAGCGGGCGCTGACGCTGACGCATCGGTTGCCCGCCGACAAGTCGAGCCGCGCGATCCGGCCCGAGGCCAAATCCGCCAGCGATGGTTCGAGCCAGCGCGACTCGACGTCGCGCCACTCATCCGAACCGGGTTGCGCGCCGGTCACGGCCACGCCCGAGCGTGCACCCGCACGCACGTCGGACCGCCCTGCAAAAGCTTTGAAGAATGGATCATCGCCCGCCAACCAGCCGTCCACCGGCGGCAACGACGCCAATGCGGGACCGCCGCCCCACAGCCACAATCCGTTCACCGCGGGCGCCCCTTCCTCGAGCCGCGTGCGATTCACGGCATGCTCGAACAGCCACATCTCGATCTCACTCATGAGCTGCCGCAGGCGCGGCGCGCCGGCACCGGTCGGCAGATGATTTTCAATGCGTCGATCAAGAACATCCTCAGGATCGCAGGTCGTTGCGGGCGTCGGCTGATCCATCAGGCAAAATAAATTCGCGGACCGACCGATCGCCAAGCGAATGCCGGCATCGTTCCACACGCCGTCGAAATCGGCCGCCAGGGCCTCGGCTTCTGCTTGGCGCAGTGGGATAATACCGTCGGCGGGCAAGCGCACGTTGCTCATTTCCGCGACATAGTGGACCGGCGTTGCGACGAACACCGACGCCGCATTCACCGCCCCTCGTTCGGCGAACAAGGCTGCGGCGCCCACACCCGGCATGGCGGTCGCCGGCGCCGCAATGACGCGAAACGCATCGGCCCGCCAATCGGAAACCGCGGTCGAGACGTCGGCGCGCGCCAGCAGCCGTTCCAGCAAGCGCGAGCGTTGGCGATCGACCGCGCCGCGATGGGCATAACGGAAGTAATGTATCTTCAACATATGCGCTTCACCCAGGATTCAAGTTCAGCGGCCAATCTCGTCCGCGCCTACGGCAGCGGCGAGCTGCGCATCAACGACGAGGTCTATCGCAGCGCCATCATCGTCAGCGCCTCCGCGATCCGCGCGGCGCCCGACATTCGCAGCATGGAGGATATCGCCCGCCTCGATCCCTCGCGCATCCTCGAGTTCGCTCCTGAAATCGTTTTGTTGGGAACCGGACAGCGCCAAATATTTCCGGCCGCAGCGCTCCGCGCTCAGTTCTTGGGCGCAGGCATCGGTTTCGAGGTGATGGATACGGGTGCCGCCTGCCGCACCTTCAACGTGCTCGTGGCGGAGCAGCGCCGCGTCGTGGCGTTGCTGATGGTCTGAGATTCAAAAAATCAAAATGGCAGGGCGCTTACGGAATACACGATCAATATGGTATCGAGAATTATTGTTCTTCTTCTTGATCTTATTACTCTTTTTTCCCTCTGAACCCGTGTAAGCCTGCAGCGCCCCGCAAATGGACTTTCCCAACGAGCGCACAGTTAAACACACGATATGAGCGCTCGCAAGCACAGAACGAACCGAAAACATGGGTAGATAATATGTTTAATTATTAATGGTTTACGACAGTATCACATAAATTACTTTACCTTGGAAAGAAAAGGCAAAGGATCAATCGGTTTACCGTTCTGCCGAATTTCGAAATAAAGGATTGGCGATCGCTGTGCACTCTCGCCCATATGCGCGATGACTTGACCGATGGCGACCTCTTGGCCGTCACGCACCAGCATCTCGCGATTGTGCGCATACGCGGACAACAAATTGTCGGCGTGTTTGATGATGATCAAATTGCCGTAGCCGCGCAAACCGCTCCCCAAATAGACCACGCGACCGGCGCTCGCGGCGCGCACGTCCTGGCCCAAACGCCCTGACAGGAGAATGCCGCCGCCGGGCACGGGCCGAGGCGCGCCAATTCGGTCGGTCGGCCAAACCCATCTCGACGCCGGCTGGCTCACCCGCGACGACTCCGGCGCGCGCGGTGTGTCGGGCACGCGCGGTGTGTCGGGCGCGCGCGGGGTATTTTGTGCGCGCGGGGTTTGCGTGCGCGGCGGACTGCTCTCGGGCGACGGCGCACCGCTCGGGCCCAGCACGAGGACCTGGCCCACTGAGATGCGGTAGTCGGCACCGATGTGGTTCCATCGCGCCAAATCGCGATAGTCGAGATCGTGCCGCCAGGCGATGCTGTAGAGAGTGTCCTCGGGGCGCACCACGTACCTTTCAGGACCGTCGCTTGCGATGTCGGCGCACGCCGCCAGCAGGCAGCACAACCCAACGGCGCAAATCGAGCGCGGTAAGCGCAACGTTAGCGCTGCAGTCCCGGTAGCAAGGGAACGAAACTCACCGCGCCCAGCGACTCGCGCTCGATCCGCTCCTCACCCTTGGTGTAGCGATACAGTTCTTGGCGGCCATCGGGACCCACCGGCGCGATGAGGCGGCCGCCCACGCTCAACTGCTCGAACAATGCCGGCGGCACGGCGTGCGGCGCTGCCGTCATCAGGATCCCATCGTAGGGCGCGCGCGCCGCCCAACCGATATTACCGTCATCGTGCCGGAAATTGACGTTGCGAACTCGCAGCTCCCGTAAGGTGCGCCGCGCACGTCCCAACAGGCTCGCGATTCGTTCGATGGTGTAGATCTTCTCCACCAGGGGCGACAACACCGCGGTTTGATAACCGCAGCCGGTGCCGATCTCCAGGACGTTGCGGACCTCGCCCGCCGAGAGCAAGGCTTCGGTCATGCACGCCACGACGTACGGTTGCGAGATGGTTTGGCCGAACCCGATCGGCAGCGCGGTGTCCTCGTAGGCACGGCTGGCAAGCGCCTCGTCCATGAACAGATGCCGCGGTACATTGCGAATCCGGTCGAGCACCCGCCGATCGGTGATTCCCTGCTCCTGCAGACGCTGCACCAGGCGTTCCCGGGTGCGCGCCGAGGTCATTCCGATACCGCTGAGCCGCGGACCTTCCATAAAGCTACTCAAGCTCGAGCCATTTCTGCAGCTCGGGAAGGGCCGCGTGACGGGTCAAATCGATCTGCAAGGGAGTGATGGACGCAAAGCCTTCGGCCACGGCGTGAAAATCCGTGCCCGGCCCGGCGTCCTGACCGGCTCCGGCGTTGCCCACCCAATAGACATTCCTGCCGCGCGGATCGGTCGCCTTCACGATGGGCTTGCTGCGATGGCGGTTGCCGAGGCGGGTCACCTTGATTCCACGCATTTGGCCGTCGGGCAGATCCGGTACATTGACGTTCAGGATGATCGGTCCTGTCTCCGGCCCATGCAGTCGATCTTGCGCCATGCGGCGCACCAGTTGCGCCGCCACGAGCGCGGCGGAGGCGAAATTTCGCGGACTGCCGGGCTCGACGCAGAGCGACACGGCGATCGAGGGCAGGCCCAGGAATCGGCCCTCCACGGCCGCGGCCACCGTGCCCGAATACAAGGTGTCGTCGCCGAGATTGGCGCCGTCGTTGACCCCCGACACGACGATGTCGTGCTCGAAGTCGAACAGGCCGGAAATGGCCAGATGCACGCAGTCGGTCGGCGTACCGTTGACGTAATAGGCGTCGGTGTCATAACGCGCCGCGCGCACCGGCACATCGAGGGTCAGGGAATTGCTCGCACCGCTGCGATTGCGATCCGGAGCGACGATGGTCACCGCGCCCAGCGGCTTGATCGCCACGCTCAGCGCTGTCAAGCCCTCGGCGCGGTAGCCGTCGTCATTCGAAAGAAGGATCTTCACAAGATTAAACAGCCTGCCCAACGCTGGCGGGTGTCGCCCTGCGGACTATACTGTATTCATGGCCAAACAACGATCCACCAATCGCCTCGATGCCGCGGCCGATGCCGATGCTGAAACTTTTCGCGCGGCGGTGCGCGACGTCACGCCATTGGCGCAAACGGCCCCGACGCCGGGCCTCGCCACACCCAAACCGCGGTTGCGCCGGACTCCGGTGTCCGCGACGGAAAATATCGATGAGACCATGCCTCTGGTCGGCGGGGAGGTCGTCACGGGCGAAGCGGCGCTGTCCTTTGCGCGCGCCGGCGTGCGCATCCAGGTGATGCGCCGCCTGCGCCGCGGCCTCTACCCGGTCGAAGACGAATTGGATCTTCATGGGCTCAGCCAAACCGCGGCGCGCGACCGGCTCGCGGATTTCATCGCGCGCAGCCGCGACGGCGGCCGCCGCTGCGTGAGGATCATTCACGGCAAAGGCTACCGCTCGGGAGCGCGCGGCCCGGTACTGAAAACGGCGGTGAATCTTTGGCTGCGCCGGCACATGGACGTCATGGCGTTTGTATCGGCGCGTCCAATCGACGGCGGCGCCGGCGCCGTGTACGTGCTGCTCCGAGGCTAATCGAGGTAAACGATGCATCAAATACGAGTGTGGGGCGCGGCAGTGGCCGGCGTCGCGGGATTGGCCGGCGTCGCGGGATTGGCCATCCTCGCCGCAGGGTGGACCGGCCGGTCGTTTGCGGCCGACCCTGCGTCCGGCGCCACGTTCGATCTGTTCACGGACAGCGAGGCGGCGCTGTGGAACACCACCCGGCCGAAGGAGGGGAAGGAATTCACTACGCGCGACCTGCGTGAAGACAACTTGGCGCCGACGTGCTACTCCACTCCCGATAACGACGCGGATAATCCGCAGATCAGGATTCTGGCGCCGCCTCCGGGAAAACTCCTGACGGCGCCGCTGGATATAGACCTTCAGTTCGTACCGACCGGCAGCGCGCCCATCCGGCCCGATACGTTCCGCGTCTGCTACGTCGGGATGGTCACCATGGATCTCACGAAGCGGATCACGGATCGGGTCGCCGTTTCGGAAAAAGGCTTGCACGTGAGCGGGGCACAGCTGCCGCGCGGCCGCCACCACTTATTGTTGCTCATCGCGGATCAGCGGGGCCGGCTGGGCCGGCGTGAGGCGGTGTTCGATATCGACTGATGACTGATGCCGCCCCCACCCTCGTGTTGCTGCCGGGACTCGACGGTACGGGAAAACTGTTCAGCGAGTTTGTGAGGGCTCTGGGAGGCCGCATCGATTCGCGCATCGTGGCGTATCCTTTGGATCAGCCCTTGGGCTACGACGAACTCGAGACGCTGGTGCTGGCGGCGCTGCCCCGAGATCGATCGTACGTTCTGCTGGGCGAATCCTTTTCCGGCCCCATCGCCATTCGGATCGCCGCCCAATCGCCGGCGGGTCTGGCGGCCCTCATTCTGTGCGGGACCTTCGCGAAGAATCCCTTTCCTTGGGCGAAGTGGCTGCGGCCCCTGGCCGCCTACCTGCCGCTCAAGTCGCTGCCGCGGTGGGTGCGTGCGCCGTTGATGTGGGGATCCATGTCGCCGCATCGAGCGCCCGCGCAGCTGGAACGCGCCACCGCCGGCGTGTCGCACGCCGTGATCCGGCATCGCATCGCCGCGCTGCTGGCCGTCGACGACACTCCCGCGCTCAGGCAGATCCGTTTGCCGACCCTGGTCATGCGCGCGCGGGGCGACTGGGTGATTTCGCGGGCAACAACCCTGAAGATTCTAAAAACACTGCCCGGCGCCGAACTGGTCGAGATCGAAGGGCCCCACCTGTTGCTGCAGACGCGTGCGCCGGAGTGCGCCGCCGTGGTGCTGCGGTTCATCATGGGGTTGCGAGATTAACGCTCGTCCGCGTCCAGTTCAGGCACCCCTTCGAACTCGCAGATCTCGCGCAACACTGCGGTGGCGAACTGTCCGCGGCCCAGGGAAAAGCTCAGAGTCAGCGTTCCGGCGTCCTGCAAGGCGGATAAATCGCGAATCGCGCAGCGCAGCGCGCGCCGCTCCTGCGTCAGCCCCTCGGCGGCGAGCAGCGCGGTGACCCCCGCCAGTTCACGCGTTGCTTCGATTTCATGCTCCAACGCCTGGCCCTGGCTCGCGGGAGAGCCCCGGCCCCAGAGAGGTCCGGAGGGGTGGATGTCGAACGCATTCAGGCGGCGGCGCAATTCATCATCGACGGCGGTGACGGAGAAGTGGCTGCCGCTGCCTTCGAGACTGGCCAGATCGCCGTAGCCAAGCTGCGACCAATCGCCCGCTTCCACCCGCCGCGCCAGCACGGCATTGAACACGAGGGATCGCGCAGCCGACAGCGCAAAGCTGCGTTCGGCGCGGCCCCGCGGCGCCACTCCGCTTTGCACCCACGCGAATACCCGATCGAGATTGAAGCCGTCGCGCCCGAAGCGCTGAGGTCCGAAGTAGTTGGGCACCCCATGGATGCGCAACGCCTCGAGCTTCCGGTCCAGTTGTTCACGCGACCACGCCACGTTGCGCAGGCGGATGCGAAAGCGATTCCCCGACAGCGCACCTATTTTAAGCTTGCGCGAATTGGCCCGCGCTTCGAGGACTTTGAATTCAGGCGTACGAACATCGCTCCAAAATCCGGCGGCGGTGGCGAGATTCGGGACGCTGAACCACTGCACGGCCACGGCATTGCGATCCTTGAGCCCCGCGTAACCCACGTCGCCGGTCGGGACCCCGGCGAGGCGGGCAATCTCGGCGGCCACCCAGCGTGTGTTGGCGGTGCGCTTCTCCACTCGCAACAGCCAGTGCGGTCCCGTGCCGGACGGCTGGAAGGACAGCTGTTCCTCGACATGAAAATCTTCAGGGGTGGCTCTGAGCGTGGCCGGCGGCAGCGGTGCGCCATGCGCTCTCGGAGGCTGCAATGCAGCCCGCGTCCACGCGTTCATGTTCCCAACAACACGGATGCAAGCGCGGCCAACCCCTCGCCGCGCCCGATGAACCCCAGACGCTCCGTGGTGGTGGCTTTGATATTGACGAGGCGCGCGGACGCGCCAAGATCGGCCGCGAGATTCGCCGCCATCGCGTCGCGATGCTTGGCGATGCGCGGCGCTTCGGCGAGCACCGTGACGTCGGCATTGATCAACCGCAGACCCGCGGCCTGCATGCGCGCCGCCACCTCCCGCAGGAACACGCGGCTGTCCGTGCCGCGATATCGCGGGTCGCTATCCGGGAAATGCTGACCGATGTCGCCCTCGCCCAGGGCCCCCAGCACGGCGTCGCACAACGCATGAATGACGACGTCGCCATCCGAATGCGCCACCACGCCCTTCGGATGTGCAATTCGCACGCCGCCCAGAATGACATGGTCGCCCTCCCCGAAGGCGTGCACGTCGAAACCCTGTCCGACTCGCATCGGCCTGTCCTCCGTCATTTGCAATATTTTGGCAGCCAGGCCCAGGTCCGACACACTCGTTACTTTGACGTTGAATGGCGAGCCTTGCACCAGCATGGGCCGCGAACCCACTCGTTCTACGGCCTGCGCCTCGTCGGTCACCGCGGCGCCGGCAATCGCCGCTTCCTCGAGCGCATGGCGCAGCAGCGCATAGGGAAACACCTGCGGCGTCAGAGCCCGCCACAGACCCTGTCGATCCACGGTCGTCAAGCCGCTGTCAAGTTCGCGTTTGACCGTGTCGACGATGGGCGCGGCCAGCACCGCGCCGGCGCAATTGCCGGCGCCGACGGCATCGAGCAATGCGCCCAGTTCCCCCGCGCTCAAACAAGGACGCGCCGCATCGTGCACCAAGACCCAGTCATCCGCGGCGGCTTGCCCCGACAGGAATTCCAGACCGTTCGCCACGGTGTCCTGACGATTGACGCCGCCCTTGGTGGTTTGAAGCTTGCGGCTGTTGAGCCTGGCCGCGACGCTGGGCCACAGTGCATCATCGGGTGCGAGGCCAACCACCACCGCGTGCACCCGAGGCTCGGCCAGGATCGCGCGCAGCGACCATTCCAGGACGGTGGCGCCGTACAGCGGCGCATATTGCTTTGGGATCGGGTGGGTGGGTGACACAAAGCGCGCGCCACGACCTGCCGCGGGAACAATGGCCCACACGCGCCGCATCGAGACGGCCGTCATTGCGCGCGAGCGGTAACGGCCGCGCGAGCGGTAATGGCCGCGCGAGCGGTAGCGGCCGCGCGAGCGGTAGCGGCCGCGCGAGCGGTAGCGGCCGCGCGAGCGGTAACGGCGCCGGCGGGCGCTGCCGGTCCCGGCGTCGCCGCGGTCACGACCTGGTAGAAGGTTTCACTATTGCCGACCATGCCGAGTTCGCTGCGGGCCCGCTCCTCGAGCGCGGTCAATCCCACTTTGAGATCGGTGACTTCCGCAAACAATTGCCGATTGCGCTCACTTTGCTCGCGATTCGCCGAGGCTTGGAGCTCGACCGAGGCTTGCAGGCGGGAGACCTCGCGGAATCCTTGATCCGAGAGCCACAGGCGGTATTGCAGAAAAATCAGCGCCAGTGCCAGAACGCCAGTAAAAATCCTCATGGGGACAGTAGCTTAGCATGAACTCTTAAGAAATTGGTACCGACAATGCGCCCGCACCTGCGAAGGCCGCCTTTCCCTTCAGCTCAGCTTCGATCCGCAGCAATTGGTTGTACTTGGCGATGCGATCGGAGCGCGACATCGAACCGGTCTTGATCTGCGTGGCGGTGGTTGCCGCGGCGATGTCGGCGATGGTCGAATCTTCCGTTTCGCCCGAGCGGTGCGACACCACGGCGGCATACCTGGCCTTGTACGCCATCTCGATGGCGGCCAGCGTCTCGGTCAACGTACCGATCTGATTCGGCTTGATGAGAATCGCATTGGCGATTTTCTTGGCGATGCCCTCGGCAAAAATCTTGGTGTTCGTGACGAATAAATCGTCGCCCACCAGCTGCACCTTGGCTCCCAGCTTCTTGGTGAGAATCGCCCAGCCGTCCCAGTCGCCTTCACTCATGCCGTCCTCGATGCTGACGATCGGATACTTGGCGGCCAGATCCGCCAGATAATCGGCGAACTCGGATGAATTGAAGCGCCGCCCCTCCGACTCGAGCTCATACACGCCGTCCTTGAAGAACTCCGTGCTCGCGACGTCGAGACCGAGATAGACATCCTTGCCGGCGCGGTATCCCGCCTTGTCGATGGCTTCCAATATCGTCGTCAGTGCGGCCTCATTCGAGGGCAGATCGGGCGCGAAGCCGCCTTCGTCGCCGACCGCGGTGCTCTGCCCCCTGGCATGCAGGACTTTCTTCAGGCTGTGAAAAATTTCGGCGCCGTAGCGCACTGCTTCCGAGAAGGTGGGCGCTCCGATGGGGAGGATCATGAATTCTTGAATGTCGACGCTATTGTCGGCGTGAGCACCCCCATTGATGATGTTCATCATCGGCACGGGCAGGGTCAGGTCCTTGGGTCCGCTCAAGTGCCGATACAGCGGCAATCCCTTGTCGCGCGCCGCCGCGTGCGCCGCCGCCAGGGACACGGCCAATATGGCGTTCGCCCCCAGATTGGACTTGAAATCCGTCCCGTCGGCATCGAGCATCCTCTTGTCGAGGCGGGCTTGATCCTGCGCATCCGCGCCCAGGAGCAAGCCGCGAATGGGCCCGTTGATATGCGCCACCGCCTTGAGCACACCCTTGCCGCCGAACCGCTTCGCGTCGCCATCTCGCAATTCCACGGCCTCGCGCGAACCGGTAGAGGCGCCGGAAGGCACCGCCGCGCGGCCGATGATGCCGGAGTGAAGCACCACATCCGCCTCGACGGTGGGATTGCCGCGCGAATCGATGATTTCACGGCCGCGAATCTCGACGATGCGGCTCATGACAGTGATTCCTTCATAACAACGATTCCTCGAAGGGTTGTTTTTTCACCGCGCCATCCAGTTCTTTCAACGTCGCCAGCAACGACGCCATGCGGTCCAACGGCCATGCATTCGGCCCGTCCGACAAGGCTTTCGCGGGATCGGGATGCGTTTCCATGAATATTCCGGCGACCCCCGCCGCGACCGCGGCGCGCGCCAATACCGGCACGAATTCGCGCTGGCCGCCGGAAACGTCGCCTTGGCCCCCGGGCAGCTGCACCGAGTGGGTGGCATCGAATACCACGGGACATCCCGTGCCTCGCATGATGGCAAGGGAGCGCATGTCCGATACCAGATTGTTGTAGCCGAAGGAGAAGCCGCGCTCGCAGACCATGATGCCTGCATTGCCGGTGGAGCGCGCCTTGTCGACCACGTTCTGCATCTCCCAAGGCGAGAGGAACTGACCCTTCTTGATGTTCACGGGCTTCCCCTGGGACGATGCGGCGACGATGAAATTGGTCTGCCGGCAAAGAAACGCCGGCGTCTGCAGAACATCGACGACGGCGGCCACATCGGCGAGCGGCGTATCCTCGTGCACGTCGGTCAACACCGGCACGCCGATCTCGCCGCGCACGCGGGCCAATGCCTTGAGGCCGGCATCGATGCCGGGCCCGCGGAAGCTCGAGCGAGAGGAGCGATTGGCCTTGTCGAACGAGGCCTTGAATATGAAAGGGATGCCGAGCCGGCCGGTCATTTCCTTCAGGCGTCCGGCAACATCCAGCACCAGCCCCTCGCTTTCGATGACGCAGGGTCCGGCAATCAAGAAAAACGGGCGCTCGGGCCCGACCTCGAA
>Ga0210408_10002201_pt1 | contig 19277 bp, 35 predicted proteins | sample IncBWH4MmetaG_FD_155471 | JGI IMG/M metagenome (GOLD analysis project Ga0210408, IMG submission 155471) | Forest soil microbial communities from Barre Woods Harvard Forest LTER site, Petersham, Massachusetts, United States - Inc-BW-H-4-M | ecosystem: Environmental > Terrestrial > Soil >...
CGCGACCAACACTGGCACCCGGAGCGCCGCGACCAACACTGGCGACCAGAGCGCCGCGACCAACACTGGCTACCAGAGCGCCGCGACCAACACTGGCGCCCGGAGCGCCGCGACCAACACTGGCGACCAGAGCGCCGCGACCAACACCGGAAAACAGGGCTGTGCCGTATCTCTTGGAATAGAAGGTAAAGCCAAGGGCGCGGTCGGATGCTGGCTGACTTTGGCTGAATGGAAAGAAGTGAAAGACGAATGGAACCGCATAGACGTTAAAACTGTCAAAGTAGATGGCAAGAAGATTAAAGCCGATACATTTTACTTGCTTAAGGGCGGTAAGTTTGTTAAGTTCGCGGAGTAAGCGACATTAAGACATAAATTGTCTAAACAGCTTTACACATGAGTTAATGATGAGCAAACAAGCCAATTTCGGGTTCCGAGTCACGGCAATGATCGGCATGTGTTTGTGTCTCTATTGGAATCAGAGAATTGATGCGGTTTTGGTGGGATTACTGGCGTTGCTAGCGACAACAAGGTATGATTGACTTGATTAATTTAATGAGGTCTGCGACATGAAAGTAGTAATCAATAGCTGTTTTGGTGGGTTCAGTCTATCACCGCTTGCGACAAAGCGACTTGCTGAACTCAATGGCCGAGAATGCTACTTCTTTGTGATGGGGCGGAAGCCGGATGGCGGATTAGACCCCCACGCGCTTGTACCCGTGTCCGTCGAGGAAGCAAAAAAAGCATTCGTGTGGTACGCTTACGACATCCCTAACCCCAACGAAGTTTTGCCTCGCACTGATAACTGGGGCGACATGACATTTGAAGAGCGTAAGGCAGCTAATGACGCTGCGGATAGTCACAGTGTCGATCATGGCCGCTGCCTCGAACGCCACGATCCTAAACTGATTCAGGTTGTTGAAGAATTGGGCGACAAGGCAAATGGTGCTCATGCCCGACTGTCAATCGTGACAATTCCAGACGGAACGGATTACGAGATTGACGAATACGACGGCAACGAGCATATTGCCGAAAAACATCAAACATGGTATGCGGATTCGACGAACTAGTTTGATCTACCTACTTTAGACATGTGTTGAGTGGAGGATTTATGAAATGGATTTCCGTTGCCGACCAATTGCCAAAAATAGGGCGAGATGTGCTGATTTTTGTAACCGATGACATGGAAGGCAACAAGAACTTCGTAAACATCGACAGTCGTAGCGGCAGACCAGAGTCTGATACACACTGGTCAGATGGCTCTATTTCTCATTGGATGCCTTTGCCGCCTCCGCCAAGCCCCCGCAAAGGGCAGTAGACATGTGTTGAGTGAGGGGATATGGAACATTGTGTGGTATGCGATTTCAAGACCGAAACGGACGGGGAATTTGAGAAACACGCCTGCTTGAAGGTTCCCGAGATAGAGCACGCGATGATAAACGCCATTCTGATGGCTAAGTTTTGCGACCACTACTGCTGTGGAATGAGCGACGAGCGATGCAAGGCACAGGCGATTCTGCGCGAACTTGCTGACATGGGCTACATGGTGGAACGCGATCCGAACGCACTTAAATCATCAATTGAGTTGTCTGATTAAACTAGAAGTGAGGAAATATGGCAAAGTTTCGCAAGAAACCAGTAGTCATTGAAGCGATCCGTTGGGACGGCAACAACGAATACGAGATAGCAGAATTCATGCCGGGCAAGTTCAATGTCAGTGACTCTGGCGCGAAGCTGTTCATCGAAACGCTGGAAGGTTGCATGACAGCCGACACGCTTGATTGGATCATTAAGGGCGTGAAAGGTGAATTCTACCCCTGCAAACCAGACATTTTCGAGGCGACATACGAGGCGGTAGGGGATTAAATCATAATCAAAGTGAACGGATTAAAGGAGTTTGCATGCGCTTGGGTTGCAGTAGGAAATAGAATTTACGCTGACAGTTTCGAGGACTTATGAAAACCGATAAACAAAATGAGTCAGCGCCAGCCCCTCGGTCAGAGACGCCGGGAGCCGAGCCGCTGAGCGCTAAGCAATTCTGGCTTCAATTGTGGCCGGACGAGAACAAGCAATCTCATTGGTCCGCAAAAGGTCTAAATGTGGTTGAAGAGACACTCAAGTTTGCCGAAGCCTACGCTTCGCAACTCCGTCAGGAACTCGAATCCGCCCGCGCCGAATTCAACACACTCTACGAACGTGCTCACATGCTAGAGAAGCAGCTCGCCGCCAAGGATGAAGCGCTGCGATACGCGCATACCTATTTCATCCAAAGCAATTCGCTCACATACGAGGACCGGGAAATGCTAGATGAAATGTGGGCTGCGCTCAAGGAATCCCATAGCGACATTTAAATAGAGGTAACGACATGACGAAAAACGACGAACTTTCACAACTACTAGAAGCCTATGCTATGTCTGAGTTGGCGGTATTGCGCGGCCAGCTCCGAATGATCGCAGATGCAATAGGATTTGAAGGCAGTATCGCTGATTTTCCGGGCTTATTGGAGCATTTGGAAACAGCGATTTCACGCTAATTTCAGTGATATTTGATTGACATTGACAATATTAATAGAGTATAATCTTTGTATGATTGGAAGTGCTCTGGCCCTCGCCGTCAACGTTGCCTATCAGGTTGCGAGGCTCGTACATAAATACGGACGCTTTTTCGGATACTAGGAGATACATGAAATTCCCCAAGGTTCTAATGCCAATATTGATTTGCGGGGCGTTTTTGTCCGCATCTGGACAGACGTATGACGGCCCCGCTCAGTTGCCTATATCGGTTCCGGAAGTCCGACAATCTTTTACGCCTAGCGACAACCTTCCGATTTTCGTTCCGGCGAACGTGCCGAGCTTGCAGGCTGTGTTGAACGCCGTCGTACCCGGCGACACAATTGTTATTGACCCGGCATTCATTGCGACATTGAGCGGACTAGTTCTTCCGAATGGCACGGCGCAGCAATGGATCACGATTAAGACTGCTTCGGCTTTGCTACCCAGCGAGAATGTCCGCGTTTCTCCCGCATTTGCGGGGATCGTTTCTTTGCCCAATCGCCCCGCGTATGCTCAACCGACTGGCGGCGCGGCAAAACTCATGCCGACAATCATTCTTAACGGCCAAAACGCCTCGCTAACCGGCGGATCGTTTGTCCGTTTGATTGGATTGGAAGTTACCCGTACGTCAGGAACAGGGATTGTTTACAATCTGTACCGCAATCTCGGTTCTACTGTCATCGTTGACCGTTGCTGGTTCCACGGCACGGGGACCGACGAGACGACGCGGGGCATTGATTTATCGAACTCTCCCAACTCCTCAGTCATTAATAGCTATTTCTCTGATTTTCATTGCCGGGCGATTTCTGGAAGTTGCGGGGATGCGCAAGCCATCTCCGGTGGATTGTCCAACAGTCTTGACGGTAACTATTTGATTCAGAACAACTTCCTTGAAGCATCTGGCGAGAACTTCATGCTCGGCGGCGGTCCGGCATTGTATGTTACTCCCGATGTCACCGTTCAGTATAATGACATATACAAAGTTCCGAGTTGGAATCCAAGCGACCCGAGCTTTGATGGAGGAACGGCGGGCAAAGACGGGATTAAACATCCGTGGGTTGTAAAGAATCATATTGAAATCAAGAATGCGACCCGCGTATTAATTCAGGGCAATCGACTGCAATATAATTGGGCAGGCTTTACTCAAAACGGTAGTGGCATTGTAATCACTCCCAAGAATCAGGCCAGCGCAGTAAAAACCAGTGTGTGTCCTTTATGCGCGGTCACGAATGTAACATTGCGGTACAATTATTCCAGTTATACGGGGCAGGCATTGCAGCTCGGATGCGGACCTAATACGCTAGGAGGATGGCCCGCTGCGTGTGGAAACATTGAAGCTCATGATTTATGGTTCGATCATTTGCAGTATCCGTATTGCAATTTCTGCGCTTCCTTTCTTGTATTAATTGGCGGGGGTTCGCCAGCAGTTCCGTTTAACAATGTCGATATCAACCACAGTACATTTCAGAACGACGGATGGCTAACTCCGGCGGTAGACAAAGCTGCAACGATGGCTAATGGTATTCTCAATCTCGATTCCCCGGTTACGGGCAATGCTGGGATGCACTTCGATTACAACCAGTTCGATCCGGGAAATCAGATTTTTTATCCAACAGGCGGCGGGGCAAGTGATTGCTGGACTCAGCCCGGCAGTTTTAAAACGCTCCTAGCCCTGTGTTGGCCGGGCGGCACGTTCATCGGGAACCAAGCCACGCCGACATTGACAATCAATAAAACTCATCTTCCCTACCCGGACGGTAACAATACCGGCCTCGCGGGTGGAGATATGACCACAATCAATAGTGCATTAGCAAATAGGAGATAACATGAAACTGTCACACGCAATCTTGATGAACGGAATGATGAAGCCGCAAGGATTCGGGTTTAGATCAATACACAGTATGGATGCACCTTGCGCCATCGGAGGAGCGTTACAGGCTGTCGGCATTGATACGTCCAAGGAATGTTTAGTCTATAACGCTTTTGAAAAAATATGGCCGTGGGTGAACAAAAATGAAGCTAGTTGCCCCGTTTGCAATGCAGCATCGGGATTAATTAAACCCTACCAAATCATTTTTCATCTCAACGACACTCACGAATGGACCCGCACTCAAATTGCGGAATGGGTGGCTTCCGTTGAACCCGCTGGTTGTCCGGAAATGGACAGCACGGAAGCGACAATCAGTGAACTTGAAACTAGTTTGAGTAGTTAGAACAATATATAACTTAATGACAACATTCGAAATGGAACTGCCCGAAGAGCCGTGTCCTGATTGTGGAAGTATTCATCATCGCGTATGTACTTTATCTGCGTTGCCACAAGAGTGGCGCGACCGCGTATATGGCAGTATCCCGAGAAAGTTTACGCCGAAAGAACAACAATTGATTCTAGACTGGGCGTGGAAAATTGCAGATAGATGCAGTTTGACACATGAAAGTATTTCGTTCCTCCTGCACGAGTTGGCTGCATTTACATATCGAATGGAGAGTTCTTAATTAAATGAAAATTGTTGATCTTCTTGGTTCAGAGCTAAAACCGGGCGACCTCGTAGCAGTTAAGTCCGATCACATTTGCGCGGTTGTTGTTCGAGTCGAGGACGGCGCGATTGCCAAGGGCTTATCCATATCTGGAAAGCCCGCTGGTGCCGAAACACCACCGCATATCATCACTAAGGTGGAATTCACAACTCTGATCCCCGCAATTGGCGGGACGGCGAATGTTTTGAAGCTGGAAAAGCCGCCGCAAGAAGAAAAGAGCTTAGTACAATGAAACGCATCCGAACCCGCGATATTGAAAACCGTGTGATCAGTTTGCTGCTACTCGGAGCCGAGAACGACGATATTGCAATATCAATCGGGGTAAGTGTTGATCGAGTAAAAAAGGTATTCTCTATTCTGTTTAAGCGGTATAATATCTGTACTGGCTGCAAACGAATCAAGCTGGCCGTTATGATGGGTCCGAGGCCGAACTACGTTAACTAAGAAGATTTAGCAGGGTTTGGAGAAGTTGTGACAGCGAAAGAGTTCGAAGCAGAATTCTGGACGAATCAGGACCCGCAGGACAAGTACACATTCGCAGAAGCCTACGCTGCGTATGTGTTTCGGAATCGGGGACGACGGACTTTCTTAGGCGCAAATCCGCCTAATGAGGGACTAGGCGATAAACCGCCTAAGTCAGAATAGTTCAATAATGGAACTAAATAGATCAAGAAAGTTAACACATAATTTAATGACTACAAACAGTGACATAGCGATTCTAGAAAGCAGAAAGAAGCGCTTAATTCAGGAACTCGCAGATACCGAGCAGGCGATTGAGGATCATCTCAAGCATAGAGATGTAGAACCTTTTGTTAGGACCGCCCGTGATCTGATGCTTGGAATGCAGGAAAGAGTGGGAAGACTACCAGATTATGCAGATTTTAGAGCAGCTTTTAAGAAACTAGTTTAATCGGCAGACTTTAGAGATAATTTAATGAAATTCCTAAAACATTTCGGATTGATCGTCATATCCTTGATCGGTATTATCACTGGTGGCTGCTTGCTCGGCGTTATGATAGAAATCCCATTCTTCACAAAGGCCCCCGTTTGGCTGCGTATTGGGGATGGATTTATGATCTTATGTCTTTTATTAGCTAGCTACGATGGAAACTAAATAAAGTCAGGCATTCATTACATAATTTAATGACCGAGAACTGCACCATAGCCGAAATTATCAAATACTGCCTTCGAGAATACGGATTTGCGGGGGTTCCTGAAGCTCAATCTATGGCTATTGAGCTGGCCGCCCGAGTGAAAGAATGGTGCAATATGTCTTGGTCTCAAATGATGGCTAGCATCCTACCTTGCGGACATACTAATGCGGAGCATATGTATTATCTGGAAGATGCGGGATTGGAGATCGAATGGACGGATGCCTGCGACAAAGCGGAGCAAGCGAAACGCCCGCAATCTAGTCCACATCCGGACAAATAATGGATAATACGGGACTCCTGTTTCCGGACTTCAAGATCAGGCACATTCCAACGTATACGACCGTAGAATATCGCCCGCCTGTTGAGTTCCCTTCCCTAGCGCAATGTAAATGGGTCAGTTTGGACCTTGAGACTTCCGGTTTCGATGTTTTGCGGGGCGATTACATTGTAGGGGTAGGAATAAAAACCAATACAGGCGTGCGAGACTATTGGCCGATTCGCCACCAGCAAGGCATGAACTGCGAGGAGCAGCAGGTAGTTCGCTGGCTTAAAACTGAACTGAAGGATTTCAAGGGCGACCTTATCGGGGCCAATTCAAACCTTTTCGATATGTTCTTCCTAAACAAATATGGCATTCACGCGCCACGCGCCAAATTCCATGACGTACAGTGGGCGGAGCCATTGCTGGATGAATTAGCGATGAGCTACAGCTTGGAAAGTCTCGCACAAAAGCATCTAGGCGGAGGCAAAAAGAGCACGTATCTAACGGAACTGTATGGCGATGATGTAATGAAGCATTTCGCTGAAGTCCATCCCGCACACGCCACAGAGTACGCTTTAGTAGATATTGATCTTCCCCCGCTAATCCTTGAAAAGCAGAAGGCGAAGCTGGCCGAGCAAGGATTGCTGGACCTCTACAATCTGGAATGTCGCCTGACTCCTCTGCTCAATTCCATGAGAATGCGGGGTGTTCGCGTGGACGTAAATAAAGCACAAGAGGTTGATGGAGTCCTCGCAGGAAAACGAGATAAAGCGTTGGCCCAACTCGCAGACATGGCCGGATTTCCGGTAAATATTGCGGCGTCCGCCGACCTCGTAAAGATGTGTGAAAAGCTGAATCTCACATTTCCGCAGACGGCTAAAGGCAATCCATCCTTTACGAACCAATGGATGAAGCGACAAACGCATCAGGCATTTAAGCTAATTCTTGAAGCCCGCAAATACGAGAAAGCTCGTAATCCCTTTGTTTGCAGCTACATATTGGAAGACAACATCAATGGCCGAGTTCACGCGCAATTTCATCCCTTACGGCGGGCTAGCGACGAGGATGGGAATAAAGGTACAGTCAGTGGGCGCTTCAGTTGTACGACGCCAAACCTCCAGCAAATACCAGCTCGCGATCCAGAGCTTGGCCCGTTACTGCGCTCCATGTTCTTGCCCGACGAAGGTAAGGACTTCTTTGCGAATGACTACAGTCAAATAGAATTCCGACTGATCGTTAACGCTGCGGTTCTTTCTAAATGTAGCGGGGCGGCGGAAGCGCTCAAAAGGTATAGGGAAGATGCGACTGTCGATTTTCATAACATGGTGGTCGAGCTAACTGGATTGCCCCGCAAAGCAGCAAAAAACATAAATTTTGGCTTGGCGTTCAGCATGGGGGCTAAGAAATTAGCTAATGAATTGGGCATGGTAGACGAGCAAGGAGAGCCCACGCAAGAAGCATACGATACGTTGGAGCAATATCATACGAATGTTCCCTTCGTTAAAGAAGTATCGCAAGCAGCAATGAGGAAGGCGGAGAAGCAAGGGTATATTAGAACAGTATTAAACCGCCGCTCTAGATTTGATTTGTGGGAAGCAAAAACTAGTGCAACCGGCAGCTACAAAACACTCGCACTTCCTTACAAACAAGCGCTGGAAGCTTACGGTGATATTAAACGCGCAGGGCTACATCGGGCGCTGAACCGCTATACACAAGGTTCTTCAGCGGACATGACTAAGGCTGCGATGGTTGAGGCGTGGGAATCCGGGGTGATTACAGAAGACGGCCCCTTGCAATTAAGCCTTACGGTGCATGATGAATTGGCGGGGTCCGTATCTCCTACAAAAGAAGGACAAGAGGCGTTGGCCGAGCTTAAACGAATCATGGAGACTTCCGTCACGAAAGGCATCGTAGTGCCGATATTGGTAGAATCAAAGACTGGTAGTAATTGGTCTGATGCCCATTAAAAAATCGTCTCATTTTGAAAAAATAATACTTGACTACTACAGTCGAAACTGTATGATTATTCCTGTAGGAAATGCGAGGCGGGTTGTCCAGATGTGGACAAATAGAATTGTAAATGTTGTAAGCGGCAATTTACATGCCGAAATTACCGTCACTCGGCAAGGTAATACGGCGTTTTGATTACCGAAGCAACCTACCCTTGCGGGGTGTTTGTTCGATAGTATGCACTCACCTTTGAGAGGGGAGAAAGAAAGGGAAGGCAGTATGAGCAGTACATCTGTACCGGCCACTTTGCTTGCAATTCCTGAGATTCATGAACTTAACCAGATTCTAGAAGATGGCGCGGCAGCGCCGTTTGAAATCATCGAGGTTACTTTGGACCCCCTCCTTCCCTTCCAAAGAGCCGTCCTTAAAATGTATCTCCATAAACTAGAAGAGAACTCCGATTATATTGTCGAGCATCACATCTTTGAGGATAAAGAAGTGATCCTCATTACCGTGGTACCCATAGAAACTATGACTCTGGTGTCTGGAAACGCATAAAATCTTCATTTTGTACTTGACAAATATTGTCAGGTTATTGTAGATTCCTCTGCATTGGAGGAATTACAAATGCCTGTCAGAATAACGACAAAAGAAGATGCGGCCATCAGCATTCGAGGCCGCCGATCAACTGTACTACAACTTGCGGAATACCGCGATGTAATGGCGAAGGTCAGTAATGGGCTCAAACCAGAGGAAGTCATTGAGGTTTCGTTTCCTGTATCCACAAAACCGGGGATGAAGACGATTTTGCAAACTTTCAAACGGACATTGCAGTCGGATTTTCGTAGACTGAAACTCAATGACTTCGAGATCAAAGCATTTCGATTGGAGGATACCAATTATGTGACGGTGGGGCATGTCCCGCCAATTACGGGGCTGAAACAAGTGCCCAAGAAATCGGCAGGAGCAAGATAATGAAATACCTCCCCTTTTGTTTTCTATTGCTTCTTGCGGGGTGCGGTAATTCCAAGAGCAGTTCCGGAAATCCGCCGCCTCCGCCACCCCCGCCGGGAATGCCAATGACTGGGACATTCTCAGGTGGCCTCAATTTCACCGTAGTAACCGGTAATTTGAAACTAGTATTGTCGGAAGATGGATCGGGTAATGTCACGGGCTCCGCAATATCCACTCCGCCATCTTGCCAATTTAATTCCCAAGTCTCAGGGAGATATTTCACCAGCGGGCAACAGTTCCAAGTTGTATCAGGGGATGGCGCGGAGAGTTTTACGGGAACGCTATCGAGCGATCAGAAATCTTTGTCCGGAACTGTACAACTAGGCGCGGGCAATCTCACTGGATGTGGCCCAAGGAACGGCGCTTTTTCCGCGACGAGGCAATAAATCTCTAGGGTATCCGCTGTATACCAGACTAGGCCAAAAGTAGTACAATTCAAAAGCGGGACCACCCGACCGTCAAGGGGTCAGGCAGTCCCTAACACCGCGACGCGACTAGTGCGTACGCGATGCTAGAGTGATTGTACCCCCTAGACGCGCCCCTCTCAGAGTCGTTGGGATGGTCCCGCATCTAGTGAGGCAAGATGAGAAGATCGCAAGCGCACGCTTTACGTAACATTCTTCAGGCAGTCGTGGGATACATGGAGATTGGTGCTATCGACAAAGCTATATCCTGTGTGATGGACGCCGAACGAATCATATCCCGCGAGGTTCCGGCCATGATCAATCCAATGAACTCGTGGTCGCTGGGCGACGGAGCGTATGTAAACGTGGATGTAGTTTCCAGCGAATTAGTACTGATGCAGATATCGGCGAAGGATCACGTTCAGATGACGATCATGTTCAATTCGTATATCGCGCATCAGATCGGGGATGTTCTTATAGGCGTGGCAGATTATGCGGGGCTGCCCGCCAAGGTTCGGAAAAAAGCTGTTTAGTTGCTGGGAGACCCGGCCAATGGTATTCTCCGTTTAGATCGGCATTGGCATTGTCGATCCTTAGGGAAGGCCGCCGGAGAGGATATTCTTCGGCGGCTTTTTTCTATGGTCGTTTTAATTGGTCTGGGGAAGAGTCTGGGTATTCTTCTGAGTGAGAGTTGCCGCGTATACGGTTTATTTGCTCAGTGAGGTACTGGCGAAAATCGGCGGTGTCCAAAATGCGGTGTCCATCGCGGGTTCTCGCTGTCAGAATGTCATCGCGTAGGCCTTCCAATATCGACAGAGCAATCTGCCTAGTGTCGTTATTGTTCATGCTGAACAGCTCCCTCTGCCCTCTCTCGCTCACAAGAATACAACAGCCGACCGCCCGCTGTTCTGTTCAATTTTGCTCACATTCGATACTTACGAGCTTCGGCTACTTCAATCAAAACGCGGGGTGGAATCTGAAGCGCCCGGCTAACCCTTACGAGCATTCGCAATGTTAAGCGCTGCTCCCCGCGTTCCAGTCTGCTCACCCCGTTTTTCTTCATTCGCAGCTTTTTGCCGAGAGCGCATTGTGACAACCCTCTCGCTTGCCGAAGTATCCATATCGCGTCCCCCATCGGGCACGGTCGTAGGTATACATTTGCGGAGTTCATAGGCTTGTTGGAATTTCTCCTTTAAACGTTTTCGAGTGTAATTTTCTAGCGCCCCGCCAAAGGCATTGTAGCAAGCCGATTCGAACGGATGTTGGTCGCCTCGGCGAATCGCCCCGCAAAGAGCTAGCGCCAGCTTGATCGGAATCTGCTCGTCAGTGTTCCGGCACTGCTGAGCGCTCCAATAAAGATAGTCAACCACGGCGTTCAGTACTTTCTGGCCCCTTTTGCTCACTGGTCCCATTTTGGGTGCGAGGCGTGTTTACTTCAAAGGTACCAAAGTCTAGACACACGTTACCTAAGTACAGTGCCCGTAAGTCACTGATAACAAAGTACCTGTTATCGGAAGTTACTATAGTAATGCGAGTCTTTTAGAGGTGTTTCGCCATCTGTTCTCCCGGTGTTTTTATTTTACCATTTAGTCAATACGTAACTATCGGCCAATGATGCCTGTCGTCCTTTAGTAACCATTTATGACCGATAAGTTACGTTGTGTCTCCTGTGGAATACAAGTCCCTTCTTGGTTTGCGGGGTTCCCTGTCCACATCCGGACAACCCCCGCCTCGTAATTATTGTATTTTATCCTTGACATTGATGGATTAATTGAGTATTATATTCAAAGTGACTTGCATCTCAGACTGTCACTATTGGATTGAATGGTTTACCAGCCCAAGAAAGTATTAAAAAGGCCATTAAAGCGTAAGGAACTATCGAACGATCCGCAGAATGTATATTCTCGCGAGAGAGCGCGTAAGTTTCGAGAACAGGGTTTGTGTGCCTGCGGGAAGAAACCCCGCGAAGGCCGGTCGCAGTGTGAAAATTGTAGGAATAGTTTTAAGACTTATAGCATTCGTTTACGTTCTGAGATGCTTAATGCGTATGGTCACAAGTGCCAATGTCCCGGCGGATGTGACGTTACGGAGTACGAATTTTTGACACTTGATCATACTAACGACAACGGAGCGGAACACCGGGCAATCGTCGGTTTTGATGGTAACGCTATGTGCCGATGGCTAAAAGAACGAGGATGGCCGAAAGATGATTTCCGGCTTCTCTGCTACAATTGCAACAACGCTATATGGCACAGAGGTTACTGCGCTCACGAAACGAAAATTGATTGGATTGATGAACTGTAAACCTAGTTAATCTAGATGCTTTGAACATGATTTAATCACAGGTTTGCGGGGATGGATAGGCACATTCTGGCCGGATGGAAAACTACTCAGCGTAAAGCCTATCGAGAGTCATATCCGGCCCCCGCAATTCAGAAACTAGTTTAATGTAAACAATTAAAGGAGAATTATGGGTTGGTTTCCAGATAAAGAGGATTTGCTTAAGGAAAAAGAAGAACTCAGAAAGAAGCTAGATTGCGTTCGATCCGAACTGGACGAGACTAGGAAGGCCAAAGAGACGCTTAATAGCGCCTTGAATGCTGCGAAGATTTGGAATGATCGCTTAGAGCGAGACCTTCGTCCATATGTCGTGAAATGTGAACTGTATGACCAAATCATGAAGGGATTGCGTATCAACGTCAATCTGCTCGGCAAAACTAAAAAGGATTTGTAAAAGCTGTTTAAATTCCCTAACCTAAGGACAAAACAATGTTTAAGAAAATGCTGATGCTAATTGCGGGGCTGCTTCTGTCGATTGCGGCGACCGCGCAAACCTCCACCACCTACTACCAAAACACGATGTATCAATTCCGGGGCACCGCGACACGCGGCTATTTCTCCCTCTACGGAACGCACTACACCGCTCAGGATAACTCAGGGATCGAGCTTAACCAAATCGTCGTCGCTCCTAACTTTGACTGCTCTACCGGCGGCGGGACAATGGGATACGTGTTTTACACGGCTCCGGATGGAAGCCAGCCGCCATGCGCTATCGTGACGGACGTTACATTGGGACCGCCAATCTCGACCAACACGAATGGCCGGGTTTGCACCGGACCCAGCTCCGAGCACGTCGAATTCGTCGGCGGGTATTATGATGCTACGTATACGTTCTTCTTTAGTTTTGCGCGGTTCGGAGGATGCTATACGAAGACGTTGACGAGTTCGGTGACGTTAACAACCCCGTAATAATGCTTGACAAAATGCGGGTAGATTGGTAGGATTATTGATGAATTGCGGGGCCGAACCGGGCCTCGCAAATCTCAATTGAGTAGCTGGAACAATACAGTTGCATGATAATATGCAATAGTTAGGAGTTGCACAATGGAGACATTTCAAGAATTTTCCGAGCGCTGGCGAACCACAATTCTGCCGATGAAGAAAAGGGCGTCGCAACATACGATGTCCTCACATATTAAACTGCTCAACTCCAAGATTGGCGGTTGTCCACTTCCGGACATCAGCTACGCGCAGCTCCAACAAGTCTTTTCAGACCTCGCCAAAGAACAGATGCCGCGCTCCTGTCGGAATGTCTTCGGAACTCTCAGGAATCTTTTAGGTCAGGCAAAACGCGAGGGTCTTATCAAAGAGTTCCCTACCCCGATTTTGCCGAAGATTCGTAAAAGCCAGCAAGATTGGTTGCCCCACGAATCGATGAAAAAGATTATCTCGGCTGCGGGTGATCATAAACCCTTTGTGGCTTTGATGTGCGAAACCGGTTTGCGAATCGGCGAAGCCCTCGGCTTGCAAACTCAGGACATTGATTTCAATGAGCGAACCTTATCAGTTAATCGTTCTGTCTTCGGGGGTCGTTCTCAAGAACCCAAAACCTCAACGGCCTACCGCAGTTTTACCATTTCGAAGGAATTATCTGATCTTCTACGAGGACAGTGTTTACAGGGTCAAGCCGAAGCTTACGTTTTCCGAACTCGTTCGGGTGGTCCGCAATGGGTTACGGAAATTCGTGCGCGGGTGCTCGATCCTCTTATGCGAGCGCAGGGTTTGGAACCCATTGGATTTCATGGACTTAGACGAGGAAATGCGACCTTCTTCGCCAGTGTGGTGGGAATGCCTGAGCGAATCCTTGCTCAAAGACTAGGACATGCCTGCAAGTCAATGACGCTTGGCACGTATGCGATGACCGTGGATAAGGCCGACGTGCCATATGTTCAGAAGGCCGTGGAGTTGTTATATGCACTGGAATAAAGCTTGGGAGATTGGATGGGTTTTGATTCTTGCGGGGCTGGCGTTTTACGAATTCTGGTCCGGATGGGGGCCGGGCAAATCCACTCCCATGCTCACTCAGATCACAGTTCGGTACAGTCCGTGGTGGGTCACGATGCCGTTCATAACATGGATGTGGTTTCATTTCTTGCTTCGATACACTGATCCGAAATATATCGCGCATTTGAAGGGGCAATGATGGCTGACAATAAGATAGATGCTGCTAAAATTATAGGAAATATTGTTATCGTGGTTCTTGGAGTGGTCGCTTTATCTTTTCTTCTGGCATATCCTGTCAAATGGGCGGTTAATTACTTATTCACACCTGCGGTATTGACTTCTCTATTTGGAGGCCCGTTGTCTGTAGGAAAAGCGTGGATTTTAAGTTTTGTTTGCCATACTCTTTTCAAGACGGCGCAGACTTCTTCGAAATAGGTTTAGGTTTAATAACATCAGTTAACTCATGATTTAATCGAGGCTTTATGGAAGTATTCGCCATTCGGGTATTTGGTACTACAAAATACTTGCCCATGCGAAAGAAGTCGCGGGGTTTTAGCTACGATGAGCCAACCGATGAAAAACCGCCTCGCCTGTTCTACACGAAACGATCTGCACAAAACGCGCTGACAGCTTGGTTGCAGGGCGTGTGGGAAAACCACACGGTAACGAGCGGCTACTATGGCGAGGACGTGGATGTTTATCCAGAGCCTAAAAAAGTTGAAGGCCGTCAGCGAGAGATGATGGAAATTGTAAAGTTCCAATTGCACGAAACTAATTAAAGTTCCCTGCACACCACATGTGTTAATGAAACGCGGACCTAAAACTAAAAGATCGCTTGATCCTCTGTACAAAACTTGGCAGGCGATGATGCAGCGGTGTTACAACCCCAACACGCCTTGGTATCACAGATATGGCGGTCGGGGGATTCTTGTGTGTGATCGTTGGCATGAATATGATAATTTCTTGGCGGACGTAAGTCCAAAGCCACCGGGAACGTCTCTAGACCGAATCGATAACAATAGCGGATACGGTCCCACCAATTTTCGGTGGGCTACTCAGAAACAGCAAGTTAGAAATAGCAGATCGGTCAAGCTAATAGCCTACAAGGGAGAGACTCGGCTTTTAAAAGAATGGACGGAATTGTTAGGTTTAGAATATCAAATGATAAAACAGCGTATTCTATCTGGATGGAGTACAGAAGACGCCTTTGAGAAACCGAAGTATACGTGCATCAAAGGCAGGAAACCTAAGAACTCAATCAAGTAACCCGAACAAGAGATAATTTAATGAACCTTCATTCTTATCCTAAAGTTTTTGCAATTGGACACGGGGGCATCCCCGAGCTTTTCCAAGGCCCCGTCTTGGTCGAAGAGAAGATCGATGGCTCTCAGTTCTCTTTCGGTGTCCAGAACGGCGAGCTTGCTCTGCGCTCCAAAGGCGCGGAATTATACGCCGATAATCCTGAGAAGATGTTCTCTCTGGGCATTGAGACAGCCAAGCGCCTCGCCCCGCAACTCCACGAAGGCTGGACCTATCGCACGGAGTTCCTTCAAAAGCCCAAGCACAACACGATGAAATATGAGCGCGTGCCTAACGGCCATGTGATCATCTACGACGTCAATACGGGTGATGAGGTCTATTTGACGCGGCGCGAGAAGGAGGACGAAGCTGCGCGGCTAGGACTAGAAATTACTCCGGTGCTCTACGAAGGTCTCGTAGACAATCCGGAAACCCTTTATAATCTGCTGAATAGAGACAGTATTCTTGGCGGCGGTAAGATCGAAGGAATTGTTGTAAAGAACTATAATCAATTTGGCCGTGACAAGAAAGTACAAATGGGCAAGTTTGTCACAGAGGAATTCAAGGAAACGCATAGCAAAGAATGGAAAGCCGACAATCCTACCCTTGGCGATGTCGTAGAACGAATCATTGCTACCTTGCGTTCTGAGGTTCGGTGGAATAAGTCAATTGCGCGGCTTCGCGAGGCGGGTAAGCTAGAAAACTCTCCCAAAGATATCGGCATGCTGATCAAGGAAGTACAGTCCGATATCCGCGAAGAGGAAATGGAGTTTATCCAGCAGAAATTAGCAGAATACGCGGTGCCCCGCATTTTGAGAGCTTCTACTGCGGGATTGCCAGAGCATTATAAGCGATTGTTATTGGATAGTGCATTCGCAAATAATGATTGACAATATATGGATTAATCAGTATAATATTTCTAATATGCGGGGCGCGGCCTTCGGGTTTACCGTGCTAGGCGGAACCGGACACCCCGCAGGTTCGATCCTAGCTAAGAACTATAGGGGTCGGGTGGACCTCCAACCATCCGGCCCTACTTCTTGAAGGAGTATATGAGCGTACCAGTAAATGCACTCGTAAACATCAGCAGTACAAATGACACAACAATGATTCCGGCCAAACGTCCCGATTTGCGTGATAAAGCCATCGATATCAAGGGAAAGCAATACGTCCAAGTCTCGCATCGTATTATTTATTTCAATGAGACGTATCCGGAAGGTTCAATCGTCACTGAATTGATTTCAACCCCAGATGCCCAGACGGTCGTTATCAAGGCTTCGGTCTGGCCGGATCGTCATCGGCAGTTTACCGGATATTCCCAAGCAACATGGGGCGACGGGTATATCAACAAGACTTCTGCTCTAGAGAATGCGGAGACTTCGGCTGTTGGCCGGGCGCTGGCTTTCATGGGCATCGGTGTGATCGATTCCATTGCTTCTGTTGACGAAGTAAACAAGGCCAATAACAAAGCCGCGTCCACATCCGGACAATCCGCGAAGCCCGTAGAGACTAAGAAGCCGTTCGTCCGAAAGCAGGAAGTCGCCAAGACAATCGTAACTCCAGAACCTCTCGCACAGACGGCCCCGCCAATCGCCAATGATAGTGACATTCCGGATGAGATTGGTTCCAAACCTACGTCTGAAGAAATGGCTGAAATCAAAAAAGCTCTCGGCAAATTTGAAATTGACCGAGACAAGCTTAAAACATACGTTCTCAAGTCTACGGGGCGGGATAGCGCTAAGGATTTGACCAAGAGACAATGGGACACGGTAATTTCGAACCTCACGACCGCGCAATCGAATGGGAGCCTCGCCGACCTCGTAAAATGATAAGTAAAGTAGAACTTCTGGCCCAATGGATAGCGGCATTTTGTCTGCTTGGAATCATAATTTGGTCTTTATCAAGATTATAGGAGAATGAAATGAGCAAGAGCGTAAATCGCGTAACTTTATTGGGCAGGTTGACGAAGCCGGTCGAAGTAAAATACACACCTAGCGGGGCGGCGGTCGCCAATTTCAGCCTCGCATTGAATGAGAAATTCAAGGATAAAAGCGGGGCGTGGCAAGAGAAGACTGAATTTGTCAACGTCGTTGTTTGGCAACGTCTCGCGGAAATCGCCGGAGAATATTTGCAGAAGGGCTCGCAGGTTTATGTAGAAGGTAAACTCCAGACCCGCAATTATGAAAAGGACGGCAGGAAAATCTACGTAACCGAAGTGGTCGGAAACGAACTCGTTCTCTTGTCCGGAAATGGACAAACAGAAAAGGCACCGCAACCCGAAGCCGTTGGTGTGGGGGAAGATTCACCGTTCTAATCGGCCCCGCAAATGGAAGAGACGCAAGAAGTACAGACTTCCCTTCTCTATAATGGCGAGGTCGTAGTTGAATTCAATCCGAACGCGAAGCGTAATCGTTATAAGATTACGGATTGCGGGGTTTTGCTCAAACCCCCTCCCGTATCTGTAACTACCATAACGGACCTGAAAGACAAGTCGGGTCCGTTAATGCATTGGGCGGTCAATAACGCCATTATGGTCTGTGAGGAGAAAATCCTTCCCGACCAAGTTCATGGTGTTGGTTTTCTTCTGGATGTCTGGAAAGAGGCCCGGCAAAAATACAAGGACGTTAAGAAGAAAGCCGCCGATGCTGGTACTCTCGCTCATCATGCATTGGAGAATTATTTCTCCCAACCTCCGGAAGAATTCGCCCCGCCATTGGCCGGAACACCCGTCCGCGCAAGATTCGATGAAGCTCTTAAATGGTTCGCTAGTTACAAAATAGAATCCATTGCCCGAGAGCGCCGCGTATATAGCCGGAAATATGGATATACGGGCACCCTCGATCACTTAAGCCGAGTCGAGTCAATTCTTTCGTTGCTGGACTACAAAGCCGCTAAGAACGTCTACAGCACCTACGTCTTTCAGATTGCCGCATACATCATGGCGTATGAGGAGGAGACTGGTGAGTGCATCGAGCAGGCATACATATTGCAGATCGGCGAGGAAAAGACAGTTCCCTACATCTACAACCGCGCACAATTGGAAACAGCTTTTGAAGGATTTCTTGGATTATTGCAGATGTATAAGGCAGATAAAGCACTGGGCAAAATAAAGCCACAAGAGGAAGATTGGATTGAGGCCCTTTAAGAAATTCTTCTGTGACCGGGATGATATATTTTCTATTCCGGATAAAGCATTCAAGATTTGGATGTATCATTACAAGTGTGAACAGGCTGATAGAAAATCTTGGCCGAGTTCAGAAACCGTTGCGGACAAATGCAATCTTAACCGAAAAACTGTTTTCAAATACCGCCAATGGCTCCTCGATAATGGATGGTTGAAAAAGATAGATAAGAAGAAGGGGTCTCATGGGCAGTTTTCCGTTCCCGTATTTCAGGTAACTCGCGGCACCGTGTACCGTTCCGTGGTACTACCACCGAATGGGACGCGGACCGGTACCACGGCGCGGGACGCGGACCGGTACCACGGCGCGGTACAAGAAGTAGATCAATCTTTGAAGTATATCAATAGTGAAGTAGAGGGGACGGACATGAGTTTCAAAAACAACATCTCAGATGCTTCTTTGAAATTCTTGGGCATCAGAATTTTTGCCGAGGACAAGAACTGGGATGGACTAAATGCGTACAAGCGCGTTAAGGGGCAATCTCAGACCGAAGAAGCCTTTGAGAAATGGGCCAAAGATACCCAAGGCGAGGATATTCGCTATCCTTTGACCGAATTCCTCCGTGTTGCCGAAAGATACTTTGATAGTAAGTTCGCCGCCAAAATTGATGTTAAACCGCTGGTTCTGGAACTTGCGTATTT
>Ga0210408_10002202_pt1 | contig 19271 bp, 14 predicted proteins | sample IncBWH4MmetaG_FD_155471 | JGI IMG/M metagenome (GOLD analysis project Ga0210408, IMG submission 155471) | Forest soil microbial communities from Barre Woods Harvard Forest LTER site, Petersham, Massachusetts, United States - Inc-BW-H-4-M | ecosystem: Environmental > Terrestrial > Soil >...
AGATCCTGCCGAACCAATGGCCGCAAATCCTCGCCGCCGAGGGTGCGCTCGACCCGGCCGTGCGACGCAACCGGCTGCTCGAGCGCCAGGCGGCGATGTGGCGCCAATCTCCGCCCAGTGATCCGGTCATTGCCGCCGGGCTCACCGGCGGCATCCCCGTGATGACCGAGTTGCTGTCGGTCGTCGCCACACTCGACCAGGGTGCCGTAATCATTCCCGGTCTCGATCGTGGCTGCGGCGCACCGGAATGGCTGGCGATCGAGCAGGACGAGACCCACCCGCAATATCTGATGGCGCTGTTGTTGAGAGCGCTCGGCACGGCCCCGGCGGAGGTACGGGATTGGCCACCTGCGCCCGCCCCCCACCCCGCAGCTCTCCCTGCAGGATGGGAGAGGGAGGGACCCCTGACGCATCAAGGATGCGCCACCCGACAGGCGCACGCACGCGTGCGCCGAGAGGGGCGGGAGGGTGAAAGGCAGAGGCGCCGAGGTCGCAACCCCTCTCAATTGGAGTTTTCATTCGCGGAGGAGAGTGCACCGCCGTCATTGCGGGCACGGCGGGTTCGGCTGGTCGGGGAAGCGATGCGGCCGGCCGTCACCACCGACGCGTGGCGCCGCCTGCCGCCGCAGCCCGCCGATATCCTCGACGGCGTCAGCCGCTACGATTGCGCGAGCCCGCAGCAGGAGGCGGTGACGATCGCACTGTTGCTGCGCCGCAAGCTCGAGACGCCGGGTGCTACGGCGGCGCTCGTTACCCCCGACCGCGAGCTCGCCCGCCGGGTTGCGGCAGAGCTGCGCCGCTGGGGCATCGCGATCGACGATTCGGCGGGCCTGCCGCTTAACCGCACGCCACCGGGGGTCTTCCTGCGCTTGGTGCTCGATCTCGCCGAGAGCGGCCTCGCGCCGGTGCCGCTGCTCGCCGCATTGAAGCATCCGCTCGCCGCCGGGGGGCTCGACCCGGCCGTCTTCCGCCGGCGCGCGCGCCGGCTCGAAGAACGGATCCTGGGACCCCGCCCCGGCCCGGGTTTTGCCGGCCTGAGGGCGGCCCTCGGCGATGCCGATCCGGGATTGCACCGCTTTGTCGATCGGCTCGATGCCTGCCTCGGCAGGCTGCCAGACCTGCTCGACGCTGGCGCGGTGCCGCTCGCGCGCCTCGTCGTCGCCCACATCGAGGCCGCCGAGCGGCTCGCGGCAACTGCGATCGAGGCCGGCAGCAAACGGCTATGGGCCGAAGCGGCGGGCGAGAGTGCAGCGCGCCTCTGCCATGAGCTGATCGACGCCGCCCGCGACTTCCCGCCGCTCGCCGGCCACGATTACCCGGCATTGTTCGAAGCGCTCTCTGTCGGCATGGTCGTCCGCCCGGCCTTCGGCCGCCACCCGCGGTTGGCGATCTGGGGCCTCGTTGAAGCGCGGCTGCAGCAGGCGGACCTGCTCGTCCTCGGCGGGCTCAACGAGGGCAGCTGGCCGGGTCCGGCCGAGCACGACCCGTGGATGTCGCGGCCGATGCGGCGGCGGTTCCGGGTTGCCGTCCCCGAACGTTCGGTCGGCATCGCGGCGCATGATTTTGCCCAGGCGTTCGGCGCACCGGAGGTGGCATTGACCCGCGCCGCCCGGCAGGAGGGTGTTCCGACCGTGCCGTCGCGATGGCTGCTGCGCCTCGACACGGTATTGCGGGCCGCTGGCCTCCGGGCGCTGAGGCCGGACGAGGCGGTGAAATTGGCAGCCGAGCAAATCGACGAGCCCGAACATTACCGGCCGCTGCCGCCGGCGGCACCGCAGCCGCCGCTCGCGGCGCGACCGCGCCGGCTCTCGGTGACCCAGATCGAGACCTGGCTGCGCGACCCGTACGCGATCTATGCCCGCCACATCCTCGACCTCAAGCCGCTCGAAGAGCTCGATGCCGCTCCTGGCCGGGCCGACCTCGGCAACGCCATCCATCGGGCGCTCGAGGAATTCGTCCACCGCTTCCCGCTGGTGCTGCCCGAAGACGCCGAGGCGGAGCTGCTGAAAATGGGCCGCGCCCATTTCGGCCCGATCCTGTCGCGGCCCGGCGCCTGGGCTTTCTGGTGGCCGCGCTTCGAGCGGATCGCCCGCTGGCTCGTTGCCGAGGAGCGGTCGCACCGGCCCGGCGTTCTCGAGAGCCTGAGCGAGTGCGAGGGCAGCCTGACCCTGCAAGCACCCGGCGGGCCGTTCACCTTGACCGCGAAGGCGGACCGCATCGATCGGCTCGCCGGCGGAGATTACCTGCTGGTCGATTACAAGACCGGGTCGCTGCCCTCGAAAAAAGAGATCGCATCGGGCTTCGCGCCGCAGCTCCCGCTCGAAGGGGCCATCCTGCGGGACGGCAGCTTTGCCGCGATCGCCGGCGTCCCAGCGGCGCTCGAATATTGGCGGCTGAGCGGCGGGGTTCGGGTCGGGCAGCGCTGCCCGATCGGCGGAGACGATCCCAAGGCGCTGATCGATTTGGTGTTCGCAAGGGTCAAATCGCTGATCGAGCGGTTCGACGATCCCGCGACACCCTATCTCGCCGAGCCGGCGCCGCAATGGGCGCCGCGCTTTTCCGACTACCGCCACCTCGAGCGGGTCACCGCGATCGAGGACGAGGAATGGCAAAGCTAGAATTCACCACGGAGGCACGGAGGTCACAGAGATTGAAGCGGCCAAGCCTCCCGTCATCCCGGCGCGGGCCGGGATCTACTTATCGTTCCCGCGAAAGCGGGAACCCAGGAATTTCAATCGTTTGCTGCTGGGTCACCGCTTTCGCGGGGACGACGAATTTGGCTGTTCGCCGGATTTGCCGACAGCCTCCTTCGCCGGTGTGACGAATGCCTATGACAGTGCGGCTCTCATTTCTTCTTCGTGTCCTCCATGTCTCCGTGGTGAAATGACGGTGGACGCGCACGCGGCGCAGCGGCGGGCGGCCGCCGCGGGTGTCTCGGCCTGGGTCTCGGCCTCGGCCGGCACCGGCAAGACCAAGGTCCTGACCGACCGACTGCTCGGGCTGATGCTGGAAGGCGGCGATCCGGCGCGCGTCCTGTGCCTGACCTTTACCCGCGCCGCCGCCGCCGAGATGGCCAACCGGCTCAACGAGCGGCTCGCCGAGTGGGCGACATTGCCGCACGACGCGTTCGTCGAAGAGCTGTGCGAGCTGACCGGGCAACCCCCGGACGACGCGATCATGGCGCAGGCGCGGCAGCTCTTTGCCCGCGTCCTCGACACCCCGGGCGGCGTCAAGATCGCCACGATCCACGCCTTCTGCCAGACATTGCTGCGCCGCTTTCCGTTGGAAGCCGAGGTTTCGCCCGAGTTTGGCGTGCTCGACGAGCGCGGCGCCGCCGAGGCGCTGCTCGAGGCCGCCGAGAGCGTCATCGTCGCCGCCCGAGAGGAACACGGCTCCGAGTACCTCGCCGAGGCGCTCGCGGTCGTCGCCGGTCATGTCGCCGAAGAACGCTTCGGCATGCTGATGACGGCACTCGTCGGCGAACGCGGGAAGCTCCGCCAAGTGGTGAGCGCCGGTCACGCGGCATTGCGGGCTCGGCTTTGCGCGGCGCTCGCCTTGCCGAACGGGACCCCGGATGACCTCGTCGCCGCGTTCTGCGCCGAGGGTGCGGGTGACGAGCCCGGGCTGCGCGCCACGGCAGCGGCGCTGGCCGCAGGATCCCCGACAGATCGCGAACGCGGCAAAATCATCGCCGCCTGGTGCGTGGCTCCGGAGCAGCGGCATCGGATGTTCGAGATCTACGGCGAGGCCTTCCTGACGGACGAGGGCGAGATCCGCAAGGTGCTGATTACCCGAGGTGCCGCGGCGGCGGCCGGCTGCGGCGCTTACGCCGCTCTGATGGCCGAAGCCGTGCGGGTCAGAAAATTCCGCGAGGCACGGGCGGCGGTGGTGCTGGTCGAGGCAACCTGCGCCCTCGTGGGGCTCGGCGACGCGCTGATCACCGCTTATGACGAGCGCAAGCGGGCGCAGGGTGTGCTTGATTACGAGGACCTCGTTACCAGGGCGCTCGACCTGCTTAGGCGCCCCGGGGTGGCGCCTTGGGTATTGTTCAAGCTCGATGGCGGGCTCGACCACATCTTGATCGACGAGGCGCAGGACACCAACCCGGAGCAGTGGGAAATCGTGGCAGCACTCGCCGAGGAGTTCTTCGCCGGCGCGGGCGCCGCCGAGCGGACCCGAACGATCTTCGCCGTCGGCGACGCAAAGCAGTCGATCTACAGCTTTCAGCGGGCCGATCCGCAGGCCTTCCTGCGCATGCGGCGGCATTTCGAGACGCAGATCGCCGCCGCCGGGCAGGACTGGCAAGCGGTGCCGCTGGAGATCTCGTTTCGCTCGACCGAGCCGGTATTGCAGGCAATCGACGCGATCTTCGGGAACGAGGCTGCGCGCGACGGGGTGGCGCTCGATGGTGGCGAGATCCGGCATGTCGCTTCCCGCGCCGGCCAGGCGGGGCTCGTCGAGCTGTGGCCGCCGGTAATGCCGCAGCCCGACGAGATGCCCGACCCCGCGGCATTGCCGGTGACCCGCCGCCGCATTGCCGAGCCCCGCACCCGTCTCGCCGACGCGATCGCGGCGACGATCAGAGGCTGGCTCGATCGCGGCGAGACGCTGGAAGCGCGCGGCCGCCCGATCCGGCCGGGCGACGTGATGGTGCTGGTGCGGCGGCGCAACGAGTTCGTCGGCGACCTGCTGCGCGCCCTGAAGCAGCGCCATCTGCCCGTCGCCGGCGCCGACCGCTTGATCCTGAGCGAGCAGCTCGCGGTGCAGGATCTGGCGGCGCTCGGCCGGTTTCTGCTGTTCCCCGACGACGACCTGACATTGGCCGCCGTGCTGAAGGGGCCGCTGTTCGCGATCGGCGAGGAGAGGCTCTTCGACCTTGCCCATGGGCGCGGCAGCGAGCGGCTGTGGGACCGGCTGCGCGGCCGGTCGCACACGAATGCGGCATTGCAGCATGCGGCCGAACGTCTCTCGGCACTCCTCGCGCGCGTCGATTTCGTCCCGCCTTACGAACTCTACGCCGAGATCCTCGGCGCCGACGGCGGGCGGCGCGCCCTGCTCGAGCGCCTCGGGCCCGAGGCGGAAGATCCCGTCGAGGAGTTCCTCGCGCTGGCCCTCGCCTATGAGCGCGAGCACGTGCCGTCCTTGCAAGGCTTCCTGCGCTGGCTCATCGCCGGCGACACCGAGGTCAAGCGCGATTTCGGCGCGCGCCAACGCGACGAGGTCCGCATCCTGACCGTGCACGGCGCCAAGGGGCTCGAAGCCCCGATCGTTTTTCTGCCCGATACGATGCAGCTGCCCAAGCCACCGGAAACATTGTTGTGGACCGAGCGGGAGGAACTGCCCTTGTGGCGCCCGCAGGCCGACTTCACCGTCCCGTTCTATGCCGGCGAGCGCGAGGCGGTGGTAGGGCGTCAGCTGCAGGAATATCGTCGCCTGCTTTATGTCGGCCTCAGCCGGGCGCAGGATCGGCTCTATATCTGCGGTTGGCAGACGCGCGTCGCGCCGAAGGAGACCTGCTGGCATGCGCTCTGCCGCACCGGGCTCGCCGCGATCGCCACGCCGTTCGCGTTCGACACGACGGCGCTGATCGGCCGCGACGGGTGGGGCGGCGAGGGATTGCGGCTCGCCGGGACCCAGACCGCGCCGCCCGTCCTGGAACCCCCAGCGGAAATCGCACCTCCCGGGCGATCCCTGCCGCACTGGGCCAGCGAGCCCCCGCTGGCCGAGCCCGATCCGCCAAAGCCGCTCTTCCCGTCGCGTCCGAGCGAGGCCGAGCCTTCCGCGTCCTCGCCGCTCGGGGCAGGGGGGCATAACCGCTTTAAGCGCGGTCTCATCGTTCACCGGCTGTTGCAGAGCCTACCCGATCTGCCGGGCGAGGAGCGCGAAGCGGCGGCGGCCGGGTTTCTGGCGCTCCCGGCCCACGGATTGCGCGCCGAGGAGCAGGACGAGATCGGGCACGAGACTCTCGCAGTGTTGCGCCACCCCGATTTCGCCGCGATTTTCGGGCCCGGCTCGCATGCCGAAGTGCCGCTCGTCGGGCTGGTCGAGGGCCATGTGTTGTCCGGGCAGATCGATCGTCTGATCGTCACCGAGGACCGCGTTTTGGTCGTCGATTTCAAGACATTGCGGCCGCGGCCCGCGACCGAACAGGAGGTCGCGCCGAGTTATTTGCGCCAACTCGCGCTCTACCGTGCGGCACTCGCGCGGATCTATCCCGGGCACGAGATCCGCTGCGCGCTCCTATGGACCGAAGGCCCGCGGCTGATGCCGATCAGCCCCGAGCGGCTTGCAGGGCGTCCACCTTGACGCCGCTTTTTCGGCTCCCTTAATCTTTGCGACCTTTAACGCAAGGATGACCCGATGAAGCCGAACCCCGTCACCGACAGCACTTTCGACGCCGCGGTCCTCCGCGCAAGCGAGCCCGTGCTCGTCGATTTCTGGGCAGAATGGTGCGGTCCCTGCCGCATGATCGGCCCCTTCCTCGAAGACCTCGCGACCGACATGGCCGGCCGGCTCACCGTCGCCAAGCTCAACATCGACGAGAACCCGCAGACCCCGATGAAATACGGGGTGCGCGGCATCCCGACGATGATCCTGTTCAAGGACGGTCAGGCTGCCGCGACCAAGATTGGCGCGCTCCCCAAGAGCAAGCTCTACGAATGGGTCGAGTCGATGCTGTAACGCGGGCCGGTGTCGCCAGCTAACGTTGCGGAGGGCTACATCTTCGCCAAGTATGCGTTGGGATTGTAGGTCGCGTTGCGACCAATCATATCGCAATATTCATACATCACCCGAAAAGCCGTCGGGTTGGCGCTCAAGAATTCGCTCAATGCCCGGTTCGGACCGCCCTGGTGTTGCTCGGACACGCCAAGCTCGTCGAGCACGCCGTCTTCGACGACCAGCACGTCACCCAACGACATCGCGTCGGCAAAAAAGCCGATAGCGGCCCGCGTCGCGTCGTAGGTGTGGGCGCTGTCCTCGACAACGAACCATGGATGCCGCAGCCCGGCGAGCCGGGCCGGGGTCAGCGTCGCTTCGAGCCGGGCCGTATCGCCGGCCAGAAACTCAATCCGCGGGTCGGTAAACTCGACTGCGGGCGAGAGATCGATCGAGAGAACAGCGCAGTCGATACCCGCCGCCGAAATCGTATCGGCGAACCACATCGCGGAGCCGCCCCTGTGAGTGCCGATCTCCACCAGGCTCCGAGGGCGAAGGTCCCAGATCAGCTTCGCATAGATCGCCAGATCGATCGGGCATTTCAGACAGCTGATCCCCTTGTAGGTATAGGCCAGGACCCCCTGCTGGAAGCCGGCAGGAACTGGGATGGGAACGCCGTTGCAAAATCGCGCATGGGTCAAAGCGCCTTAGTGAGGTCTAAGGAAGATCGGCCGATATGGGTCGTGGGAATGAAACTTGCCCACTCCTCTTCTCATCAAGTCCGGCCATGACGGCTGAGCTTCTAAGTTCTTATAAATCCAGTTCCAAGATTGGAGTCTTCGAGCGGGCGCAGCAGATCAGCACATAACGTTTGCGACTGTTCTCTTCGAGAACCTGGTCGCGATGGTCGGGTTCTCCGGCGCGATAGGGTGTGAGGCACGCCCCGCAATAGCCGAGCTCGCACGAGGTGCGCACCGCGATGCCGTGCCGGCGCAGCACGTCGACGATCGTCTCGCCGACCGGAACCTCATATTCGGTGCCGCCACGCGCCAATCTGACGCGGAACGGGCGATCCTCGTCGACGATTTCGGAGAACGGCGCGGTAAAGTATTCGCAATGTACGGTATCCCCCGGCCATTCCTTGGCAGCTTCCGTCGCAGCCGCCATCATGGGCTCCGGACCGCAAAAATAGAGATGCGTCCCCGGGTGCGGATCGCGCAATGCCACCTTGATGTCGAGGCCGCGCGCCGGGTCGCCGCCGTCATGGTGGAAAAGGACATGTCCTTCGGCTGCAAGCGGCATCAACGCTTCGCGAAACGCCGTCCTCTGCAGCGAGCGGGTGCAGTAATGGAGCAGGAAGTCGGCGCGGCGGCGCCGCAATTCGGCGACCATCGACATGATCGGGGCGATGCCGATCCCACCGGCGATCAGGAGGTGGCGTTCGGCCACTGTGGCGAGCGGGAAATTGTTGCGCGGCAGCGAGACCTCGACGAGGTCGCCGACCCGAACGGCGTCGTGAAGATGGCGCGAGGCGCCGCGGCTCTGCGCCTCGCGCAGCACGGCGATGCAATAGCGTCGGCGCTCGGCCGGGTCGTTGCACAGCGAATACTGACGCAGAAGGCCGGCCGCCCGCACGTCGATATGGGCACCGGCCGCGAAACGCGGCAGATCGCGCCCGCGCGGATCGACGAGCTCGAACCCGTGGATGGCTTCGGCGAGATAGGTGATCGAACGGACGCGCAATTGCATCGGATGGGTCTGCCCGAATTTCCCAAAATAGACAAAAGCTTTTGTATGCTGGGGCGGAATCCAATCACATCGGCCGAGGAGGCCTATCATGGCTCTGCAATTCCGCCGGGTTGTCACCGGGCATGACGACACCGGGCGCGCCATCGTCAAGATCGACGAGGTGGCGAAGAACCTCGTCTCGTCGCGGCCCGGCGCCACCTCTTGCGTTGTCTGGACGACCCACGGTTTCCCCGTCGACAACACCGGCGGAGAGGACCAGGGACTGCGGCAGACCGGCACGACGCTGGACAACGGCACCGTCTTTCGCGTCCTCGAGCTCGCTCCGGGATCGAGCCCAAGAAATCACCGTACCGATTCGATCGATTATGCCGTGGTGATGGCGGGCGAGATCGACATGGAGCTCGACGATATGACGGTGCATCTGAAGGCCGGCGACGTGCTGGTACAGCGCGGCACGATCCACAATTGGGTCAATCGGGGAACCGTACCCTGCGTCATCGCCTTTGTGCTGATCGCCGCCAAGCCCGTCGAGGTCGGAGGCAGGGTGCTCCACGCTCAAGGCTAGGCCTTTTCACGATAATATGCCGGCTGGTCAGCACCGGTACTTGTGCTGGAGGCCGTGCGTCGCCGGCAGGCGGCGAGGAGAGCCAGGCAGGTGCGGATGAGCGGCCGGCGCGATCTTCGCGGCATCGTCGAGCTGGTCGAGGAGCCGGGCGATCGGCGGAAACCGGCCGTCCCGCTCGATGATCACCGACAGCGGCTGGGGGGCGCGGCGGCCGAGTTCGTGCAACAATTCGAACACGGCCGGCGGCACATCGTGCAGATGATCGTCGAGCAGGCGACGAGCCCCGTTCGGTCCAGCGATCCAGCGCCCGCCGCCGAGATGCACAGCCATTACCCGATCGAGCGGAAAACGGTGCATCAAGGAGTGGGGATCGTCGGCGAAATTGATGGCATTGGCATAGAGATTATGGAGGTCGAGCAATAGATCCGCGCTGGACCCGCGAATGATGTCCCGTGTCCACGTTGCCTCATCGAGCTGACTTGCCGGCGGCGCCACCAGGGTAGCGACGTTTTCGACGAGCGGCGCGCAACCGATAATTCGCGTCGCGCATTCGATGTTTCGACAGGTTCCCTCGATCGATGCCGCACTGCGTGGCGGTGCCGCGAGATGGCCGATCTCGATATCGCCGCCGCGGACGAACGCGAGATGTTCCGACCAACCTTCGGCACCGGTGGCCTCGATCAGCCGCGCGATGCAATCAAGGCGCTTGGGTTTGACTGGGACTGTCGAGGCGAGACCGAGCGAGGTGCCGTGCAGCACCATGCTCACTTGGGCCGCCAATGTCCTCAAGGCGCGCAGATCGCCGCGCCCAGCATCGAAATAATCCTCTGCGATAACTTCGATCACATCGATCCGGTCGAGATGGGCGAGGATCTCGGCAGCGAGCTCGGGGCGCCAGCCGAGCCCGAAGCGATCGCGGGCCTCAGCTGCTCCCGCAACCGCCACAGCCGCCTCCTCCGCCACCCCCGCAGCCCGATCCGCACGACGATCCGCAGCCGCCGCCCGAGCTCGCAGCTTTCTTGTAGATACTGAGGATGCTGGCGAAGCCGGTGGCGGGCAGGGCGGATAACCCGAACACGGCGGCCAACAGCACGGCGTCGCTCGTCATCGCACCCGGGCGGAGGCTGCCGGCGCGCTGGCGCAGCGCACCGAACAGCCGCCGCAGATCCTTCACCATCCGATTGCCGAGGCTCGTGCGACGGCGGCGCACAAAGGGCCACAAGGCAAAGACTCCGATAACTGTAAGGATGATGAGGAACTCCACATTGTACCTGCCCCGGGTGAAGACGATGTCGATCTTGATCGCGGCGATGCCAACGAGGAGTCTGCGGCGAAGGCAAACCAGCGGTATCGGCGTGCTCGCATTCCTGCATCGGGCACGAGCTGCATCTGCTCCAGTCGCGCCTTGTAGGGCGCGCAAACCTGTTCCACGCCAGGATCACTGAGGACGGCGGTCGCCGGGCGTCCCTGACTGAGCGCAGCGCGACAGTATGGCTCTCTCGATCGGCTCGCGCACAAAGGACTGCCTTGGGGCAAAATTGACGAGATTATCGCCGCTCACCGTGAGCAACCGGCGATCGGTCAGCGCCAATACCGCGATGCACGCCGCCTCTGGCGTCCCGCCGCGAAGCCAGGCGATCTGGTAGGGGTCGCCCAGCGGCAGCGCCGGCGGGGCGCCCCCTTCGCCGGCGTCGATGAGGAGCTTCACCGCGACCGCCACGAAGGCCGCGACGCCAGCATAGAATGCGAGAAATGGCGGACCGCTCAGGTCGAACGGGTTCATTCAGGCGAGTCGTTCGGTCCGCGCTGCCAGCTGGTTCGCCAGTTCCATGGCGCCAACCAGTGTCGGGGTGGCGCCCGCCGCCGGAACACCGCCGCTTTCACGCGCCTCGGTGATTGCCGCAAGCGCAGCGGCGGTTCCGGTCTCGCCGGCGATCTGGCGCAACGCATCGCGTGGCGTGACCCTGGCACCCGATTCGAGCCACAGCAGCACTGCGGCGCTGGCCCGCAACGGCCCGACCGCGTCGGCCGCCGCCATCGCCAGCTGCTCGCCATAGAGGGACGACAGCGCAAAGCGCTCGCGCAGCCTCAGCTGCAGATTGACGAGCACCTGCAGCAGGCGGTGCGGCGCAGCATCGCGCGAGATCGTCAGCCCGACAAACGGATCGGCTCCGTAGAGCACCTCATGCCGGGCGATTATGTCGGCGAATTTAACCGCGAAGGCGTCCTTTGCGACCGCGATCTCGCTGTCGAGAATGAACATCGCGGAGAGCCGGATCGCCGCATGGGCGAGGCGGTACGCCTCGCCCATCGCCTCCAGCTTCGTCGGGTCGTCGCGACGGAGCACGATAACCACGTTGACGTCCGAGGTCGATCGCAGACGTCCCTCGGCGGCCGAGCCGAACAGCACGACGGAGATGAGGTCGTCGGCAAATGCCCGCTGCGCTGCGGCCGTGAATTCGGTCAGCGCGGTGCGCACCGCCTCCGGGAGCGGCGCGGACCCTGCCGCCATGGGTCAGCGCCGCGTCGGTCCTTTTTTAGGCGTCGAAGCCGTAGAGCCGGGCGGCGTTGGCGCGGGTGATCTTGAACTTGTCCTCGGCACTGGCGTCCTTGAAGTCGCGTGCCACAACCTCCTGCGAGTGCGGCCAGGTCGAGGCCTGGTGCGGGTAGTCGGACGACCACATCATCTTGTCGACCCCGATGAAGTGGCGGCTGGCAACGCCGACGAAGTCGTCGATGTAGGTGGCCCACATCTGACGCTGGAAGTACTCGCTCGGCTTCAGCTTGTTAGGGAAGCCGGCGGAGATGCGCTGGCGCTCGAAAGCGCGGTCCATCCTTTGCAGATAATAGGGCAGCCAGCCGATATTGTTTTCGGCCGAGACGATCTGCAATTGCGGGAAGCGGTCGAGCACGCCGGAGAAGATCAGCACGCTAAACGACTTCTCGACCTCGTGCGACAGCACGGTGGAGCGCATGTAGCGCTCGCCCCAATTGTACTGGCTCTCCACACCCATGCCGGTGATGGCGTGCAGGCTGACCGGCATGCGCAATTCCTGGGCCGCCGCCCAAAACGGGTCGTAGATGTCCGAGCTGTAGGGCTGATCCTCGGGCGGCGAGCACCAGATCATCGCACCCTTCAAGCCCATCTTGGCGCAGCGCTCGAGCTCGCGGGCCCCGGCCTTGGGGTCGTAGAGCGAGATCATCGGCAGCCCGGCCATGTGCTTGGGATCATAGCTGACAAATTCGGCGAGCCAGTCGTTGTAGACGCGGAAACAGTCGGCCTGCAGCCCGGGGTCCTTCAGCCAAAAGATGCGGAAGCCGAGGGTGGTGTAGAGGACGTCGGCTTCGACCCCGTCGAGCGCATTGTCCTTCTTCCGCTCGGCCGGATCCCAGCCGCCCGGCCGGGCATCGGCGTACGTCGCCTTGGTCAGGAATTCCTTCAGCTCCTCGGGGCTCTTGCCGGCGCCGAGGCCGACGCCGATCGGATGCGGCGCATAGCCCTCGTAATGGAAATACGCACCCTCCTTGCCCGGCGGGTTGACCATCAGCTGCGGCGCCCGTTCGCGGTATTTCTGGTCGACCCGCGTCGACCACAAATCAGGCGGCTCGCTAACATGCGAGTCGGCAGAGATCAATTTGTATTCCGGCATTCCGACATCCTCCCAGAAAAGCCTCTCGGCCCATGGCGCGGGGCCATGCCGTGGCTTCCTGCCGGGTATGTTAGATCAGTACATGGCACAGCGTCCATAAGCGCAATTGACCTGCAGTCACAGATTGCGTCGACGATCATTCATCCTACCAAATACTGCGAATCTGCAGCAAAATCTCTCCTGCAGGTTGAAACCGTTCCCGTCCCGCTTCAGTGCCAACCACAGCCGGCTTCGAAACCAGCCGCCACCCCAAGGATGGCGGGCGCAGACGGCAATTTTAGGATCGTGATCGCTGCCCTGGAGGCATGACGCGGAGCGGCAAAGCCGGTGCCTGCCGCCCCCGTCACAGGGACACCACCCTATTACTGGGCGGCGGCGGCCAGAGGCTGTGCAGCGGCAGAAGCTGGCCGATGCGCCTTGAGGAACGCGCGCACGTGCCGCAGTGCGAGCTGGATCTGCTCTGGGTTCGCCTTCCACGGATAGATGCTGACCTGCGCATTGGGCGCGAGATGCGCGCTTTCCAACGCCACCGCGTAGGGGTGCGCCGGCACGTCGTCGGGCAGTACGAGGATCGGCGTCCGGCAGTTTCGCACGAAGTCGCGCGTGACGGTAAACACGAAGTCGGCGTTGCTGCGGTACATCTTGTCGAGAAAGGCGCCGGCCACGTCCATCGTGACGTCGGGGCGGCGTTCGACGAGTGCGGGCGCCCACCCCTTGATGTTGTTCTGGTAGAACAAGTCGGGCATTGTCGGGCGGAAGCCGCTGGGCTGCGCCAGCACCCCGGCAACCACGCGCCCGGGCGTCCGTTTCAACAGGTTCCAGATGAACGGGCCGCCGATGCAGAAGCCCAACACCATAAACTCGCGGATGCCGAGGTGGTCCATCAGCCCGAGGTGGTCATCGGTATACGCGTCCCACGGCCGGTCGACCTCGAGCGGCCCTGAGGACTGGCCGCCGTTGGCATTGCGCAAATCGGCTGTGATGACGCGGTACTCGCTGTTGAGCTCGACCATCGGGTTGAAGGGGTGGTTCGCCAGGCCCGCGATCGTCGAGTTCAGCCCGCCGCCGGGGATCACCATGAGCGGGAAGCCGGAGCCGACCTCCTCGTAATGGATGCGAACGTCGCCTCTTTCGTAGAACGGCATGGAGTTCCTCCTTTCAAGTGTGTGGCGTAGCGCGGACGCGCGCGTCTCGATCGGCCGCGCGCGCCTAAGCGCTCGGCCGGAGATTATTGGGCGGCGGCTGCCAGAGATGGCGCTGCTGTCGCCGGCCGATGGGCCCGCAGGAAAGTGCGGATGTGGCGCACCGCCAACGGGATCTTGTCCGGGGCGTCCTTCCACGGGTAGAGGCTGACCTGCGCGTTCGGCGCCAGATGCACGGTTTCCATCGCGACGGCGTAGGGGTGTCCCGGCACGTCGTCCGGCAACACCAGGATCGGCGTCTGGCAGCTCCTCACGAAATCGCGCGTCACGGTATACACGAAGTCGGCGCGGGCGCCGCGGTACATGTTGGTCAGGAAGGTGTCGACCATCGCCATCGTGATGCCGGCCCGGCGGGCGCACAATTCCGGGCCCCAGCCCTTCATGTTGTTGTTATAGGAGAGATCGGGCATCTCCGGGCGGTAGCCGCTCGGCTGTGTCGGTACGGCGGCGAGGACGCGGCTCCCGGCCCGCTTCAGCAAGTTCCAGATGAACGGGCCGCCGATGCAGAAGCCGAGCACCATGAACTGGCGGATGCCGAGGTGATCCATCAGGCCGATGTGGTCGTCGGTGTAGGCGTCCCACGGTCGGTCGACCTCGATCGGTCCCGTAGACTGGCCGCCCTTGGCGTTACGCAGATCCGCCGCGATCACCCGGTGTTCGTTCTTGAACTCGTCGAACGGGTTGAACGGGTGGGTCGCCAGCCCCGCAACCGTCGAGTTGAGCCCGCCGCCGGGGATGACGAGCAGCGGGAAGCCGGAGCCGGCCTCTTGGTAATGGATGCGGACGTCGCCTTTTTCGTAAAGCGGCATGGGGTTCTCCTCGCCCGATGTGGTCACACGTACGCGCACGTCTCGGCGAGCCGTGTGCGCACGTCTGGTGTGCCTTTGATCGCGGTGCACTGCGACCGTGACGGCACAGATCGATTATTCGATCGTTTGTCGCCGCACGCCAGGAGAAAAGCGGGAAGCGTACAAGCGCCTTGGCGGTATGTTCGTTTATGACAAACTCGAAAACCGTCGCCTGCTCGACCGGGAGATCCGCCGGAGCCGTCCCTTCAGATCGCGCAAGCGCATGATATGTCATATCACCTTTGCCCTGTCGCGAGTGAGCGGTCGCATGACCTCGGACCAACCTTCATCCCTAATCCCGGTAACCCTGCTGACGGGTTTTCTCGGCAGCGGCAAGACGACGGTGCTCAATCACGTGCTGAAGCAACCCGGCATGGTCGCGACGGCGGTCATCGTCAACGAATTCGGCGAGATCGGTCTCGACCATCTCCTCGTCGAGCGATCGAGCGAGGATGTCGTGCTGCTCAACAGCGGCTGCCTCTGCTGCACCGTACGCAGCGACATCGTCGATACCTTGACCAGCCTGTTCGTTGACCGGGTCAAGGGGAAGATCCCGTTCTTCACCCGTGTCGCGATCGAGACTACCGGCCTCGCCGACCCGGCGCCGATCCTGCACACCTTGATGACCGAGCCGATCGTCGCGGCGCGCTACATGCTCGATGGCGTCGTGACGACGGTCGATGCGGTCAACGGCAGCGGCACGCTCGACCGCCAGCCCGAGGCGGTAAAGCAGGCGGCGGTCGCGGACCGGCTGCTGTTGACCAAAACCGACCTCACCGAGGCTGCCGCGCGGCAAGCGTTCGAAGCCCGGCTCGCCCTCCTCAATCCGAGCGCGCCGGTCATTCCGGTGGCGCAGGGTGCCGTCGATCCGGAGCGGCTGTTCAATCTCGGCTTCTTCGATCCCGCAACCAAGAGTGTCGATGTGCAGCGGTGGTTGCGCGACGAAGCTTTCGAGGGCGGGCACGACCACGAGCACGACGACGACCATCTCGACGTCAACCGCCACGACGACCGCATCCGCGCCTTCTGCATCACCCGCGAGCGACCGATCTCCTGGGGTGTGCTGTCCGGCTGGCTCGACGGGCTGGCGACGATGCGCGGCGACGACCTGTTGCGGATGAAGGCGATCGTGGCGCTGAGCGACCGGCCCGACCAGCCGGTCGTATTGCACGGCGTGCAGCACCTCTTCCACCCGCCGGTATTGCTGCCTCGATGGCCGAGCGAGGACCGCCGCACCCGCATGGTTTTCATTACCCGCGACCTGCCGCAGGAGACGATCGAGGCGACCTTGACGGCCTTCGAGAAGGCGGTCGAAGAACCCCCACCCTAACCCTCCCCCGCTTGCGGGGGAGGGACGGGGAGGGGGCGCGCCACTTGCTCGATCGCTTCGGCCGCGGCGAGCCATTCGGTCTCTGCCCGCTCGATCAGCCGGACGAGCTCGGCGCGACGCTTGAGCGCCTCGGCCGGCGACATACCATTGCCCTGCCATTGGGCCAGGGAGCGGTCGAGCGCGTCGCGCTCTTTGGTCAGCCGCGCGACCGTTTCCTCGGCGCGGCGCGCCGTCTGCCGCAGCGGCTCGAGCTCACGCCGCCGCTCGGCGGCGAGACGCCGCTCCTTGCGGCGGCGGCCGGGTCCGTTCGAGCGGGCACCGTCTGACCCACCGTTTTCGAGCACGAGGCGGCGGTAATCTTCGAGATCGCCTTCGAAGGGCTGCACGGTTCCGCCGGCGACGAGCCAAAGCCGATCGGCGATCAGCTCGAGCAGGTGCTCGTCATGGCTCACCAGAACCACCGCGCCGGAAAAATCGTTGATTGCTTGGACGAGCACCTCGCGGCTCTCTATGTCGAGGTGATTGGTCGGCTCGTCGAGGATCAACAGGGCGGGCGCGTGATGGGTGACGAGGGCGAGGTTCAGCCGCGCCCGCTCCCCGCCCGAAAGGTCTGCGACCGGAAGGAAGGCTTTCTCCTGGCCGAAGCCGAAGCTGCCGAGCCGCGCGCGAACTGCTTCGGGCAGCGCGTCAGGCATCAGCGTCGCGAGGTGGTCGAAGGGCGACGCCTCGGGCCGCATCTCCTCGATCTGATGCTGCGCAAAGAAGCCGCAGGCGAGCTTCGGCGAGCGGGTAGTTTGTCCGGCGAATGGCGTGAGGCGGCCAGCAAGCAGCCGGGCCAAGGTCGTCTTGCCATTGCCGTTGGCGCCGATCAGTGCCACCCGGTCATCGGGGTCGAGCCGCAGATCGAGCCGCGACAGCACCGGCTCGCCGGGGACATAGCCGACGCTGACCCGATCGAGCGCGATCAGCGGCGGCCGCAAATCAGGCGGATCGGGAAAGCGGATCCGTGGCGGCGGCTCCGTGGCCGAAAGCACGATCGGCTCGAGCCGCGCCAATGCCTTGACCCGGCTCTGCGCCTGACGCGCTTTCGACGCCTTGGCGCGGAAGCGGTCGACAAAGGCCTGCAGCCGCTGCCGCTCGGCTTCCTGGCGCCGCGCCATCACCTCCAGCCGCCGCGCCGCCTCGGTCCGCGCCCGCATATAGGCGTCGAAGCCGCCGGAGTAGAGGGTGAGCTTTCCGCGGTCGAGGTGCAGCGTTAGTGTCGTCGCGGCGTTGAGGAAATGGCGGTCGTGGCTGACCAGAATCAAGGTTCGCCGATAGTTGCGCAGAAATCCCTCGAGCCAGAGTGCCGCTTCGAGGTCGAGGTGATTGGTCGGCTCGTCGAGCAGCAAGAGATCGGGCTCGGCAAAGAGGATCGCCGCGAGCCCGACGCGCATCCGCCAACCGCCCGACAGTTCGCTGATGGGCTCGTGCTGCATCCGCTCGCCAAGCCCGAGCCCGGCGAGGATCCGTGCCGCCCGGCTGGGTGCGGCATGCGCTCCGATTTCGACGAGCCGGGTCTCGATCTCGGCGATCCGCAACGGCTCCGCCCCGGCCTCACGCTCGGCGAGGAGCCGCGTCCGCTCCCGGTCGGCGGCGAGCACCGTTTCGAGCGGGGTCGCGGCACCACTCGGCGCCTCCTGCGCGAGAAAGCCGATGCGGTAACCGCGCGGCAACTCGATCGTCCCGTCATCGGGCTGCAGTGTGCCGCGGATCAAATCGAGCAGGGTCGACTTCCCGGCGCCGTTGCGGCCGACGAGCCCGACCTTGCTGCCTTCCCAGATCTGGGCACTCGCCTGGTCGAGCAGCCGGCGCCCGGTCCGTCCGCCGACACGGTATGTCACCTCGGAAAGGGTCAGCATGCCGGCCTTTTAGCACAACCCCTCGGTGCCGGGCGATGAGCGGAGCAGGTACCGTACGGATCGGCATCTCCGGCTGGACCTACGCGCCGTGGCGCGGCAACTTTTATCCCTCGGGTCTGCTGCACGCCGACGAGCTTTCTTATGCCAGCCGGCAGGTCGAGACGATCGAGATCAACGGCACCTTCTATTCGCTGCAACGCCCCGACGCCTTTGCCCGCTGGTACGACGAGACCCCGCAGGGCTTTGTCTTCGCGATCAAGGGCCCGCGCTACATCACCCACATTCGGCGGCTGCGCGAGGTCGAGACGCCGCTGGCGAACTTCTTTGCCTCCGGCGTCTTGCGGCTGGAGGAGAAGCTCGGCCCGCTCTTGTGGCAATTCCCGCCGAGCTTCCGCTTCTCGCTCGATCGCCTCGACCAGTTCTTGGCACTGCTGCCGAGAGACACCGAGGCTGCCGCCGCACTCGCCGAGCACCGCAGCGATTGGCTCGCCGAACGCAGCTGGGCCAAGACCGGGCATCGGCGCGAGCTGCGCCACGCGATCCGCCATCAGAGCTTCCTCGACGCGGCCTTCGTGGCATTGCTGCGCCGCCACCGGGTGGCGCTCGTCTTCGCCGACTCGGTCGCCTGGCCCTATGCCGAGGATGTGACCGCCGACTTTGTCTATCTCCGCCTGCACGGCTCGGAGGAGCTCTATGCCAGCGGCTATTCGGACGCGGCCCTCGACCATTGGGCCGCCCGGATCAAGCTCTGGGCGCGAGGGCTGGAGCCCAATGACGCGCGCCTGATCGACCCCGATACGAGGCCGGCCCCGGACCGCCCCCGCGACGTCTTTGGCTATTTCGACAACGACGCCAAGGTCCGCGCTCCGGTCGACGCGCGTGCGCTGCGCGCTCGAGTGCCCTGGAACCTCCCTGCTCTCAGGGAGAAATTCGCATCCGGGACCGCGACTTGTCCGATAAAGCGATCGTTATCAAGGCCTTGCGTATCCACTTCGTACCACCGGCAGGGAGACGGCAGGGAGCCGCCGTCCACCGCGGTCTTCCGCCTGCCCATCGCCTCCCATCTTGCCGCGCAAGGTAGGTTACGATTTTGTCCTCACGATGGCGAGGTTGCATTTTGGCGCCGGCTGCGCAAGCCTCGGCCACCACTCGAAGACCCGGGAGGCCCGCCAGCGCCATGTCCTCTCCGTCCCGTCGTACCACCAGACTAAGGGCCGTCCTCGCTGCCGGTCTGGTCTTCACCATCGCGGTCTGGATCGTTGCGGGATGGGCCTTTGTCGATACCGTTCTCAACCCGCCGCCAAAACCGGCGCTTTCCGTGGCGGACAAACCGGCAGCCGCGGCTAAACCGGCAGAACCGACACCTCCC
>Ga0210408_10002204_pt1 | contig 19268 bp, 16 predicted proteins | sample IncBWH4MmetaG_FD_155471 | JGI IMG/M metagenome (GOLD analysis project Ga0210408, IMG submission 155471) | Forest soil microbial communities from Barre Woods Harvard Forest LTER site, Petersham, Massachusetts, United States - Inc-BW-H-4-M | ecosystem: Environmental > Terrestrial > Soil >...
GAGGTCGGAAGCCGCGAGGGGGGCGTCGTCAGGCGCCGGCGCGGCCTGGGCGGCGCTGGCGTGGGGGGCGGTGCCGGCGTGGGGGGCGGTGCCGGCGTGGGGGGCGGTGCCGGCGTGGGTAGATGCGGCGGACTCGATGGGGATAGGAGAGGAGTCGTCGGCGGAGGACTCATCGGCGAGCTGGGCGGCGAAGCGGTAGCCGATGCCGAAGTGGGTGTGGATGTAGCGCCACTCAGGGGAGGCCTTCTCGAGCTTTTGTCGGAGCTTGCGGACGAAGACGTCGACGGAGCGGTCGCCGCGGACCATGGCGTAGCCCCATAGGCGGGAGTAGATTTCCTCGCGTTCGAGCACGCGCCCCTCGGCGGCGGCGAGCAGCTCGATGAGCTCGAACTCGCGGCGGGTGAGGTCGATGGAGCGCCCGGCGACGAACGCCTGGAAGCGGTCGGAGCGGATCTCGACCTCGCCGGCGGTGACGGGCTTGACCTCGGCGCGGCCGGTGCTGCGGCGGCGGCGGCGCACGACGCTTTGGATGCGCGCGATCACCTCCTCGGGGTGGCAGGGCTTGGTGATCCAGTCGTCGGCGCCGAGGCGCAGGCCGCGCACGCGCTGGGCGACGGTGGAGGGGCCGGTGCAGACGACGATGCCGAGCTCGGGGAGGGCGCCGCAGAGGCGCTCGAGCCAGCTCCAGGCCTGGGGGCCGAGGATGGTGAGGTCGACGACGAGCGCGCTGAGGCGCATCGAGACGATGGCGTCGGCGGGGACGGGGCTGGCGAGCACGCGGTGCTCCCAGTTGAGCCGATCGAGGCGCTTGCTGAGCACCTGGATGAACCCACTGTCGCGATCCAGGACGGCGATGCGAAGGGGGGTTCCTGTCGAAGGGGTGGCACGTGCGTCCAAGGTGCCCCCCTGCTCGGCGCGGATGCTTTCCGTCATCGCGGCCCCAAGTGTATGCAAACCAATGGACCCGTGTGTGGCGGCGGCGACAAACGTCACAGGATGTTCACAGGTGGGCCGCTAATTGCGAAAATCACAAAGTGGGCGGGTAGGACTTGCTTCCGGGGCGGGTGGGCGCGGGGGAGAACATGTTCTTTTCGAACACCGTCTAACTATAGTTACACGCAACCAGATTTTTTTATATCGTCCTCGGCCCCCATCTCAGCCGTCCTCGGCTCCATCTCGGGCCCGCCGTGCTCCCGCCAGCCGTCCTCGGCTCCATCTCGGGCCCGCCGTGCTCCCGCCAGCCGTCCTCGGGTGGGGGCCGGAGGGGCAACCGGTGGCCTGGGCTCGGCCTGTGAGCGCAACGGGTGGCCTGGCTCAGCCGATGGACCCTCCCAAGATGGGGTGGGAGGAGTCGGAGAACTCGCGGAAGAGGCCGGTAACGACGAAGGCGACCTGCTCGCCGACGTCGACGGCGTTGTCGCCGATGCGCTCGAGGGCTCTGGCGACGAGGATCATGTGCATGGCCCATTCGCGGGTGTCGGGGTCGTCGCCGATCTCGAGGGCCATGCGGAAGATGTCGCGGTTGAGGCGGTTGATGTCGCGGTCCTGGCGGACGAGGTCCTCGGCGAGGCCGACGTCGCGGGCGGAGAAGGCGGCCTTGCACTGGGTGACCTCGGAGCGGGCGAGGGCGCCCATCTTGATGAGGGCGTCGAGCAGTTCACGACGCACGGGGGGCTCGTTGCCGGAGAGGGGGATGAGCTTGGCGATGTTGACGCACTGGTCGCCCATGCGCTCGATGTTCTTCATGATGTGCAGGAGGGCGGCGACGACGCGCAGGTCGCCGGCGACGGGGGACTGGAGGGCGAGCAGGGAGAGAATCCCCTGGTGGACCTCGAGGTAGCGCCCGTCGATGCGGTCGTCGTCGGCGATGACCATCTGGGCGAGCTCGACGTCCTGGTGGGTGAGGGCCTCGAGCACGCGGTCGAGCTGCTCGACGACGAGGTCGAGCCCACCGAGGGCGCGGTGCTCGAGCTCGAGCAGCTGCCGCTGGAAGTGCTGGCGGGGTTTCTGAGATCCGCCTCCGCTGCGCGCACCGACACTGGCTGGGCCTGGGCCGGCGACAGCGCCGACGGTGGGCCGCTCAGCCGAACTTTCCGGTGACATATTCCTCTGTCCTGGGATCTCCGGGATTGGTGAAGATCTCGCTGGTGTCCCCGACCTCGACGAGCTGGCCGCCGAGCATGAAGGCGGTGCGATCGGCGACGCGGGCGGCCTGCTGCATGTTGTGGGTGACGATGACGATGGTGACGCGCTGCTTGAGCTTGGCGATGAGCTCCTCGATCCTGAGGGTGGCGATGGGATCGAGGGCGGAGCAGGGCTCGTCCATGAGCAGTACCTCGGGGTCGACGGCGAGGGAGCGGGCGATGCAGAGGCGCTGCTGCTGGCCGCCGGAGAGCCCGATGCCGGGGGTGGAGAGGCGGTCGTGGACCTCCTCCCAGAGCCCGGCGCTGCGCAGGGCGGCTTCGACGCGGCTGTGGAGCTCGCCGCGGCGGGAGCGGGCGATGGTGAGGCGCAGTCCGGAGGCGACGTTGTCGAAGATGGACATGGTGGGGAAGGGGTTGGGCTTCTGGAAGACCATGCCGACGGCGCGGCGCACGGCGATGACGTCGACGGAGGGGGCGTAGACGTCGAGGTCGTCGAGCAGCACGCGGCCCTCGGCGCGGGCGCCGGGGATCTCCTCGTGCATGCGGTTGATGCAGCGGACCATGGTGGACTTGCCGCAGCCGGAGGGGCCGATGATGGCGGTGACCTGGTTGGGGGGGAAGCGGAGGTCGATGCCCTTAACCTGCTCGGAGGAGCCGTAGAAGGCGCGCAGCCCCTCGAGGCGGATCTCGGGCCCGACCTTGATGGTCGAAACGTCGCCGGCCCGGCCGGCTGCGGAGCTGGGCTCGGCCTTGGTGGGTGCGGGGCCGGGAGTGGGGGGTTGGTGGCTGGGCTCGAGCATGGGATCAGGGTGTGCTGGGGGGAGCAGAGCATCCTCGATCTCGCCAGGAGGTGACGCCCCGATATCCCGGGGCAGGGGCGCCCCGATGTCGCGGAGCGGGGGCGCCCCGACGTTGCGGGGCAGAGGCGCGGCGGCGTCGCGGGCGGGGGAGCCGTCGGCGGTGGGCTGGGGGGAGGTGTCGGGGCTCATGCAAGGCGGCTCCTTCGGGCGAGCAGGCGGGCGAGGAGGTTGAGGATGAGGATCATGGCGACGAGGGTGAGGGCGGCGCCCCATGCACGGTTTACCACGGCGGGGGTGGGGGAGATGACGTCGTTGTAGATCTGGTAGGGGAGGGAGTTCATGAACTGCCCGAGGTTGAGGGTGCTCTGGTTGGTGTGCCCGGCGGTGAACAGCAGGGGGGCGGTCTCGCCGGCGGCGCGGGCGACGGCGAGGAGCACGCCGGTGAGCATCCCGGTGAGGGCGGTGGGGAGGACGATGCGGAAGATGACCTTCCAGCGGGCGGCGCCGAGGGCGAGGGCGGACTCGCGCAGGGCGCTGGGGACGAGCAGGAGGATCACCTCGGCGGAGCGGATGACGACGGGGAGCATCAGGAGGGAGAGGGCGAGGGAGCCCTTGTAGCCGGCGTAGGAGGAGCCGGTGCCGAGGACGAGGACGATGTAGATGAAGAGGCCGAAGACGATCGAGGGGACGCCGGTGAGGACGTCGACGAAGAAGCGGACGGTGTGGGCGAACCAGCTCTCGCGGCCGTACTCGACGAGCCAGAGGGCGACGCCGATGCCGATCGGGATGGCGATGGCGGAGGCGAGGGCGACCATCACGATGGTGCCGATGATGGCGCTCTTGATGCCGCCGATGGAGGAGCCGCCGAAGAAGGTGGAGCCGGTGGGGTCGGTGGTGAAGAAGCTGGGGCTCCAGGCGCTGAGGCCCTCGTGCAGGAGGTAGTAGACGATCAGCACAAGGGGGACGAGCGCGATCAGGGTGGCGGCGAGCAGGAGGACGCGGGCGGCCTTGTCGGTGCGCCGCCGCCGGGGGCTGACGGCGAAGCGGGCGATGCGATCGGGGGCGGCCCGGTGGGCGCTCACCGGTGAACCCCGGGGATGGCGGTCAGGTGGGTGTTCATTTGGGATCGTCCGCGCGGGTGGTGGGGCCCACCGAGCTGGTGGGCGCGGGGCTTCCGTGCCCCGCGTCGGCGCGCGTGAGGACTGAGTAGGCAGTCATTCGCTGCGCACCGCATGAGCCCGCAGATGAATTGAATCCCGCCACGTGGGACGCGGTGAGCGAAGTGTGACGGATCGAAGATGGCCAGCACACGAGCGATCGAGGACGCCGATCCAGTGCCGCCGGGCGGGCTCATAGGGCGTCTCATGCGCCGGCCGCCACGGCGGCTCCGAGGCCGCCGGGTCCCTCGCCGGGAGCTAATTGAGGCCCACCCACCCTCTTACTGCCGCGGGCGGCGCGCAGCACGAACAGGCGGGCGATGGCGTTGACGAGGAGGGTGAGCACGAACAGCACGAGGGCACAGGCGAAGAGGGCGGAGCGGTGCAGGCCGGTGGCCTCGCCGAACTCGTTGGCGATCACGGCGGCGAGGGTGTAGCCCTGCCCGAAGAGGTGGTGGGCGAGGGTGGGGGAGTCGCCGATGACGATGGTGACGGCGATGGTCTCGCCGATCGCGCGCCCGAGCCCGAGCATGGCCCCCCCGACGATCCCGGTGCGGCAATAGGGGATGACGGCGACGCGGATCATCTCCCAGCGGGTGGCGCCGAGTCCGAGGGCGGCCTCCTTGTGGTCGGGGGGCACGGTGGTCATGACCTCGCGGGCGATGGCGGAGACGATGGGGAGGATCATGATGGCGAGGATCAGCCCGGCGATGAAGCAGTTGGGGATGGTGACGAGGCCGCCGCCGATGAAGGGGATGAAGGAGAGGCGGTCGGCGAGGAATTGCTCGGCGGGCTGGAGCTTGGGGGCGAGGAAGAAGATGCCCCACAGCCCGTACACGACGGAGGGCACGGCGGCGAGCAGCTCGACGAGCACGGTGAGCCCTCCGAGTAGGCGCTTGGGGCAGAGCTCGGTGAGGTAGAGGGCGGTGGCGACGGCGATGGGCACGCCCATGACGAGCGCGAGGCCGGAGGTGATGAGGGTCCCGACGAGCAGTGGCAGGGCGCCGAACTGCCCGGCGGAGGGGTCCCAGTGGTTGTCGAAGACGAAGCCGACGACGCCGGAGGCGGCGAAGGCGGGGCGGGCTTCGCCGAAGAGGCGTACGAAGAAGTAGACGATCAGGACGAGGATCAGCGCGGCGAGCGCGGTGAGCCCGTACTTGAGGGCGCGGTCGGGGAGGCGCGCAAGCGCCGACCGCCCGAGGATCGGGCGGTCGGCGTCACTGCGAATGGAGGCAGCCTCCATGTATCACCCGGTTGGGGTCATGGCGCGACCTTGGTGGACATCAACTCATTCCCCAGGAGCTGCCTCCACGTCCGGCCCGACCGATAGGCCGCGCCGAACGTGGAGCAATGCCAGCTCAATTCTCGCCGTGTGCTCCAAAGCGTCTCCTAGGCTAACTCAACGGCGAGCCTTCGCACTGCAGTCCGGCGACGGCTTCCTTGGACTTGGCGAGGATCGACGCGGGCAGGGCGGCGTAGTCGGCCTTGGAGAGGATCGCCTGCCCTGCGCCGAGGCCGTAGTTGAGGAACTTCACGACGCCTTCGGCGGCCGCCTTGCCCCCGGGCACGCCGGCCTTGCACATGTCCTTGTAGACCATGATGAAGGTCTGCGAGGTGATCGGGTAGGCCTGGGGGGAGGAGGGGTTTTTGATCTTGAAGCCGAGGTTGGCGGGCACCACGATGCCTTCCGCGGCGGCGGTGGTGGAGGCCAGCGAGGGGGCGACGAAGTTGCCGGCCTTGTTCTTCACGCTGGCGTAGGTGAAGTTGTGCTGCAGGGCGTAGGCCTGCTCGACGTAGCCGATCGCGCCGGTGGTCTGTGCGACGGCGCCGGCGACGCCGGCGTTGCCCTTGGCTCCGGTGCCGGTGGGCCACGCGGGTTCCTTGCTGGCGGGGCCGACCTTTTTCAACCATTCGGGGTCGACGGCGGCGAGGAAGCCGGTGAAGCCGGCGGAGGTGCCGGAGGAGTCCGAGCGGTGGATCACGGTGATCGCGGTGCTGGGCAGGGAGACGCCGGGGTTAAGGGCCTTGATGGCGGGGTCGTCCCAGGTCTTGATCTTGCCGAGGTAGATGTCGGCGACGGTGGTGCCATCGAGCTTGAGGCCGGTTTTGACGCCGGGGAGGTTGTAGGAGACGGTGATCGCGCCGAGGAACATGGGGATCTGGACCGGTTCGCCGACCTTGCCGAGGGCGGTTTCTTCTTCGGCCTTGAGCGGGGGGTCGGAGGCGCCGAAGTCGACGGTCTTGCCTTCGAGTGCGGTGATCCCGGCGCCGGAGCCGACGGCCTGGTAGTTGACGGTGAGGCCGAGACCGGAGGACGGGGAGCCCCACTGTTCGTAGACGGGGGCCGCGAAGGTGGAGCCGGCGCCGGAGATGGTGGCGGAGGCGCTGGCGGTGGTGTTGGAGTTGGTCGAGCTGCTGCCGCAGGCGGCGAGCACGAGCGAAAGCACGGCGAGGCCAAGGATCATCGCGACGGTCTTGTTCTTGGTGATCACTACTGAGTCTCCCTCTGGCTTGGGGTCGGGGATCAGGGCAAGGAGGAGCGCGGCGTTCCCGGCCCGCTTGGTACCAAACCTACTGTCCTAGTCGACAACGGCCTGCTTGTGAACATTTCGTGAAGGCGGGGGCTGGAAGCGTGGCTGGGGTTGGAAGCGGTAGCCGAAACCGGGGTGGGTGTGGATGAAGCGGCGGTCGGGCATGGCGGCTTCGAGCTTGGTGCGGAGCTTGGAGACGTAGACGTCGACGGAGCGATCCCCGTCGCGCAGCTCGCGTCCCCAGACGACGCGGTAGAGCTCCTCGCGGGTCACGATCGCCCCGATCCGCTTGGCCATGGCGACGAGCAGCTCGAACTCGCGCACGGAGAGGGTGAGAGCCTGCCCGGTGGCGAGCGCGAGGCCCTCGCGGGGCTTGATTTCCAGCTCGCCGGCGTACAGGGTGTCGCCGTTCGTGCGAGGCTCTTCCGGGGTGTCGCCGTTCGCGCGAGACTCTTCCACAGGCTCGCAGAATCGCGCTTGGGGGGGCCCGCGGAGTTGCGAACTCGTGATCCCCTCGTGAAAAATTCGTGAAGGGATCGCGGGTGGGGATGGGGCTCAATATCCTTCGCCGATGAGCTTCCTGCGGCGCGGCTTGGATGTGTCCTTGATGGATCTGCTGGAGGAGGCGGGGCGCAACGTGCAACGCTCGGGCCTGCTGTTGCAGGACATGCTGAGGGAGTTCCCCGAGCACGCGCCGCTGGCACGGGACCTGAAGGTGTGCGAGCAGGAGGGGGACAGGATCACCCACGACATCATCCACCGGCTCACGGGGGGCGGACGGGTGCGGGCTCCGTTCGCGGCGGCGGACGGCTATGCGCTGGCGACGGCGCTGGACGACATCGTGGACTACACCGAGCACGCGGCGGCGCAGATGGTGCTCTACGGGGTGGAGGCGCCGATGGAGCAGGCGGTGGAGTTCGCGGAGGTGCTGGTGGGGGCGGGGGAGCAGGTGGGCAGGTCGGTGCGCTGCCTGCGCACGGGCACGGAGCTGGCGCCCCACCTGGTGGAGATCCACCGCTTGGAGAACGAGGGGGATCGCCTGCAACGCGACGCGGTGGCGTCGCTGTTCGCGGGGGGCATCGACCCGATGGTGGTGATCCGCTGGAAGGACATCTTCGAGTCGCTCGAGGCGGCGGTGGACGCGTGCGAGACGGTGGCACACGTGCTGGAGGGCATCACGCTCAAGCAGCGCGGCCGCCGGCGCTAGCGAACCGTCCCAAGCGTGGAGTACAAAGCGAAGCAGGAGGGTGCAGCCGGGTGGTCCCGGCAAGCGTTTGATACACGCATTCTCGGAGTCATCCTTCGAGGGGTTCGATTCCCACACCCTCCGCACTGCACAGACCGGACGGCTCGGAAGCAGGCGCCACCATCATGCGCCGCGGGTTCATGGCCGCCGCGCTCGAGTCGTCCGGTGCAGTGGTGTCACGTTCGGGCCGGTGGATGGACTGTTACCATCGAGCGGCGTGTATCAAGCGCTTGGGCTCAATGCCCCTGCACCCCGGCCCGCCGTGAGGCGGGCCGAGCTTTTTCTTGGACGTGCCTCGGGGGACGCGCTCGCGCTAGCCGACGCTCGTCGCCTCCTGCGCCTCCGCGGGGCCCGGACCACCGGGGTCCAGCCCGTCGATCGCCGGCTCGCCGATGATGGGAGCCCCGCCCTCCACGCGGCCGCTCCGTCGCGGCCGGGTGTAGACGAGCCAGAGGGCGCCGCAGGCGAGCAGCACGGCGCAGAGGATCCAGCCGAGCGCGGTGGTTTCCACGCCGACGTACTTCAGGCCGGAGGCGAAGATCACGAAGGCGATCACGGGGCGGACGTAGCGGTCGGGCAGCGTGGAGGAGAGCCGCGAGCCGACGTACACTGCGGGGACGCTGCCGATCACCAGCGAGGTGGTGACGCCGAAGTCAACATGGCCGAAGGCGAGCGCCCCGAGCGCGGCGGCCAGCGTCAGCGGGACGGCCTGGGTGAGGTCGGTGCCGACCAACTGGTTGGCGCCGAGGGCGGGGTAGAGGAACAGCATCATCACGATCATCAGGGAGCCCGAGCCGACCGAGGTCATTCCCACGATCAACCCTCCCACGATCCCGATCGCCACGGTCGGCAGGGGGCGGGGCACCACCTCGTGCACGACGCCTGTGCGCGTGTTACCGGCGCGGCGGTCGAGCGCCATCCGCAGCACCATCGCGCTGGCGCCCACCAGCAGCGCCGTGCCGAGCACGATCTCGATTTTTTCCTGGTCCATCTTCGATCCGCCCATCAGGTGCAGCAGATAGGCGCCGAGGAACGCGGCGGGCACCGAGCCGAGCACCATCCAGCGCACCAACTTGAAGTTGACGGTGCGCGCGCGCATGTGCACCACCGCTCCCACCGGGCGCATCAGCACGGCGGCCACGAGGTCGCTGGAGATCGCCGTGGAGGGGGTGATCCCGAACAGGAGGATCAGCATCGGGCTCATCAGCGCGCCCCCGCCCGCGCCGGTCATGCCGACCAGGAGCCCCACGACGGCGGCCCCGAGGACTATGTATGGATCTACATGCATTGGGATCGAGTGGCCACCGGGGCGACCGAACGCCTTTTATATCAAAGTTGATTGATGAAGTAAAGCCGATCGATCAACTCGACTTTATTGGGAATAGAGCGCGTTCCTCCAAGGGGTGCCGCGCTCTATCTGCGCGCCTCCGGGGATGCGCTCCACCCGCGCCCCTGGCGCGCTGTGCGTCGTCTCTGCGGTGCCCGTGGGGCGCTCAGAAGGTGCTCGGGCGGGGCGCTCGCGCCTCCGGCATGCGTTTCGTCTGCGCGCCTCCGGCATGCGTTTCGTCTGCGCGCCTCCGGCATGCGTTTCGTCTGCGCGCCTCCGGCATGCGTTTCGTCTGCGCGCCTCCGGCATGCGTTCCACCTGCTGGCTGGCGCGCTGTGCGTCCTCTCTGGCGTGCCCGTGGGGCGCTCAGAAGGTGCTCGGCGGGGCGCTCGCTTCCACCTGCGCCCCCTGGGCGCTGCCGATGAACAGCACCTGGAACGGGCTCGAGCCGTGGGCCGGTACTTCGCTCAGCACCGCCCTCCCCGCCGCCACGATCCGTCCTCCCCGGCGGGCGATTCCGTAGACCACCAGGCCCCGCTGGGCCACCGACGAGTCGTCCGTGACCGTTCCCCCCACGCCGAACCCGCCCCCTTCTGCGGTCGCGTGCACCCCCGTCACCCGGATCCGCGGCGTGCTCGCGGGCGCCGGCGAGGCCCCCCCGACCAGCGCGCGCACGGTCCTCGGAACCCCGCCTGCCCCGCTTGCCTGCACCTGATCGTCGATCCATGTGAACTCGGCGCCTGCGGGGAGCAGCGCCACGGTGGTGAGCGCGGCTTCCAGGCCGGGGGAGTTGTTCTGGTAGAGCACCCCCCCCGCGGCGTCTCTGACGGAGATCGCGATCGGCACGTTGCGCAGCGCGCGGGTGGAGCGGTTGCGCAGCGTCACCACCGCGGCCGTCCCTTCGGAGTCGTGCAGCACCTCGCTCGCCACCACCCGCACGTCGGTGCTCGCCCCGGAGATCCTGAGGCCGTGTTCGCTCCGAACCCCGTGCCCGGCCGCGCGTGCGAGCCTGACCTGGCGTTCGATCTGCGCGCTCTTTTCCTGGCTGCTCTCACACCCTCCCAGCGCGAGCGCCAGCAGCAGGGCCGTCACGCAGCGCCTCACCCGAAGGCCCCGCCGATGTAGTCGCGCGTGCGCTGCTTGCGGGGGCTTCCGAAGAGCTGCTCCGCCGGGCCGTACTCCACCAGCTCACCCAGGTGCATGAACGCCACGTGGTCTGCCACGCGCTGGGCCTGCTGGAGGTTGTGGGTGACGATCACCACCGCCACGCTCTCCCGCAGGCCCACGATCAGCTCCTCGATCACCGCCGTGGAGATCGGGTCGAGCGCCGAGCAGGGCTCGTCGAGCAGCAGCACCTCCGGGTCTGCCGCCAGCGCGCGCGCGATGCACAGCCGCTGCTGTTGGCCTCCCGACAGCGACAGCCCCGGGCGGTCGAGGTCGTCGGCCACCTCCTCGTGCAGGCCCGCCCGCCGCAGCGCCTCGCGCACGGCGGGCTCCAATTGGCTGCGTCGCGCGCGCCGCCGCCGTCGGCGGGGGCCGGTGGGCGCCTCGCGCAGGGCGTAGGCGACGTTCTCGAAGATGCTCATCGGGAACGGGTTCGGCTGCTGGAAGACCATCGACACCCGCCGGCGCAGTTCGGTCACCTCGATCTCGTGGATCTCCTGGCCGTCGAGCGAGATCCGCCCGCTGCGCCCGGCGCCCGCGGTGATCTCGGTCAGGCGGTTCAGCGAGCGCAGCAGCGTGGTCTTGCCCGACCCCGACGCCCCGATCAGCCCCAGCACCTCCCCCTGGCGCACGGGCAGGCTCACATCGCGCACCACCCACCGCTCGTCGTACGCCAGCGACACCGATTCGATCCGCATGCGCTCCACCGGCGGGGAGACAGCGGGCCGCGCGGGACGCCGTCGGGCCGCCGCGGGGGAGAGGGCGGCCGTGGCGGCGCCGTTGCCCGCGCCGTCCCCCGGGGTGGGCGTGGCCACGTGCGGGTGGCGATCCACCGCGATCCGGCGCACGGGAGGTGGAACCTGTGCGCTCACTGCTCGTCCCCCGGTCGCCTCGGTCCCGGCCGCGAGCGAGCCACGCGTGGGTGGTGGTCCACCGCGATCCGGCGCACCGGAGGGGGAGTCAGCCACTCCACGGCATCCTCCCCGCCAAGCTCAACGCCATGCCGCGTCCCCGCGAGCGACCGCCTCCCCGCGTCAGGCGCGTCACCAGCGCATTCAACGCCAGCACGATCATCAGCAGCACGAACGCCGCCGCGTAGGCCTTCTGCGGCGCGTTGCCTTCGCCGGCGGGCGAGTTGTTGTACACGTAGCTGGTCAGCGTCGCGCCCGTGCCTCGCAGGGTGCCTATCAGGGGGATGCTGCCCACGCCTTCGTTTTTGTACTTCGCGCTCCCCAGCACGAAGATCACGATCGCCGTGTCACCGATGATTCGGCCCATGCCGAGCACCACCCCGCTCGCCATCCCCGGCCGGATCGAGGGCAGCAGGACCCGCCGGATCGTCGTGGCCCGGGTCTTTCCGAGCGCGTAGGAGGCCTCGCGCATGCGCCCCGGGACCTGGGCGAGCGCCTCGCGGGTGGCCCCCACGATCAGCGGCAGCGCGAGCACCGCCATCACGATGCCCGCGGTGAGAAAGGACTGCCCGGTGACCGTGCCGTTGTTGGCGCTGTGCGAGAGGAACCCCAGAAAGCTGCGCGAGAATACGATCAGGCCGAAGATCGCGAGCACCACGCTCGGGATTCCCCCGATCGTCTCGATCGCCGACTCGACCGCCCGCGCCAGCCACGGGGGGTTGCGGTGCTCCGAGAGCCACACCGCCAGCGCCACGCCGATCGGGGCCGCGATCACGATCGCGACCGCCGTGATGACGAACGTCCCCACGATCGGGTCGAGGAACCCTCCGGACTTGTTCTGCTGCAGCGATGGCGCCGGGGATTCCACGAGCAGACCGAGACGCAGCTCGGAGATGCCCTTTACGAACATGTACAGCACGATCGCCGCGGCGATCGCGCACAGCCCGATCCCCGTCGCCCAGCACAGCCAGTAGCCCACGCGATCGATCAGCGGCCACGAAGCGGTCGTTTCCCGCGGCGGGCGGACGATCGTTGGGCCGGGCGGTTCGGGTGCAAGCTGTGCTGTGGCCATCACACCCATGAGCACGCAGGGCGAGCTGGACGGGGACGCACTGAGCGAAGTGTGCTCGGCTGGCCGAAACGGGGATACTCGCCGAAGGCGAGTGTCTCCCGGCTTCGGTGAGCGAGGGAGGACACCGGCCTAGCGCCGACATACGCGCTCATACGCCGATCCCGTAGCGCTTGAGCGGCTGCTTGGCGGCCCATCCGGCGAACGACAGGAGCGCGGCCGAGACGAGCAGTACGGCCCCGATCGCATACACGGTGTGGGCGACTGGGCCGGTCGTCTGGCCACCCCATTCCAGGGGCAGCGTCGCCGCGAGCGGCTGGATCGGCTCGAACAGGAAGGTGAGCCCGTCGAGCGGGTTGGCCGCGAAGGGGCGCCCCCCGGAGACCATCGCGAGCATGATCGCCTCGCCCAGGGCGCGCCCCGTCGCGAGCACCACCCCGGCCGCGATCGCGGGGCGCGCGGTGCGCAGTGAGACTCGCCAGATCGTGCGCCAGCGGTTGACGCCGAGCGCCATCGAGCCTTCGCGCCAGGAGACGGGCACGGCGGCGAGCGCGTTTGCGCTGAGCGCCACCATGATCGGCAGGATCATCACGGTCAGGATCAGCGTCGCCGTCAGCAGGCATGCGCCGCCGATCTGCACAACGTAGGCGACCGACTGCTTGCGTGCCTCGTTGATCAGGTTATGTTCGACCCAGGGGGCGATCGCGAGGATCCCGATCAGCCCGTAGATCACCGAGGGCACCGCGGCCAGCAGCCGCACCACGGGCTCCAGGATGCGTCGCACCGGCGCCGGCGCGAACTCGGTCAGGAAGATCGCCGCCAGCGTGGAGACCACGAGCGCGATCAGGACCGCGAGCACGGTGCTCAGCAGCGTCCCCCAGATCAGCGGCCACGCGCGGAAGTACAGCAGCGAGTGGCCCGGCAGGGGCACGCCGGCCTGCATTGCGCGGAACTGCGTGACCACGTCGCCCCCCGACCCGAACCAGCTCAGGCCGTTGGCCGAGAAGGAGGGCCACGCGTTCACCAACACGGTGACCACCATCAGCCCGATCAGGGCCAGCACCCCCACCGCCAGCGCGCCGAGCGCAAGCTCGACGCGCTGGTCCCGCCTGGCGTCCCTCCGATGCAGGGCTTGTTGACCCTCGCCGGCGGGCGCCACGGCTAGTGGATCGCGATCCAGCTGGAGCTGATGATCGCCTTGGTGGTCTTGTTGCCGCTCGTGACCCAGGTGATGAACTTCTTCGCTGCCCCCTTGGGGAGGCCCTTCGTCACCATCCAGAAGTTACGCACCCCCCCGTACTGCCCGGAGCGCGCGTTGCGCAGGTTGCAGGCAACGCCCTGGTACGCCGCGGGGTGGACCCCTACGGTGTAGGCGAAGGAGACGAAGCCGATCCCGTTTTCGTCCTTTTCGACGTGCAGCTGCTCCAGGCCGTTGGAGGCCTCCGCGCTGGCGCTGGGGGAGATATGGAGATCGAGGCCGAGGAAGATGTTCTGGAAGGCGTCCTGGGTACCGGAGGCGCCGTCGCGGTCGAACAGGTCGATCGGCCCGGTGGCGGTGGCGCCGGGGACTTCGCTCCAGTCGCGGATGTTTCCGGTGAAGATCGCCTGGATCGTCTGCTGGGAGAAGTTGGCGACGGGGTTCTTGTTGTTGGTGATCACGCAGATGCCGTCCCGCGCGATCTTCGTGAACGCCAGGCCTTCGGGGTCGGTCTTGAGGGGGTCGCGCGAGGAGTCGCCGATGTCGAAGCGCCCGCTCGCGACGCCCGCGATCCCGATGTCCGACTGGCCCCCCTGGACTTCAGGTTCGGCGATCCGTGGGAACGCATGGTGATATGCGGCGGCCAGTTTCTTGGCGAGGGGAAGCACTGACGTCGATCCGCCGATGATCAGGCGCCGGGAGCCGGCGCTCGTCGCTGGCGCGGCGACGAGCAGGGCGAGGATGATCAGCGAGAGGGACTTGAGGGTGCGGTGTGCGCGCACAGCGACTCCTTTGCTTTCGGGGGCGTTGCAATCTCAGTCGGACGCCGCGCCACTCAAGTGAACAGGTGGTTCTCAAATGGAGAAATTTTGGTGAAGAAAAGGGGAACGCCGGGATTCGATGTTTTGTTTTTGTGAAGAGGCTTTGCTTTTCGGCCCCCCTCCGGTAGACCTGAGACCCCGGCGCTGACTCGCCGCGCGCCGACTCTCTCATCGCGGCCGCGGCCGGCCCGGGCGATCTGCCATGACCGACCAGCCAAGCTCTCACGACGACCTCCCCCCGAGCCCGCCAGACGCGCTGCCCGCATCGGGCAACGGCCGCCCGGATCGCCCACCAGCCGGCGCACGTCCCGCTGTGCGCTCCGGCTTGGCTCAGCGTCGCAGCCCGGTGCTGGCGACGCTGGGCGCGACTCTGCAGAGCGCGCGGCGCATCGCTCTGCGCGACCCGATCGCGCTCTTCCTGCTGCTCGCGTCGATCGCCCTCGCGATCGCGTTCGCCACGTTGCTGGGCTCGATCGCGCCAAGCAGCGCGGGTAGGCAGGTGCCGCTCAGCACCGTGCACAAGCTCGCCGCTCACCGCCAGATCGCGACCGCCCTGCTGCTCGACCACGACAACCGCGTCGAGCTGGTCACGACCGCGAAGGCTCCCCCGATCGCCGCCGACGGCGCCATCCTCAGCGCGGCGGGTTCCGCGGCGAGCGAAGCGGGTACAGGGGGCTCCGCCACCACCGGGGGAGCTGCCACCGGGGGAGCTGCCACCGGGGGAGCTGCCACCAGGGGAGCAGCCACCGGTGCGGGCGGAGGCGCTTCCACGAGCGGGGGTAATGGCGCGTCCACCACCACGGGCGCCGCGGGCAATGGCGCCACCACCGGGGCCTCGACGGCCATCGCAGGCGTGGGAGCGGGCGGGACCGCCGTGCTGTGGGCCTCCTACCCGGCCTCGGGCGCGCAGACCCAGGGGCTCATCCACGAACTGGAAGCCGGTGGGGCGATCGTCAGCGTGGACCAGCAGTCGGGCAAGGGCACGAAGACGATCATCGTCCAGTTCCTGATCCCGATCCTGCTGCTGGTGTGCCTGTTCTCGCTGTTCATGCGGCTCGGCACCGAAGGCGCCGCGGGGGGCATCGCGGGCTTTTCGCAGTTCGCCGGCAAAGGCAAGCGCAAGGGCAAGGGCACCTCTGATCGCATCACGTTCTCCGACGTCGCCGGCGCGGGCGAGGCGGTGGCGGAGCTGCGCGAGATCCGCGACTACCTCGCGGAACCGCAGAAATACCTGAGCGTGGGGGCCGCCGCCCCCAAGGGGGTGCTGCTGGTGGGCCCCCCGGGGACCGGCAAGACGCTGCTCGCCAAGGCGGTCGCGGGCGAAGCCGACGCGGCCTTCTTCTCGCTGTCCGGGTCGGACTTCGTGGAGTCGCTGGTCGGCGTCGGCGCCGCGCGCGTGCGTGACCTATTTCGCAAGGCCCGCAAGGCGGCCCCCGCGATCATCTTCATCGACGAGCTCGACGCCGCCGGGCGCAAGCGCGGCGCGGGCATTGGGCAGGGCAACGACGAGCGCGAGCAGACCCTCAACCAGATCCTTGTCGAGATGGACGGCTTCGCGGGCGATGGGGGGCTCGTGGTGATGGGCGCCACCAACCGCCCCGACATCCTTGACCCCGCGCTGCTGCGGCCCGGGCGCTTCGACCGCCAGATCGTGATCGACACCCCCGACGTGCACGGGCGCCTTGAGATTCTGCGCTTGCACGGCGGCAAGCGCCCGCTCACCCCCGACGCCTCGCTCGAGGAGGTCGCCCGCCAGACCCCCGGCTTCAGCGGGGCGGAGCTCGCCAACGTGATCAACGAGGCGGCGCTGTTGAGCGTGCGCGAAGGGCGGGCGGAGCTCGACCAGGCAACGCTCGAGGAGGCGATCGACAGGGTCGTCGCGGGCCCCGCCAAACGCCACATCCTGAGCACCGAGGAGCGCTGGCTGATCGCGATCCACGAGTCCGCCCACGCCGTCGTGACCGACGCGCTCGGCCAGAAGACCTCGACGCGCAAGCTCTCGATCGTCGCGCGCGGCCGCCAGCTCGGCACCGCCGCGCACATGCTTACCGACCGCGACCAGGTGATCATGAGCGAACCCGACCTCCACCGCCAGCTGATCTCGATCCTCGCCGGCCTGGCCGGCGAGCGGATCGCCTTCGGCACCCACTCCACCAGCGTCCACGACGACCTCCACGCGGCCACCGCCCTCGCGCGCTCGATGGTCACCTCCTTCGGCATGTCCACCGCGCTCGGCCTGGTGACGATCGGGGAGAAGAGCGGCGAGGTCTTCCTCGGTGCCTCCTTGCAGGACCTCGGCTCGGTGGGGCCCGAGACGCTGAATGTGATCGACAACGAGGTCGAGCGCCTCATCGGGGACGCGGAGGCGCGCGCAGCGGTGATCCTCGACCGCAACTGGAATACCGTCGAGGAGACCGCCACCGCGCTGCTCGAGCAGGAGACCCTCTCGGGCGTGGCCCTCGAGGCGGTGCTCTCCACGGTGCAGGAGGTGACGCTCGAGGAGCTGCGTGAGGTGCGCCGCGCGCAACCCTCCGCGGAGGGCAGCGAGGGGCGCCAGTGAGGCGGCCCGCCGGCAGGACGTCGAAGGGGCCTGCGGGGGGGGCGTCGAGCGGTGCTGAGCGCGGGGTCACGGGCCGGGCCCCGAGCGGCGCACTGGGTAGGGCCTCGCTGGCGATCTCGCTGGTCGCGCTCCTCTTCTCGATGACCGGCGTCGGCGACGCGGCGCGGCGTGCGGTGGTCGACGCGATCGCGGGGCACTCGGTCAGCACCAGGCCGCATCCCGGCGGGCTGCTGGCGCTCGGTCAGAACGGCAAATTTCCTGCCTCGGCGATCCCCACTGTGGGCAACGCCAAGACTGCCAAGCGGCTCGACGGCAAGACCGCCGAAGAGCTGACGCCCTCCTGCCCACCCAACACCGTCGACATCGGGACCTGGTGCCTCGAATCGGCGCCCTTCCCGCTCACCAATGCGGAGGTCGGCAAGAACAACTTCATCTGGGCCAGCAAGAAGTGCGAGGAAGAAGGCGGCTGGCTGCCCTCGGCCTCCGAACTGCTCGGAGGGGCCGAACGCGTAAAGCTCGAGTCCACGATCCACGACTCGCCGCTGACCGCGACCATCAACCTCGATCCAAGCCGGGGGCTGAAAGACGAACGCGAAATGAGCTCCACGCTCGTCACCACCGAAGCCGGCTCGGCCGCGGCAGGCTTCGAGGGCGTCAGCGAAGGTGCCACTGGAAACCCCCGCCAGGGCCAGCCCAACCCGATCCCCCTGCCCGCCAACCCGCTGCCGGAATCGCTGCAGTACGTAACGGTGTATGACAATGGCAACAAGGGCGGGTTCGCCGGCTCCGAGCCGGTCTCCGAACCGCAGAACTTCCGTTGTGCCTACGCTCCGAAGCCAGGGGCCCTCAGCAAATCGACCTCATGAGAGACCCGCGAGCGGTTGGGCTGGATGTCGCCGGAGAGCGACCGTTCTTGTAACCGGCTCGTGATCTTTTGGTGAAGTATCCACTCCAACCGGCTTAAGCAGCTTTGGGCGCATATATGTTGGCCTTTGCGATGTCTGCCGCCGTGCCGATCTTCAACTTTCCGGCGCGCCACCGGCCCTGGACGGTGCTCTTGCCGGGCCTCGCCGGGGCGGTCCTACTGCTCCTTTTCCTTCCCCTCCCACGCGCCCGCGCGGTGGTCCTGCCCGCGCAGACGATCGACGGCCCGAGCGAGGACATCGTCGGCTTCGGCGGCGTCGCCATGGCCGAAGACGGCAGCGGTGGCCTGGTCTACCTCAAGCGCGTCGACGGGGTCGCGCACGTGTTCGTCTCGCGCTATCTGGGAGGGCACTGGATGACGCCCATCCGGGTCGACACCGAAGAGCCCTACGCGGCAAGCTGGCCGCGGATCGGAGCGGCCGCCGGGGGTGAGCTCGTGGTCGTCTGGGCCACCCCGTTCGCCACCGAAAAACAGCATCCCGTGCAGGAGCTGCTCGGCGCCACGATGGGTCCAGGTGGAGAGAGCTTCGGCCAGGCGATGATCGTCGATCCAGACATCCGCGAAGGAACCGGCACGAACCCGGACCTCGCGATGAGCTCGACCGGTCAAGCTGACGTCGTCTACCGGGTGGTCGCCTTCCAGGGCTCGATTCCGCTGCTACGCCCCAGCGATGTCGTCGAGAGCGTGCGCGTGGCTCACTTCGACGGCCGACGGTGGGCGCGGCTGGGCGCGATCAATCGCGACCCAGGGGTCTCGATGCGTCCGCCCACACAGGCCAATGCGCCGCAGATCGCAATCGGCCCAACGGGCAATGGCGTGGTTGTCTGGCAGGAGCCGGAAATCACCGGCGTCGCTCGCATCTGGGCGCGACGTCTCTTCGGCGAGACTCTGGGCTACGTGATGCCGGTCAGCGCCGAAAGCTTCGGTGGGGCGCCGATCGGCCAGGACGCGGACGCGCCCACCGTGGCCGTCTCGCGCCTGGGGCAGGCTGATGTCGCCTACCGGCAAAGCATCGGCCCCGGCTCGCCGCTAGCGGGGCCGCGGATATTCCTGAATATCCTGCCCAACGGCGAATCGTCCAGCGGTGCGGAGTTCCGCGGCGCGAGCGTCGCCGACCCGGCGGTGTCGGGTGGAAGTCGGCCTCGATCGGACAACCGAGTGTCGACATCGACGAAAAGGAAGACGTGCGGCTGCTGTATGACGCAAATGGCACGCCCCGCGTGATCGAGGGTAACGACCACGGGTTGTCGGGGACGCTGTCGCTGGGGCCGCCGTTTGCAGGGTCTGAACTCTCCAAGGCTGAAGATCTCTCCTCTGCGAGTGTCATGAACCCTGCGGGGGGTGGGATCTCGGCGTGGCCGAGTGAGTACTCCACGGGCCACCCCGCCGTTGCGGTTCGGGAGGATTTCTCGGGC
>Ga0210408_10002205_pt1 | contig 19266 bp, 17 predicted proteins | sample IncBWH4MmetaG_FD_155471 | JGI IMG/M metagenome (GOLD analysis project Ga0210408, IMG submission 155471) | Forest soil microbial communities from Barre Woods Harvard Forest LTER site, Petersham, Massachusetts, United States - Inc-BW-H-4-M | ecosystem: Environmental > Terrestrial > Soil >...
CATCAATCGCCCCAGCGGAGCAGCCGTCTGCGAGGTTAACCGTTGCGTCACCCGCGACGGGCTTGCGAATTTCGGCGCAATCCTGGCGGCGGGCCGGCCTTGGGTCGAATGCGCAAGTCACCTTTATCCTGCGCAACGACAACGACTATGCCGTCAAGGATGTCGAAATTGCCTGCGCCTTTGCCCGGCGGGACGGCAGCCACCTGACTGACCGACGGCGCATGATTCCGCAGACCCTCAGCATGAAGAGCCGGAAGCGATTTGCCCGCCTGCACGTCGGCTTCGTCAACATCCATGCCGATCGGATCAAATGTCAGGTGGTGGCCGCGAGCCGCGTCTGAACCGGTCTTCGCTCTTTGTCCCGGCCGGCACGGGTAACCATTGGATAGCGAAAAAGTTATCCCTTGGGTTGAACCGGGGCTGCAGGTCTGGGAACCAATACCCATATGCCCGTTAGCAGCGCAGGCAGCTGCGCGTGGGTGGTTGAAACGGTGCTGAAATGTTGGTTTTGCGCTATTTCGGGTATGTCGGTGGCTCGCTGCTGGCGCTCCTGCTTGTCTGCAACGCGGTGTTTCCGAACCAGCCGCTGCCCAGCGTGTTGAGTTCCGACCCCGATCGGCCGGCGATCCGGATCCAGTCCGACCAGAAGTGGCCCGAGCGCGTCGTGTTCGATACCAGCATGGCGCCGGTCGCGGCGCCCGCGCCCGTCACCGTCGCCAAGGCGGACACGCCGGTTCCACCCAAGGTGGAGGCGCCATCGTTCACCGCCAAAGCGCGCGTGCGAGAGGCGTTTGCCCAGTTTACGCCCGCCGATCCCAGGCCGGAGACGAAGGCTGATCTGAAGCCGCAGGCCAAGCACAAGATGGCCAGCAAGGTCGCCAGCAACAAGGTTGCGAAGCTGCATGTGGGCCGTCCGCTGGTCCTGGCATCGCAGCAGCCCCATCTCGGGTGGTTCGACAACACCTGGTGAGCGTGACCACGAACTCACAATAGAGAGATGATCACACCGGCAGTCTTGAAGAAGGCTGCCGATTTGCTTGTCGGCCGGGCCGCTTTGTCCATTCCACGTTGACCGTGATCTTCTCACTCACGACCGGTGGCGTGTGCGGCAGATGGGAGCAGTTGCCGAGCAGCGAGCAGCAGCCGTCGGAGCCATGCCGCCAATCAATGCCAGAATGAAACGTCGGTTCATGGGGGTCTCCGGTTGTGTCGGCCGTTCGCGACGACGATCGCTGACATGGATCCAGGTACCCTCGCTGCGTTCGAATTTGTCGCGCCGCCTGTCCGAGAAGAGGCAGGTCGCGGCGTCCGTGCATCTTGCAATCTCTGCAACCAATCGTGGTGGGCCTGATCGTGGTGTCACGTCGGATCGGATGAGGATCGATCGTGTTCGGCGGATGTAACGGACGCGTGTCATCGGCAAATGACGGCCCTTCATCATGCTGCCATTGTCTCGGGTCGAAGTAAGCACACGATGATCTGAGAGCGCGACGAGCGGAGGCCGGGCGATGGGCATGAACAAGGGATGGGTTTCGCCCACGGTGCCGTTCGGCGCAATCGGACTGCAGGATTACGCGCTGTGCTTCTGGTCGACGCACGCCACCCTGTTCTCGTGGCTGTTCAGGTTTGCCGCCTCGGCGTTGGGCTATGCCGCAGGCCAATGGATCGGCAGCAATACGGATAGCGCGACACTCGTGGCCCTGGCGTCCAGTGAGCAAGTTCCGACCAGCGTGCGTACGCTCGTCAGGTATTATCCCGACTATGCTTGCGGCGTGCTTGGCGCGTTCGTCGGCGCATTGGGTGCGGAGGCCGTGCTCTGGAAGGGATCCCGCTTCAGTCCGCTCGGCGAGGCGTCGTTCTGCCTCTGCATCGTGTATGTCGTCTTCCTGCCCTGGTTCAGGATCCCGATTTTCGTCTATCCGCATTCCGCGGCCGGCCAGGCTCTGGTGCCGCCGGTCACGACGTAGCGGTCTGCAGGGAAGGGGCGCGTGTCGTTGTTCTGACATTCGCAATCGAGCCTGCGGCAAATGGCTACATACCAAGGTATGTAGCCAGTAGGGCGCAGATGCAAATTCATCTGCATTATCGCCATAGTAACGGCGGCGGGGCCAAACTTACGCCGCCTTTGAACGCATCCTGAACACGAAGTAATGCTTGAAGGGAGGCTTCGTGTGCGTAGCGTGATGCGCGTAGCAATCGGCATCGTGCTGGCTGCCTTCGGAAGCGGGGCCATGGCGCAGCAGCAGGCTGTCGTCAGTTCCGACCTGCCTCAGCGCGATGTCGTCAACGCGGGCACGGTGACGGTGATCACCGCGCCGGTCGGCGGGCCGATGTCGGTGATGGGCTCCGACATGGCCAACGTGCTCGACGACGGCGAAAATCTGCGGGTGCTGCCGATCCTCGGCAAAGGCTCGGTCCAGAACCTCATCGACATCATGCTGCTCAAGAATGTCGACATGGGGTTCGTCGTCTCCGACGCGCTGGAGTTCGTGAAGACGGAATACAACGTTCCCGACATCGCGAACCGCGTGCGCTACATCGCCCAGCTGTTCCACAACGACGTCCACATCGTGGCACGCCGGGAGATCACGAGCTTGCGCGACCTCAACGGCAAGCACGTGTTCGCCGAGCGCAATATCGGCCTGCCGGCGGCCCGGATCATCTTCCGGCGGCTGGGCATCTCGGCGGACATCGATTCCAACACCGACGCCGACGGCGGCCTGCAGAAATTGCTGGGCGGCGAGGGCGATGCCTGGGTCGCAAGCGTCGGCAAGGGCGCGCCCGTCATCAAGAACATCAAGACCGAGGGAGGCAAGTTCCATCTGCTCTCGATCCCCTACGACAAGGTGTTGCAGGACGTCTATCTGCCGGAGTCGTTCTCCTCGGACGACTATCCCAACATCGTGCCGCCGGGCACCAGGGTCGACACGGTGGCGGCACCGACGGTGCTGATGGTCTACAACTGGCCGGCGCAAAGCGAGCGCTACAAGCGCGTGGCCCGCTTTGCCGATGCGTTGTTCGACAAGATCGACAAGCTGCAGGAGCCGCCGCGCCACCCGAAATGGCGCGATACCGTGATATCCGCCAGCGTCCCAGGATTGCAGCGCTTCCAGCCAGCGCAGGACTGGCTCAATGCGCGGACCGGCGCGGTGCCGGCGCCTGCGCCGGTCAGGACGGAGGAATTCCGCCGCTTCCTGGCCCAGCAGAACGGCGGCGCGAAAGTGTCGAACGCGCAGGCCGCCAAGCTCTATGGCGATTTCCTGCGCTGGCGCGACGGGCAGAAATGACGCATCCGTGGTTGCGCCCCGGAGTTTTAACCCGAGATTAACCGAAGCATGAGTTCCTGCTTCGGTCCCCATGGATCCCGATCGATGATCTTTGGGCGGCGGCGTTCTCCTGAAGGTGCTGTCAATGTCCGAGCAGAAATCCCTGCCAATCGGCCGCACGCTGCTGGCCGGCAAGATCATCTCGAATTACGGCCAGTCGAGCATCGACTGCGTGGTCCGGAGAATATCCGAGCGCGGCGCAACCCTGACGACAGAAAGCCCGCTCGGAATCCCGGCGCAGTTTCATCTCCTGATCCCCGGCGAAGGCCCGCCGCGGTCCTGCAAGCTGATCTGGCAATCCGGTGAGGAGCTCGGCCTGGAATTCGAGGTCGCCGATGCGGTGGAGGATATGGCGCCACGCCGCGGTGCAATGCGAGAGCGCAGAGCGACAGACTCTCTGCTGCGTGGCCATATGCTGGCGCTGAAGTCTGCGCTGGACGAAATCAGGATGGGTGTCATCCTGCTCGACGCCGACCTGCGGGCGCAGTTCATCAATCGCGAATTTCGCAAGATCTGGGTGCTCCCCGACCAGGTCGCCGACAGCAAGCCGTCCTTCGTCGCGCTGATGTATCACGGTCGCGACACCGGTGCCTATCAGATCGCGCCCGCCGACATGGATGCCTATGTTGCCGGACGCATTCGCCAGGTCCGGGATGGCGACACCGCGCCTCGCGATGTGCGCACGACGAACGGCGAAGTTCTGCGGGTGCAGTGCGCCGTGCTGCCGAATGGCGGCCGGATGATCAGCTACGCCTACGTGACCGACATCGTGCGGCATTCCGACGAGCTGACGCTCCTGCATACGGCCCTCGACAACGTCAACGACGGCGTGCTGCTGCTCGACTCCGAGCTGCGGGTTCAGTTCATGAACCACAAGCTGCGGCAGTATTGGGGTATCAGCAAGGAGCAGGCCGCGCACCATCCGACCTATCTCGACTTGATCCGCAATGCGCCGCATGCCGGCGCTCATGAGGTGGCGCCGGACAAGCTCGACGCGTTCCTGGCCTCCCGCGTCGAGGCCATTCGATCCGCGACGCCCGCCGTGCGCGATGCGAAGCTTGCCGACGGCCGGACCATCCGGGTCCACTGTTCGATTACCGCAAATGACGGCCGGATGCTGACCTATTGCGATGTCACCGACCTCGTCCGCAACGCCGAGATGCTCGAGAAGCTGGCCACCATCGACTCGATGACCGGCCTCTTCAACCGGCGCCATTTCCTTGGCTCGGCGGAGGGGGAGTGGAGCAGGTTCCAGCGCTACCAGCGGCCGCTGTCGCTGCTTGCGATCGACATCGATCACTTCAAGTCGGTCAACGATCGCTACGGCCATGCCGTCGGTGATGAGGCGATCGTTTCGGTTGCCGATGCCTGCCAGCAGGGCAAGCGGGCCTCCGACATCGTCGGGCGGCTCGGCGGAGAAGAGTTCGTGATGCTGCTGCCGGAGACCGATCAGGCGCAGGCCATGATCGTGGCCGAACGGCTGCGCGAACGCGTGGCCGCTCATGTTCTGCGCGCGCACAAGGTTCAATTCAAGGTGACGATCAGCATTGGCGTTGCCGGGGCGACCATAAGCATGTCGGGGATCGACGCACTGCTGCGTTCGGCGGACCAGGCGCTCTACCAGGCCAAGAGCGAGGGACGAAATCGCGTGGTGTCATGGTCGCCGCAGTCTGAACGGAAGCTCGCGGCGGAATAGACGCGAGGCGCGGGATCGCTGCTCGATCTCCTCCGATCTCGCGCGAATGGCGAAGGTGCGCCCGGAACGGCTCGCGCGGCCCTTTGGCGTCGTCCCTTTGGCTCCGAAATGGAACCGCGGGTTCCGGTGTGCGTTGCAACCCTGTAGTGGCGGGTCGTGGCGGCCTCATCGCCAGTCGCGTGCGGCGATAGCGAGAGGTCCCCAAGCACTCGGTCAACGTGTTTGCAGGGACCAACATGATCAGCCAGTTCGGGCCGCGTCTCGAACCGCGGGGCGGAGTCACTTTCCGTCTGTGGGCACCATCCGCCGAGCGGGTCGATCTCGTGATCAATGGTCCGCGGCCGATCGAGCCGCAGCCCATGGAGCGGCGGGAGGAGGGCTGGTTTGTGCTGTCGGTGCCATCGGCCGGTCCCGGCACGCGCTACTCCTTTCGGATCGATGGTGATCTCGACGTGCCCGACCCGGCCTCGGCGTTCCAGCCCTCGGACGTCGACGGTCCGAGCGAGGTCATCGATCACGACTACCATTGGCGCCACGCCGACTGGCGCGGTCGCCCCTGGGCGGAGGCGGTGATCCTCGAGCTCCACGTCGGCACGTTCACAGCGGGCGGCCGCTTGCGCGACGTGATCGATCGTCTCGACGACATCGCAGCCGCAGGGATCACCGCGATCGAGCTGATGCCGCTCGCCGATTTCCCCGGGCGATGGAATTGGGGCTATGACGGCGTGTTGTGGTACGCGCCGGACGGTTGCTATGGCCGGCCCGACGATCTGCGCGCTCTGGTCGACGCCGCCCACGCGCGCGGCCTGATGGTGTTCCTCGACGTCGTCTACAATCATTTTGGCCCGGAGGGAAACTATCTCGGCCGCTATGCCAGACCGTTTTTCACTCCGGCTCACCGCACGCCGTGGGGCGATGCGATCGATTACGCGGTGCCGCAGGTCCGCGCGTTTGCGATCGAGAACGCGCTGCACTGGCTGATGCGCTATCGCTTCGACGGACTACGGCTCGATGCCGTGCATGCGCTGGTCGAGCCGGACGGCCTCGAAATGCTGCGCGAGCTGAGCGAAGCCACGGGCGAGCTGGCCGCGACGAGCGGACGGGCGATCCATCTCATGCTGGAGAACGACGATAACAACACCGCTCTGCTCGATCCCTTGAAAAATCCGCCGCAAGGCAAATACCGCGCACAGTGGAACGACGATTATCATCACGCCTGGCACGTGCTGCTCACCGGCGAGGAGATCGGTTACTACCGCGACTACACCGCTGATCTGCGCGACCTGCTGGCGCGCGTGATGAGAAGCGGGTTTGCCTATCAGGGGCAATCGTCGACCCATCGTGGGGGCGAGCCGCGCGGCGGTTCAACCGATCACTTGGCCCCGACGGCTTTCGTTAATTTCCTGCAGAATCACGATCAGATCGGCAATCGTCCCTTCGGTGATCGCCTGGTGACGCTGGCACCGGACGAAGCCGTTGCCGCGGCGCTCGCGGTCCTGCTGCTGGCGCCGATGCCGCCACTCCTTTTCATGGGCGAGGAATGGGGGGCGCGAGAGCCGTTCCCGTTCTTCTGCGATTTCAAGGGCGATCTCGGCGAAGCCGTCCGCCGCGGCCGCCGCAGCGAGTTCGAGGCGCACCATCTGGCGGTGGCCTCGACGCCGGGAGTTGACGCGCTTCCGGACCCGCTGGCGGAGGCGACGTTCCGCTCCGCCGTGCTCGACTGGACCGCCCGCGCGGCGCCTGCTCATCGCGAGCGGCTCGACCTCGTGCGCGATCTGCTGGCCGCGCGGCGAGCGTACATCGTGCCGCGCCTTGGCGGTCTTGCACGGATGCAAGCCAGCGCGTCGTGGACCGGACCGGTGCTTCAGGTCCGATGGCGGCTTGGCGACCGCAGCCTGGGCCTGCTTGCCAATCTCGGGACGGATCCTGCGGCGCGGCCGCGTGATTGGATACGGGGCGTTCCGATCTGGGGCGGTGCGCCCGCTGAGCAGCTCATGTCCTGGCAGGTGCACTGGATTCTCGGAGACGCCTGAATGCCGACGGATATTCCGCTTGCCACCTATCGAATTCAGTTCACCTCCGCCTTCGGCTTCGACGCAGCGGCGAAGTACATTCCCTATCTGAGAGAGCTCGGCATCAGCCACCTCTATGCGTCGCCTTTTCTGAGAGCGCGGCCCGGCTCGATCCATGGCTACGACATCGTCGATCACGGCTCCCTCAATCCGGAGTTCGGCGGCGAGGACGCATTTGCGCGCCTGAGCAATGCGCTCGCCACCTCCGACCTCGGCCTGATCCTCGACTTCGTTCCCAATCACATGGGCGTCGGCGGAGCCGACAATGACTGGTGGCTCGACGTGCTCGAATGGGGCCAGCGCTCGCCCTACGCGTCGTCGTTCGACATCGACTGGGAGACCCTGCCATACCGCCACGAGGGCGGTGTGCTGCTGCCGATCCTCGGCCGGCCGTATGGCGAGGCACTGGAGCAGGGCGAGATCGTGCTCAAATACGATTCCGGCGAGGGCAGCCTTTCCGCCTGGTATTTCGAGCACCGCCTGCCGATCCGGCCGCACCGCTATCCCGAAATTCTCAGAACCGTGGTGACGGCTGCAGGCGCGTCGAGCAATTCGGCCGGACGGCAGCTGCTCGAGCTTGCCGATCACTATCCGGACCCGCGGGAGCCGTCCCGTGAAGACGCTCCGGCCTTCAAATCCGCCATTGCGGCCGTGCCCGGTGGCGCCGAGGTCATCGCGCGCGGTCTCATAGCCTATCAGCCGAGGCCTGACGATCGCGCCTCGGTGCTTGCGCTGCACCGCCTCCTGGAGCGCCAGCACTATCGCGTTGCGTTCTGGCGCGTCGCCGGCAGCGAGATCAACTACCGGCGCTTCTTCGACGTCAATGATCTCGCCGGCATTCGCGTCGAGGACCCGCGCACCTTCGATGCCACCCATCGCCTGGTCGGGCGCCTGATTGCGGAACGACGTTTGCACGGCCTGCGCATCGACCACATCGATGGCCTGCACGATCCGGCGCAATATTGCCGCAGGCTGCAGCGGCTGATCCGAGAGAAACGCTCCCCGCGGGCGCATCCGTTCTATGTCGTGGTCGAGAAGATCCTGTCGGACGGCGAGGCCATGCCGAAATTTTCGGGCATTGCGGGCACCACCGGCTACGAATGGCTCAACGTCATCACGCGCTGCCTGGTCGACGATCGCGGCCTCGCTCCGCTCGACGAGGTCCGCAAGACCATCACGGGCAATGTTCGCAATTTTGACGAGATCCTGATGCGGGCCAAGCGGCGGGTTCTGGAGAACCTGCTCTCGAGCGAGTTTACCGTTCTGACCCGATTGCTCGGGCGCATCGCCGCAGGTCACTGGTCGACCCGCGACTACACGATCGACCGCCTGCGCGCCGCGCTCGAATTGTTCGTCCTGCATTTCCCTGTCTACCGTACCTATGTCAGTTCCGCAGGCGCGTCGCCAGCGGACCGTGCGACCATCAGGGAGACCATCGCGACCGCCCGCGCGCATTGGTTCGGCTCCGACGTCTCGATCCTCGACTTGCTGCAGGACGCGCTGACGCTCGACCTGATCGGCCGCGGCCGCACCGGCTACAGCGCGCCGCGGGTGCGCCGCTTCGCCTTCAAGGTGCAGCAGTTCACCGGGCCGATGATGGCCAAGTCGCTCGAGGACACGTCCTTCTACCGCTATTCGCGGCTGCTCGCGCTCAACGAGGTCGGCGGCGACCCGGCGGTGCCGGCTTTGTCCGTGGCCGAATTCCATGATCGCATGGCCGGACGTGTGACGAGCTTCCCGCATGGCATGACGGCAACCGCGACCCATGACACCAAGCGTGGGGAGGATGCGCGTGCCCGGATCATGGCGCTCTCCGAGATCCCCGAGGACTGGCGCAACGCGGTGACCGCGTGGCATGCATTCAACGAGCGCCACGTCGATCGGTCACGCGCCGACCGCGCCCCGTCGGCCGGCCATGAATACCTGATCTATCAGGCCCTCGTCGGCGCCTGGCCGCTCGAGGGAGCCGACGAGGTCTTCAGCGAGCGGATGCAGGCCTATGCCATCAAGGCCGCGCGCGAGGGCAAGGTCGAGACCAGCTGGCTCAATCCGGACGAAGCCTACGAGGCTGACTTGACCGGCTTCGTGCGTGCCATTCTCGACCGCGCCCGGTCGCCGGAATTCATCGCGGCGTTCGAGGTGTTCATGCGCCGCGTGGCGTTGCTCGGTGCGCTCAACAGCCTCTCGCAACTCGCGTTGAAGGCCATGGTCCCCGGAGTCCCGGACATCTATCAGGGCAGCGAGTTCTGGGACCTGTCGCTGGTCGATCCGGATAATCGCTGGCCGGTCGATTTCGAGGCGCGGGTGGCCGCGCTCGCGGCGCTCGAGGCACCCGACTGGCCGGCGCTGGCGGAGCAATGGCGCGACGGTCGGATCAAGCTCGCTCTGACGCGCAGGCTTCTCGCGCTGCGTGCGCAGCTCGCTCTCGTGTTCCAGCAGGGCGCCTACCTGCCGATCGAGGTCTTGGGGCCACATCGCGATCATGTGGTGGCCTTTGCCCGGCGCCACGACCGTGACGCGGTCATCGTAGCGGTGGGACGCCACATGGCGCCGTTGACCGGCAGCGGAGCGCACTGGCCGCGCGGAACCGAATGGGATGCGGTCCTCGTGACGACAGGTCTTCAGGTCGTGTCGGACCAGCTCGTGCCGGAGCGGAAGCTTCCCTCAGGCGAACTGCCGGTCGCGGCGTTGTTTGCGGATCTTCCGGTCGCGGTTCTGCGCGCGCGGCAGTCGTTGACCGCCGGCCGCGCCGGCAAGCGGCGCGTTGTGGCGGTACCGGCGAAGTGACAGCTAGCTCCTTCGCCCGGAAAGCATCTCATAAGAGATGAGAGCCTTCATTTCGATCGAAACGGAATTTCAAGCGAAACGGAAAAGGCTTTAAGATTGCCGCAGCCGGCGATCCTCGCGCCGGAGGTGGGAGAAGAGAATGGCTTTGCAGATCGCGTTCACCGGTTTCGCCGTGCTTGCGAACATTGCGCAGATCGACCGATGACCCGCGCGATCATCTTCGATTTTGATGGCGTCATCGCCGACAGTGAAGTGTTGTCCAACACGGTGCTTGCGGAGATCGTGACCGAGTTGGGCGTGCCGACCACGCTCGATGACGCCTATCGTGACTACATGGGCAAGCGATTTCACGACGTCGTCGCTGCGATCGAGACCACGGTCGGCCGAAGCCTGCCTCGGTCTTTCGCTGAAGACTATCAGGACCGCACCTTGACGCGGTTCAGGCAAGGCCTCGCGCCGATCGCGGGCGTCAAAGAATTCATCACGACATTCGTCGACTTGCCCCGCTGCATCGCCTCGTCCTCCTCGCCGGACCGGCTCGCGGTCTGTCTTGATGTTCTGGGCCTGACGCCGCTGTTCGAAGGTCGGGTCTTCAGCGCCTCCAATGTCGCGCGAGGCAAGCCTCATCCCGACATTTTCCTGCATGCGGCGGCCGAGATCAGGGTGGCTCCAGCCGACTGCATCATCATTGAGGACAGTGCAGGCGGCGTCGTTGCGGGGCGGGCGGCAGGCGCCACCGTGATCGGGCTGCTCGCGGCAGGACATATCCGCGAAGGTCATGCGGCCACGCTCAAGGACGCCGGCGCGCATTATCTGGCGGCCGACTACGCTGCGGTGGATGCGATCGTCCGCGGCCTGCTTGCCGCATAAGCGGTATTCTCGTCCGGGCGGCGCGCAGTCTCTCAACATCCTTTGGCCCTTCCAGGACGCTATGAAGCCTGATTGCCAAAAGGAGGTTTCCATGCGGATGTCGGCTTTCTCGATCATCGCGGTCCTGGCTGTCACATCGTCCACGGGTCTTGCACAGCAAGCCCCAGGGACGGCCACGGGGCCTGGGCCCGCTCTGCCCCCGCCACCCCTCTCGGAGCCGCTGCCAGTCGTGCCGCCGCCGCTCAGCGCCCCGGCGCCGCCAACCCCGTCGGCCGCGGGTGTCACCGCTCCGCCAGCCGCGCCTCGCAGCGCCGGCGCGGACAGCGCAGACAAGGACATGAGTTCGACAGTCAGCGTGAAGCCGGTTCCCTGCGGTCGATTCGCGCGGGAGACCGATGGCTCCACCACCTGCATCGGCATTCCCGAAACGCGGGCGAAGCGAAGACGCGGCGGCTGAACCGGCCCGGAGTCCGCACATCTGGCCCCACGAAACCAGCGTTTGCTCGGCGAGTGCACCCGCTATAGTACATTGATACCGGTACGAGATTCGGCGCCTGACCGCGGCGCGCACGCGATGTCGACACGGCGATTTTCGGGCACGATGGAACAGTGATGCGAACGATCAGCCGCAGAAGCATCCTTGGCGGGCTTGCACTCGCTGCCGGCTTTCGACCTGCAAATGCCGACACCGGCGAAAAGCTCAGCGTCGCGACCAGCGACGGCGGCGTCGCTCTGACGCGCTATGCGGCGGAGGGGCAAGGGAAGCGCGCTGGTGTCGTGATCCTGCACGGCGCGCGTGGTATCGAACTCAGGCCGCGCGCCTATGAGCGTTATGCCAACGCGCTGACCGCCGCAGGCATCGATGCGTATCTCATCCGCTACTACAGCCCGGCCGATGATCTCGCGCTTGAGAAAATAACCACGCCGGAGGGCCGCAAGGCCTATCACGCGGGGCGCTTCGACGCCTGGAGCGGGCGGGTGTCGGCCGCCGTCACCGCGATCCTTGCAAGGCCCGACAGCTCCCGCCGGCTCGGCCTGCTCGGTTTCTCGCTCGGCGGCTATGTTGCGGCGGCGACCGCGGCCCGCGACGATCGCGTCGCCGCCCTGGCCGTATTGTATGGCGGCATGCCGGAGAAGATCGTGCCTGAGGTGAAGCACCTGCCGCCGCTGCTCGAGCTTCACGGCGATGCGGACCACAATGTTCCGCTTGCGCAAGGTGAGGAGCTGGTCAAACTCGCGAAGGTGGCAGGGGCGGAGGCCGAACTCGTCAGGTACCCGGGCAAGGCCCATGGCTTCGATTTTTCGGAGAGCGACCCGATAGCTGCCGACGCGATCGACCGCGTCGTGCGGTTCTTTCAAACCCGGCTGACGGCGGGGTAGCGGGGATCCGAAGCGGGAACGGCGGGCGTCATATCAGTCCAGCTCGAACTTGTCCTTGTAGACCATCTTCAGGGCGGGATCCTGATCGGGCTTGTGCAGCACCGCGTTGCCGACGACCAGAAGGTCGAGCTCGGTGCCCATGAAGCAGCGGAACGCGTCTTCCGGGGTGCAGACGATCGGTTCGCTGCGCACGTTGAAGGAGGTGTTGATCAGGACCGGGCAGCCGGTCAGGTGCTCGAAACGTTCGATCAGGCCGTAGTAGAGCGGGTTGCTCTCCGGGTGCACGGTCTGGACCCGCGCGGAATAGTCGATATGCGTGACCGCCGGAATGCTCGAGCGCACGATGTTGAGCTTGTCGATGCCGAACAGCGCCTGTTCGTCGTCGGTCATCTTGCGGATGCGGCTTTCGGCGACGTCGGCGACCAGCAGCATATAGGGGCTGTCGAGGTCGAGGTCGAACCAGTCGGCGACCTTTTCACGCAGCACCGAGGGGGCGAAGGGCCGGAAACTCTCGCGATATTTGACCTTGAGGTTGAGGGTCTTCTGCATCGAGGGGCTGCGCGGATCGCCGAGGATCGAGCGGTTGCCGAGCGCGCGCGGACCGAACTCCATGCGTCCCTGGAACCAGCCGACCGCGGCACCGTCGGCGAGGGATTTTGCCGTCGTCTCCAGCATCTCGCCTTCGGACAGCGTGGTGAAACGCGCACCCGTCGCCTTGAGCCGCTGATCGATATCGGCCTGGTCGAAGGCCGGACCGAGATAGGCGCCGCGCATGCCGTCGAGTGCGTTGGCGGCCGGGCGCGGCTTTTCGGCATGGATATGATAGGCGGCGAGCGCAGCGCCGAGCGCGCCACCGGAGTCGCCGGCCGCCGGCTGAATCCAGATGTTCTTGAAATGGCCGTCGCGCAGGATCTTGCCATTGGCGACGCAGTTGAGCGCCACGCCGCCGGCCAGGCACAGGTTCTCCATGCCGGTTTCCGCGGCGAGGCTGCGCGTGAGCTTGAGCACGATGTCCTCGAGCACGGCCTGGATCGAGGCCGCGATGTCCATGTGCTTCTGCTCCAGCAGGCTCTCCGGATCGCGCGGCGGCGCGCCGAACAGCGCATCGAAGCGCGCATTCGTCATCGTGAGCCCGGTGCAGTAATTGAAATAGTCGAGATTGAGCCGGAACGAGCCGTCGTCCTTGACGTCGATCAGCTGGTCGCGGATCAGCTTGACGTATTTCGGCGTGCCATAGGGCGCGAGCCCCATCAGCTTGTATTCGCCGGAATTGACCTTGAAGCCGGTGTAGTAGGTGAAGGCCGAATAGAGCAGGCCGAGCGAGTGCGGGAAATGGATTTCCTTGTGGATCGCGAGCTTGTCGGCTTCGCCGAGCGCGACCGCGGTCGTGGTCCATTCGCCGACGCCGTCGAGCGTGAGCACCAGCGCGCGTTCGAACGGGGAGGGGTAGAAGGCGGACGCCGCATGGCTCAAATGATGCTCGCAGAAGGTCAGGCGGTTGTGCCAGTCGAACTCCGGCGCCACCTCCTTGAGCTCGTCTGCCAGCAGCGACTTCTGGAACAGCTTTTCACGCAACCACAGAGGCAGGGCCATGCGAAACGACGTGAAGCCCTGCGGCGACATCGTGAGGTAGGTTTCGAGCAGGCGCTCGAACTTGATGAAGGGCTTGTCGTAGAACACGACGCAATCGACGTCGTCGAGCCTGGTGCCCGCGGCTTTGAGGCAATAGTCGATGGCCCGGCGCGGATAGTTCGCGTCGAACTTCTTGCGCGTGAACCGTTCTTCCTGGGCGGCTGCGACGACGTGACCGTCCTCGACCAGCGCCGCCGCGCTGTCGTGATAGAACGCCGAGATACCCAGGACGCGGTAAGGCGCCATCAGAACAGCGTGTAGATGAAGGGTGCCACGGCCGAGCCCTTGGTCAGCACCAGCAGCGCGCCGAAGATCGCCATGACGATCAGCACCGGCAACAGCCAGAACTTCTTGCGCACGCGCAGAAAGCCCCAGAACTCCTGCATGAAGTCGATCATGTCAATATTGCCTCTTGAATGACTCAGGGTCCGGGCCGGGCGGCTCGCGCACGAGCCAGTAACTCCTGGCCTCCGGCTCGAAGCGGCGCCTGAGAGGATCATTTGCGAACTGCCGCATCAGGAATCCGATCGGAACGATGCAGCAGAAGAAGATGAAGCCGAGAATGACCGGGCTGACGATAGCGTGCAGCAGAAGGCCGAGCTTGGTCCACCAGCGGTTAAGGGGAGCGAGGATCTGCGGCGCGGCGTAGGCCACGATGGCAAACACAATCGAGAGGCCGAGCCAATAGGGCCAGCGTCCGCTATGGCCAAAATAGTAACTCGACAGTGCCAGCAAAGCAAAAAAGCCGGCAAACACCAGGCCGAAGTTCTTATTCGATGATGTCTTCGAAACGTCCTCTCGCACGAACATTTCGTGCGAGCCGAAATTCTTGTCGCGCATCGCGAGGTCCCTGAAATTCGGCGGACAATATGCACACCCTCCGCAAAGTTGCAATGCACGGAGATTGCCCTTCCAGGCTGGAACTTCATCTGGCGGGCCCGGGATCGTCGGCGAAATGGCGCGCTCGGAGAGATTCGAATTAGAGCGCTAACATATTTGTATATATAATGCTTTTCGCAGAACTTTGGTTCGAGGGACAGATCAAGGGTCAGGTGATCGGAAATCAACAGCTTTGATTTCAAGGCCTGGTGCGCGAACCAAGCGCGCTGGCGGAAACCGCATCTGCCTAAATGCGGCGCTGGGGTTGAACTCGTCGAACCGCTGCGCGTGGCTTCTCCGGAAGCCGGGCCGCGGTTCATGCTGACGATCCTTGTCGAGGACGTGGACGCAATCTTCCGGCAATTGAGCGGGCGTGGCGTTGCGTTTCTGAACGGTCCCGTGGACCGTGAATGGGGTCGGCGCACGGCGGCCTTTGCCGATCCGTCCGGCAATCTGTGGGAGATTGCGCACAAACTTGCCCAATAAAGCGGAGGGAACGGCTGCCAAGCGCTGTCGCTTAACGACAACGGAGCGCTGAGGCGTCTGAATCGACGAACCGCGTCGCGCCCGTCACCGGTGGCTCGCGCGGCATCGGCAAGGCCGTCTCATTGGCGCTGGCCAAGGCGAGCGCCAATGTCGCGGTGAACTATCGCGAGCGCGGCGAGGAGGCTGCAAGCGTTGTCGACGCGAGCAGTTGCATCACAACCAGCTGGTCGTGGTGGCTAGGCGTATGTCAGCTCGAAGCCGCGTTCGCCCGAGCGGGACGTGTGAAGCTCCCAAAAAGATTCCGCCACTGCGTCTGCCCCGAAACGGCCCTTGTCAGCCAGGAAGTCTGAGATTGTGACCACGGCTGTCCGAATGCCCTTGGGCTCGAGGTCTTGCGCCAACGTGGCAGTGAGATTGCGCAGTGCGGCTTTGCCGGCGCTCAGCGCCGCCATCTCTGCCGATGGGGACGTGCCGAACCACCCACCGGTGAAAAGCACGCTGCCCCCACCATTCGCTTCTAGGACGGGCGTCACTATTTGAGCGGCAGCCAGCGGCGCGACGGCGTCCACGATCAATTCGTTGACGAGATTGGCAGGGTCGAGCTCTAGCGGGCGACACGGTCTAACGATGGCGGCGTTGTAGATCAGGACCTTTAATGGTGACATCGCGGCGGTCGCCTTTCGAATTGCCGCGCCGAGGGCGTTGAGGTCAGCCGCGTCGGCAACGAAGCCATGACCGGCAACTCCCAGACCGTTCAGCTCTTCGACCAGCGTGGCGAGCCGATCTCCGGTGCGGGAAATCAATGCGACCTCTCCAAGTCCCTCGCCGAATTTCCTTGCAAGGGCGAAGCTTAGCCGGGGGCCAGCGCCAACGATGATTGCCGATTGTTTCGTGCTCATGGGTGTCTCCTTGATTGGATGGGGCAAAGCGCCTGTGTCGCTTGCAGCGTGCAAATAGTGTCGAGGGCACCCGGGATAACTGCGGCTTGGGTTGATACACTGTTCCGGTCTGCGGCAGAATGCACCCATGAGCGATATCGAGGACTATCGAGCATTCGTGGCGGTAATTGAGAGGAAGAGCTTGACGGCAGCTGCCCGGCAGCTCGGCCGCTCGCTGCAGTCTGTGAGCCGGTCCCTGGCCTCTCTCGAGCGGGAATTGGGGGTAGAACTTGTCCGCCGCACCACACGTTCGTCGCGGGCGACCGATGCGGGCCTTGCGTTCCATGCTCGCATAAAGTCAGCACTGGCGGATATCGATCTGGCACGGTCCGAGATCGCAGAGAGGGCCGCGCTGCTAACGGGCCGTCTTCGCGTCGGGGCGTCAATCCTGTTCGCGCCTACCTATCTGGTCCCCGCCGCGGCCGAATTCCTGTCGCGCCATCCGGGGACCGAAATCACATTCGTGCTGTCGGAGCAGTACGCAGATCCAGTTGCCGAGGGGCTTGATCTCGCCATACGCATTGGACCTCTAGCTGATTCCACGCTCATAGCACGCCGGCTAGGGACGCTGCGTCGTGTCGCGTTTGCTGCGCCATCCTACCTGGCCAGGTACGGGCGGCCGCGTGCACCTGCCGAACTTGCTGACCATGATTGCATCGTTCGCGGGTCGGCTCAGAACCCCAGCGTTTGGACGTTCCGGATCGCGAATCGCGAAGAGACGATCGCCGTTAGGGGCCGATTTCGAGCCGACGCCACAGCGGCGTGCAACGAAGCGGTCGCCTTTGGACTTGGCATCGGAATCGCACCACTTTGGCAGGTCCGCGGTTTGCTCGATGAAGGGCAGGTCGAACTGTTGCTTACCGATTTCGAGCCTTTGCCCGTGCCAATTCACGGAGTTTGGCCAGCAGGGCAACCTATCCCTGCACGAGCCAGAGCCTTTCTGGAATTGGTGGCCAGCCGACTGGCCGCAAGCAATCTGTAGCAGATGGTTACCGCTGATCCCTTTGAAGCGTGGCGCGCTCGGGAAGGCTGAGCGGCAGGCCACCGGGGCGGGTGAAGACGCGCCGAAGCCCGCTTCCCAGATCGACTCTGCATAGGACGAACCGCCGCGAATCAGGGATAAGCCGTTCGATACGCTGGTCGTTGGCGGCGCAACCATTCCGACGCCATCTTCGCCGGGCCTGATCGCCTTTATGCGCGACGCTCCCAAACGCCACCGACGCATTGCAGCGGTCTGCACCGGTGCCTTCGTGCTCGCCGAGGCAGGGCTTCTGGACGGCCGGCGCGCCACCACGCACTGGTTGCACGCGCGAGCTGCAACGGGATTACCCGAAGGTGAAGATGGACGAGGATCGCATCTTCATCAACGACGGCCCGATCTGGACCTCGGCCGGTATGACCGCCGGGGTCGACCTCGGGCTGGCGCTAATCGAGAACGACCTTGGTCCTGAGCTTGCAAAGGCCGTGGCGCGTAAGCTCGTCGTCTATCATCGCCGCGGCGGCGGCCAATCGCAATTTTCCGCGCTGCTCGAGCTGTCACCGAAGTCGGACCGCATTCAGGCAGCGCTCACCTACGCGCGGGACAACCTTCACAAGGCCCTGACTGTCCCCGACCTGGCCGATGCGGCTCATCTCAGCCCACGGCAGTTCAGCCGGGCGTTTCACGCGGAGACAGGTCAATCACCGGCCAAGGCGATCGAGAACCTTCGGGTCGAGGGCGCTCGCAACCTCATGGAGCAGAGCCGTCACTCGATCGATGAGGTGGCTCGCCAAACCGGTTTCAGCGACCGCGATCAGATGCGTCGGGCGTTCTTGCGCGCTTTCGGGCAACCGCCTCAAGTGCTTCGGCGCAATGCGCGGCTCGAATCGATCGACATCCACAATGTGGACAACGACCGCGCGAGCGCGGTGTAGGTTCGCTGCGGATCGGACTGCGAATGCGAGCGGAAAGCTGAAACGCCCAATGGTGTCTGACCGTATCCGGTTGTTATCCATCGACACTACTTATTGAGAGCGCCAATTAGGAGATATCGGCGGCGCCCGCGCTGCCGTTGGATCGTCAGCATGAGCGGGCCAAGCTCCTCATGGTTGACTTCGATCTGGGCGTAGTTGGTGGCACCGATGGCTTCGAACTGCGCAGCGAGGTGTGCGGCGATGAAGACGAAAGTCTTGTCTTCTTCCAGCCCGGCATGATGTAGGCGCATCTGAGCGGCGTCGGCGAACTTGCCGTTGGCGATGCCGCGCAGATAGGCAATCTCGGCGTTCTTCTCCTCAAGAAGCGCGGCCAACTCTTCCTGAACGAAGCCATGGAATTCGTCGAGCATGTCGGCGGTGAGAGCGTCGCCGCGCTGCATAACAATCTGGTGGCCGCAGATCGCGGCCGCGACCTCGCCTTCCGCGGTCAGCACTGCCTCGTCATCAAGGTCAAAGTCAGTGTCGGTCACATGCGACTCCTATAGATTCCAGCGCAGCGCATCGCCATGCCGTAACCGAATCTGACGGCGCTGAGGGTCAAAACCATCTCGTCGCTCACGGCACACATTGCCCCTAACCAGACCCTGCTGCCGCCGGTGAGTTGAGCTCCGGCGCACTACCGGTTATGCCGGTGCAACCACAAAGCCGGCGCGTGGAAAGTGCACGCAAACCTCGCCGACCTCAGGGTCACTGCGTCGGATCACGATCTCATGGACGTCCGAGGCGACCAATTCACCGACAACCGGGTCGCGTCCAGTATCGTCCGGCGTGACGGTAACGGTCTGGCCAGGTTTCCGACCGATGGGATCCTGCGGATCGACGGTCGCCCTGGCGATCGATGTGGTATCCCTTGCTACATCAAGCGCTTGTTGCGCGCTCATTTGGCTTCGCCTGCCATGGCCGATAGCCGCAATGCGCTCAGCCCAAGTCAGGAGCCTCGGAAAGCCGTCGAGCGGCGCCGCCGCCGATCCGAATTTCTGTCGCAAGAACCAAACCGGATGATAGGCGGCGAGATCGGCGAGGCCAGCGGCTGGGCCTTGCAAGAACGAGCGCCCGTCAGCCAACGTCTGATCCAGCCAATCGAAATGCGCGCGCAGCTGATCAAGCAGGTTAGGCACCGCCGCCATCATTGCGATGGGATCGATATTTCGACCGGAGAACTTGGCCCGGTCTTCGAGAAACCCCTCAGGCAACGCGTCGGGTCTCTTCGCGAACACGATACTGAC
>Ga0210408_10002206_pt1 | contig 19264 bp, 17 predicted proteins | sample IncBWH4MmetaG_FD_155471 | JGI IMG/M metagenome (GOLD analysis project Ga0210408, IMG submission 155471) | Forest soil microbial communities from Barre Woods Harvard Forest LTER site, Petersham, Massachusetts, United States - Inc-BW-H-4-M | ecosystem: Environmental > Terrestrial > Soil >...
CGCGAGGAGGATACGTTGGCAATACTGGAAATCCAGACTGAAAAAGAAGTTTCCGCCGCTTTTGCTGCTCTGCAGGAGGCAGAGCGCTGCCGCAAAGTAGCATGCGCCAAGATCAGCCAGGACCCGAAGCGGTATTCGAATCTGGCTGGGCAACCGTCAGGATGGTGCGTCGTGACCGAGAAGGGATTCTGGAAACGGTCGTTTCACGGCCCGCAAGAACAGAGCCTTCTTCGCGACCGGATCGAGCACGGGCATAGGGTGATTCTCACAGTGGGGATCGTCGCAGATCCTCGCGTCTCTATCACGGCGGACAATCACGTGGCCGAAGTCAAGGTGGACGAATCGTGCAAGATGCCTTTTGACAAACTCGCGATCCTCACGGCGCAGGCCAAAATCCACGCGACCTCAAGGTTCATCCGCTAAACCATTCCGGCGCGGTCGCGCTCGTGGCAAGAGCGCTGCAAACGATCTATCCTGCTTAACTCATCCGCATTGTCCCTGACGTGCAGACCATCCTTCGTGTCTGCGAGCATTGACTCCTCGCCTCCACTAAAGCGGGCGATGGCTTCAAAGAAAAAGTGGGGATACGGAGCAACCTTTCACCTCCGTAACCCCGCTGGGGAAGTTATGACAGGGAAGATTAGCATCGTGTTTGCCACCTGCAAATGCCTGGTGGGATTTGCAGGGCATTCGTTCCCTCGGGCGGAGATCACTGCGGAAATCAGAGGGGATTGAAGAATTTCCTCAATGTCGAGTTCCGAGCGGCGCAGATAGCGGAAGGTTCGTGTCCGCCGATTCGTGTCGCTAGACGAAGAGTTACCACCGTCGATGATGATGTCGCCTTCCTCGAGATAAGGAAGCAGGCTTGCAATCATCTTGACCACGGTCCCGCCAGCCTTGACCATCAGCATGATTTTACGAGGCCACTTTAGAAGACCCACCAGTTCCTCGAGGGAGTATGCGCCTACGACTTGGGTGTCCTTAGCTTCATTGGCAAGTAACTCGTCTATCTTGGATGTGGTCCGATTGTAGACAGCCACTTTGAATCCGTGATCGTTCATCTTCAGGACGAGGTTCTGTCCCATAACTGCAAGGCCGACAAGGCCGATATCACACATGTTTGTTGACATAATTTCTCCTATTCGCGCGAACCATGAAGGCTCGCGCTGAATTCATTTGTTGGCTAGCTAGCCGCTCCTCGCCGGAATATCGATGATCCACGCGACGTGGCAAAGGGGCTTTTCGCCGCACCTTATGCCCCAGGCAGTGCCGGGCATCATTGATGTGAGCCGCTCAAAGCGGCTGCGCGGGACCGCCAGCGTGAGCATACCGGGGACTTGCTTTACCAAACAGACCGGAGACAAGGTTTACACCATGGCGGAGAAAATCGGGCTAGAGCAGATGGATGAGTATGTGCACCGCGTCTTCTTCTGCAACACCGAGCTGGGTGAGTTCAACAGCTGCGAGATGCGGTTTCGCCAGGCGGCAAGATGAAGTAGTTACAGCCGGTCGGAGGCGGGTGACACGAGTCCATTAATACTCGACAGGACTTAGCGTTGTGCAGTCTCCGAATAAAACAGACGCGGCGTCCTCGAACAGCGCCGCGTTGGTTGTTTGGCTTTCTATGAAGGCTATCGGCCGCGAGGCAAAGCTATTGTCCGAAAGTATGAACCCGTCAGACGGTAATCCGGGCCAACTCGAACGAGGACTATACCTTGGTATAGATTGTGGCCGCACATCTCCGGCGCTATACTCTGACAAATCTTGGGCTGCATCCCTAGATGACTCTACCCTTGCACGCGAACTTCGTGCGCTCAATTCATGTCGTTCATTTCGATTGTGAGTGGAACCTGACCAATGGTTGCGAAGCTGGTGCTCTTGGGCGTTCACGTTATCGAAGTGATGTTCTTCACCGGGCTATTTGGTTGCGTCCTCGTGGTAGTTATCAGCTGGATATCTATCTTCAAGAGCGGCTTTACCGACGGGAATAGCGAGGATTAGGTCTTAGATCTGAGCGTATCCGGTTGCAGCCCTCGCTTAAAAGCACTTGGTCAGCAGATGGTCGACGATGCCTCCGCTGGTGAGGCCGATTTATCATGGCTGCATATGTCTCAAGATCCGAATCTGATCGCCCAGTGGATATTCCGGTCTGTGGCCAGGCCGCTGGCGATTGCATGGTTCTTCGTCCTGCTAGCCCTAATCTGGACGTTCCCGCTGCAGCACGTCATTGCTTACCCCTTTGTGTTCTTGTTCTTCGGCGCAATCATGTGCAGCGCCTGGTTTGGCGGCTTCACCTCCGGTGCCATGGCCGTGGTGATGTCCTCAATTGTGGTGACGTTTTTTTTCGTGCCCCCCCTCTACTCCATGACGATTGGCCGGGGATTTCAGAGCTATATGGTAGCCTTCGTCGTCTGCGCGATCGCGATCACGGCGGTGAGTTCAGCACGGAAACGGAGCGAAACAACAGTCAAGGCCGCACGAGACCAGTTGGAAATCAGGGTGAAGGAACGCACCGCTGAGTTGGAACGCTCCAACTCCGAGATACGCGAGCGCGAGCATCAACTCAGACTGCTTACCGAGGCCATTCCGCAGCAAATCTGGCGAGCTGACGCCGCTGGTTGTGTTGAATATTGCAACGGCAACTTGGTGGCCCATGTGGGAACCGACACCAACAGCCTGCGCGGCGAGGCACTGTTTAGTTTTATACATCACGAGGACGCGGCCTTGTTTCGGCACACTTGGAGGGCTGCCCGTGCAGCGGGTGAAAAGTTCGAAGTCCAGGCCCGCGTTCGCGCAGCTAACGGGTCCTACCGCTGGTTTCTAATTCGCGGGAACCCACAGCTTGCGCCCGGCGGTGAAGTGGCGTGTTGGTACGGTGTGCACATCGATGTAGAGGAACTGCGGCAGGCACAACAGGAACTCGTATTGGCCCAGGATGACCTATCACGGTTTTCCCGCACATTTAGCATGGCGGAGATGGCTGCATCGATAGCCCATGAACTAAACCAGCCGCTAACGGCGCTGATGACCCATGCTCACGCATCGCGGCGTTGGCTCAGCGCTGAGCCTGCCAATCTGGAAAGAGCCGTTGCCACATCGGAAAAGATCGTCCGTGATTGCACAAGAGCCAGTGAAGTGGTTAGACGGATTCGCTCACTGTTTAGCAAAACTGATTATGTAAGAGAACCTACGGGTCTCAACGCCCTGATTCGGGACTTGGCACGATTGCTACGCGACGAGGCACTTCGGCACGACGTTTCGATCAAGTTGCGACTGTCCGAAGACATTCCATCGCTCGCCTTGGATCGAGTGCAGATTCAACAAGTGCTCCTGAACCTTGCCATGAATGGAATGGAGGCCATGTCAAAGATCACCGGAGAAAGGGAGTTGGAAATCTCCTCTGAGATGCCGACGCCCAATGGGGTTGTTGTCACTGTCCGAGATCACGGAGTCGGCCTGGCTCAGCAAGTAAGGAGCAAAATGTTCGAGCCGTTCTTCAGCACAAAGCTAGGTGGAACAGGAATGGGACTCGCGATCTGCCGCAGCATCATAGAAGCCCACGATGGGCGCATCTGGGCGGATGACCTGGACTCCGGCACGGCCTTTCATTTTTCACTTGGATTGGGCAACCAATGAACTTCGAAACGACGGATGCTCCCAAACAGACTGTGTACATAGTTGAGGACGACTCCTCGGTCTCTGAAGCGTTGTCTAACCTCATTGAATCGGCAGGTCTCTCAACCCAGCTATATTCTTCCGCTGAGGAGTTCCTTGAAGTGTGGAGCGCCGAAATGGCGGGATGCGTCGTCCTCGACGTGCGCTTGCCCGGGATGAGCGGGATCGAGCTGCAAGCCGAGCTGGCGGAGGTCAAGTCGGTCATGCCGATCATCATAATGACCGCACACGGAGATATTCCGATGGTACGGAAAGCTCTCAAAGCTGGAGCCGTCGAGTTCCTGACCAAGCCCTTCCAAGACGAAGAACTTCTGCTTGCGATCGAACATGCGTTTGCGCTCAATCTCACCGAGAGATCGAATCGCGATCTATTGAAATCGATTCTGTTGCGCTACAGCAGTCTCACCCCGCGGGAGCGTCAAGTGATGGAACTAATTGCCAGCGGGCTGACAAATGTTGAAGTGGCAGCGATGCTCGGCCTGAGGGTCGTAACGGTGAAAGTTCATCGCGGACAATTGATGGAGAAAATGCAGGCCGACTCCTTTGCAGAACTGGTGAGGATGGCTGAGCGGCTCAAGGCGTCCTGAGACTATCGGTGGTGATCCTTCGGAGAAGCGGCCGTTTTTTTGCGATCCTTACGCAATCCTTATTAAAAACGAAGGAACTATACCAAGAGATAATTGCGCTGGCTGAGCCGAGGCAATAGTCTCATCCCATCACGCTCGGCAACTGATGAGGCGGGAAGCGAGCACCTAAGTCGAGTCCTCTTCCTTGCCACCGCCCGAATCAGCAAACCAAAGTTCCATCATTGCCACAGAGTTTCTGCCGAGCTTTTGCTATGAGCTGCCGTCCCGTCAGCATCAACCGATCGCAGTGCCATGAATACGAAAATCTGACATTGAGGAGTGACACGATGAAGCCCATTGTGCGTCGACGCGAGTCCCTATCATTTGCACAGAAGTTATCGCGCCTGCGGGAGCGTCTTCGCGAACCGCGGTGGCGTCGATATGGAGCAACGATGCTGGCGGGTAAAGTAGCCGGAGTTGCCATAACCTTGCTGATCATGGCCGCAGTCAGCGGCGTGTTCTTCGCCACGGTGTACGCGGCCGACAATCCCGTCAAAGCTGCCGATGTCGTCAATCCCGTGAACACCGCCTGGACACTGATCGCGGCCTTCCTGGTCTTCGGCATGCAGGTCGGTTTCACGATGCTCGAAGCGGGTTTCTGCCGCTCCCGCGAAACAGTGAACGTTCTGATGGAGTGCATCGTCGACACCTGTCTCTGCGGCATTCTGTTTTACGCCATCGGCTTCGCGTTCATGTTCAGCCACGGCAATGGATTCATTGGATATCACTGGTTCTTCCTTCAGGGTGCGCCTGAAACATACGAGTCAACCGGCGTCGCATTTCTGGCTGTGTGGATTTTCCAGTTCGCCTTTGCTGACACCTGCTCCACCATCACCTCGGGCGCAATGATCGGCCGCACCGGGTTCCTAGGAGACCTCCTGTATTCGATCTGCGTGTCGGGGTTCATCTACCCGATCATCGGTCACTGGGCGTGGGGACCGGATGGATTCCTCGCAACCATGGGCGCCTCTGGATACTTCCTTCCCACCCTCGGCCAGAGCTTCCACGATTTCGCCGGCTCTACGGTGGTTCACACCATTGGCGGATTCGTCGCCCTTGCAGGAGCCATTGTGTTGGGTCCTCGTCTGGGGCGTAAATTCAAACGCGATGGCGGTGGCCCCATGCTTCCGCACGACCTCACAATCGCAGCTTCCGGCGGCCTGCTGCTTTGGTTCGGCTGGTATGGCTTCAACCCGGGCTCAACACTTTCTGCGATGGACTTCGTTGGCATCGGCCGCGTAGCCACCAATACCACTCTGGCCGCATGTGCAGCAGGCCTGACGGCCATGCTCTATGCTTACACTCTCAGCAAAAAGTGGGATGTCGGTTTTACGGTCAACGGCTTTCTTGCCGGGCTGGTGGCCATAACATGCCCCTGTTACTGGGTGAGTCCGACCGGTGCGGTCCTTCTCGGGGGCGTCGCCGGTGTGCTAGTCTGCCTGGGCGTCGAACTGCTCGAGTGGCTGCGTATTGACGATCCCATTGGCGCCGTTCCCGTTCACGGGTTCTGCGGCATCTGGGGAACCCTTTCGCTCGGCCTTTTCGCCTGCGGTAAGTATGGCGCCACGGGCCCAGTCGCGCCCGACAACTCCGCGCCCCTTGCAGGTCTTTTCTACGGCGGGGGTATGACGCTGCTCAAGGCCCAGTTCGTCGGCAGCGCCATCATCACTCTGGCCACCTTCGGCGTCTCCCTCGCAGTCATGTATGCAGTCAACTTGACTGGCACTTTGCGCGTATCGGAAGAAGGGGAACTCTACGGACTGGATCTTCACGAGCACGGCATCTCCGCCTATCCGGAATACGTCATCTCCTCGCTCGCAGCACCTGCCGGCATGCCCAAGGACTTAACCGTTCATGGCGCTGTGGCGCAAACCGCGTCGAAGTTCAGTGCGCTCACATCGCCTGCGGGTGACTGATCGAGAGTCTCTTTGAAAAGAGGAGCTATGACGAAGATCGAAGCGATCGTGCAGCCGAATAAATTTGAGAATGTGAAAACCGCGCTGATCGAATTAGGGGTGGATGGCATGACGGTTTCGGAAGTCCGCGGGCATGGCCGCCAAAAGGGCCATACCGAGGTCTTCCGAGGCCGGGAATACTCCGTTGACCTTCTGCCAAAGGTTAAAGTGGAAGTAATTGTCGACGAAGATATTGTCGAGAAGGCGATCAACGCCATTATGAAATCCGCTTACACCGGAAAGATTGGAGACGGTAAGATCTTCCTCTACAAGGTGGAAGGCGCGATCCGTATACGAAGCGGAGAGCGGGGAGTCGGCGCACTCTAGCGCCGAGTCCGGCTCTCCCCCTCCTGGAGATTAACATGTCATTTGCCTCTGCCATTTCGCCCTTCGACTCTGAAAGAGAGAACTGGTGGTCCAAGAAGAACTCGAAGCTTGCAAGCCGGATTTGCAACCTGGGCCAATTCGTTCGCAGCATGCGTGTTCAGATGCGTTTTGGCGAACTCACTCGAGCACCACTCCGTATGATTCGGGTTCAACTTGTGGACGGCATAGCCGAGTGTGACTGGGTTGCTCGTCCCCCGGACGTTTGGGATAGAGATCTGCGGCCGGAGATCGGTCAGCGTCATGCCTCGATTCAGGCGTTGGAAGATGCGGTCAATGTCCGGGGGCTGCTCTTCGAGATGCTTCCGGATCTCGACACGGCGTATCTGCGGATCTACCGAGAATCATCTGGTCATAGCCCTGAAATGATCATCTCAGGGCATGTTCACAGAAGCGCACCTTACTTCCGAAACGTGCATTCGATTGCTATGCGCGCAAAACTGCTTGGGTTCCGCTTCACCCTGGACAACGACATTCTGGGCAGCTGCACCGCGGAATGAACCAACCGGGCCATGTGGGGAGCGAAAGTGGGGTCGGGTGAGGAGCCTCGGAAACTTCGCCCTTGTCTATTTCTGGATACAAATTCTCCTGTGCACCAGGGCTTAATCTGCCATGGTCTTGGTGCGCCTTTTTTTTTGAAGCAGCCTTGGCAAAAAGCAAGCTGCGCACAGCGCGGCGCACAGCCCCGAGACTCAATCGCGGCGCTATTTCGCCAAAGTCCATGAGTAACCCCGGCCGCGCTCTCCACTAGTTATCAACGGTAGGAAATTGCCAACGATTCGTCTCCGTACACTTTCGGCTTTACTTCGGCAACCCTCGATTCCGCTGCATGCCAACTGGCATGTTGCCGGGTTCCAGCAAAGCCAAAACCGATTTTGCACAAAAAACAAGCCATGGAAATGCCGGGGTATGGAAAGCATGGAAAGCCAAGAAGCCGGCTTTCTACCCTTCCCACACCCCGTGGAAATCCCTGCGGGGATTCCCACATTACCACGGCTACGACGGCGCCTATCATGTATCTGAAGACCGGTGAAGCCCGCAATCAGAGCCACTCTCACCTCAAGGAGCTTGTAAACCATGTCCCCGGTCTAAAACGTAAAGGATGTCCCGGTACACTCGAGCGGGGCCACGGTTAATGTGAGCCACCTTGCGGTGGCAGGTCAGCGCTACAGATTGTTGGGAGTAGTCTGGAAGTAGCGTGGATCTTGGCTTGGGCCGTGAGCACGACCAGCTTTTCAAACGGCAACTTACAAGAATCCTCGACTTTAACCTCGGATACGTGGTTGTTCGACGTCATCGGAACCCGCGGATTAGCTATGATTCCCACCGTGAGCACCAATTTGTGTCCGCTTTCGAGGTGATCGCGCAGAAGGTCGAGTTCATGCCGGGCGTGGAATGAACGCTTCCACGGACCCTTTTCGGTGACCACGCACCATCCTGACGGCTGGCCCATCAGGTCGAAATATTGTCTTTGATCTTTGATGACCTTTGCACACGCCCTTCGGCGGCAACGCTCGGCTTCTTCGAGTGCTAAACCTGTGATCGGAGTTTCTTCTGTCTGGATCGCCAATGTTGTCAATGTTTCCTCCGCTCGCGCGCATGGCGCGTACATGAATTTGGTTTCGAATTCGTTTGACTGCCCGCTTAGCAAACGATGCGATCACCGCAGTTTCCGGATGAGTCCGACATGAGATTGTCGGGTTTGGCGTGGTCCAGCAAGGAGGCGCCTCTCTCGTGGAATGTTGAGTTAGCACCGTCCCCATGAGTGACGCAGTCGGCGACGAAATTTAGAATGCCAACGTCATTGTTCCCGACGACCAGACTTGGGAGATCGCTCAGGTGCAGATGAGGGTTGCCAGAATTGTGGGCGCCGTAGTGGGCAGAGGTTGGATTAAAGTGGCCGCCCACTAATGTGAAAGCCGGGTTTTCGCACTTGCTAGCGGTTTGAATGTGAATGCCACGTTCGCGAGGTGATAGGTTCAAGACCTTGAGAGCGACTTTGAAACCTTGATCAGTAGATGCGATATCCGCTTGGTCGATTTTCTCTCCCTGGGTATTCAGGATGTCAGCATGGGCTAAGGCCTCGGCGGTGGCCGATTGGACAGCAACGCTCACTAAAACGAACCCGTTTACCATCACATTGAATCTGAATCGCATTTTGTCTCCTTCTTCGTTTTGTAGTTTCCGAGCCTCTGCGAGAAGCAGAAAACATTGCGGTTGTTGCAACCGCCGAGTGTCGGCGGCCCTTTCAATCGAATTTGTTAAATCCGAGGGAGGTCTATTCCCTTTACATAACAACCCAGCGTGAGGGACTATGGTGCTCTTGACGATGAGACGGCTCGGGTCCGAACCGCGCGGATAGCTGGCCTGCCTGAGCGGGGTGCGCTTGCGGCAGAGGGGCTTGTCGCAATGAGAGAAACGTGGGGTTGCAAGAGTGACATTTCTTTACCTCACCTGGGATGCTGAATCTTTTTGGGGCGGAAGGGTTTGCACAAACTGGGGATTCTTCTTGCCTTCATCGAACCGGAATCCCCAACTCGCATACCATTCGCGATAGTTCAAGGTCTGTCCACGAACATAGGTGTACCCACTCTGCAGATATGAGTGCCGCCCCACATTGACGTCCACAGAATCGTCAATGAAGTCGGAAAAAGAATTCAGCGTTTGGGTTGACGCGAGATTCTGCCTTCCGAGCTGAAGATTCCAGAACATGCGATTTGAAACCTGCCGCGAGAGGGAAAGCACGTTGTAGTTCCCGTCGCCAAAATTACTGTTGAACTTTGAGTAGTGGTAGTCAGCGCGAATCCCTGTGTGAGCGATTTCGTTCCACGTCGCACCGAACATCGCATTCAACGAACGGTGAGTATCTCCGGTCTTCTCGCTGGTCCCCAAGGTTGTGTACAGCGTGAAATAGCGAACCGGCTTCAGGTGCGTTCCGGCACTGACTCCTTGAAAAAGGAGCTTATCGACAAGCCCCGTCCCGACGATGCTGGTTAGGGCCGTAGGCACGTCGCGGAAGTAATTGTGATAGAGGTCGAACGAGACGACGGGTTTCGGCTGGTAGTGCAGAGTGAAGTAGCTGTGACTTATGCCAGCGCCGGGGCGAATGCCGTTGGTCGACGGTCCTTGCGGTGAGTCGACGGTCATAGAGTGAAACGCGGAAACCTTGCCCTTGTAGTAGAGTTCGTTTTCGAAAAACGCAAATGGGTCATCCAGCTTCCACTTGATTGAGGTAAGGCCGGCGCCGGTTGTGCTCGAATAGTGCATGCGGTCGTAACTGCCGCCTTCGAAATTGGTAAACACGCCGGCAATCCGCTGGTCTGGCCGGAAATGCCACGAAGTCTGATCGGGAGTGGAACCGGCGAAGACCCCGGTGGTGTTTCCGGGGTGAAGCTTGAGAGCGAAGTATCCACCGTCGATGGTGTCGAGGCTGACCGCCCAGGGTAGATAGAGACGCCCCACGCCTGCGGTCCACTTTGCATTGGGATTGTCGTAATACAACTGCATGGTGTAGGTCTTGTTCAGTGTTTCTTCCAGGGTGTCTTCGAAGAATTGCGAATGGTGATTGATGAAGCCGCGCCAGTAGCCTTCCAGATTCCAGTGGGTTCCGAGGATCTGCTTGATGTTGCTTTGGAAGGAGAGGCCGAATTCCCGGCTGGCGCCTGGTGTCGAACCGGAGCTGGAGATCGAGTTGGACTCGAACCCGATTCGAAACGCGGTGCGCGGTCCGGTCTCGTCGTCGGATCCGGTTCGGAAGCTTCGGGCGGCGTGCGGAGCTAAAGTGTCCGAACCGGTCACCGGCCTCGACGGGAGGTGAAGAGCATTGTTGGCAGCGAGAACGATTTTGCGGGCCGTGTCTGCATCATCAGGGAGCAATTCTGCCCAGTCACCCACTTGCAGGTCGCCGCTCGATGCAGCCACGTCCAGAATCGCCGACGTGGTGGCGATCCCGATGATGCGGGCTGAGCTGATTGTCGTTGGGTGGCTCGATTTGGTTTTGGAGTTCGTAGATGCGCTCCGGATATTCAGATTCATTCCCATCTGCAATCCGGAGTTGGACCCGCCGTTGATATAGACAGTCTTTCCTGAAACAAACTTGACCCGGAAGCGGCGGCGGACGGTTGCCGGGGTCTCGACCGGAGGCACATCAATACTCGACTCAAGCGGCGCATCCTCGACCTCGGGAGGCGAGCTTGTCGACGATGAGGAAATCATCTCTGCCACAGTTTTGGCATCTGCAGCATTAGCGCCGGCCGAAGTGATTGGCGACTTAAGTCCGGCGTTCTTTTCCCACGGTTGGGGAAGGATGGTCAGCACCACGGTATTTCCCTCGGTCTTCATGCCGAAACGCGGCAATCGATTCGTATCGATAGAAATGCGCACGCCGAGGTGCGATCCTTGGATCATTTCCGCGCGGACCTCGGCGACACCGGAGTGATTGACTTGGATGCGGCGTGTCTGAGTCTCCAGCGCTGCGTTGGGAAAGTCGAAGATGAGACGACTCGGCGCATCGAGCGCCCAAAAGGTTGGTTTTACCGGCGAAGTCAGTTGAATGGAGATGCGAACAGCATCCCCGTCGAAGACAGCGCCTAGTCTTGTGACCTCGCTCGCGGCTCCAAACGCACGGGGCACGATCACACCCACGATGCCAAGCAGAAGAACTCGCTTTGATATGGTAACGATCTTCATTTTCCCCTCCGTTGAGTTCCGGCAACTACCACAGCGCTTGACCAGCTATCCATGGACATATGGCACTCCTGGCACTCGGTCGAGTAGCCTAAGGCGATATGATTCGGAACCTTGGCTTTTTCGAAATTCTTGGCATGGCAGCTGTAACAATCGGTGGATAGGCCGAAGCGGTTGAACTGCCCCACAGTTCCCACCTTGTGGCAGGCGTAGCAATCGACCACGGCGTGAGCGCCGATCAGCGGAAAGCGATCCTGGTGTTCGTTGATGTTATGTATGGAGACCTCCCAGCCATTGGTGGTGTGGCACAGTTCGCACTCGGCTCCGTTCTTGCGGCGATGCAGATCGGCATGGCAGTCCTGGCACTTGTTCGGAGTGTTGGCGAATCTGAGGTCGTCGTGGCAGTCGCGGCAGCCCACGGTAGCATGACGGCCGCGAAGGGGGAATCCTGTGTGCGCATGATCGAACCTGATCTTGTCCGGGAGGAACTTCCAGTCCGAGGTTGTGTGGCAGGTGACGCAAGGAATGTTGAGGTCGCCATGTGGGCTCTGCGTTGAAGCCACTGGCCGCGTCGACCCCGCTCCGGCCGCATTCCATGCCACCAGGAATGCCGCGCCGAGAAGTATGAATCGGAGATAACAAGACACAGAATTTCAACCTCCGAACGTGCTTTGCTCATCAGGGACGTCGACAAGACACACGTTCCTCGTAGTCCTGCATCGCAGCGCGACGCAGAGCATCAACAGGAGACACACCTCGACGGCAAGGTCGGGTGCAGTCCTGCGCTGGATTTAAGGCACGAGAGGGCGAGCCAGATTTAGTTCAGGCGCACACGTGATCATTGCCCACTTAGAACGGGAACAAGTCAGCGGACCCGAATTGAATGCTGGACTCTACCTAAGACTTAGAATCTGTGCGGAGGGGATACGTTGAAGCCGAAATGCTTGAGCGAGGCGGACCTACCGCAACCGCGAGAAGCAGATAGGGAGTTATGAGCACAAAAAACCAACGGTGGCGAGAGCAAAAAGTGTCTTTCAAGAAGAAGCATGGGAATTCATCCTTACCATTCGGGGAATAGTCAGAACACCACATTTGAGTGGCTATTCTGATCGGCAACTAGCCGGTCGCGAAACTCTGCATGCTGCGCCGGCTGAAGGTGAAATCCTGCCAAGTTAAGAGGCCCCAATGTTGACAAACAAAATTACACAAAGTTGAAAACGTGTTCGTTGCGATTGCCATCCAACACTATTGGGATGCAATCGCGCCAAGCTTGAGATAGCACAGACCGTGTAAGTGCTACATGGTCGGTGCAGACTGAGGCTGAGCTATTAATCTATGTGCAAACGGGTTGCCAGACTTTGCACAAATAGAAACCATTACATTTCTGTCATTTGAAATATGGTGGAATCGTATTCTTTAGTAAGAATTACTGGGTCGTGTATTTTGTTCTCACTCGCACTACAAACTTATGGCTCCTGCCCTCTGTGCGCGAGAGAAGCGGGTGCTTTCGTCCGATCGGCGATAAGCGAACCAGATGTCTCGCTGGTGCTCTTGGCGGGGCGGTTCGGGACGCGGGGCTGCAGCGGGTTGGCCGACGGCAGTCTGCGCATGGCGTTGGAGCTCTCCGGCGACGGATCAAGCCATCTCATCAGGACTGCCATCATTGTGGACGCGCCCTCCTCCGTGAAATGAATGCCGTCAGACGTGCGCAGTCGCACCAGGCCGCCATTGGACGTCGCTGCGAATTCTCGAAACGAGCCGGAGGCATCCGCGACGTACGACGCGGTACTCCACCACGAGGCTTTGGGGTCATGCGAGACCACGGTGTAGGCGATCCGGTTGACGATGGAGATTCTCTGGTTGAAAGGCTCCGAACGCATTGGCGGCAGGCCAACCCAGAGCACCCGGGCCCCGGTGCTTTCGACTGTTGCCAGAAAGTCGGCCACCCGTGACTGGTATGTCTTTCGCCACTCCTCGCTGCCAAATGAAAGCACTCTGCTGTCAACCACGAAACTCTGGCCGTCGTTGGCACCGATTGCGACGATCACCACGTCTGGCTTTTCCGAACCAACCATCGCGGGATACTGGTCTAGCCAGTTGAACACGTCGGGGCGCGCCAAGCCGGTCCCCGATTTGAAGGCTCGCAAAATTCGCAGCTTTTTGTCCTCGCCGGCCTTCCGCATGAGGTCGGTGCCGAAGCCCACGGCCATCATGGAATCGCCGGCAAGCACCACCACGCGTGTTCTGCCCTGTTGAATCGGTGTCAACGGCACAAGGCCCACGCTGTGTGGGACGCTCCCCACGATCGGAGCTGCCGCAGCCGCGATCAGAACAGACTTGGACTCCGGTCGCGTTCCTGCCGATGGTGCATGGCTAGTCTGCGACTGCGATGCAGCGGTCTCGGTGTCCATTGTTTGCGTAGGGTTCATGCGAGCCAGCCGAACCGCGTCATCCGACCAGCCTAAGTGGGCAGCTTCGTCGAGGGTGCGGTTGCGAGCGTCGGCGATCCCCAGAGGCCGAAGTGCCCTGTTGAGCGCGGAGGCGATCGGCTGGGCGACGCAGCGTAGCGCGCCCGGCTCCAGCCGGTTGGCCCAGTTTTCAAGGCCATCCGATTCAAGCAAAAGGATGGCAACCGAGAACCCCACAAGGGTCAGGAACATGTGCCGAATTGAGTGATGAAAACAAGAGTTACGCATGGTAGTTCAAAATTGGAAATAGATAAACGCCGCCACTCCGGTGGGACCAAGAATTTCAATCAGGGCGATGACCACGGCGAGCGCAGCGCCTCGCGCCAGAGCCGGCCACCGGCCCAGCTCGACTTCTAACGCGTTACCCCACCGGGACGGCATGTACTGCCCTGCAAGGCCAAGGAACAAGACGATGCAGACGGGGGTCGTGGCCAGAGTGGTCGCGCCGGGAACTGCCAGACGCCTAAAGACGTCAAAGGCCACCTCAAAGCTCGGTGCCCGAAATAAGACCCACCCCGCACAAACGGCGTGGAACAGTAGGATGCGCGCGATCCACCGCCACGCCGTCGAGTTGTGGATCGCAATCAGCTCATGCCAGGTGGAGCGCGACCACAGCCGGTAAACCACCAGGAGCAAGCCGTGCAGGCCGCCCCAGGCGACAAACGTCCAAGCCGCCCCGTGCCATAGGCCGCCGAGAAGCATGGTCAGCATGAGGTTGAATCCAGTGCGCAAGGGACCTTTCCGGGAGCCGCCCAGCGGGAAGTAGAGATAATCGCGCAACCACCTTGAAAGCGATATGTGCCAGCGGCGCCAGAATTCCTGCGGGTTAGTTGCCTTGTAAGGTGCATTGAAGTTGCGTGGAAGGTGAAAGCCGAGCAACAGCGCGCAGCCAACCGCAATATCCGTATAGCCGGAGAAGTCGCAGTAGATCTGCGCGGCATAGCCGTAGATGGCCAGAAGCGTGTCCGCGGCGCCGAACGATCGGGGCACGGAGAAGACCGGCTCGACCAGGCGCGTCGCCAGCATGTTGGAGATGACGACCTTCTTGAACAATCCGCTAAGGATCAGCAGGAACGCCCGATTGACGCGGATTGCGTCCGGGTTACGGCGCACAGCCAGTTGCGGTAAAAAGCGTGATGCGCGCAGAATGGGGCCCGCGATCAACTGCGGGAAGAACGCCACATAGAGAAGGGCGTCGCCAAGTTCGACTGGCTCGGTTACCTTGCCGCGATGGCAATCCACCAGCAGCGAGATCGCGTGGAACACGAAAAACGAAATGCCCAGTGGCAGTAGCGGAGAAATGATCGGAATCCGCGGCGGCGACGGGGCAAACCAGCCCCGGAACGCGAACCAGTTAGCCAAAAGAAAAGTGCTGTACTTGAAATACCCCAGCACGACAAGGCAAACGGTCACGCCGACTGCCAGCCAGGCATTGCGCGCCCCGCGCGAATTGCTGTGCTGGATGAACTTGGCAACAACCCCCGCAAAAACAGAAATCCCTATCAGGAGCGGAAGAAACGTCCAGTTCCAGAACCCATAGAAGGCGTAACTCGCCAGAAGCAGAAAGCCTTTGTGCACCTTCGGAAACCGATACACGCTCCACGCGATGGAAAGGACCGCGAGGAAAAACAGCGCGTATTCAACAGTCGGAAAAAGCATAATGTCTTATCAAACGGCAAACGATGACAAGGCATTAAGAACACAGATGACTCCGGGAAGAGCCGCCGTGTTGAAGGGAAAGCGCCGAACAGACGCCCAAAATCGAATTCTCTGCTTAATTGTAAACCCCTTGCGAGGTTACATTGGATCGATCGTAAGAAAGCTCAAGCCGAACAGGCAAGTGCAAAATCCGAAGGTCATCCATCGCTGCTCTATAGCATCCACTTGTCGCTGGCCAAAAGCGCACTCGAAGCGAACGCGATCGTATCCCGAGAGCGCAGCGAACGATCGACGATCTAGCCGAGCAGATTGAGGAACTCGGCGACGTCCGGCCGCGGCTGAACGCGCTTGCGCCATCCGATCGCGAGTCTACTGCGGATTTTGTCCAAGTATCTCATATCGATAGCCGGCGCGATCCACGCCTAACAGCTTGCATGCCCTGCGTTCGCTCACGCCATGTTCAGCCTGCGCGAATGCGACATCTTCTCTCAAGCCGGCGAGCTCCAGCCTTTTTTTTCGAATGACCGACTCCAGCACTTCGCGGTCCAGGCTTAGGTCGGCAACCAGCGCCTTCAATCGCCGGTTTTCGCCTTCCATCTGTCGCAGTCGCTGTGCCTCGCTCCATGCCGCCATACTTCGACTTCCCCCCATAGAACGTCGCCGCGCTGATCCTATGCTCCCGGCAAGGTCCGCCGTCTTTACCCGCCTCGCGCTGCTTCACAATCCCGATGATCTGCTCTTCGGTAAACCGGCTCTTCTTCATCCCTAGTCCTCTCCATCACACTACGAGAGAACTCCAGTTTTCAATGGCGGAGTTTTCACCGAGCAGGTCACTTTCTGATTGGGATGCGCTAGCCAAAATTGAGAAATTGAAAGATTCCATCTATTTTAGAGGAATACCTTCACATCCACCATACTCTGCGACAAGTCCATGAGGACGCACAACACAAGCCCGCTTTTGCGGACATCACGTCAAGGGATCCTACATAGGAGCAAACCCGGTCTTCAACAATTTCCCCATAGCCTCAGGGCCCTGTCTGGCGGCATCCGGCAAGTTTGGTGGCGAGTTTCCTCGCGTCGATAACTCTGAATCCCGTTGGAGAGACAGTACCTCGCAGCGGCAGTTGTTGCCAATTGTCTATGCTCTTTTGATAGCAACGGCACGCCTCCGCTCCTGCCCTCCCTCGAAGGCTTCCTGTGCCGGCCTGCACTGACGCGAGGTCCCCCAAACCGGCGTAAATATCCATGAGCACGTACTGATCCTGTACCGCCGGCGCCTCTGATGGCGGCCGAGAGGGGATGAGGGCAAGCGCCTTGCTGTATGTTTGATGAGCGCGATCAAGCAGCCCCAGTCGGGCAAGCGCACCGGCGACCTTTGCATAGGTCACGGCACAGAGTGACTTCATCGCCGCCTTGTTCGCCAGAGGGCGCGACTCAAACATCGCCGCAGCTTTCTCGTATGAGCGCAGTGCTCTGGGTTCATCACCTAGTTTCTCTAGTACTTCGCCTTCAAAGATGGATCCTCGTCCAAACAACAGAGCGGTATCGTCGTCGATAGGGTCGGTAGTGGATTCCGCACTCAAACTATCGAGGCCCTTCCTGATCTGCTGTAGTCCGGTTGATAATTCACCAGTCAACGACTGGGCGTTACCCAGACTCATAAGTGCTTCTGCGACAGATCCTCGGGAAACAGTGTTGGCGGGATCGTAGATCTTTCGAAATAGAGAAAGCTCATCTCGATATTCGTCGACAGCTTCTGCCTGATGACCACCGAAAAGCAGAGCGTCGCCAATGAGGGAGTGGGCGGAAGCTCTCCCGTCTATGAGCAATGGCACAAGGGCGGGGTCGGACTCATTCACCTGGCTGAGAATAGCTAGCGAATCACGGCCATATTGGATCGCTTCAGCGGCGTTCCCCATTTGTAGATAGTCGGTTGAAATGAGTCGATCCATGTAGGCAATTGACAGGGGCCACAACTGCACCGCTTGCTTTGCTCTGAGCTCTCGATAGATATCACGGGCTTCGAGGTGGTAGGGAAGCGCGATGGAAGGATGGCCTACAAAAGAGGCCCCGCCCTCCCCGTCGACGCCGCCGACTGTCAGGAGGGTGTTCGCCAACTCACGGAGAGCTTCGACACTCTCCCGATTTTCGCTGGCGAGCGGTCGCGCGATGTCCAAAGCCCTGTGCACGGCATCGCGACCGGAACCTACGTCACCCGTCTTGTAAAGGAGAGCGCCGATGGTTCGATAGATGTTGGCTAATGCGATCATGTCCAGAAGATTGTGGGCATCCGCGTCCACCAACGCTTGGCGCATCTGAAGAGACTTGCGATAACTGGCCAAGGCAGCTTGATAGTCTCCCAAATTCCCGGCGTAAGGTGAGCCTTGCGTGTCGCCCAGCCTCTTGTATCCCTCGGCGACCTCACGCTGCAGAGAAAGGTCACCCTGTGCTTCCGATGCGAGACCATCGAGATACTTGAGCCCATTTTCGTACAGCATTTTTTCCACGACGACTGATCCAGGAAGTCGGCGGATGGGTTCGTGCAAATCGAAAAACATCGAGTTTGCCAGTTTGCGTAAGTCGCTAAAGCGCCGCTCCGCGCGGGCGCGTTCCTCCCGGGCGACTTGATTCGCGCGAAGCGTCACCAGAGTGGCGGTCAACAAGGCGATAGCAGCCAGGCCGGCGGCGATCACACCAAATCGATGACGCTTGACAAACCTCGAAGTTCGATAACCGAAGCTGTTTCTACGCGCTATCACAGGAAAGCTGTCGAGATAACGCCGCAGATCTTGCTCAAGTTGCTCCACGGATGCATATCGCCGTTGCGGTTCCTTGCGCAAAGCCATTCCCACAATATTGTCCAAATCGCCCCTGAACCTTTTGCTCAGCTTCTTCGGGGAGCTTTGTCGAAGAGCAGCAACTTCACTCGGAGTTGCGACGGGCAACTCCGTTTCCTGAGGCCGGACTCGATGAACTACGGAACTGAGATTCTCTGGCTCTTCTTCGCAAGCTGCTCGGGAAAGCTCAGATGCGGTGCTGCAGGTTACCCAGTAAGGGCTGCGTCCGGTGAGCAGCTCGTAGAGCACAACGCCGAGAGAGTAAATGTCGCTGGTGATATTAATCGGTTGCCCCCTGATCTGTTCCGGGCTCGCGTATCCGGGGGTTAAAAGCTGGAACGTGGCCAACGTGGGCTGACAGAGCTCGGAGCCAGCGCCAGTATCTAAGAGTTTGGCGATGCCGAAATCCAACAGCTTACAAGCGCCTTCGGCGGTCACAAGTATGTTGCCTGGCTTGATGTCGCGGTGGATGATCAACCGCTGGTGTGCGTATTGGACGGCCGAGCAGACCTGGATGAAAAGTTCCAGCCGATCTTGAATGGGCAACCTGTGTTCGTCACAGTATTCGTCAATAGGCTGCCCCTCGACCAGTTCCATTACAAAATAAGGCAAGCCCTCTTCCGTCCTGCCGCCGTCCAGCATGCGGGCGACGTTGGGGTGATCGAGGCTTGCCTGAATCTGGCGCTCAATCCGGAAACGCTGCACGACGGCAAGCGAATCTTGCCCGCCGCGAATCAGTTTGATCGCAACTTGTTTGCAATACTGATCGTCGGCTCGAAAGGCGCGGTAAACCTCCCCCATGCCACCTGTGCCGATCAGCTGAACAATTTGATAGCAACCAACCCTGCGGCCATTGAATGAACTGCCCTCGCCGCGGTCATTGGGCGCCAGCAAGAGGTCTGCTACGGGAGAGTTAAGGAAATCTGTGCCAGTTTGCTCGTGAGATGCTATCAGGGACGCGAGCTCCCTTTGCA
>Ga0210408_10002207_pt1 | contig 19262 bp, 16 predicted proteins | sample IncBWH4MmetaG_FD_155471 | JGI IMG/M metagenome (GOLD analysis project Ga0210408, IMG submission 155471) | Forest soil microbial communities from Barre Woods Harvard Forest LTER site, Petersham, Massachusetts, United States - Inc-BW-H-4-M | ecosystem: Environmental > Terrestrial > Soil >...
CAGCCGGGCTCGATCGGCGCGGCCCAGGAGGCGATCCTGCGGGCCTGGCTGATCGCCAACACCGCACCGCAGGGGCCGGTCTACGTCAATTTCGACCTCGCCCTGCAGGAGGATGAGGTCACCGAGCTGCCGCCAATGCCGGCGGTCGCGCGCCACGCCCCGCCGGCCGCACCCGAGCCGGCGGGCCCCCTCGTGCAGCAGGCCGCCGCCCTGCTCGCCGGCGCAAGGTGTCCGGTGATCCTCGCCGGGCGCGGGTCGCGCGACCCCGCGGCGTGGCAGCAGCGCATAGCACTCGCCGAGGCGATCGGCGCCCGCGTCGTGACCGACCGCAAATCGGGTGCCACCTTCCCGACCGACCATCCCTTGCACAGCGGCGGCACCGCGCCGATCGTCGACGCCGACGTGATCCTCAGCCTCGACTGGGTCGACCTTGCCGGCACGTTGCGCACCGCCCAAGCCGCCAAGCGGGTGACCGCGAAGATCATCCAGGTGTCGGTCGACCAATACGTCCATAACGGCTGGAGCATGGATTACCAGGGCCTGCCGCCGATCGACGCCTACCTGTTGGCCGAACCCGATGCCGCGGTGCCGCCGCTGCTCGCTGCGGTCAAGGAGCTGCGGCCAAACCCGCCGCCCTTGCCGGAGCCGGGACCGCGCCCGAGCCCGCCGCCGCTATCGGCGCTCGACGAAACCTCGATCATCCAGGTGCCGCACATCGCAACAGCGCTGCACGCGGTGCTCGGCGATGCCCCGACGGCGATGATCCGCCTGCCATTGTCCTGGGCCGACGGGCTCTGGGAGTTTCGCCACCCGCTCGACTATCTCGGCACCGACGGCGGCGGCGGCATCGGCTCGGGGCCGGGCATGTCGGTCGGCGCGGCACTCGCCCTGCGCGACAGCGGCAGCGGCCGGCTGCCGGTGGCCGTGCTCGGCGACGGCGACTTCCTGATGGGAGTGACGGCGCTGTGGACGGCGGTGCGCAACAGCATCCCGCTGTTGGTCGTTGTCGCCAACAACCGCTCCTTCTTCAACGACGAGCTGCACCAGGAACGCGTCGCACTACAGCGCGGCCGGCCACCCGAGAACCGCTGGATCGGCCAGGCGATCCGCGACCCCGATATCGACCTGGCGACGATGGCGCGCGGCCAGGGCTGCACCGGCATCGGGCCGGTCGAGGAACCGAAGAAGCTGGTGGCGGCGATGCGCGAAGCCGTCGCCGCGTTGCGCGCAGGTAAGGTTTGCGTCGTCGATGTGCGTGTGGCACCCGGCTACTCCGCAGGCGCCACCGCCGCCATCATGCAGCGCGCGTCAGGGTAGGGCCGGCTCTGCTCGTTATCAGGTCTTGGTCAGCGCCACCGTGTAATAGCAACGGCCTCGGTTCAAATCGAGGTTAGCTCCGCCATCGCTGATCTGGCCGGCCAGAATGGAACGGCTTCCGCCCTGGTTGGTATGCCACGCGTCGATCTTGCCCGTCGCGTCGATCTTGCCGCGATAGTGCAGCGTGTGGCCATGAAAGTCCTGATACCAAATCCTGACATCGCCGCGTTTGACCCTCATGCTGACCGGTCGGTCGGGAGCGCAGTCCCCGCCGGTGAGCGTGCGGGTCGTCTGGGTCGATGCGGTCTGTGACATCGTTCCCTTATAAAGCCCGTCGAAAGATGTCCGCGGTGGCGGGGGCGGCGGCAGAGCAGGTGGGGGTGGCGGCACCGCGGCGACCTGCGGGGGCGGCGCGGTAGCGGCCGGCGGCGGCTGCTGGGCGCAGGCCACAAACGCGAGCAACATGCCGAGCACGAGCAGATGTCTCACTGAATTCCTCCCATCGCGAGATAAGCGGGGTTCCGCTTGTAGCGACCCAACCTACACTGGAAAGGAGGCTCTCGGAAGTGCTGGGCCGCCCTTGGCCACCTTTCGACGGTTGCCGGCGAGATACCTTGCGGATACTGTTCACGTCCGGAAACGGTCGCACGGCAAGGCTCTGATCGATGCCGCCGGGCGTCACGGCAATACCCGTTGGGAGGATGCGGTGATCGAGCTTTTGGAGCGGCAGAAGAAGCTGACGGCCAATCAGTGGAAGCTGATTTGCACCGCGAATATTGCTGACCTGCTCGATTTCTTTGATTTCTTCCTGATCGGCTACGTCACCGCGGCATTAACCAAGGAATGGTCGCTGCCCTACTGGCAGGGCGGCGCGATCCTACTGGCTTCCGGTCTCGGTGCGGTTCCTGGTGCCTTCATTTGGGGTTGGCTCGGCGACCGGATCGGGCGTCGCACGGTGTTCATCTGGTCGGCGGTCACGATCTCGCTTGCCACCGGGATCATGGTCTTCACGCCGGGACAGAGTGCCGTGATCCCAGGCTGGCTGTTCCTGGTGTTCTTCCGGATCTTTGTCGGCGTCGGCAATGCCGGCATCTTTACGATCGACCTCCCGCTGGTGCAGGAATTCATCCCGGCCTACAAGCGCGGCTGGGTCAGCGCCCTGGTCACGACACTGCTGCCGGGCGGCGGCATGCTGGCCGGCTTGGTGGCCGCGTGGCTGTTGCCGATCATCGGCTGGCGCTACCTGTTCCTGGTGGGCCTGTCACCGCTCGTTCTCGTGTTCATGATCCGCTACTGGGTGCCGGAATCGCCGCGCTGGCTGATCCGCATGGGGCGCCATGAGGAAGCGCGCCGCTCGCTCGCCTGGGCGCTGATGATGGATCCCAAGGAGATCACTTTGCCGCCGGCGCTACCGGTCCTCGAAAAGACACGCTGGCTCGATCTGTTCAAGTATCCGCGGCTGGTTGCCGCCGGGTGTTTGACCGGCCTGACGCAGACCGGCGGCGCCTCGCTCGGTCTGTGGGGGGCGACATTGCTCGTGATCGTGCTCAACACGACCCCGGCGCATGCGGCGTTTCTGATGACATTTGTCGGCCTTTCCGGGATCGTCGGCCGGTTCTTCATCACCGCCCTGATCGAGCCGCTGGGACGCCGCGGCGCCGGAACCCTGGCCTGCGGAATGGCGGCGGTGTTGATGGTGATGCAAGGATATTTCTACAACGTCTTTATCGGCCCGTGGTCGCTGTTCTACGTCTTGTTCCTGGCGCAAACCTTTTTCGGCAGTGCGATCTACACGGTCGTCGGGCCCTATATGTCGGAGATCTGGCCGGCCCGGCTGCGTTCGAGCGGCATGGGCATGAGCTATGGCATCGGCAATCTCGGCGGCAAGGTCTTGGGCCCGGCGGGCTTGGCGGTGATCATGGGGGCGGGCGACATCATCAAACCGGCCGCACCCAACCTGGTCATGCTCGGCCCCGCTTTCATCTATTTCGCATCCTGGCTCATCCTCGGCATCGTCGGGTTCTGGGTGTTCGGCCCCGAAACCAAGGGCCGCACCTTCGAGGAGATGGACAGCACGCTCGACCGGCCGGCCGCCACTGCAAGACCGGCGGCGCAAACCGCCGGAAATTGAGCGGATCGGCGCAGACCGCCTCAGCGGTTCTGCGTCCAGTCGTCGCGCCACAAGAAGTCGGGCCCGAGCTCACTGAGGCTCGGGCAGCCGATCTGGCCCATGACGAGGTCGATCTCGCCGCGGAAGATGTCGATCACCTTCCTGACGCCGGGGAGCCCGCCGGCGACCGCGCCATAGAGCGTAGGCCGGCCAAAGAACACGAATTGGGCGCCGAGGCAGAAGGCTATCAGGATGTCGGCGCCGCGGCGCACGCCGCTGTCGAGCATCACCGTCAGCTTGTCGCCGACCGCCGCCTTGATCGCCGGCAGGGCCTCGAGCGAGGCCGGCGCCTGGTCGAGCTGGCGGCCGCCATGGTTCGAGACGATGATCCCGTCGACCCCGATTTCCGCGGCGCGAACCGCGTCGGCCGGATTGAGGATGCCCTTGACGACGAGCGCCCGCGGGAAGAGGCGGCGGTAGCGCTCGAGGTCGCGCCAGGTCTGCGCCGCGGCCGGCGTCTGGCCGCGGCCGAAGTTGATAACCTCCTCGGTGCTCGCACCATTGGGGGCGTGCGGCGCCCAATTCCCCAAGCCCGGCGCGCCGCCGAGGCGCATATATTCGATGACCCAGGCGGGATGGGTCACCGCCTCCAAGAGGATCGACGGCTTCAGCTTCAGCGATTCCATGACGCCGCCGCCACGGATACGGGAAAAGCCGTTGCGGTAGTTGCGCTCGCGCTTGGGGTGCACCGGCACGTCGACGGTCAGCACCAGGGCGCCGACCCCGGCATCGCGGGCTCGCCCGATCAACGCATCGGTGATATCGGCGTCCTTGGCCGCGTAGAGCTGGAACCAGAGATTGCTCGGGGCGGCCCCGGCCGCCTCTTCCATCGAGGCGTTGCTGCCGCCCGACATGATGTACGGGATGTTCGCCGCCGCCGCGGCCTGCGCCAGCATGACCTCGCCCTCGCGCCGATAGAGGCCGACGCCACCCGTGGGCGAGATGCCGAACGGGCTCGCAAAGGTGCGGCCGAAGACGCTCGCCGATTGGTCGCGCTTGGAGACATCGACCAGGTAACGGGGCAAGAGCCGATGCTTGTGAAACGCCGCTTCGTTCCGCGCCAGGCCGCGCTCATCCTCGACCCCGCCCTCGATGTAATCGAAGATGATCTTCGGCAATTTGCGCTTCGCAATCCGATGCAGGTCTTCGATGTTGATGGCTTGCTCGAAGTTCATCAGCTGGTTCCTTTTCGGACGCGCTTGGTTCAGCGGCGGTGCGCCATCGCCGCCCGCCCTCCCTGAGAACAGGGAGAAAATGCGGTCGAGCCCGCACAATCGCCTCGCCAATCGAGCATAATACGATGTATATCAGATAGCTAGCCACCCATGGCAGCGCCCGCCGAGCAGGGAGGAGAATATGCGGTCTGAGGGAGGCAGCAGGGAGAGCTGGGGTCGACATCGCGCACCGATCCGTCTTTGTGATATTGCTCATCATATATAGTTATCATAACAGCATTTTCTAAATTTCGCAAGGGGATCGTGCGCGTCATTGACAGAGCTTCCGCTACAAGCCCTCAAACATTGCGCGCCCAGTCGTCGCGCCACAGGAAATCGGGACCGAGCTGATCGAGGCTGGGGCAGCCGATCTGGCCCATGACCAGGTCGATCTCGCCGACAAAGATGTCGATCGCCTTTTTGACCCCGGGAAGCCCGCCGGCGGCAGCACCATAGAGGGTCGGGCGCCCCATAAAGCAGAAATCGGCGCCGAGACAGAGCGCAATCAGGATATCGGCGCCGCGCCGCACCCCGCTGTCGAGCAGCAGGGTCAGCTTGTCGCCGACCGCAGCCTTGATCGCCGGCAGCACGTCGAGCGAGCCCGGCGCCTGGTCGAGCTGGCGCCCGCCATGATTCGACACGAGGATGCCGTCGCAACCGACATCGAGCGCGCGCAGCGCGTCGGCCGGGCTCATGATGCCCTTTACGACCAGGGCGCGCGGGAACAGCTTGCGGTAGGTCTCCAGGTCGCGCCAGGTCTGGGCGTTGAACGGACGCAATGAGCTGGAGTGCTTGTAGACCGCTTCGGCATCCGAGCCCGGCGGCGCGTAGGGCTGCCAGTTGCCCTGCATCGGCGTGCCGCCGCCGCGTTTGAAATATTCGACGATCCACCCCGGATGCGTCAGCGCCTCGGCGAGGATCGAGGGTTTGAGGCTCAACGCCTGGAACAGCCCGCCGCGGATATTGGCGAAGCCGTTGCGGATGTTGCGCTCGCGCTTTGATCCGACCGGTGTGTCGACGGTCAATACCAGCGCGCCGAGCCCGGCATCGGCGGTACGCTTGATCAAATCGGCGTTGATCGCCGGATCGCGCGCGGCGTAGAGCTGGTACCAATGGTTTTTCGGCGCGATCTTGGCCGCCGCCTCGATCGTCTCGTTGCTGGCGCCCGACATGATGTAGGGGATATTCGCGTCGCGCGCCGCCTCGGCCAGCATCAGGTCGCCTTGGTCGCGGAACAGGCTCACCCCGCCGGTCGGGGAGATCCCGAACGGGCTCGCAAAAGTCTGGCCGAAGATCGTCTTTGTCTGGTCGCGCTTCGACACATCGACCAGATAACGCGGCAACAATTTGTGCTTGTGGAAGGCCGAGGTGTTGGTTTCGAGCCCGCGCTCGTCCTCCAGCCCGCCCTCGATAAAGTCGAAGGCGATCTTCGGCAGCCGCCGCTTGGCCATGCGGTGCAGGTCTTCGATATTGACGGCCTGATCGATCCTCATCGGCGATGTTCTCCCGGACGTTCTTGAAGGATGCCCATCCCAGCCCGCAACTTTGCGTATTTTAACATCACTCCACAATCCCCCACGGAGCGGGGCTGAACTGTCCGCCGCGTAGAGCTGCAATGCCGGGGCGCTGGCGGGCGCGCGCCCTCGCCTGCTGATCCTCCTGTTTCTGCAATGAATCTGGAAGCAAGTGCCTCACCATCTCTGTCGCAGCAATCGCGGGTGTACGATAAGAATATGGCAAATTTCGAGTTGCTCATAGGGCATCTCTCAACTCTTTCCGTCTCCCCGGCGGTGTACGGAGAGGGGCTGGGTATCCCACACAGCCGCTTCCATGAGGCGTGGGGCTCTTCGGCTCGGCACGAGCTTGGAAGACCGGCCGCGCTACACGCCTTCGACGACCTTTGAAACCTCCCCTCCCTGAGAGTCTGATGCGATAAAAGCATTTTAGGTTGGGCGATGGCGGTGTGCAGCGCGGCATACATCTCCGGGTGAGCACAGGCGGTCAAACCGTCGAGAACCAGCGCCAAGCATTGATCGAGGCAGCGACGCACAGGGGCTGGCGCGTGGTCGAGGAATTCGTCGACAACGGGGTCAGCGGCGCCAACGGGCGCGATAAGCGCCCTGCCTTCGATCGGCTACGCAAGGCCGTCACGCGTCGCAAGGTCGATGTCGTCGCCGCATGGTCGGTGGATCGGCTCGGCCGATCACTCCAAGATCTTGCCGGCTTCCTCGGAGAACTGAACGGCGCCGGTTGTGATCTCTACCTCGAACGTCAGGTCGTCGACACGACCACTCCAGACGGCCGAGCTCTATTTCAGATGCTCGGCGTGTTCGCCGAATTCGAACGGGCGACAGCGCCGCGAAGCGGAACGTCATCAGACTGATCTGATAGCCGCCGATGTAGATCGGGGTTCGCTAGAAATATCAAAATCGGCGGGCGGGCAGACGTGGGCGTATCTGGTTCACCTCGAGGTGAGCTGACTGAGCGTCGCCGGATCGACTTCGTGGAACCGCTCCCCGTCATCGTAATAAGTCTTTCCTGCGCGACGCAGACAGGTGATCCACCATGTATGCGCAATATGAGTGCTCACGAGAAAAATCTCGTCTGCCGCGTGCGGTATCGTTGCTTCTGCGGGAGCGAGCGCATCGGCAACACGCTGATGATTGGTCAACGATAGGTCGTTTTCCTCCAAGACTAGCACCGTTTTCGCGCCGTCGCGTTTCCAGGTGGCCAGCTTCGGGAACTTCTCCGCACATGCTTTCTGCAAGCGAAGGATTCGGGCCTGCTCCGGGTCGCCGGACACGTAGGGTCTAAGACTAAACCGCCCAGCGAGTGGGCTTCCCTGCGCGAAGTTCCGGCTACTGAACGACGAGCGCTGTAGCGAAACCGGGAACGGAATTCCGATGATTGTCTCGTCCACGAGTGTGTACCGATCACCATATCGGGCGACCGGAAAACCCGCGAAGTTCATCTCGATCCAATTGATGAGGAGGACCTGAACCTGACGAACTCGTGTCCCTCTCAGCCCGGCAGACGCCTCGACGGGAAAGTGCAGTTCCCAAAATTCTTCGTCTGCCCTGTGGTCGAATCGCTTTCTGATCGGCTCGAAAAGCTTCCGGTTGTGTACCTCGAACTCGATCTGGTCGCGGAACGGCTCGATGCCAGTGTGCTCAAATGCATAGGGCACGTCCCCGACCGTGCAGACGTAGTCGACCCGTCTCAGCGGGTCGGGATCATTCAGGTCGTCGGGCGATCGACCATCACTTCGGCGAACGGTCCGATCGCGCGCCTCGATGCACCGAAGAACGGCGTCGATTGCTTTGCCCTCGTTGTATCGGCCGGCCATAGTAGAGCGCAGTCGCTCCTATCTAACCGAGCGCGCTCGCCGGTGGACCGCTGCGGCCAACGAGCATCAATGTGCCTGCCTGGGGCAAGGAAAGTAATGGCGCATGACCGTCCACGCCGCGACCCCTGCGGTTATATCCTTCGCGGGCTGGTTAGGAAAAAACGGCCCGACCCCGGTCAAAAACATTTCCCGGAGCATGCCAGCACTTATAAACGTGCCTGGGTGTACGCACGCGTCCTCTGCCGGCAAAGCGTCCCAAAAGCCCAACAAATAACCTAGGCAGAAATTGCGCTCAGGGCTGCCTTCCTCGCCATAGCACTTGACCAACAGGTCAGCCATCGTCATTGAGCCGTCCGCAGCATAAGCCGGCGAGGCGATAATCAAGCCGGCCACAGCCATGGAGATGATTATGGAGGGCACCGTTCCCGCAGCTCTAATCTATGGGAGGTTAGTCTTCCCGCCCCATGATCCGCTAATTCGCGGAGGCGATTTTGATATTTTGCCGACGGCGAGGGGGTGATCGAAAATCTGATCTCGCGAAAAGACGAGATGGCCATCTCGGATAATACTGATGTCCTGCGGGGCGTGATCTTTAATGATGGCGAACGCATATTCAAGAGCCAGCCTCTCAGAGGGAGCAGGCTGTAAATGCGGCTCGCCAATTGCGATATATTTGACCTGATATTCACTCATAAGCACCCTCCATTTTTTGAGGGCGCTCACGCAAGCCAGGGCTCGGGCGTCAGCCTCCATCCGGGCAAATAAGCCCACCAATTTGGAGCGTCAAGCGGAATCAGAGGCAGCCAGCGTTGCGAACCCGGGTGTTGCCGCGATGGCCTTGCTGCTGCAGCCATCCCTGCCCTCTGCTAGCCGCATTATGGAAATTCTGTTGTTCAGTCTCCATTATCTTTAAAAGGGTTTTTATCTTTAAGCTGTTCTTTGACATAGGCAATGAACTCGTCTGAATCAAGCTGCAGCTTGTACCGTCGATGCACAAGGGTAAACAAGAAAGTGGTCGTGTCTTGCAGATACTTTAAATCATCCTCACCTTGCGGCAGGCTCTTGCCGAGCGCGCTACCATGCACATAGTCGTGGCGTAAATTGTCCAGTGTGGCGATACGGTTACGGTCATAATGGTATTTGCGAACGCCCACAAATTTCGGCGAAGGCCGACAAGCCGCGAAAATGATGTCCATCTTCTTTAGAAGGGACTCTCTTTCGAGCGCTTCTAAATACTGAGTGAGTTCTCTCGCTCGTAATTGTTCGAATGATGTTTCTCTCAGTTCGGAAAGAGGGACTCGCCTTTGATCTATATACCGAATTAGATCGTCGGGCCTGGCGACAGCACAAACACGACACCAATCGAATGCTGCACTATCGAGAACAGAGTGTGCAAATATCAGAGAAGCGGCATCTAAGGCAGACTGAAACGTCGCCGCGGCGTAGACCTTCGTCGCCTTCGGAATTATGTCGAGCAACCCGCGTTCAAAGAGTTGTTGCCTAGTGCCAAATCTTTCAAAAAGGGCGCGCTGGTGCTCCAAAGCGAGTTGGGGTGTGGCGTGCGGCAGCCCTAATTGCCCGACTCTCTGAAAAATGAATACAGCGTTCCAAGCCGATGTGGTCCGAGCCAATATTTGGGCACTAAGCCGTTCTGCCTCTTTTTTGGATTCGGCGTGCACCGGCTGGGCGGCCGCCCTGGCGCGTGCGGCGGCGGACGCCGGCAGCGTTCTACGCGGCTCCTGCGTACATTGGGACGCGCCCTCATCACTGATCGCGATCTCGATCCTGCAACCCACCGCGTCGAGGGCGGCGGCCAGGCTGGTCAACTTGCTTGATCGCTTCGGGTCAATCAGACGAGCGGCCTGGTGCCAGTCCATGTCGAGGAGCTCTGCGAGATCGGCTACCGTCATATCGCGCCGGCGCAACGCTTCGTAGAGTGCCGCTTTCAGCGCAATGGTCGGGTCTGGTGAGACGAGATATTGACCGGAAGCAAGCGGGGGCGGGGCCGGGATTTCCTCGCCGTCGACAATGCGTCCGGCGAGCGCCTCGGAGAGACAATCGGCCGCCTCGCTGAGCGCTTCGGCTTCATCCGCGCCGTCCGTCAAGGCCTCGGCCAAAGCTGGAAAGCGCACAACGAGGCGCCCATCCTCATCCGGTTCCAGTGATGCGGGGTAGCTGTACGTAGTGCGGGCCATCGCAGTGTCCTCTACTCGTCGAGATCGCGCCGGCTCAGCCCAAGCCGTTTGAGCATGTCTTGCAACAGGCCTTCACCGATCTCTTTCCGGAGATCCTTAAGCGTCGTCTTGCGGTTGCCGTAGTGCAGCGTTCCATGACTGCCCTTGCCATGGCGCCGGTCGAAGCGGACGACGGCTCTCCGCGCTCGGCCGAGCCTCATGATCCTGCGGAGAAATTCGGACCCGGTCATTGCATATTCCTTCGAGCGGACGATGCGGACCCGGTCCGGTAGTCACCTAAGCAAATAGGATATTTTTGTCCGATCGCCAAGAGGCCGGCGCTCGCCGAAACGGCTGTGTTTCATGGGCATACCGACACTTCCCGACAGGTCTGCGATACACCGGCGTGACGCGCTGTGAGCCGCAGCGCGAGCGCCTCATCGGAGAACTCCGGCGGCCCCTCACCCTCCCGCTAACGCGGACCCCTCCCTCTCCCCGCTGGCGCGGGGCGAGGGGCTTTTATCGACTCCCTCCGCCCGCTTGCGCCCGCTCGCCCCGCTTGCGGGGAGAGGGCTGGGGTGAGGGGCGGCTCAGTTCGGATAGGCCATTGTTCGGAGCATGATCGCGGCGCGCTTCGGGGTGTTCGCGCGGACGAGCGCGTGTGCGAATGCAGCGATGTCCGGCGGCGCTCGGGTCGCGACCCGGCCGGGCGGTAGTGTCTCAGTTTGAATGTAACAGCGACTTACGGCCCGGACATGGGTGGAACCGACGTAACGCCTGACTCAGCAGCACGGGCCGCGCTCCTAGCAGACTCGTCGAGTTGGCGGCGGTGATCTGGTTCAAAGTATCGCTCAGCCTGTTCCACGCGCCTCTTGTCACGCCTAGCACTCAGAAGGCCGCAAAACCATCGCCATAAGCCCGTGCCGTCCTCGCTGAAATCAGCCCACCATCGTCTCGCCGCTGACGTGGACCGAGCATCAATCATCGCCACAACGTCTTCCATCGACCACAGCCGGCTTTCGATCCCTGCCGCCATCGCTGGCGAGGTCCGAAGCGTTTTGTGGATGCGGACGAAATTGTACCAGAGGGCGTAAAGCGCGACCATGCGGATGCTGGACATTGCGCATCCGCGCAAAACTGATCGGTGGCTTAAGGAACTTTTGCAGGCAAGCGACACTTCGGCGCTGGTACCGGCTAACGACGCCAGCGAGCCTTTGCCGCTGCTCGCGCAATTGCAGAACGCTGCTCCGAAGTGAGCTTATCGGCGCGCGCCTTGCCGCCGCGCGCGCCGAGTTCCTGAGCCGCAGATTTGGCAGAATCGGGCAAATCCTCGGTCTCCTCGCCAGTCGCGATCCGTATGACCTTGACGGCGTTGCCGATCACGTCGGCGGGGCGTTTCTGGCCTTGCGGACCTTTGGGCATTTTGCCCGCCTCACCCAGCCCCAGGCGGGATTCGCGCCTCTGGTGGCAACGGCGGCGGCGACGTGCCGGTTTGTTCCGCCAAGTGGTGGGACGGGCGGCGAGAGATGGCAAGTCCGGCGAGGATGGCCCTGCCTAAGACAATTAAGCCAATGGCTACTATCCCGGCAATCAGCACAATCTCTATCTGGATCGCCATGGTCTATCCCGGTCGCTCCGCTGCTTTTCGGTAAGCATATGGGAACGGATCGCCCGACGCGACCCCCCACGTCAAGGGCTGTTACAATTCAAACTGAGACACTACCCGGCGGGCGGAGATGTTGCCGATACTGGCGATATTAACTATAATTCCGAGGGTGAGCGGATGGGCGACCATGTGGGTCCATGCGCTCGACGGAGGAAGCCATCATGTCTGGCACCCCTGGCGCGCAAGATCCCAACCAATTCAACGAGGCCGATTTCCAAGCAGTGCTCAAAGCGCTGCTCGCCGCTTATCAGCCGGAGCTGGAAGCGGACCTGCGGCGCGCCCAGGCGCCGGACGACCTCACAAAGGAGGCGCGCGGCAAGCCGCCCAGCTGCGAGGACGAAATCGCGCTCGCCGAGGCAATCTTCGGCAAGTTCCTCACCGAGGAGATCGCGCTGCGCATGCTGCCCCGGGCGGGGCGGGAGCAGCTCGGCCCGCCGGCGCAATGGCGCTGGTGCCTCGTGCATTTGCGCTGCTGCCTGATCTTCGGCTGGCTGGTGTGCCGTGGCCCGCGCACCTTCCGCGCCTTCTCCTATTACGTGTACCGCTACTGGCTGTGCGTCCGCGCCGCGATCGGCACCCCGGTGCACACTCCGCCGACCGAAGAAGAACAGGCGGACTTCCGCACCCTCGTCGATGTGCTGGCGGTGGCGTTCAAGCCGTACCTGACCGACCAGCTCGCCTCGGTCGCTTACCCCACCGGCATCCCCGAGGAGGTGTTCGACGGCCGCATCGATTGCCTGGAGGGTTTGGAGGACACCGACGCAGTCTTCGAGCGTCTGCTGAGCCCGGACGCGGCGGAGGCGCTGCTCGGCCGGGCCGCCTTCGCCGAGCACCACGGCCAGGCCGCCTTCTGGTACTGCCGCTGCTGGTGCCTGTGCCTGATCCGCTTTGGCTGCTGCCTGGCGCGGGCGCGCAACCTGGTGGACCTGTTCCGCTGTCTGGAGTTCCTGTTCCGCTGTCTCAACGACTGCTTCCAGCCGATCCGCTGCGACATCACCGCGCCCAGCGGCTGTGCTGAGGAGCTGCCGGGCCTACCGGGACTGCCGGTCGGCGAGGTCGGGCTGGAGATCATCGGCACCGCCACCGGCGCGTTCTTCGGCCACTACACGCTGGAATGGCGACTGGCCCAGGGTCAGGCCTGCACCGACGACACCGGCTGGAACAACGGTGCAACGGGGCTCGTCTTCTATCCGGGCGGCGGTGCCACCGGCACCGTGCCGGTGGTCAATGGTGTCTTGGGTTGGCTCGACACGACCTTCCTGCCGACCGGCTCGTATGAGATCCGGCTGCGCGTCTTCACCACCACCGGGGCGCTGGCCTGCACCTTCTGCACGCCGCCCTTTGCGCTGTTCAAAAAGCTGGTGCTGATCAGCCGGGTGGCCGAGAACCCCGGCGCCTTTGTCGCCACCCCGCCCGGGCCGTTCGACGGATCGGCCCCGATCGTCAGCGCCAACCCGGCACCGCCCGGCGTAGTCGTGCCGGTCGGCGGGTCGATCAGCGTCTGGGGCGCTGCCTTTGTCGGCGACTGCCAGAACCGTCGCATCAAATGCATCGACCTGCGCGCCGCCATCGGCTTCCAGCCCGGGCCGCTCGACCCGGGCTTCGCCGCCAGCCTGCCGCTCTACACCATCGCGATGCTCAGCCCCGGGCCGATCTGCTATGACGACGTGCCGCCGCCCGACGAGATCAAGAAGCGGCTGATCCGGCTCGATTCCCCGCTCAGCGAGCTGACGTCCTACTGGCAGCATCTTACCGCGCTGCCGGGCCAGCCCTGGTTCCTGAAGCCCAATCCGTTCGCGTCGAACTCGCTATTGCCGATCGGCGTCAGCGCCGCCGGTTGCCCCGACCCGCACCACCGCTGCCGCAGCGGGCAATACACGCTACTGCTCGACGTCACCGACACGCTGAACCACCACTACTACGACACGCAGCAGGTCTGGTTCGACAACAAGACGATGGCGACCAATGTGCAGGTGCTGTTCCATGGGCTGGAAGGGCTGCCGAGCTGCCAGGACCTGCATCTCGGCCCCGGCGCGCCGTTCATCCCGCCGGGCGCGCCATGCAACACGCCTTGGTTCCTAAACCTGCTCGGCATCGCCTACGACGAGTACATCGACCAGTTCGACCTCAGCTATCCGTCTGACAATTTCGACTTCTACACGCTCTATATCACCAAGCAGACCGGCGAGGTGCTGCAGGTGCCGATCACGATCGCGCCCGACCCCCTCAATCCGCTGCTCGGGCGCAGCCGCCGCGGCCAGCCCGGGGTGCGCTGCGAACCGCTGCCGGCCGGAGGGCCGGGCTGCCTGCCGGCGGAGGTAGTGCCCGGCCAGTCCTTCGATGTGCTGACGGCGCTCGATATGAGGGTATTCGACGCGGTCTGCGCCCCTTCGATCGACCCGGCGGAGCACTACACCGTGCCAGCAGGCTTCCCGCTGCCGCGCGGCACCTGCTGCGGCTACACGTTCCAGCTCTACGCCCAGGACAAGACCTGGAGCGACGGCTGGGCCGGCGGCTTCCACAACGCCTGGTCGCTGCCGTGGGCGGTGTGCATCTGCAATGACCTGCCGCGCCTCGGCGAGGGTTGAGTCGGCAGTGGAATTCTGGCCGGGCTTTCTGCTGGCGGTCCTCGCCACCTGGCGCTTGACCCACCTGCTGGCGCGCGAGGACGGCCCGGGCGGGGTGCTGGCCGGGTTGCGCGCGCGCCTCGGCGCGGGGTGGGCGGGACGGCTGATGGATTGCTTCCACTGCCTCAGTCTGTGGGTGGCGGCGCCGCTGGCATTGGCCGTCGCCTCGACCTGGCCGACCTGGCCGCTGGCCTGGCTGGCCCTCTCAGGTGCCGCCTGCCTGTTGGAGCGGCTGGGCGGCGAGCCGGTGGTGATCCAGGCGTTGCCCGAAGCAACGGACGGAGGGGAACGAGATGGGATGCTGCGGCCAGAGACGCGACATACTGCGCCGCCCACCCGCGCCGACGCCGCCTGAGCGGATCGTCCGGGCACCGGCTTTGGTACGGTTCGCCGGACCGCCGGCCGCGCCCGCGCCCCCGCCGCCCGATCCCCGAAAGATGGCGGCGGTTGCGTCTGCGCCGCCGGTTCCTCGCACGATGGCGGGGGTAACGCTGGAATACACCGAGCGGGCACGCATTCTGGTACGCGGCACGGCTACCGGCCGGACCTACGAGTTCTCGGCCGGCCAGCGGGCGCAGACCGTCGATGCCGCCGACGTGCCGCCCTTGCTACGGACCGGATTCTTCCGCCGGACCTAGCGTCGGCCGGCGCCGGGGCGGAAATCAGACGGTGAGGAACACCCGGCCGGGGATGGTGTTGCGCGAGTTCGGGCTGGCCTGGACGAAATCGACGGCGCCGATACAGGCAATATTGTCAGTGGCCTGGGCCGAGCGGATATCGGTCTCGCGACGGTGCCTCTCGGCCCACGTTCTCGCGAATCGCTGCGCGCGACAAAGGTGACATCCGCCCCCGCTGCCGCGAGCGAGGCGCCATAGGGTCAGCCGATGCCGCCCGTGCCGACCACCGCAATGCGCATTCGATCCTCCTCATCTTGGTCGGGCCGGCCTAGCTCGAGCATTTCGGAAGCGCGGCCGATTATCCCTCCGCGGCTCGCCCGAGCAGATCGGCCGTGCCGTGCTCGCGCGAGATGTCGCGGTTGGTGTAGTCCGGCAGAAAGGCTGTCGCGCTGATGCTGACGATTGCACAGAACAGGATGTACAGCGCGATCGCATAGCCCGAGCCGGTCGCCGCGAGCAATGCCGTCGCGATCAGCGGCGCGGGTCCGCCGGCGATGACCGAGGAGAGGTGATAACCGAGCGAAGCGCCGCTGTAGCGCAGCCGCGGCGTGAAGCATTCGGCGATCAATGCCGCCTGCGGGCCATACATCATGTCGTGTGGAATAAAGGACAGCACGACAGCGAGGAATATCCAGCCGGGGATCGCGGTGTTCATCATCGCGAAATAAATGAAGCCGAACACCCCGACCGCGACCGCGCCGATCAGATACATCCGCTTGCGGCCGATGCGATCGGAGATGTGGCCGGACAGCGGGATCGTGACTGCCGACAATGCCGTGGCGGTCAACAGCGCGCTCAGCAGCAGATCGCGCGAGCTGTGCAACACCGTTGTCCCGTAGGTGAACAGGAAGGCGGCATAAACATAGAACGGCCCCTGCTCCGCCATTCGCGCCAATGCGGTGAGGATGATCAGCTTCGGCTGGCGTTTGATGACTTCGATTACCGGCGTGCGCTCGACGCGGCGTTCCTCCAGAATTCGCGCGAACACCGGGGTCTCGAGGATGCCGAGGCGGATGTAGAGCCCGACCGCGACCATGACGATCGAGAGCCAGAACGGGACGCGCCATCCCCATGTGAGAAATTGATCGCCCGAGATCGCGCTGAAAGCCAGCACCGCGAGGTTGGCAAAGAACAACCCGGCCGGACCACCCCATTGCGGCCACGCGGTGATGAAACCGCGATGGGCGTCGGTTCGCGCCCATTCCATCGCCATCAGTGTCGCGCCGCCCCATTCGCCGCCGATGCCGAGACCCTGAATAAAGCGGACGGTGGTCAGGATGACGGCGCCCCAAATGCCGATCTGGTCGTAGCCCGGGACAAAGCCGACCGCGAAGGTCGAGAGGCCCGTCAGCAGCAAGGTCGCGATCAACGTCGTCTTGCGGCCGATGCGGTCCCCGTAATGGCCGAACAGCGCCGCGCCGACCGGGCGGGCGATAAAGCCGACGGCGTAGATGCCAAAGGCTTGCAATGTCCCGACAAGCGGGTCGGATTCCGGGAAATACAGCTTTGCGAAGACGAGTGGCGCCACGAGGACGTAGAGCAGGAAGTCGTAGGCCTCGATGACTGTGCCAACAGTACTCGCGACGACAGCACGGCGCAGTTGCCGGCTGTGCTCGGCCTCGGAGAGCCGGTCTGTTGCACCTTCGGTTGACGTCATTGGATTTCCTCCGTGGAATGACCCCTTTTTGTTATTCCCGCACCTCCATGCCGGTCTAGACGCCTTCGTACTCCTGCGAAACGTCCTTGTTCGTGTGGTCCGTCAACATCGACACCGCGATAAGGCCGATCACCCCGCAACCGAGCATGTAGAGAGCGATCGGAAGGCTCGAAGCAAAGGCGGCGAACAATGCCGTCGCGATAAACGGCGAGGGGCCGCCGGCGATGATCGAGGCCAGCTGATAGCCGAGCGAGGCGCCGCTGTAACGCAGGCGGGGCGAAAAGCTCTCTGCGATCAGCGCCGCCTGGGGGCCGTAGCACGTCATCGCCGGAAGCAACGACAGCGCGATGGCGATAAACATCAAGCTCGGTACCTTAGTGTCCAGCAACGCAAAGTAGATGAAGCCAAAGATCCCGACAAAGATTGACCCGATCATATACATGCGTTTGCGGCCGATGCGGTCGGACAGATGTCCGGCGATCGGGACCCAGATAAATCCCAGCACGGCCTGAACAAGGACCGCCATCAAGACAAAATTGCGCGCCGCGCCGAGCACCGTTGTGGCGTAGGTAAAGATAAAGGTGCCGACGATATAACCGGGTGCCTGCTCCGGCATTCGAACCAGCGCGGTCAGCGCAACCTGCTTCGGCTGACGCTTGAGCACTTGCAAGACCGGCACGCGTTCGATGCGTTCTTCGTCGAGCACCTTCTGAAAGACCGGGGTCTCGGTGATGCCGAGCCGGATCCACAGACCGATCCCCACCATGACAATGCTGAGCAGGAACGGGATCCGCCACCCCCAAACCAGGAACTGGTCGCCCGAGAACCAGCTGAAGAACAGCACCGCCAGGTTCGCCAGGAACAGTCCGGCCGGCCCGCCGAACTGCGGCCAGGCGGCGAGGAGGCCGCGATTCTTGTTGCCTCGCGCCCACTCCATCGCCAGCAATACCGAGCCGCCCCATTCGCCACCGACCCCGATCCCCTGGATCAGGCGGATGACCACCAAAAGTACAGCCCCCCAGATGCCGATCGACTCATAGGTCGGCACAAGACCGACGGCCATAGTGGCAACGCCGGTCACCAGCAAGGTCGCGATCAACGTCGCCTTGCGCCCGATGCGGTCGCCCCAATGGCCGAATATCGCCGCCCCGATCGGCCGGCCGAGAAATCCGACGAAAAAGACGGCGAATGCCTGGAGCACGCCGACGATCGGATCCGATTGGGGAAAGAAGAGTTTGCCGAAGACCAGTCCCGTCACCTGGCCGTAAAGCAGGAAATCGTACCATTCGATCGTCGTGCCGACCGTGCTGGCGATCAGTGCACGGCGTAATTGCGCGCGATGATCCGTTTCCGACAGCCCGCTGATCGGGATATCTACGGCCGCCATGGCATTCCCTCCGGATTTTGTTGGATCCCCTGGAAGTAGGGGTTTGTGACGATGGCTAGCCTAGACTCTGAAAAGCGCCTCGCCAAGCGGTGCGGGCGATTTTAGGGTATGACGATCGCATTGGCTTGAGCGCCGACGGAACCTTTCATCTGTTGAGCGTCCGCGGGCCGCTGACGAACCAATTCCCGCGAACGTAGAATCGCAGGAGGCTGTCTGCCGCGCGCGTGACGCCGATCCGTCTGCTCTGCCCGATTTCGCCGGATACCTGAGCGTCGTCTCCGAGGCACAGCGGACCGTCCCGACAAAGGTCGATTCCATCCAGCCGGCGATCAACTCCCAGGGCTACGCTCAGCCGTCCCGGGCCTCGCGCCAAGTCTCGCACCTTTTCGGTGCCGCGATTTTGCCGCATCATCCCAATGCCGCTAGTCGGCTCGATCGCCCTGATCAAGACGCCTGCGCCTACGCCTGGCATTTCGCTCGAGACGTTGAGCATGAATGAGCTCCCATAGGCGAGATAGACATAGGCGTGCCCGCGCTCGAGGAAAAGCGACCGATTGCGCGGGGTCATGCCGCGGTAGGCGTGCCCAGCGGGGTCGCCGATGCCATACGCCTCGGTCTCAACGATGCGGCCGCTCACAACGCCTGCGGCCAGCACCCGCTCGAGCATCTTGCCGATTAGAAAACGAGCGAGCCGGACGGTATCAACGGGCAGCTCCGCCCGATCCAGCACGCGAAGGCGCGTTTCAGCCACGAGCTCTGGTTCAAATAAGCAGCATGAGCAACCACGTCGCGGTCAACCCACATCGGTGCCGCAGGATCGTGCGGTCGTTCTCGGGAAGGATTTCCTCCGGCGTGAAGCCGGCGAGATGGATCACGCGCCAGAAGCGATTGCCTCTTCCGGCAAAATGATGTCCTACGGCGGCCGCAGTCATTCCGGGATTGATCCCGCAGAAGACCACCGCAAGCCGTCCGGCGATGATATCTGGGAGCGCATCGGCCACGGCGTGCCTCACAAATTCAGCAAGAG
>Ga0210408_10002208_pt1 | contig 19256 bp, 9 predicted proteins | sample IncBWH4MmetaG_FD_155471 | JGI IMG/M metagenome (GOLD analysis project Ga0210408, IMG submission 155471) | Forest soil microbial communities from Barre Woods Harvard Forest LTER site, Petersham, Massachusetts, United States - Inc-BW-H-4-M | ecosystem: Environmental > Terrestrial > Soil >...
CAACGGGAGGCGGGGGGACGGCCAACGGGACGTGGTGGGAGGCCGACGGGACGTGGGGGCAGGCGAACGGGAAGCGGACGGGACGCGCACGGGGAGGCGAAACGGCGTAATATCCGAGGTGTTGCGGTGGTAGCTCAGTTGGTAGAGCGCAAGCTTCCCAAGCTTGAGGTCGCGAGTTCGAACCTCGTCCGCCGCTTTTACTTCGTGGAGCCGAATATGGCTCTGAGACAGGGGTTCGGGGACGTAGAGAGTCGCGCGCGGCGGGGACAGGCGCGGGCGTCTGCGGGCAATAAGGTCGCGAATCTGCTGCCACCCTGCTGCCACGGGATCGGGTTGCGGCAGACCACCGGAGCGCAGCTCGCCGACGGCCGTGGACTCTCCCCGTACGCCTCGCAGGACAGATCGCTCTGCTGGGAGCCTGCCTCGACTTCGCAGTGGCTGCCGAGTGGGGCTGCGGGCAGTTCAGGGCTTGGCTGGTCGATCGGGCTGGCGTTGGATTCCCGAGGGGTCTGCGAGAGGTGGGAGCGCGGACAAGTCCACGGGGGGAGAAGAGCGGCGCTCTTCGATGGGCGGACCATGGGCACAGTCAGAACCCCGCGTCCGAAGGTCCGGCTCTTGACTACCAGGGAGGCAGCGGCCGCGCTCGGGGTGCACGAGCGCACGTTGCGTCGCTATATAGCCTCGGGTATTCTTGCCTGCCGCAGGCTTCCCGGCGGGCATTACCGCATCCCGGAGGACGCGATCATTGATTTCTGGGATGAGGGCGATGACGCTGGCAGGCGCGGATGTCGACGAGCTCCAGCGGTTCAAGGGCCATCGCCTGGTGGGTCGAGTGCGGACAGCCGGGCGAGTGCTCGACGCCCGTGCCTTCAGCGGCTGGCCGATGAGGGTGCGACCGTCGTCTACGACCTCTCGCTCGAGGCGCTTGCGGCGTTGCGCTCCCGGATTGGGGGTGAATGATGGCCAAACCCTGGAGGAAGCGATGGCCGTATGTCGCCAGGAGCGGCGCCAGGTCATATGCCGTGGGTTTTTACGACCACGAGGGCGTGGAACGCGCGCGCTCCTTCCCGACGGCGAAGGCGGCCCGCGAGTGGATGGACGACTACATCACGGCCGAGCGTCGCGGCCTGGACAGCCTGCGTCGCTTCTTGCTCGACCTCGACGCGCGGGAAGCCAACGCGGCAACCGAGGATCGCACCCTCGGCGAGGTCGTCCAGCTCTACTTCGCGTTCAACGCCCCCGACACGGCGGACGGCCTGGCGACCTCGACGTTCCGCACCTACTCGTGGTCGGCGAACTGTCACCTGCTTGGGCACGAGGGGATGGTCAAGGGGAAAAAGGTGCGGCCGGCGAAGTATGCCGTGAGGCTTGCTTCGGAACCCGCGGATCTCTTCAACCACGCCACCGCGCCGCGCGCGTTGCGGGAGGGGATGAAGCGTGAGCAGGTGGGGCAGTCCGCTCGTGCCCATGCGTGGCGAGTTCTCTCGGCTGTGCTCTCGTGGGCAGCGCAGTCGGATCTGGTGCCCGAGATACAGACCAACGGCTGCCTGCTTGCCAACGAGAAGGTCGGCAACAAGCGGAAGTCCGTGCGCCGGCACAGCGGCCATAGGGCCGTCCGACGCCGCGGCGAGGAAATCCGCAGTTGGGCGCTTTCGCCGATGGCCGTCGAGCTGATCCGCGCGGACATGCTCGAGCGCGCCGTCCGGGCGCGAAGGCCGCTCATGGCCTACCGTGACGCGACGGTGGTGTCCATCCAGTTCGGGCTCGGCATGCGCAACCAGGAGGTTTTCGGGATCCGCTGGTCATCGCTGGAGGGTGAGCGCGCCCGCGTTGTCGGGGTCCTCAGCTGGAACGAGCTGGACGAGTTGGGCAAGACGGAGCACGCCACCGGCCGCTCCCCCAGGGTTCCGGCGCTCCTGCGAGAGGACCTGGCGTGGTGGCGGGCGCGTCTGCGGGAATACGGGCGTCCGACCCGTGGGGTCGATTTCGTCATACCCGGCGATCTGGCGGCGGAGGCGTTCGGCATCCGCGACCCGCAAACCGGCGCCTGCCACATGACCGGCAACCAGGCTCAAAAGTGGGGGCCTCGATACATGACGCCGGCCGTCAACTCGGTCGTCGACAACCAGGACGGGTACGCCAACCTGCGGGGCGCTACGCCATACGCGCTCAGACGCGGTGGGATCTCGACGCGACTGCGGAGCGAAGACGCGCAGTCAGTCGCCGAGCAGTGTGGGACGAGCCTCGAAATGCTCTCCCAGCACTACAGCTACGAGATCGACGACTTCAGCCACCTCGGCCCACGGTCGGTCGACGACCAATGGCGCAAGGCGCGAGCCGCCGCTCGTGCCTTGCTCGCTGAGCGAGCGGGGAGGCGGCGCCTCGAGGCTGCCGCATAGAGATCCTGCTCATCGGCATCTCGACCAATGGCACTACGCGTAGTCCCTGGGACTACAGTCCAGATGTGCCCCATGTGGTGATCGATGGCGTGACGGTCGACGCTCGGCGCCTGATGCTCTCTCCAGCAGAGGCTGCTCAAGTATTGCGTGTCGAGGAGGTCGAGGTTCGCAGCATGGTTCGCCGCGGCGAGTTGCGGGATGTTTCCTCCGACGGCGCGGTACGGCTCGATCCCAACGACGTGATCACTTTTGTCGAACAGCGCGTCCGCGACGGCGCCCTCGGCAAGCATGTGTATGTCGAGCTGGCCGCCTTGATATCCGGGCGCATGTAGGTCACGCCGCTTCGTCCTCCACGAGATGGAGTCGTGCGGGCGAGATGCGGAGCGGCTCTTGACAGCGCGCGGTTGGCTGCCCGTCCTTGGTTGTCCACCCTTGCTCCAGAGGCCAGTGGGTGGGATCTCGGTCAGTGCGTCTCGCATGAGGGCTGTGCGCCAGAAGGCCTCGTGCACGCCGGGGACCCAGATGCGCCGATAGTTGACCCCGAGCGAGGTGTCGATCGGCACTTGCTGGGGCTCCCACGGACGCTTGTCCCTGCGTGTCGGGATGTGTTCGCCTTTGGCCCAGCGTGTCAAGGTGGAGCGGGCCTCGAGGCCCGCGATCAGGCAGAACTCATGGAAGGTCAGCCAGTCGCGAACGGCGATCGGAGTGTCGGTCGGCAACAACGCCTTCCCGAGCTTGCCTTTGTCGATTGCATCCCAATCCACCTGCTCGGCGCCTGGTGGCTCTGAGTCTGGGATCGGCAACCAGGTCGTCTGATCGAAGCGGAACATGTCCGCCTTGATGATCGTGTCGGCCTTTCGGCGGGACACCGTGACGAGCTCGTGAGTGATCCTCGAGCTCTCCAGCACCATCTCCTTGAGTTCGTCGATCGCAGCGAGTTGCTCCTCTTGGCGGCGCAGGATCTCGTCGATGCGGTCGTCCTTCGGTGCGCGTGGTGTTCGCTGGCCGCAGCGGGTGTAACGCGCTTGGAGCTTCTGCGCGTTTTTCTCCAGCCGTCGCTCGTCATCTTCGATCGTGCGGAGACGAGTCATTTCACGTTCGTATGCAGCGAGGTCTGGGCGTTTTCGCATTCCCAGGTCCGTAGTGAGGAGCTCCCAGCCGATCTCGGCGGCACGCCCTGCGACGACTTCGAGCATCGCCGGGGCGCATCGATCTCCATAGAGCGCACGTAGGTCGTTATCGATGCCTCCATTGTCGAGAAGAGCCGCCGCGGCCAGCGCTTGATCGACCTCGGCCAGGCACCCGGATCGAGGCTTCCCGCGTATTGCACCGCCGTGGGCAAGCTGCTGCTTGCCCACCTGCCCGACCAAGAGAGGCGGCGCGCGGTCACAGAGATGACGCTAACTCGGCGCGCGCCGAACACGATCACCAGCAAGGCCGCGCTGCGAGCGGAGCTGCAGAGCATCCGTGAGCAGAGCCTTGCCGCTGCGGAAGATGAGCTCGGACCCGGCCTGTATTCGATCGCGGTACCGGTTCGTTCGGCCTCCTGCGAGGTCGTCGCGGCCGTCGGGATGGACGCGCACCCGTCGATGATCTCACTGGCGAAGCTGGAGGATGCGCTCGGCCCGCACCTGATCTCCACCGCGGATCGGGTGTCCGCGCGGCTGGGATATCGGCGGGACGACGAGCGACCGACTAGGGGTCTAGCCACAACCGAATGGGTTGGAGCGAGTAAGTGAGCAATGAGGAGGAGTTCTTTTGTCCCATTATTTCATATCCATCCATAAATCTTTTAGTTATACGCCAAGAGTGAGAAACACTCTTTGCGTTTGTAGCGGGGTGATAGTCAGAATACTCGGAACACCAGCAATCGGTAGGACCGCCATCGCACGCGCGTGTCGCGGCGGGTCAACAATCAAGCGAAGGAACAGGGGGACGAGGATGTGCGCAACATGGCGGTTGCTGCTGAGATGCGCGGTGGCGTGCTCGTTAGTGGGTCTGGCCGTGTACGTTCCATCGGCGTTCGCGGAAGGCTCTCCGGGGCTTGGCGGGACCGGTTCCTCGCCACTTGAAAGCCCGTTGGTGGTGCCCGAAGCGCAGGCGTTGCTCGGGGGCGAATCGGTGAGCGATGTCGAAGAAGCCAGGCGGCTGAGCCCGGAAGCGGTCGCGGCTAGAATCGCCAGCGCTACGGCGTACGAGGGGTTGAGCGCCGAACAGGCGGCAAAGCAGGCCGAAGAATCCTTCCCGGGGCTGATCGATCATCCCGCGGGCGGACCGCCGCAACTGCCGGCGGGGCAGACGATCACCGGCTATCTGAGCGATGATGTCGCACAGGTCGATCTCGGGGGTGGGAGACACGCGGTGATCGAATCGACGGCGCCGATCGCTGTGGAGACCTCCTCCTCGGGGCAGCGGGTAGCGGTTAATCTGGCCCCGGTCGAAGCCGGGGGCGGATTCCAGCCGGCGACGCCGGTTGTGGGCGTGCAGATCCCGAAGCGGCTGGCCGAAGGGGTGCGTCTGAGGGGCACGGGCGTGTCGCTCACGCCGGTCGAAGGCTCCTCGGGTTCCGCGCCGCTGGAAGGGTCGGGCGAAATCGTTGGTGCAACTGTCCTATACGCTAACACGCAGACGGATATGGCCTCGGTGATAAAGCTTACGATGGCTGGGTTCGCAGCTGACACACTGCTGCTTTCGGAGGCTAGCCCGCAGCATGTCTACTTCCGAGTAGGGATGCCCGAAGGCGCGAGTCTTGTGCAGGCGAAGGATGGGTCGGGGGATGTGGAGGTGGTCAAGGAAGGCGCGACGATTGCGACTGTCCTGCCCGCAGGCGCTCAGGACGCCGCCGGCACGGCGGTGCCGGTGTCGATGTCCGTCTCGGGGGACACGCTCGTGTTGGGTGTAGCCGATCACGCGGCGGAATACCAGTATCCGGTCGAGGTCGATCCGACTATCATCGACAACCAGCTCGTCGAATCGAACGGCGAACGCGCGCACTGGCAGTGGCACGCCGAACCGTCGGGGGACTTCAAAGAAGTTCGTGGCAGCAATTACCTGGAAACCCAGGGCGCCGGTGAATACGTCGGAACGAACTGGGCGGCGTGGGCCTATGAAACGCATGGTGACTCGAAGATCTTCGATGTCAGCACCAAGACGGGGCCGGCCAAGAACAAGGAAGCCAAGGTCGAAAGCTATCTCGAGCTGGAGCATGGCGAAGTTGGTAAAGGGGTCGAAGAAGCTAAAACGGAAATCTCCAATGAATTCAAAGAACCTGAATACACCGAAAAAGGAGCGAGTGTCTGCCCCGACAATTCCAAAAAAGAACAGGAATGTCTGCCCGAACTGGCTCACGAAAAAAATGCCGTTGTTTTCGAGCAGGCGGCGACGGGTTCCCCCAAAGGCCACAAATTCGAAGACCGGCTCGATGAAGCCTTCGTCTCGATCTCAGAGCCCGCTGGTCAGCATGCGACCGCGAGCTTCAACAAAACCAAAGCCACATACGAAAAAATCGAAGTCGAAGAAGGCGGCAAAAAAGTCGAAGAGACACGGCCCAACGGGCTCTACGGCTCGGGCGCCTGGCTGAGTAAATCGAAAACCGGTGCGGTCCTCGGTCTCATAGGAGAAGACAAAGGCATCGGCTTCGATGACACCAAGCTCGAATACGAAAGCTCGCCGGGTAAATGGGAACTGATCTCGAGCTGCGCCGAACGCAACTACCGCAAAGGGACCGAATGTCACAAAGAAACAGAGTGCGAAGGCGTGCAGTGCTACGAAAAACACGAAGAAACGTGGCTACTTGAATCTAAATTGCCGGACGGGGAAGACAAAGTCCGTTATCGCGCCGAAGAGGCGATGGAAGGAACGGAGTCGCCGGCGAGCGAAGACGAAGTCGCCGTAAAAGTCGATACCTCCAAGCCGCACAGTATATTCATCGCCGGGCTGCCGTACGGTAACGAACTGAGCGAAAAATCCTACAAATTCACGGCGTACGCGACCGATGGGGAAGGGTCGACGATACCGAGCTCGGGTATCGAATCGCTGGCGGTGTCGATCGAAAACAGCAAAGGAGTAAAGCAGGAAATCGCCAAGACAGGCGGGACGGGCGAATGCTTGGTCCCGAAGGGCGAATGCACCGCGAGCGCCGAATATACGATCAACGGCGCTGAAATCGGCGCCGGCCACCATGGGATCGTGATCGTGGCCAAGGACAGGGCGGGCAACGAAGGGCGCGAAGAAGAAACGATCTCGATTCGCCACTCGACGCCTGTGCCCGTGGGCCCGGGGGACGTCGATCTGGAGTCCGGGGATTTCACGCTCGGCCCGACCGATGTGTCGTTGGGTGGAGGACTGTCCGTGTCGCGCGCCTACAGCTCGCGGGACGTGACTGCTGGCGTGGAAGCGGGATCGTTGTTGGGGCCGCAGTGGAGCCTCAGCGTCGGGAGCGAGGAGTCGCTTTTCGAACTGCCCGATAAGAGCGTGCTCGTAACCAGTGGGAATGGTGGGCAGACGATCTTTGCGGCGTTGTTTAACGAAAAACATGAACTCACAGGGAAGTTCGAAGCGCCGCCCGGTGATTCGAACCTGACGATGACGCTCGAAGAAAACCCAAAACACGAAAAAGCTTATTACTTGAAGGATCCGGCGGCTGGCACGTCTACGGAATTTTTGCTCAGCAGCATTGCTAAAGTGTGGATGCCGACCGCGCAGGAAGGCTTGGTGCCCACGGACACCGTCAGTTATATCTATGAAACGGTTGAAGTCGGTGGTAAAAAAGTCACCAGGCCAAGCGAAGAGCGTGGGGCGACCCCCGCAAAAGTCTCGTGCCCTGCCGGGAAAATGGTCCCGGGCTGCCGCGCGCTGAAGTTCACTTACGCAACCAAAACAAAGAGCGAAATCGGCGAAGGCCCGACGGAATGGGGCGAATACGAAGGCCGGCTCGTGAAAGTCTCCTACGAAGGATACAATCCGGCCACCAAAAAAATGACCGAAACACCGATCCCGGTCGCGGAATACGCCTACGACAAACTGGGCAGGTTGCGCGCCGAGTGGGACCCGCGCTTGGCCCCGCACGAACTGAAGACGACCTATGGCTATGACGAAGAAGGCCACGTCACGGCGCTGACGCCGCCCGGGCAGGAGTCATGGGCGTTTACGTATGGCGCGATCGCGGGCGACGCCGGGACGGGTAGGCTGCTGAAGGTCACGCGGGCGCCCGCGATCGCGGAACTGTGGAAAGGCGAAGCAGCCAAAAACACTGAAGCGCCCAAAGTCACAGGCACGCCCGTAATGAACGGCAGGTTGGCGACATCGGAAGGAAAATGGTCGGGCAATCCCGTGACGGTTGGCTACCAGTGGGAGGATTGCAATGCGACGGGTGGAGAATGTGTGCCGATCGCTGGCGCCACCAATCCTAACTATTCTCCTGTAGAAGTGGATATTGGGCACACCCTTATCGTGCGGGTGACGGCGACAAACGGGGGTGGGTCAGTGGCTGTCGTGAGTGCCGCGACCACCAAAGTGGAAGGATATGAAACAACTGAATACAAACTAGGTACAGGCGGACAACCTACGAGGGGTATCACGGTAGGTCCAGATGGCAACCTCTGGTTCACCGAGCCAATGGCTAATAGAATCGGTAAGATCACCACGGGCGGCGTCATAACGGAATATACCGTCAAAACGGGGAGCGAACCGGTTGGAATCGCTGATGGTCCAGATGGCAAGTTGTGGTTTACGGACCATGGATCGAGCAAGATCGGCAAGATCACGACCTCTGGTGAAGTCACGGAATATAAACTACCAAGTGGTAGCGCCCCGGAAGGAATCGCGGCGGGTCCCGACGGCAACCTGTGGTTCGCAGAGCATGGAACATACAATATAGGTCGGATAACGACAGAAGGGGTAATCACCGAATATGAATGCGGCTGTTTCCCAGCTAATATTGTGGCGGGCCCGGAAAAAGAAGACTCAATGTGGTTTACGGCCTATGAAGAGAGAGGCAAAGAAGGCGACGTTGGGCGCGTCTACACAAGCACCGTCGGTGAACACAAAGTTGGCAACATCCACCTCTACGACACACGCGAAGTGCCGTTGACTTGGGGGATCGCGGTTGGTTCGGACGGGAATACCTGGTTTACAGGTTACGCGTCGGCACGTCTGGGGAAGATTACCCCTACGGGCAAACTTACGGAATACAGCTTTAAAGGAGGCTTGCATAGAGGGATTGCAGCGGGTCCACCTGGGGAAGCTGCACTATGGTATTCCACGTGGGATACGTCGCCCAAAAGGATCGGCCACGTTACGACATCGGGCACGCTCACTGAACCAGGTCTCGCTGGGGGTGGCGAATTTTGGCAGGGCGTCGCCGGCCCGGACGGCAATATGTGGCTTACGCACGGCGGCATGGTAAGACTCAAGCCCGTGCCTACCGGTCTGGCCGAACTGATGCCTGCTCAGCCAGGTATCACGATCGACTACAACGTCCCAGTGTCGGGCACCGGAGCGCCGCACAACTTGAGCGCAAGCGAAGTGGCGAAATGGGGGGAGAAGGCCGAAGAGGCTCCCGAAGAAGCGACGGCGATCTTCCCACCCGATTCGCCCCAGGGCTGGCCGGCGTCGAGCTATAGCCGAGCGATTGTCTACTACCTAGACGGACAAGGCCGGCTGGTCAATACCGCGACTCCGAGCACCGGAACCTACGGGTCCATCTCCACGACGGAATACAACGAAACCAACGATGTCGTGCGTACGCTCTCGCCGGATAACCGTGCGGCGGCGCTCAAAGAAGGCTGCGAATCGGAATCGAACTGCGCGTCGGCCAAGATGGCAAAGCTGCTGTCGACGGAAAACACGTATAACGGCGAAGGCGAAAAAGAAGAAGCAACGCCGGAACGTGGCACCCGGCTGGTCGTTTCGCGCGGCCCTGAGCACATGGTCAAGTACGTCAGGGGCGAAGAACACTACAAAGTTGGTGAACAACCGGAAGAAGCCATGGCGCGGAGCCTCACCAGGTATTTCTACAACGAAGGCGCGCCAGCTGAAAACCCCAGGACTAAAAAGAAAGAAACCTACGATCTCGTCACGGCGACGCAGAACTTTGCAGAACTGATAAATAAAGAAGGCAACGGCGGCGAAATAACGGCTGAAAGCGAGACGAAGACCGGCTACTCAGGCCAGGAAAACCTCGGCTGGGAGTTGCGAGCGCCCACATCGGTCACGGCTGCTCCGGGAAGTCAGAATCTGACAAGCACGACGGAATACTATGAATCCGGTGAAGCGATGGGGAAAGTCAAGGAAACGAGGACGCCGAAAGGCTCGGGCGGCAAATCGGCACACGACAAGAAGATCGGCTACTACACCCTGGAAGTAGATAGTGAATACCCGAACTGTGAAAAACATCCGGAATGGGCCGGTCTGGTGTGCGAAACGGATCCCGCCAAACAGCCGGAAACGACCGGTGTACCCAACCTGCCGGTGACGAAAACCACCTACAACATCTGGAATGAGCCTGAAACGATCGTCGAAACCTTCCCCAAATCAGGCAGCTTTGCGGAACACACGCGTACGACGAAAGACGAATACGACGCTGCCGGACGGATGAAAACCAGCGAAGAGACGTCCACCGCGAACACGGAAACCACCGATAAGGCGCTGCCGAAGGTCACCGAGGAATACAACACGGCGACGGGCGCGCTCGAAAAGCAGAGCACCACCGTTGGAACGATAACGAAGACGATCACGAGCAAGTACAACACGCTCGGGCAGCCCGAAAGCTACACCGACGCGGACGGCAACGTGGCGAAATTCAAGTACGCCGGGCCTGAAAACGATGGCCTGCTCGAAGAAGTGAGCGACAGCAGCGACGAAGGGGCCAGCAATCAGAAATACACCTACAGCACGACCACCAAGCAGCTGGAAAAGCTGGTGGATTCCGCCGCCGGTACGTTCACTGCGTCCTACGACACCGAAGGCGTGCTCGCGAGCGTCGTCTACTCGAACGGGATGTGCGCGAACTACACCGACAACTCGGTCGGCGAAGCGACGGGCATCGAATACGTCAAGAGCACGACCTGTTCGGAAAAAAGCGCCGGCGTGTGGTTCAGCGAATCGAAGACTCCTTCGATACGTGGCGAAGTGATGAGCAAGACGAGCACGCTGGCGAGCGAGACGTACGGTTATGACACACTGGGGCGGCTGACCGAAGTGCACGAAACTCCGGCGGGCGAATACTGCAAAACACGACTCTACGAATATGAAGCAGAATCGAACCGCACGAAGCAGACCACGCGCGAACCGAGCAGCAAAAAAGAATGCGCGACCGAAGGCGGCACCGTTCAGGAACACACCTACGACGAAGCCAACCGCCTCACCGACAGCGGGATCACCTACGATCCGCTCGGGAACATCACAAAGCTTCCCTCCGGCGACGCCGAAAGCCACGCACTGGAAAGCACGTTCTACGTCGACAACGCGGTCGCAACGCAGACCCAGAACGGCGTCACCAACGACTACTACATGGACCCCGACGGGCGGGTGCGGGAAACAATCAGTGGCGCCAAAAAACTCATCAGCCACTACGACGGTTCCGGCGAAGCCGTCGCGTGGACCTGCGAAGGCACCGAAAAAGCCGAAGCCTGCGAAAGCGGCGGAAAATGGACGCGCAACATTCCCGGTATCGACGGAACGCTGACCGCGGTCGAGAACGGCAAAGGGACGACCTACGAAACCCCGATCCTGCAGCTCCACGACCTCGAGGGCGACGTCGTCGCCACGATCAAGGACAAAACCGGCGAAACCAAACTCGAATCGACGTACAACCCTACCGAGTTCGGCGTCCCCAACGGCGGCAAAGAACCCCCCAAGTTCGCCTGGCTGGGCGCCGGCGGCGTCGAAAAGTCGCTCGCCTCCGGGGTTATCACCGAGGGTGCGACCTCCTACGTGCCGCAGACCGGCAGTGCGCTGCAGTCAGAAGGCGTCGATCCGGTCGGCGAAGGCGGCTCAGGCGGCGGAGCACCCTATACATCGGTGGTCGAACCGTGGGTCTGGCAGGGCGCGGCGACCTCGGCGGCTGAAGCCCCGGGGAAGGAAGCGGGCCGGGAACGCGAAGCGGCTGAAGCGGCTTGCAGAGCTAATGTGCTCGCATGTCCGGTCGAAGTGGAAGATCCGCATTGGATCTGGACGCTGACGATTCACCAGTCTGAACAGCTCGCTGGCCTGTTGGTGTCAGGCAAGGCGTATTCATATGTCGATATCGGCGACGACATTAAGGCTGTGCTTGGTATCGATTTTTTCGCCCAGGTAGAGGCGAAAGTCGAGCAGGCGATCGCAGGGTTCGACACCGGCGAAGTCGAGGATTGGGCCTACAGCTTGGGTGAAGGACTGGGGATCTGTGCCTACGATGCAGACACCAAGCTTGGGCACCCTGATAATCCGCACTGTTGGGTGTACGTGCCTACCAACAACTACCACGTTGGCTTTCATACCCCGCTTGGCTTCGTTGGAGTGACGTTTGAAATACCAGCCTTCCGAAAGGACCCGCAAGTTGCCTACTGCCCGAAGGGAACGACATATTGCCATGAAGTCTAGACTCGGCATGCATCAAGTTGAAAGAGCGTGTTCTCACATACGTCTAGGGGCGTCGATTGCGGCGGTCGGGACGAGTTGCGTCCTGCTCGTTGCCTGTGGCATTACGGGAGGCCGCGTCGTTAACGGGTCTGCTGCGCTGCCTGAGTTCTTCGGAGACCTCAACGCTTGCTTGGAGGCGCACGGCATTGCGCATCCCGAAGCCTCAACTAGTGCCGTCGATGCTGAACGCTCAATCCCTGCGCTGCTAGGGGTGGCAGGGATACCCGTTCCGGATGGGGTGACCAACGCGCAGTATGAAGCTGCACTGAAGCGATGCGGAGTAACGAACGTCCATGTCGGACGTGTCCCGATCACGAGTCCTCTTTTGAAGAGCCGGGTCGCCTCGATAGTGTCGTGTCTGGCCAAGAATGGCTACACGCTACCGGCACCCAACTTCATCGGCCCAGGCCCTGTAGTTGACACTACTGGGATCGATCTCGGTAGTGCGCGTTGGAGAGCGACCGCGATGGGCTGTAGTGTCACCCGAGATCTTACGAAAACGGTTCTCGGTAAGTGCATGGGCGACGGCGTGCTTGCAGGCCGAGCGACGGGCGTCCGCTACGAAGATCGAGTCCTCGCGTTGCCGAGCTGTCTGAAAAAGGCAGGGTTGTGAGTTGGCTCGCGTTGAAAAGGGTAGGAAGAACCTGTCGTGCACTATCTGGCGGGCCCGAGAAATGACGCGTCGACGACGCTGGTGGCATTGGAGTGAACGAGGCATTCACGGGAACCTGTGGACGGGACACCCGTAGGGGGCCACGAGGGGACTCCACGCTGAGCCTTCTGACGCCGGCCAGTCCGAACGGAGCGCTTGAAAGGTCATGGTATGGGTATAGGCAAGATGACAAGATGGCTGGATGCACACATAGCGGAAAGGACCGTGCTGGCTCTCTTTGCTGCTCTTGTGCTTGGCGGGTGTGGTGTCATTGTCGCGAACCAGCGAGATGAGACTGCATCTACAGTCATCATCGCTGGCGCGCTGTTGGTGGCGCTGGTGCGCCGCCTACGATGGGCGTGGGTCTTGTGGGTCGTCTGGTTTGGATTGAGCAGCTTCTGGCTTGTCTTGGCCCTCGTCGGCCTTTTCGCGTTTCCCGAGGGGCTTGTTGGCATAGGGATACTGGGCTATTGTCTAGGCGGGGCGGCGATCCTGGTATCGCCGCCCATGCGGCATTACGTTCATAGGCGATCCGCTCACGAGTCGTGAAGCCTATGAAGGGGAGGTCACTAACAAATGGCGGGAAGTTGGTGTCGGATGATGCGACGGTAGGACCGGGCCCAGGGTGCCAGCCATTGAACCGTTTTACATCTCCACGGCGCTGGGCTGCGGTGAAACCTAAACCGATGTACGTGCAGACACTGGCTATACGCCGTTTCGTCGCGAGTTGGCTGCTTCTGGCAGTGGTAACTGGCCTGCTGACGACTGGGTGCGGGACGAGCGGTGTCGCTGTTACCAGGGACGCTAGTGTGCCGATCGCCGTAGCTCACGGTGGCTCGGTCTTGTCGTATGTTTACCGCGTTCCGTCAGGGTCGATGGAACCGACGCTACCGATCGGGGCAAGGGTCGTCGTGAAGGAGGGTCCGCCCGCCATCGGAGCTATTGTCGTCTATCATCCGCCGGAGGACTTTGCCGTGGAGGAGTGCGGGCCGAAGCCTCACGTCGTCAGGCCCGGAGGAGCGGCGTGCGATGCGGCCATTCGTGAAGTGTCCAAAATCAGGCTGATCAAGAGGATCGTTGCCGGGCCCGGCGACGAAATCTATATTCGAGAGGGCCATGTCTATCGGAAGGCCGACGGTTCGGACGAGTTCGTTCGCGAGAGCGATCCATACATCCGTGTGTGCGGCGGCAGGCCGGAGTGCGATTTCCCGGATCCGATCAAGATTCCAGCCGGGCGCTGGTTTTTGATGGGGGTAACCGAGGGGAATCCGACGACAGTCGCTTCTGGGGACCTGTGCCAACGGCGTGGATTGTCGGCGTGACAACCGACCACATTCTAAGACGACCTTATGCGTCGATAAAATTCCAGTCAAAACGGCAGTCATTTCGCGGCGTCGCAATCGAGAAGGTCGCGGCATGTCTGCACAACGCTGGGGTCGAAATACCTCGCTCCGACTCCGCCCTGTTGTCCAGCACCAGCGGGATAAGGACGCGCAGTCCGCGAGCCAAGGCAGCCATTGGCAGGTGCCGGAGCGAATCGCTGGCCGCTGCTTCTCGATAGGCGGTTGAATCGTTGAGCTCGCTTAACACAGCACGCATAGCCCACGCGACGCAATCGGCCGCTATGAGTGCACAAATCGAGGGAGCAAGCAGGACTGTTGGCAGTGAACTCAGGGCGCGTATAATAGGTACTCGTACGCGAATGTTTAAGGTGATTGGTCTGCGGCGATGAGCCTGGGCACCAACGGCCACCCGGCGTCAGGTTACTCCGGTAGGTTGTAACCGTCATCGGCACGGAGGCCTGCCACGATTTCGTATAGGCGAAACATATCTGTAGCTATTTCGACAGCTCGCGCTTCATCGAGCAAGGCGATGGATTCTGCGACGTCGGTGTCATCGCCCTCGTCTCCACCTTCGACGAGGCCGGCACCGATGCGCATTCTCAGACGCTCCTCCGCGGGAGTCTGCATCGTGCTTTCGTGGACTTGGCCGAAGTGTGGCTCTGCCGCTTGCAGTCGAGTGCGGATTGGTCCTGCATTTGTGGCGAGTACCTCAACGGCAAGGCGCACCTGTTGAAAGGCTGGATGGTTAGGCATTACGATGTCCTCCGATTGTTTTGGTGAATACCTATTGTCTCACAATCTGGATCACGGATTTTACGCGCCCATCCCGCGGTCCGAACGTAGGGCGTGGCTGGTCGCACTCGTGCTGTCCTTGCTCGGCACGAGTGTGCTGGCGGCGATTCTGGGCGGCGTGATCGGCGCCTCTTCGAGCGCGCCCACGCCTGATCCGCCGGCGGTGCTCGTGCGGGCCGTCACGCCGACAGCCGCAAGCGCCCCCGAGGCGGCGCAGCGGTCGGGGCGAGGCACGACGGCGGACCCTATGTGGACGCCCGCCATCACTCTGCGGGAAGCGTGTCGCGCGAACGGGTCACGTCCAAACGCAGACCGTGGTGCGTTCGCCGTTGTCTATCACCTCGGCAACACGGCATCGTCCACGGACTGATCGATGAGTGGCCGCTGACGGACTCCTGAGCGACACCTGCGATCCGGGCCGCGGCCTGACGCGCGAGCCTGACGCCGCTGGTTTGCCAAGATTGAGCATGCCCGTCGGCCGTATGGCCAGACACGTAACATCTTCGGTCTGATGAGAAATACGCCCCGCGGTGCGATTTCATCCGCCAACGGGTGCCCGCCGCAGGGCGGGCATGAACAACTATCGTTAAAGTACCCTGAATGGGCGGGCACAGCGCCGCGGATGTCGTGGCACAGATGAATGAACGTACAGTCCACGTATTTCTAGGCCATCCGCTCGCTGATCCAACCGAGCGGAGCTTCTTGCAGCGGCTGCGTCGCGATCTCGATCAGCGTGGGCTCCCGGCGCTCATCCTGGCGAACCTGGAGGTCGGCTCAAGCTACCAGCAGCTCGACTTTGTGATCGTCTCGTCCGCGCGTACGGTGCACTGCGAGCTCAAGGGTTACCGTGCGCCGGTCCTCGGCATGGCGCACGGCATGTGGGAGCAGGTTCTGCCTGACGGGAAGCGCCGTTCGTTGGAAGGCAATCCGTATCGCCAGGCGAAGGCTGGCACTTACGCGTTGAGCGACGAGATTCGCAGCCTCGCACGCCGTCGGGGGGACATGCCGGCCGGGCCGCAGGGGAAGTTCTACAAGGGCATCGATACTGTTGTCTGCCTGTATCCGGAGGTGCCTCAGGGGTCACAGTTCGCTGGCTACCCCTATGTCACGGCTCTTGGTTACCCGGCACTGCTCGAACGGCTCGTGATCCCCGGCCCCCGCCTGTCATGGACCGGCGAGCACTGGAGCGCCTTCATTCGCCATCTCGGGCTTTACAGACCGACAAGTCAGTCCGCAGTCGAGCGTGCGCGGCGCGCTCAGTCGGTGATCCTCGAGGACTATCGGCGTCGCTTCCTCGCGACCCATGCCGCCGGTCTGCATCCACGGGTTCCAACCGGCGTACTCGTCGACGGTCGGGCGGGAGAGCAGCCCGACACCGCTTCGCTGCTGACCGGTGGGCAGGCGCTCATGGTCGTCGGGCCCTCTGGCGTCGGCAAGACGTTCCTCGCGCGGCACACAGCCGTTGAACTGGACCGCCAGGGCCACATCCCGGTCTGGTTGCAGGGGCCAAGCTATGACGACGCGTTCGACATCGATATTTTCCTGGGCCGGGCGACCGCCCCCTTCACGACCGAAGCGCCACGCGAGCTGCTCCGTGTTGCCGCTGAGAATGGCTGCGCTGTCGCGATCGTCCTCGACGAGCTGAACGGGTGTCAGCCGAAGCTGCAGACGACCCTGCTGCATGAGGTCGCTGCTCTGCGCCTGCAGACGGGCGCGTCTGTGGTGATCACCTCGCAGAGCGCGCCAACCCTTCCCGAGGCGCTGAGCGGCCGCAGGCTCGATCTGCTGTTGCCCGACAGGTCCGAACGGGCGGCAATCATGCGTGCCTACGAGGTGCCGGCCCTTACGTCTCGGATCGACGCGTTCACAACGCCGTTCGAGCTCACGATCGCGGCCGAATGCGCGTCCGATCTCGGCGCGATCGCGACGCGGGCAGAGCTCTTCGACGCATACATCCGGCGTCAGGCCAGAAGCGAGGCCGTCCGAGCGGCGCTGCGGTACATCGCGGCCCGTATGCACGCCGAGCTGCGCGGCTCCCTGCTCGTACAGGACGTCATCCGCGCCCTGCAACGAGACGCTGGAGTAGCACCCGAGGTCATCGATAGCGCGCTCGCGTGCCCGCTTGTCGCCGTCCGCCAGGGCCTGATCGCTTTCACCCACGAGGATCTCACGCGCTTCCTGGCCGCCGAAGCGCTCGTGCTCGATGCGCCCGACGGCGCTGCGCTCGCCCGCTCGCTCTCGGAACCTCGACACGGCGAGCTGCGCCGAGACGCGCTGGCGCTGGAGCGCGACCCACAGCGCCTGTCGGTGGCCATGGCCAGCCTGACGGACAGCGACTTGCTGTACGCGGCGGTCGCCGGCGATCTCGGCGAGAGCGCGCGGAGAGTCCTCGAAGCCTGCCTTGAGGAACTGCTGGACGACGCCATCGCCGTCACGGCCGCCGGCGGCGTCGAATGCAGCCTGCGCTCAGAGCGCACCCGCGACTACTGGGCGTCTCAGTGGTCGACCGCCCGCGTGTGGTCGCCGGCAGAGCGGGCGCGGCTGGTCACCGTCGGCCGAAGCCTTCATATCGACCGCTTCGTCGAGCGCGTCGCAGACCTGCTGAATCGGACCGACGCGGCCTGCTCTTCCCAGCTACCGGAGTTCAAGGGTCCGGACAAGGACGACGCGACCAGCGTGCTTGTCGGCTCCGTGTACGCGCTGGTGCGCACCGCCGAGCCGAACTGCCTGCCGGCGTCGCTGATCATCGAGGCGTGCGAAGCCCATCGCTTCGATCACCGGCGACTACCCGCGTCGAGCAGCACGGCAGCCACAAGGATGTTCGCCGCAACAGGAGCCGGCTCATTGGGAGGCCTGTACGCGACGACGATGCTCATCGACGCACGGCGCCCCGACGATGCTCGCCTGGTCGCGCGAGCGCTGGAGAGCGGGTTGACCTCGCGGGCCTACCACCTCATGCTCTCGGCGACGCGCATGGCTGAGGACGCCGCCGAGCACCTTCACGGTGAGACACGCGCGCAGACCGTCGAGGCCATCGAACGGCTTCTCAACGAGGGTCGCTATGGCAATGCGCTGATCGAGGTGCTGGCGGCGTACGAGTTGCTGCCCGGCGGCCCGCCGGTCGCCATCGTCGAGGAGGAGATCCGCGCAGTTCTGGAGATGGCGGACGGTGAGGAGAGCTGGCGGTCCGCCAGAACGATCATCAACCTTCAGGCCGAAGACACGCGGATCGTAGGCCCCTACACGGAGGCGATCGACAACCTCGATCCAAACGAGCGAGCGCGGCTGTTGTTGATGGCAGCTCGCAGCTCGCCCGCCGACGGTATCGAGACAGACTGGATCCTCGGCGAGCTCGCGAGAACGGACCTCGCCAACCCGGCGGTGCGTGACCTCTTCATCTCGTTCCTGCGCACCGCTGACCCCTCCACATGGCACGGCGCCCAGCTTGGCATCCGCAGCTGCACCCAAGCCCTCCGAGCCTGTGCCCGCTTCTGCGCCGAACCGCCGTTTCACCCAGAAGGATCCCGCGAGCTGTGCGCGTGGACGACCGTCGCTCAGCTCTGCTTCTGGATCGAGCGCAAACATCTCGGGGCAGACGCACCCGCGAAAGTCCGCGATGCACTGTGGTCAGCGTTGGTTGGAGACCTGCGCGTTGCGGCCGGTGCGGTCTTCCACGAGCTGAAGTCGGCAGAAACGGGGGTACGGGTCGATATCCATGAGCAGCTCGTCCATGAGCATCCCCGCGAGCTTCGCGACCTGCTCCAGTGGAGCATCGCGCATCGCGACCAGCTCACCACCTGCTTTCACTCACGCGATGAGGCGGAGCGCGACAGATACTTCCTCGACACGCTGGGCCGAGTCGGGAACGCTGCGACAGCCGCGCTGCTGCGCGACTACGCGAACGATGCCGTCCTCGCTGAGCCCGCGGCGCGGGCGATCCGAGCGATCGAACTGCGAGTCGATTGACCGCGCGGGTAAAACATGTGACGTGGTAGAGCGGGTGCCGGCGGTATGCGATGTACTCGATACGAGCGAACGCCGCCGCTGGGAGCGCTTCGCTGCGGCCCGTGTCGGCCGCTTCCTCCCAGGGATCCGTCGCCTGCAGCGTATCGCTCAGCCCGGCGCTTGATCGACGACAACAGGCGACGCATCGGCGCGCTCCTGACGCCTGGACGCTGATGCCAACCATAGAATACTCCTACGTGACGAAATCTGGCAACTCACGTTCAAGGAACGGTAGAGCGATGACGCAACGGGTCGCAGATGTTCAGCGCGAACGCGAAGAAGAACGCGAAGAAGAACGCGAAGAAGAAGAGGAGATGATCCTCGAGCGTCTTGTGGCGATAAAAGCGCTTCGGCAAGAGACGCGCCGACTGGAACGCGAGTACCACGTCGCGGGGGGGGGGGGGGGGGGGGAAATCGGCAACCGGGCCCGCGGGCGGATTTTGG
>Ga0210408_10002209_pt1 | contig 19255 bp, 18 predicted proteins | sample IncBWH4MmetaG_FD_155471 | JGI IMG/M metagenome (GOLD analysis project Ga0210408, IMG submission 155471) | Forest soil microbial communities from Barre Woods Harvard Forest LTER site, Petersham, Massachusetts, United States - Inc-BW-H-4-M | ecosystem: Environmental > Terrestrial > Soil >...
TCGCATGACCCCGGACGCCACCCGCCAGCGCCCCGACCGCAACCTCGCCCTGGAGCTCGTGCGCGTCACCGAGGCTGCCGCGCTCGCCGCCGCCCCGCTGGTGGGGCGCGGCGACAAGGAGGCCGCCGACCAGGCCGCGGTCGACGGCATGCGCTACATGCTGCACTCGATCCAGATGGATGGCGTGGTGGTGATCGGCGAGGGCGAGAAGGACGAGGCGCCGATGCTCTACAACGGCGAGCAGATCGGCGACGGCTCCCCGCCGCAGGTCGACATCGCCGTCGATCCGCTGGAGGGCACGACGCTGGCCGCGCACGGGATGCCCAGCGCGCTGGCGGTGATCGCCCTGTCCGCGCGCGGCACGATGTTCGATCCCGGGCCGTGCGTGTACATGGAGAAGATGGCCGGCTCGCCGGAGATCGCGGACCTGCTCGATCTCGACCGCCCGCTGGGGGAGACCGTGCGACTCGTCGCCGAGCGCAAGGGAACCGCCGTCGGCGACGTGATGGTCGTGGTCCTCGACCGGCCTCGCCACGAGGCCGGGATCCAGGCCATCCGCGAGGCCGGGGCGCGCGTGCGGTTGATCGCCCACGGGGACGTCTCCGCCGCGCTGCTGGCCGTCACCGAGCGCTCGACCGTCGATCTGCTGTGGGGCATCGGCGGCACCCCCGAGGGCGTCATCTCCGCCGCCGCCGTCAAGTGCCTCGGCGGACAGCTGCTCGGACGGCTGTGGCCGCGCGACGAGGACGAGCGCCAGGCCGCGCTGCAGGCGGGGTATGACCTGCAGCGGGTGCTCACGCGCGACGATCTCGTCGCCGGCGAGGACGTGTTCTTCTCGGCCACCGGCATCACCGACGGCGACGTGCTGCAGGGGGTGCGCTACCCCAGCGCGGGCGGCGCCACGACCGAGTCGCTGGTGATGCGCACGCGCTCGGGCACGATCCGGCGGATCAACGCCACGCACGATCGCGCGAAGCTCGCCGCGTTGCGGGGGTAGGGGGCCGCGGGTCATTAGAACTTTTAAAAACGGCGTATAACCATCGTTCACAAAGTCTTTTTTTTGATGTACCACGTTTCCCCCTCTTTTATCTTTGTAAGTAATACGATCGTCTTTACGTAGAGATCGTCTCATGTAGATGGATGTCGTCATGTGCTCGCACCCCGCTCGTCCGGCCCGGCGAACCGTCCCACGCGCGACTCGGCCAGGTCCAGCCGCGCCAGCGAGCGCAAAAAGCCGTGCGTTACGAGCACATGAATACGCGCCTGGGTCGCGTTGTAGACGCGCAGACCGAATCCCGAAGCGATCGCCGGGTGGAAGTTGGCGACCTCGACCTCGACGTGCAGTCGCGCGAACCCCGGGCCCTCGTCAGCGAGGCGGCGAACGTCGATCTGCAGATGTCCGGCGCCGCCGCGCCCGTGCCGAGCGACGAGCGCTCCGCGGGCGATGCGCCAACGCACGACCCCGTGTCCCGGCTCCAGCTCGTACTCGGGTGCCGCGAACGTGAGCAGCCGCAGCCGCAGTCCCAGCAGTACGACCGAGCGCTCGGTCTGCGAGTAGCGCACCCGGATCAGACCCAGCGTCACTCGTGTCAGAAACCGCCAGTAGGTGCCGGCCAGGCGCTCCAGGTACATCGGCGACCAAAGCTCGCGCAGCGCGGCCTCGGGGAGACTCAGATCCGCGGCCTGGACCGAACGCATCGCGCCCGTACGCTTGTCTTCGGTGGTGCGATCCTCGAGGTTGGAGATCGTGGCCGGCCTCACAGGGTGCAGGCTACGCAGTGGCCGCCGCCGCGCGCCGGCCGCTCGTTGTGAGATCGCGCATCGTGCCGACATCCACATCTGCTGATATGCAACGTCCGTGAGCGACGAGTCGATGAACCCGCGCAGCGTCGAGCGACTGGCGCGAGCCGCCCGCGCGGCCCAGGCGCTGAGCGAGGCGTTGTGGGAGGCATTGCACGAGGAGCTGACCGATCCGGTGCAGCGGCGCGCCGCCGAACTGTCCGAGCGGCTGGCGGACGTGTCAGCGACCGTGGCCCTGCTGGCACGCGTGATCCCAGGCGAGTCCGGGCAGGGCGAGCAGCCGGCCGCGTCCGCACGGGGGGACGGGGAATCTCCCGGGGCGGAGGCGATCGGCGCCGAGCGCCCGACGCCTTCAGAGCCGCTCGCGCCGCCCGAGTCCTCCTCGCCTGCCGAGCGCGCGATCCACGCCGAGCCGCCCCCGCCGCGGGCGTCCTCCGCGGCGCGAGCGCCCACCTCGCCGGCCGTCCTCGTGGACGAGTTGGCCCCTCCCGCGCCGACGCCCGAGGCCCCGTCCGAAACGCCGGAGCCGAGTGCGCGGGCGGTGCGGGAGATCGAGATCAGAGACGAACGCCACGAGGTCACCCGCTCCGAGCGAGTGCATGACGCGAGCGAGCCGGACGCGTGGGTCGGCGCGATCGGGCGCAGGCTGGAGCGCTACGAGCGCGACCGAGCTCCGTTCGCGGTGCTGGTCGTAGAGCTCGCCGATGTCGAGCGCCTGCGCCACGCCGAGCTGCCCGGGGAGGTGTCGCGCCTGACGGGCCTGGTGGAGGCGGCGCTCGCGAGCGAGTTGCGTCCCGCCGACTCGCTCACCCGCGAGAGCCCCGGCCGCTACTGGCTGCTGGCGCCGGAGACCGACGCGCACGCGGCGCGAGCGCTGGTCGAGCGGCTGGCGAACGCGGTGCGAGGCGCGGCCAGCCACCGCGGGGCGCCACTGGAGGTCGCGGTCGGCATCGCCGTATGTCCCCTCGACGGCAGCCAGGCGGCGGCGCTGGCGGCGCATGCGGAGATCGCGCTGTATGCGGCGCGAGCCTCCGGCCGGCCGGTCGTTTAGCCGACGACCTGGGCGCCGCCGGTGGCGACTTCCGCGGGTGTGACGGGCGGGGAGCCGAGCATCGGCGTGTTGGGTGCGACGCCTACCACGCGGGTGGCGATGCGGACCGTTTCGGTGATGTTGAGCGCCTGCGCCGCGCCGGCCGTCAGGTCCCAGTCGGCGTGGTTGGCGTAGGGCCCGCGGTCGAGCACGGGCACGACCAGCGCATGGCCCTTGTAAGCGACCCTCACGAGCGTGCCGCACGGCAGCGTGCGGTTGGCGACGCCGACGACCGCGGGGGTGAGCGTCTGTCCGCAGGCCGTGGCCTGCCCGTAGAAGCCGGGACCGAACCAGGTGGCGATGCCGGTCCTGTGGACCTTGGTCCTGGCCGGCGCCGGACTCGCGCCGCCCGTCGCGCCGGTCACGTCGGCGAGCGCGCTCGTGCCGGAAGCCGCGCAGGCCGTGGCGGCGAGCAGGGCGAGCAGGATCGTCGTGGCGGTGCGGGGGATACGCATAGTCATCATCGACGCCTACGGGGTGAGCTGACGGGCTCGCGCGGTCTGTACGACGACGGCGCTACGGCCCTCGCTGGGCCGATTCGCCCCGACGGATCGCGATGATCCGCATTGGGTCCCCCGTCTTCCGCGACCTGGGCCGTGGAAGCTCGGCGTGGCGCGAGTATACAGGTTCACCCAGGCGGCAAACGCGAGAGGACGTCTCTGAGCACCCGTCCGCCGGTGTTGACGCCGGCTTTCGCCAACTCTCCCGCCAGCTCGGCGATCGACGTAACCAGCTCGGCGCCGCCGGGTGGCTGGATCGGCCGGTTGAGCGAGTCGTCCTCTGACTCATAGCCCTGCATGGGCACGGATTCCCTTGCCGGCTCGCTCCTGCTTGCACGCGCGCGCGGGGCTTTGCTCGGCTTGGACGCGCGCGAGGCGGCCCGTCGCACGCTGGCCCGCTGCGGGCGCGTGCGGGGCAGGCCGGCGAGGATGCCGGGACCCTCGGCGGAGGCCGGCCCGTGGGGATCGCCACTGGGAGAGTCGCTCATGCGCGTTAGCATAGGCGCCGGAGATTGAGATATGAATCGGGATCATCGTCGCAGTGCTTTGTAACGTCGCGAGCGTACGGCCGTAGTTGTCCGACAGGGCCTTGCGTATCAGCCGGCAGTCAGGAAACCTCCGGGTGGCCCCGGAGGGATCGATCACGGAGAAACGGAACGAGCGTAAACAGGTATGTCAGTAGTCGAATTGCAGGAGCTCGATGAGGTGAAGGGTCTGCTGGCCAAAGGCCAGCAGGTGGGCGTGCTGACGTTCGCGGAGATATCCACGGCCACCTCGGAGCTCGACCTGGACGAGTCCGACGTCGAGGAGTTGCACGGGTTCCTGGAGAAATCCGAGATCGAGCTCGTCGAGGACATCGACCCGGCGACCGCGGCGGCGCAGGCGGTCGAGCGCGCCCCCGACAAGCGCGGACGGCGCAGCAAAGCCAAAACGGCGCTCGATCTCAAGCCGGACATGACGACCGACTCGCTGCAGCTGTTCCTCAAGGACATCGGCAAGGTCCGGCTGCTGACCGCCCAGGAGGAGGTCGACCTGGCCAAGCGGATCGAGCGCGGCGATCTCGACGCCAAGCAGAAGATGGTCGAGTCCAACCTGCGGCTGGTCGTGTCGATCGCCAAGAACTACCGCAACCAGGGGCTGCCGTTCCTGGACCTGATCCAGGAGGGCACGCTCGGGCTGGTGCGCGCGGCGGAGAAGTTCGACTACCGCAAGGGCTTCAAGTTCTCCACGTACGCGACCTGGTGGATACGCCAGGCGATCGCGCGCGCGCTGGCGGACAAGGCGCGGACGATCCGCATACCCGTGCATGTCGTCGAGAAGCTCAACAAGATCGGCCGCGCCGAGCGCAAGCTCGTGACCGAGCTCGGCCGCGAGCCCACCGCCGATGAGATCGCCGACGTGACCGGCATCGACCCCGAGGAGGTCGACTCGATCAAGCGCTCCGCGCAGGCGCCGGTCTCGCTGGAGAAGCCGGTCGGCGACGAGGAGGAGTCGGAGTTCGGTCAGTTCATCGCCGACGAGCGCGCCGAGTCCCCCTACGAGCGCGCCGCGGAGATCCTCACCAAGGAGGCGCTGCGCGAGGCGCTCGAGAACCTGTCATATCGCGAACGGCGCGTGCTCGAGCTGCGCTACGGCCTCGGCGGCGAGCATCCACGCACGCTCGATGAGGTCGGACGCACGTTCAACGTCACCCGCGAGCGTATCCGCCAGATCGAGAACCAGTCGCTGAAGAAGCTGCAGTCGCTCGCGGAGGCGCAGAAGCTGAGGGACGTGGCCTGAGCGCAGACCGTCCCGTCCCGGGATGGTCGGTGGGGTGCACGTCTATTTTAAGACCGCGTATGACCATCGTTATACGCGGTCTTTTTTTAATACACACAACACCCAACCTCCTCGACCCTGAGCACACCACCCGAGGTTGCGGACTGGACGCGCCACCCGCGAGATGCGATCGACGCTCAAGCCTCCCGGCGGAGATGCCGATTGGGAGGATATGTTCGACGTCGAATCCGCCCTGCGCGAGCTGATCGCCAAACAGGGCTCGGATCTGCACCTGAAGGTGGGCAGCAAGCCGCTGTTCAGGGTGGATGGCGAGCTCGCGGCCGAGCAGGACGGATCGGTGCTGAGCGCGCAAGACACCGAGCACGCGCTCGAGGTGCTGCTGAGCGACGAGGCCAAGCTGCAGGAATTCGCCGATGAGCACGAGGTCGACTTCTCGTTCGAAATCCCCGAGGTCGCCAGGTTTCGCCTGAACGCATTCCGGCAGCGCGGCGTCATCTCGATGGCGTGCAGGGCGATCCCGCACAAGATCAACACGATCGAGGAGCTGGCGCTGCCGGCGGTGATCCGGGAGCTGGCCGAAGAGGAGCGCGGGATCGTGCTGCTCACTGGGACCACGGGCTCCGGCAAGAGCACGACGCTGGCGGCGATGATCAACCATATGAACGAGACGACGAGCAAGCACATCGTGACGATCGAGGACCCGATCGAGTTCGTGCACGAGGACAAGCGCTCGGTGATCAACCAGCGCGAGGTCGGCATGGACACTGCCTCGTTCAAGCGCGCGCTGCGGCGCGTGCTGCGCCAGGACCCGGATGTGATCCTGGTCGGCGAGATGCGCGACGAGGAGACGGTCCAGGCGGCGCTGTCGGCGGCGGAGACCGGGCACCTCGTGCTGTCGACGATCCACACGGTCGACGCGGCCGAGTCGATCAACCGCATGCTCGACTTCTTTCCGCCTCACCAGCATGGCCAGGCGCGGAGCATGATCGCGGGCACGATCAAGGGAGTGATCTCCCAGCGGCTGGTGCCGGGCGCGAACGGCGGACGCGTGGCGGCGTGCGAGATCCTGAGGATGACGGGCAGGGTGCGCGACATGATCGTCGACCCCTCCCAGACGGGCAAGCTCCCGGAAGTCATCTCGACGGGCGCGTACTACGGCATGCAGACCTTCGACCAGGCTCTGTTCGGGCACGTCAAGGCGGGGCTGGTGAGCTTCGACGACGCGATGAAGGTGGCGTCGAGCCCGAGCGACTTCAAGCTGCTGATGCAGGCTGACGGCAAACAGGGCACGACGATGGAGGACGTGCAGGCCGCGCACGCGCGTCGCGAGCCCGATGCCCCGCCGAAGCTCACGGTCGCCTGACGCGCGCTGTCTCGGGGGGCGAGCCCGCGCGTACGGCGAGTCGATCAGCCATGACCGTCGCATGACGCGTGCGCCGGTATGGAGCGATTTCGACACCGATCCTGCTGAGCGGAGCGAGTCGGCGGCGACAAAGGGTCGGCGTGGAGCAAAACTTCAGTTGGTAAAGTAAAGGGATGGCCGTTGTTGATGAGACATGTCCTGTGTGCCGCACGGCTGAAGTGGTGTGCGGCAAGTGGACGCTGCTGCTCGTGCGCGACCTGTCCGAGGGCCGCTCGCGGTTCTGCGAGTTGGAGCGCTCGCTTCAGGGGATCAGCCCCCGCACGCTGTCGCTGCGCCTGCGCGCGCTGGAGGAGGAGGGGATCGTCGAGCGCCACACGTTCGGCGAGGTGCCTCCGCGGGTCGAGTATGCGCTGACGGAGAAGGGCCGGGCGCTGCTGCCGATCATCGACGACATGCGCTCCTACGGCGAACGCTGGCTCGGCGCGGAGTGCGCCGAACGCGACGCCGCCCAGGCGGTGGAGCTGCTCGCCGGCGTCGCCGCCGCGGTCGCCTAGACATCGCGCGAGGCGAGATAAGAGCTCGCGGGGTCACCCGCGGGGTTCTGGGATCGTCCCGCGAGTTGCCGATGGGCGTGCCGGGCGCTGCAACGGAGGGTGCGCCGAGCAGGAGCGCTCGGCGCGAGGGCGAACTGACCGGACCATGCGCTCCAGCGGATTGTCACCCCAACTGGAGACCGCCCTCGGCGAGTACGCCCAGGTCGCGGCCCATCTGCTGCACGCCGACATCACAGCCGGCGCCGAGGTCGAGCTGGAGCTCGGGTCCCAGCGCGGGCGCGCGCAGACCCCCTTCTACAGCTACCGGCCGCTGACCGACTGCTTCATCGCCCAGCGCAAGCACCAGCTCGCGCGGCTGCCTGAGCACGCGGCGGCCATCGCCGCGCTCGCCGCGTTCGACGGGCTCGATCGCTACCTCGCCGGGCGCGGAGACATGACGCGGAGAGCCCGCCATGAACGCGCGGGGGAGACCGCGGGCGCTCAGACGCGCGCAGGCTCCGCGCTGGACGCGTTGCTGAACGACATCTTCGCCGAGCAGACCGACTTCGAGCTGCGCCCCGAGCGCCTCGTCGCCGCGCTGGCCCGCCTGGAGCGCGCCGAGCTGACGAGCGCGCCCGACACCGTCACGCTCGTGGCGACCCTGCACGGGCTCACGATCGCCTCGCCCGAGATCCGCCTGACGACCGGACTGCAGATCGCCACCCCCGAGGCGCTGCGCTGGGCCCCGGCGCAGGCGCTCGCCGAAAGCGACGGCGAGCCCGGCCACCTGCTGGTCGCGCTCACCTGCGAGCGGGCCGCCGACGGACGCGAGGTGCTGAGGGACCTGCTGCGCGCGCTGCGCCTGTTCGGCGATGGCCGCGTCACGCTCGGCGCGCTCGCGTGGGCGCGCACGGGCGGGGAAGACGCTTGGAGCACCGTTTCGCTGGGCACCGGCGGGCGTCCCCACGGGATGCTCGTCGTTTCCCCCGAGCAGGAGGACGAGCTGCGCGCGTTCTGCAGTCTCGTCTCGCGGCGAGCTCCTCACGGCAACGAGCTCGCATGGGCGCTGCGCCGCTTCGAGCTGGGCTGCGAGCGAGCGCACCCATACGAGGCGCTCACCGATTATCTGCTCGGGTTGCGCGCCCTGCTGGAGCCCGAGGGGCCCGCCAGCGGCCTGCTTGCCGGACGGATCGCCGCACTGTGCGCCACGCCCGAGAGCCGGGTCAAGCTGACCGAGCGGATGACCAAGGCACAGAAGCTCGAGCGCGCCGTGATCGCCGGCACCGCCGCCGAGCTGGCCGATCTCCGATCGGTCGCCGTCGTGGCGATCACACGCGACGTCGCCGACCACCTGCGAGCCTTGCTGCGCGACGTGATCTGCGGCCATCTCACCCCCGACCTGGCGCGGCTCGCGGACGAGCTGCTGGCGGAGCCGGCTCACCGGCCGGCGCCTGTGGCCGAGCCCGCCGCGGACGCGCACAGCGCCGAGCCCGCAGCGGCCCGGCAGCAGGTTCTCGTCGAGGCGTAGTCCCCGCCGGCCCGGCCGCCGGGTCGGCGCACCTGACGAGCGAAGCGGAGGTGAGGCGCCGTCAGCCCAGGAGATATGCCGCGACACGCGCGAGCCCCGCGAGATCCTGGATGTCCTCGTCCAGATACGGCACCACCACCGGCGCGCTCTCGCCCAGCTCGTCCCCCAGCCGCTTGACCGTCGCGGCGTCGCGGCGCGCGAGCACGTCGAAGTCCGCGAGGTTCGCCGCCACGCGCGCGCTCAGGCGCTCGCCCAGCTCGCCCTCCAGCAGCGCCGCGACCTGCTCGACCGTATGACCGTGCAGCCCCTCGCGGTGGACGCGATTGACGATCAGTCCGCCCCGCGCCATCCCGGTCTCGTCCAGGCGCGCCGCGAGATACGAGGCCTCCAGCGCCGGCTCGGGCTCGGGCGAGGTCACGATCGCAAACGCCGTCCCCGGCGAGCGCAGCAGCTCGGCGACGCCCCGTGTCTGCTCGCCGAACCCGTCGATCACGCCCACGAGCGAGCTGAAGAACCGCGACAGCTCGCCCATCATGTCGATGCCCGTGACGCGCGCGAATATCCCGAACACGATCCCCGTCCCGCGCCCGAACAGTTTTGCGGTCAGCCCGCTGGGCGCCAGGAACACCTGCAGCGCGCGCCCTTCCAGGAACCCCAGCAGGCGCATCGGCGCATTCAAAAAGTCCAGCGCGTTGCGCGAGGGCGGCGTGTCGAGCACGATCGTGTCGAACTCGTGCTCCTCGTGCAGCTCATACAGCTTCGCGATCGCGCTCAGCTCGTGCGATCCTGCCACGGCGGTGGACAGCTCGCGGTAGACCGGGTTCTCCAGGATCGTCCGCAACCGCTCGGGGTCTGACTCCAGCCGCGTGACGATGTCGTCGAACGTGCGCTTGGCGTCCAGCGTCATCGCCCACAGCTCCCCCTTCATCCGCACTTTCCGAGCGCGCAGCAGCTCCGGGTCGATCCGGTGGGGCGCGCTCGCGAGCCCGTCCAGCCCCAGCGCGGCCGCCAGGCGGTTGGCGGGGTCGATCGTCACGACCGCCACCTTGCCGCCGCGCATCGCCAGCCCCAGCGCGAGCGCCGCCGAGACCGTCGTCTTGCCCACGCCTCCCGAGCCCACGCACACCACCACGCGCTTGCCCTCCAGTCTTTCCCGCAATTGCTTTGCCGCACGCGTGGCCATAGCTGAGGTCAGCGTACGTTCGGTGGTGGAGTCACCCCGAGTTGCCGGCAGATCGCTCGTGTGAGGCCCGGCCCTATCTCCTTGTGACGCGGCACGGTCGACACCTCGCCATGCGGTCGCGCCACTTGGCATGCTTGGATCCTCCGATCTCCCGGCATCCATGCGCAAGCAGATGACGCTCGAGCTCCCGGCGCTTCACGCGGCCGCAACGAACCGCATGTGCTCGAGGCTCGCCTCGGGCGACCTGCGCCCGGCAAGCTCCTCGTCCGGCGTCAGCACGGTGCGCAGCGCGTCCAGCACGTTCTCCCTGGCCTGCTCGCGCGCGCGACCCTGACTGAGCGCGCCCGGAACCTCCAGGACGCTTGCGACGATCCAACCATCCTCATCCGGATCCTCGTAGGCGATCGTGAACTCCACGCTGACGGCCATCGTGGACACGATATCGCTTCGGCCCTACGCCCTCGCGCCGAGATCCACCCGCGATGCCCGCTCCCGTTATGCCGGCCACTGCGGTAAGCGGCTTGGACCGCAACCGATGCAAGGGCCGGCCATGGCTTACCCACCCATACCCGCCTCTTTGCGTGCCCGCGCCGTCTGACGCATCGCCGCAAACCGGCGATGAGCATGCAGGAATCCCGCATGTGCATGCGAATACCCACCGGACAGCGGCTTTCAGCTAACTAGGAGCCTCCCGTGCAAGGCACTGCCAAGGTCATCGCGTTCGCCAACCAAAAGGGCGGCGTCGCCAAGACGACCACCACGCTCAACCTCGCCGCCGCGTTCGCGGAGGAGGGTCATCGCGTGCTGTGCGTCGACATGGATCCGCAGGGCAACCTGACAATGTCCCAGGGGATCGACCCGGACACGATCGAGCAGTCGATGTATGACGTGCTCGTGCACCACGTCTCCATCCGCGAGGTGATCCGCAAGCGTGAGATCGACGTCGCCTGCGCCTCGATCGACCTCGCCGGCGCGGAGATCGCGATGTCCACGATGATCGGCCGCGAGCGCTCGCTGCAGAAGGCCTTCGAACCGATCATGGAGGACTACGACTTCATCTGCATCGATACTCCTCCGAGCCTTGGTTTGCTGACGATTAATGCCCTTACTGCGGCGAACAAGGTGATCGTCCCCGTGCAATGCGAGTATCTCTCCATGCGTGGCCTCATCCAACTGCAGAACACGCTCGCCATGATCCGTGAGAATCTCAACCCCGACGTTGACATCGAGGGCATCCTGCCCACGCTCGTCGACTCGCGCACGATCCACGCCAAGGAGGCGATCGAGATCCTCGAGGAGAACTTCGGTGATCGCGTGTTCGCCTCGCGCATCCGCAAGACGGTGCGGTTCGCGGAGGCGCCCGTCAAGGGCATGTCGGTGCTCAAGTACGAGCCCGACGGCGTGGCCGCGCAGTCCTACCGGCAACTCGCGCAGGAGGTTCTCGCACATGGCAAGCCCTAGGGTCGATCGGTCGCACTCATGACGAACCCCAAGCGCGCATCGATGCGCGAAGGGCCGCTCGCGGCCCTGTTTCGCAAGACCGAGGGCGAGGAGCCCGCGGGCGTGGACTCGGCACCCGAGTCCACCCCGGCCGATGGCGCGCCGCGGTCGCAGACCCCCGCCGCGCGCGAGCAGCGCGGCGCCCCCCATCCCGCGCTGAACCGCTCCGCGGCCGAGCGGCCTGTGGGCAAGCGCTCATCTGGCGCCGGCGTCCCCACGCCCAAGGATCGCTTGAAGCAGGCCTTCTCCGCGGAGATCCCCGCGAGCCTCATGGATCGCGCTCACGACGCCCCCGCCGACGATACGGCTCGCGGCGCACGGCCGGTCATGGACGCTTACGAGCGCGACTCACCCTCCTCCGCCTACGTCGACGGTCCCGTCGGCCGGCCGCGGATCAGGGTCGTCGGCGTCGGCGGCGCCGGCGTGAACGCCGTCAACCGGATGGTCGAGGCCGAGGTCGAGGGCGTCGAGTTCCTCGCCGTCAACACCGACCAGCAGTCGCTGCAGCAGTCCACCGCCGACATCACCCTGCACATCGGCGCGGAGATCACGCGTGGGCTGGGCTCCGGCTCGGACGCCGCCGTCGGACGGCAGGCCGCGATGGAGGACTACGATCGCGTCAAGGCTCTCCTGAAGGGCTCGGACATGATCTTCATCACCGCGGGCGCCGGCGGCGGCACCGGCACCGGCGCCGCGCCGATCGTGGCGCGGATCGCGCGCGAAGTCGGCGCGCTGACGGTCGCGATCGTGACCAAGCCGTTCGGCTTCGAGGGCTCGCGGCGCTCAGAACAGGCCGAGCACGGCATCGCCGCGCTGGCGGAGGAGGTCGACACGCTGATCGTCGTCCCCAACAACCGCCTGCTGACGGTGCTCGACAAGCAGACCGCGATGGTGGAGGCGTTCCGCGTCGCCGACGACGTGCTGCGCCAGGGCGTGCAGGGCATCTCCGACCTCGTCACGCTGCCCGGGTTGATCAACCTCGACTTCGCCGACGTCCGCACGATCATGTCCGACGCCGGCGCCGCGCTGCTCGGCATCGGCATGGGCGTCGGCGGCGAGTCCCGCGCGGTGGACGCCGCGATGCAGGCCGTCGCCTCGCCCCTCTTGGAAACCTCGATGGACGGCGCCCACTCGATCCTGCTGTCGATCACCGGCGGACGGGACCTGTCGCTGTGGGAGGTCAACGAGGCCGCCAAGGCCGTCTCCGAGGCCGCCCATCCCGACGCCAACATCATCTTCGGCGCCATGGTCGACGAGAAGCTCGACGACCAGGTGTGGGTCACGGTCGTAGCCACCGGCTACGGCGATGCCCGCCGCCAGATCGCCCGCGACATCGGCGGGCTGCAAGAGCCCGCGGGCGAGCCCCGCGTGCGCCGCACCGGCGGGCCTCCGCGACCGGCTCATGCACCGCGCCGGGCCACGCTCGCGGTCGATGAGCTGGAAGTACCCGAGTTCATGCCCCGCTAGTAGCAGGCGCCAGTCAGTAGCGGCCGAGTGACAGAGCAGGCGAGGAGAGGAGGAGAAGAAGGGGCAAGTGTGATGTTGTTAATTTTGCCCAGCGTGTACTATGGTAGAGGAGTATATACTAAGATTATACGGATGCAACCCAAAGGCCGGTGGGTGAGTATCTGTTTTTAAGCCGCGTATAACCATCGATATACGCGGTTCTTTTTTTAATATGCACCACCTCCTCCTTTACATCCTCTTCACCCAACAATCTCAAATACCATAGTATGAGCGAGACCGTCGCTGCCGGGGAACACGGCGTCATCGCCGCCGGGCACCCCATGACCGCACAGGCCGGTGCGGAGGTGCTGCGCGCCGGAGGCAACGCAGTCGACGCGGCCGTCGGGGCGATGCTGATGTCGTTCGCGGCCGAGCCGCTGCTCACGGGGCTGGGGGCCGGCGGACACATGCTCGTCGCGGGCGCCGGCGAGGAGCCGGTGCTGCTGGACTTCTTCGTGCAGGCGCCCGCGCGCCGGCAGGACGGCGGCGCGGCGGAGCTCGACGCGGTGGATGTGTCGTTCGGAGACGCCGTCCAGGTGTTCCACATCGGTCCCGCCTCATGCGGTGTATATGGAACGCCCGCGGGCGTGTGCGCGGCGGTGGAGCGCTGGGGGACGATGGGGCTCGAGCGTCTGACCGCCCCCGCCGCGCGCGCCGCGCGCGAGGGGGTGACGCTGAACGCGGGGCAGGCGTACATCGCGGAGATCCTCGCCGACCTGCTCACCTCCACGCCCGAGTGCGCCGCGCTGTGGGCGCCCGAGGGGCGCGTGCTGCGCGAGGGTGAGCTGCTGCGTAACCCAGAGCTCGGAGACGCCCTCGATCGGCTGGGCTCAGACGGGGCGCAGCCGTTCTACCGCGGCGACCTCGCCGGCGCGGTATGCGAGTGGCTGAGCGCGCGCGGGGGCTCGCTGAGCGCACCCGAGCTGGCTTCCTACCGGGCGATCGAGCGCGAGCCGATACGGGTCTCCTACCGCGACCGCACCGTCCTCACCAACCCGCCACCCTCCGCCGGCGGCACGCTGCTGGCCTACTCGCTGGCGCTGCTCGACCGTGGCCCTGAGCCGCCACCGCTGCAGGACGTGCTCGTCGCGATGGAATCGGCGCAGGCCGAGCGCACGCCCGAGTTCGTCGAGGGACTCGCGCAGGATGGCTTCCTGGAACGATTCCTGGCGGCGAAGCTGGGTGCGACGACGCATATCTCGGTGCTCGACTCGCACGGGCGGGCGTGCAGCGTCACGTGCACCAACGGCGAGGGCTCGGGCGTGGTCGTGCCCGGCACGGGCATCCACGTCAACAACGTCATGGGCGAGGAGGATCTCAACCCGCTTGGGTTTCACCGCCACCCACCCGGCCGGCGGATGCCGAGCATGATGGCGCCGTCGATCGTGCTGCGCGACGATCGGCGATCCCGTCGATCGCCGATCGGTGGCGCCGTCGAGCTGGTGCTCGGCAGCGCCGGCTCCAACCGCATTCGCTCAGCCCTCTTGCAGACGATCGTCGGCGTGGTCGATCACGACCTGGACGCCCGCGAAGCGGTCGCCGCGCCGCGCATGCACTTCGAGGACGGGATCGTCTACCACGAGCCGGGCATCGACATGACGCCGGTGCGCGCCCTGCACCCCGAGCGCGAGGTCGTGCGGTTTCACGCGCCGAACCTGTTCTTCGGCGGCGTTCAAGCGGTGCACAGCTCCGGGGGACGGTTGACGGGCGCGGGCGACCCCCGGCGGGGCGGCGTCGCGGTGAGCGCATGAGCCAGGATGGGCGCGGCGCGGCGCGCCGGCGCACGGATCGCCCGAGCGCCGTGCGCGTGGCGGCGCCCGGCGTCTGTGTGACCCTGGCCGCGGTCGTGATCGCGGGCTGTGCGGGTGTGCGGCCGCCCGATCTGTTCGTCGTCGAACGCTCGGGCCCCGGAGGCCGATTGACGCTGCTGGTCGACGAACAGGGAGGTCTGCGCTGCAACGGCGCCCGTGAGCTGACTCTGAGCGCTCCCCAGCTCATCCAGGCGCGTGCGATCCAGGAAGAATTGAGCGCTCCCGCAGGCGCACATCTCTCGCTGCCCCCGCGTCCCGGATCGGTGTTCGCCTACCGCCTGCGCGACGAATCCGGCAGCGTGTCGTTCGCCGACAACTCCCCCGCTCAGCCCAAGGTGCTGCGCAACCTGGCCCTGTTCGTGCTGCAGGTGGCCCAACGTAATTGCCACCCGCCCCAGCCGAGGGGGTAGGGCTCAGCCGAACCTGACTTTGCCGTTCGAACGCGCTCGCGCCTGGGCGCGATCGATCAGCTCCAGCCGCTTGATCGCGGCTCTGAACAGCACCGCGAGCAGGCGCATGCGCGCGTTCTCCGAGCGCAGCTCCAGCAGCTCCTGCTTGCCGTCGGGTCCGAACTCGACCGTGCCCGCCATCGCGTAGGCGTCGAGTCCTGAGAGCTCCGCATCGCTCAGACGCTTGTCGGTCGCCTGCTCGACCAGCTCGGCGTACAGCTCACGAGCGGTCTGCGCCGCGTCCGGGTCGGGCTCCTCCTCGAGGTCGCTGAGCGGCTCGACGATCCCCGCGGGGTAGGGATAGTCGTCCTGGCGCTCGATCAACCGGAACGGCTGGGTTCCGCGCGCGAGGATGTCCATGGCGCCCTCCTCGTCGCGCTCGAGCACGTGCTCGAGCGCGCAGGCGCACCCGATCGACTTGAGCTCGTCCTCGGACAGCCACACGATCCCGAACTCGCGCTCGTGCTCCAGGCACTCCTCGATCATGCGCTTGTAGCGATCCTCGAATATGTGCAGCGGCACACTCTCGGTGGGCAGCGCGACGATCCCCAGTGGGAACAGCGGAAATCCCTCCTGACGATGGTCGAGCATGCGCGCCAGTGTATTGCCGTCTGCCGACCGATTTCCAATTGATCGAAAATATGCGAGTTGGTCGGCTGAGCGGAGCGCTACCCGCTCAGGGCTGTCTCCTGCTGTGTCTAACGCGACGGCGTGCGCGCGGTGAGCATCAGGTTGTAGAACATCCCCGCCGGCAGCCGCGGCTCGAGCAGGCTGCGATCGAGCCCCTGCAGCAGCAGATATCCGCGGTAGGCGTACTGGCGCCACCCCCACGGCACATCGCGCGGATCGGCCGTCGCCTCCAGCGTGCGATTGGTCCAGCCGAACCAGTTGGCGAGCAGCTCCTCCCCGCGCACGCGCACGTCCACCATGCCCGCGCTCTTGGCGGCGCGCGTGAGCTCGCCGGGAGCGAACGCGTGCACGTCCACGAACACCTCCAGCGCCGCATCAGGCGACGCGCCGCCCTCCGGGGGGGGAGCGGGCCGCGCCCCGATCGCCCGGCGCCACACCGGCGCCAGGGCGCCGGCCGCGCGCTTAGGCACGCCCGCGAGGCGATCGCCGTAGCGCGAGGGCTCCCCGGCGAACACGATCGTCCCGCCGGGCGCGAGCACGCGCGCGAACTCCGCCAGCGCCCGCTCCAGGTCTGGGATGTGGTGCAGCACCGCATGTCCGAACACCAGGTCAAAACTTGCGTCCTCGAACGGCAGCGCCTCGGCGTCCGCGGGCTTGGTCTGCACCTCGAGGTCGAGGCGTTCGGCGTTCGCTTGCAGCGTGCTCAGCATGCCCGGCGAGATGTCGCTGCACGTCGCCTGCCCGATCAGCCCCGCGCGGAGCATGTTCAGCGTGAAGTACCCTGTCCCCGCGCCGATCTCCAGCGCCCTCGGGAAGTGACTCGCGGCGCCGTCGCCGAGCGCCTTGCGCACCTTCCCCAGCACCTGTTCGGCGCCCAGCTCTCCGAAGTCGATCCCCCACTTGGCGTCGTAGTGGTCGGCGGCCACGTCGTGGTAGCGCGTGTTGACGTCGCGGATCTCCTCGGCTGTCAGCACGGGCGCCACGAGGCGGCACCATATACTCGCGCGCCGTGTCCGTGAAGCCCGTCTATGCCCAGGGCAACCAGCCGGACGGGGTCCCCCCGCTCGAGCTGACGGGCGAGCGCACGCTCCCGGACGTGCCCGCCGAGAACTACTGGTTCCGCCGTCATCTGGCCGTGTATGAGTGGATCGCCGCGCGTGTGCGGGGACTGCGAGTGATCGACATGGCCTGCGGCGAGGGCTATGGCTCGGATGTGCTCGCACACGCCGCCGCCGAGGTCGTGGGCGTGGACGCCAACCCACAGGCACACACACACGCGCGCCTGCGCTACCGCCGCCCCAACCTCCGCTTCGAGCGCGACCTCGTCGAGACGTTCTCCGCGCCGGCCGACGCGGTCGTGTTCCTGCAGACGATCGAGCACCTCCAGGACCCGGCCGTCGTGCTGGAGCACTTCCGCTCGCTGGTGGGCGACGCCGCGCGTGACGCCGCTGGTGAGGTCGGGCGCGATCCCGCGACAAGCGCCTCTGAGCGCGACTCCGCGCCGGGCGTCGCCGGAGTCGTGTTCATGTCCACGCCCAACGTGCTCACGCTCGCCCCGTCCGGCGCCTCGCGCTCGGACAATCCGTGGCATGTCCACGAGTATCGTGCGTCCGAGTTCGAGCGGCTGTGCCGCGGCACGTTCTCCTCGGTGCGGTTGTACGGGCTGTTCCACGCGCGCAAACTCCGCCTGCACGAGCTCGCGTTGCGTGCGGGCTGGGACTCGGTCCATCCGCGCCTGCGCCTGACCCGGCCGTTCTACGATCGCTTCACCCCGGCGATCTCCGCCTCGGACTTCGCGTTGCGCGCCCCCGACGCGGCCGACCTGGATCGAGCGCTGGACTTCGTCGCGGTCTGCACGCCGTGAATCCTTCGCGCGAGAGTGGGGCGCTCGCGATCGTGCTGCACACCCACATGCCCTACGTCGAGGGGTTCGGCACCTGGCCGTTCGGGGAGGAGTGGCTGTGGGAGGCGATCGCCGGCTGCTACCTGCCGTTGCTCGACCTGCTCGACTCGCGCGATCCGCCCGTTACGCTCTCGATCACCCCGGTCCTGTGCGATCAGCTGGGCGCGCCCGGGCTCGCCGAACGCTTCCACGGCTTCATCGACCACACCCGCCGGTTCACCCACACCGAGGACGCCGCCGGGCTGCGCGCCGGCGGGCATTTGGGTCTGGCCGCCGAGCTGGAGCGGACCTGGTCTTCCGACTACGAGCACGCCGCCGAACGCATGCGGGCGCGTGGGGGAGACCTGTTGCGGGCGTTCGCACCGCACGCGCGCTGGACGTCCTCGGCCACCCACGCCGTGCTGGCGCTGCTCGCGACCGACGCCGGCGCTCGCCTGCAGGTGCAGACCGGGATCGCTGCCCACCAGGACCGCTGCGACGCCGACTGGCGGGGAGGGTTCTGGTTGCCGGAGTGCGCCCACGCGCCCCACCTGGAGCCGATCCTGGCCGCCGCCGGCGTGCGCGGCACCTGCGTGGAGCTCACCCGCCGCTACGGTCTTGGAGCGCGCGAGCACCTGCAGCCGCTCCTGTCCAATTCCGGCATCGTGTTGTTTCCCGTCGACCGCGCCACGATCTCGCTCGTATGGAGCGACGCCGGCTACCCCGCCGACGGCGCCTACCGCGACTACCACCGTCACACCGTCCACCACCACAACCCCTGGCGCAACGACGGCGATCCATACGACCACGAGCTGGCCCTCGCCCGCACGCGAACACACGCGGCGGACTTCGTGACCCGCACTCGCGAGCGCCTGCGCCGCGAGGGCGACGGTCTGCCCGGAGGCGGGCTCGCGGTCTGCGCACTCGACACCGAGCTGCTGGGCCACTGGTGGTATGAGGGTCTTCACTGGCTGAAGGACGTCATCGAGGAGTGTGCCGCCCAGGGTCTCGAGCTTGTCCATTTGGACGACGCGCTCGATCGCTTCGAGCCGGCGCCGATAGACGACGTCGAATGGGAGGCGAGCAGCTGGGGCGCCGGCGGCGACCTGTCCACGTGGTCAGCTCCCGCGGTCGCTGACATGGCGTTCACGACGCGCGCGGCCGAGCTCGAGACCCTTGCCGCAACCACCGAAGGGCGCGCCGGCCCCGCGGCGGTGCGCGAGCTGCTCGCGCTTCAGGCCAGCGACTGGGCCTTCATGATCTCGCGCGGTCTCGCCGTCCCCTACGCCCGCGAGCGCTTTGACGGGCATCGGGTTGCGCTCGGGCGGGCGCTTGGCGATGGCCCGGCGGCGGACGCCTCCGGCCTGCGCCAGCTGGCGGTCCATGCCGATCCGTCCGATTTGCTTGCGTCCTGAGCAGCACCGGCGGCGGAAGGGCCCTACTCCCAGCGCATGGACCGGGGCGCATCGCGCATGCGTAGGACCTTGGCCGGGATGCCTCCGACGACCGCGTTCTCAGGTATGTCCCGGGTGACGACCGTGCTCGTGCCGACGATCGTGTTGTCACCGACGGTGACCCCGCGCAGGATGCAGGCGCCGTAGCCGATCCAGACGTTGTGCCCGACACGGACGTCGCGCTTGTAGATGCCCTGCAGCCTGATCGGCCGCTCGACCTCGACGACCCCGTGGTCGAAGTCGATCA
>Ga0210408_10002210_pt1 | contig 19253 bp, 8 predicted proteins | sample IncBWH4MmetaG_FD_155471 | JGI IMG/M metagenome (GOLD analysis project Ga0210408, IMG submission 155471) | Forest soil microbial communities from Barre Woods Harvard Forest LTER site, Petersham, Massachusetts, United States - Inc-BW-H-4-M | ecosystem: Environmental > Terrestrial > Soil >...
CGGGTTGCACGGTGCGAGCATGAGCATTCCGTATTGGGACGCTCCAGCTGCCTGAGTCAACTGTGAATCCGCATCGCCTGGCAGTATCAGAACGGCGGCCGCCTCGGAGCGTAGGCGCGCATGGACGGCGCTCGCAGAGAGCCCATCCAGACTCTGAGTGACGAGTTTGATGCGGATGTGGTGAGCAAGTCCGCCCGCGGCATTGAGTTCATCGACCGCCACCACGGCTCCCTGTTCGATGGAGCGGTTCTGTTCCGCAAACAGGCCGGAGGACGGCCGATCGATCACCACGGTCATCGATCCATGGCGCAACGATCGCGTGACAACCGGCCCGCCGGCCACCACGACCCGACCAGGAGGCGACCCGGCGGCCGAGGGCTGCGAACCGGCGGTGGACGAGGGATTCCCGCCTGGCTTCGCACCGGTGCCGCCTGCCGAAGACGATGAGGACGACGAGCCTCCCGCGGCGCCTTGCTGCGCCGGGCTGCCGGATCGGTGATGGCCGCCGCCTGTGAGCGACTCGCCCAGTACGACCGCGCCGCCAGCGAGCACGACTGCAAGCGTCAGCCGCAGCGCCTCGGAGCGTCGGAGCATGCCAAGGGGCGCGCCCATCCCGCCGCGCCTCACCGGTCGTGGTGGTCGCCGTCGGACTCGTCGTCGACCGCAATGGTCTCACCGTGACTCGCCTGCGCAGCGGCTGCTGCACGCTGCTCGTGAGAGTGAGCTGAGGTCGAGGGGCGCTCACCACGCGCACCCTGGCTGAACCTTCGTCGGCGTGCTTTAGACCGCGACGCGCCCATCCGATCACCAGTAGGCTTGAGGAGTAGGGGCATCGATGATGCGGAATCTGTCCATATGGCTAATCTTGGCACTCGTCGGCGGTGCGCTCGCCGGCTGCGGTAACAGCGCCAGAACTCAGACTATCCCGGCAGCCACGACCACCACGCCCGCGGCAACAAAGGCAACCACGACCGGCGGTGCGACGGGTAGGGGCGGGGTCACTGGCAACCCCACATCCGGCAGTCAGAGCACTCCAACCGCTGCGAAGACAACTTCGACTGGCACTGCAACAGGTAGGGGTGCGATCGCTGGCAACGCCACATCCGGCAGTCAGAGCACCCCAACCGCTGCGAAGACAACTTCGACCGGCACTGCGCCCGCCTTGGGCCCTACGCCCGGCCAGATCGAGCAATCGTTCAAACAGCTGAACAAAGAAACCGCGAGCAAATGCTTGCAGTACCTTGCCAGCCGAACCCTCACGGCGGCGCAGAGGACCGGCCTCGAAAAGCTCTGCAAGAAGCTTCACTAGCGAAAACGGTCAACGGCGTGGTCAAGAATCGTGGCCCACGACGCCGCGACGTTGCAGGAAGGGTCGCGCGCTCCGAGCGCCGTCGGGTCGTGCACCGCGCGCATGTCCCGGACGTGCGACCCTGCCGGGACGCGCGGTCCGCGCGGATCTCGCGCTTTCGTAGTCGCTTTGCAGCAGGAGGTCCCGGTTCGATCCCTATTGGCTCCGCGAAAGAAGCCAAGGCGACCGGCCGCTACTTGACGATCGTGAACGTGAGCTGCCGCGAGCTCGAGTGCCCGGCGGAGTTGGCAGCCGTGATTTGGAGCGCGTAGTGTCCCGGCTTGAGCCTGACGGAACTCGAGATGCGTCCCTGGAACGCGACCGTGTTCGTGCCGCTGTGGCCTGTGAAGTACAAGGTTCCCGCCGTGAAAGTCCGCTGACAGCCGGGCCTGCGGCGATTCTTCTTGGTCTGCGCGCGGCACTTGCCCCTGACCTTGCGGCCGCTCACGCGCTGGGTGAAGTTGAAGCTGATCACCGCGGGAACATTCAGCGAGAAGGAGAACGTGGTCCCGACCTGGACCTTCTTCCTCGCGCTGATCCGCGCGAGCCTTCCGCCCAAGCGCCAGGTGGAGTGGGACTGGTGGACGGAGCTGATCCGCGGGAGCACTCGCGAGACCGGGAGAGTCCGAATGCTCGACGAGCCGCCGCCGCTCGCGAGAGTTGACGGCGGGTTGGTGTACGCGTACGTAGCCCCCTGTTCTTCGTTGGCGCCAACCATGTGCTTCGGCGCGCCGGCCGCGATCGTATTGCCCGAGACCGCGACCGAGTAGCCCAGTTCGTCCCCTTCGGCGCCGTCTGAGGCGGCCAGCTCAGCGCTCTCGGTCTCGTTCGCCCAGCCGGAGGCAGGCATCGTGAAGACGTAAACGGCGCCCTGTTTTTCGTTGGCGCCGACCCGGTGGAAGCGCGCGCCGGCGACGACGGTGTTGCCCGAGACGGCGACCGAGTAACCCAGTTCGTCCCTCGCGGCGCCGTCTGAGGCGCTCAGCTCGGCGGCCTGCGTCGTATTCGCCCAACCCGAGGCGGGCATCGTGAAGACGTAGACGGCGCCCTGGTGCCCGTTGGCGCCGACCTGGTGGAAGCGCGCGCCGGCGACGACCGTGTTGCCCGAGACGGCGACCGAGTAGCCCAGTCCGTCAGCTGCGGCGCCGTCTGAGGCGCTCAGCTCGGCGGCCTGCGTCGTAGTATTCGCCCAGCCCGAGGCCGGCATCGTGAAGACGTAAGCGGCGCCCTGTTGTTCGTTGGCGCCGACCCGGTGGAAGGGCGCGCCGGCGACGACCGTGTTGCCCGAGACGGCGACCGAGTAGCCCAGTCCGTCAGCTGCGGCGCCGTCTGAGGCGCTCAGCTCGGCGGCCTGCGTCGTAGTATTCGCCCAGCCCGAGGCCGGCATCGTGAAGACGTAGGCCGCGCCCTGGTGCCCGTTGGCGCCGACCCGGTGGAAGCGCGCGCCGGCGACGACCGTGTTGCCCGAGACGGCGACCGAGTAACCCAGTTCGTCCCTTGCGGCGCCGTCTGAGGCGCTCAGCTCGGCGGTCTGCGTCGTATTCGCCCAGCCCGAGGCGGGCATCGTGAAGACGTAAGCGGCGCCCTGTTTTTCGTTGGCGACCCGGTGGAAGCGCGCGCCGGCGACGACCGTGTTGCCCGAGACCGCGACCGAGTAACCCAGTTCGTCTTGTTCGGCGCCGTCCGAGGCGGTCAGTTTCGCCCTCTCGGTCGCGTTCGCCCACCCGGAGGCGGGCATCGTGAAGACGTAGACGGCGCCCTGTTGTTCGTTGGCGCCGACTTCGTGCAAGCGCGCGCCGGCGACGATCGTGTTGCCCGACACGGCGACGGCGAAGCCGAGGTGGTCTTCTTCGGCGCCGTCGGAGGCGGTCAGCTCGCCCTGCTGGACGAAGGGGTCGACCTTAAGCGGGTAGACGGCACGACGATCGTCGACGTGGATCAGCAGCCGTCCGGGTGCCAGCTCAAGCCAGGAGTTGAGCGTGCGCCCGCGCGCGTCGCTCGCCGAGAGCCCGCCATAGCGCAGCACCGCATGCGGCCCCTGCAGCAATACGCCCTGGCGCTGAAGGCGCGCGCGGATGTCGCCCGAGAGCGCCAGCGAGAGCGTCAACGTGCCCCGTCCGCGGGCCGGGGCACGCGCCACATCGAAGCCCTGCTCGAGGCCGAGCGGTCCGTTGGCGTACCACTCCCGCACGCCGCCATGGGGGTAGGCGACGCGGTTCGCGAGCACCTGCGGTGAGACCCTGTCGACGCGCCGCAGCGTGCCGCCGCGACCGTAGGCGATTAGGGAGAGGTGAAAGCGCGTCTTGCCCGCGGCCACGGTTACCCCGGCGCGCGAGAACGCCATGCCCAGCCCCTGCGCGGGGTTGCGGGCACGCAGGCCGAGCACGCGGTAATCCCGTTCATCGTGTCCGAGCGCCGCCGAGACCGGGCCGCGCGCCGCCAGAGGAAGGCTCATGAGGCCACCTGTTGAAAGCCCCCGCTGTCTGGCATGACTCCCGGCTTCCGAGAATGGCCCGACGACAAGGGCGCCCGCCAGCAGCGCCAATGCGGCGAGGCACGCCAGCGATGCTAGGTGGACGCTCCGGGTTCTAGAACGCCGAGCCGCCCGGCCGCTGACGAAGCGCTGTGGCGCGCCTAGGCGGCGGACGACTCCCAGGCCATGCTCAGCGATTGACAGACTCGACACCCGCCAGACTGTATAGCGCCACGCGCACTCGGGCAACAATGAACCGCACGTAGAGGCGACTGGGGCGACAAGCCGCCATCGTCGCTGTACCGCAGCTGCGGTGGGTCGTGGCGCAACTCGTCTACAGCCGCACGACGATCGTCTTCGCGTCCGCCTGCTTGCCCGCCGTGAGGCTGACGCGCACCGTTGCCTTCCGGTGATGCTTGCGCATCGAGCGGCCCGCCTTGGTCAGCGGGACCCGGATCTGGTGAGTACCGGCGGCGACGCTCTTCTTGGTCGTCTTCAGGCCCCTGCCGCTGATCCTCACGCTGCCCGTGACGCCCGTCTTGACCGTCACGAGCAGCGCGTTGCCGCTGACCTTGACCCTTGCGATCTTGACCATCAGTTTGGTGGCAGCGCAGCCTGTGACCGCGATGTGGGTGTTCTTCTTGATCACCGCCCCGTTCTGCCCGGTGATTTCCGTCGGCATCACGAGCGAGGTGCCGCACAGGTTGTACTGTTCGGCACCCGGAGCGAAGGGGGCAAGCGCCGAGTGCGGTCCGGCGGGCAGCACCGTTTCGAACGTCGAGACCGGGGCGTCGGGCACCGTTTCAAAGCGCGAGTAGGTGATCCCGCTTTTGATGTCGGTCTTGCCGTCCAGGATCAGCGTGATCCCTTCGCCCTGGAGCACGAACTCGACGTCGGGGAACGCGGCGTTGCCGTGCGAGACCAGATAGGCGGGGCCCACGAGCGCGCTCTTCAGCAGCGGCGTGTGCGCGACCGCCATACCGATGTTGGAGCCTTCATCGCAGCTCGCGGGGTTCGCTTCAAACACGGCTGCCGCGCACGCTTTCTGGATCGTCGAGAGCCTCGAGGGCAGCGTGATCGGCAGCTGCAGGAAGGTCTTGGCGATGTTCGCCTGACCGGGACTCGCTTTGACCTTCACGATAAAGCTGGTCCCGTTCGCTTTGCTGCCGTGGCCTCCGGCTTCGGCGGTTAGTTCGGGGCTGAAGGGCAGGCTCGCGCAGTTGCGCGCCTGGTAGGGCGATGAGACCCTCGCCGTGGATCCCTGGGTGCTCGAGATCGTGGCGCTGATCGCCATCGGCTTGCAGTTGGTCGCGTTGAACGTGAACTGCGGGCGGTTGATGTTCACGTTGACGGTCCTGACCTGGAACGGGATCCCGTCCTTGATCGTGGGCAGCGGGTCTGACACGACGGTGATCGCGGACGTGTACGGGTCGACCAAGATCCTCGCACGCAGGTGTTCCTCGCCGAGGTTGAACGGGCCGGCCACCGTCGGCACCACGATCGAGAGGCCGAACGGGGCGCCATGGTAGGGACCGGTGAGGTAGGCCCGCCCACCCGTGATCCAGAACGGCGTAGGCCCCGGGCCTGCAGCGGTCGCGACCGTGCCGATCTGGCTTTCCGGGCCGCACGCACCTTGCGAGGCCTGCGGTTCGCCGCACTGCATCACGTGGGAGACCGCCCCCAGCAGGCCGGGAGGCGTCTGCGTCGTGACGCCGCCGAATATCTGGTCCTGGTCGGTTCTCGAGAACGTCACCGAGAGCGGGCTGTAGGCGCCCGCGGAGGCGGTGCTCGTCACGCCCGCGCTGAACGCCGGCGCAAACTGCGGCGCGGCGCAGCCCGTGACTTCGAAGCTGCTGGACGGTTCTTCGGCGAACGGTTCCGCCGCCGTGCTGCTCCAGGGGACGAGCTTCGAGGTGGTCTTGGCCGGACCGCACGTCGACGGGTTCGCGAGCGGCGCTCCCGGGCCGCCGTCGGTGTGCAGCGTCAGCTTTTCGAACGGCTGCTGGGGGCTGCTTTCAAAGACAGTGGTCAGCTGCCCGTTCTGTTCGTTCACGTGGGTGCGCCCGGCGAGCTTGATGAGAACATCTGGTTTCTGCTGTTCTTCAGGCGTCTGTGCCGGATTTTCCAGCCTCGCCTGAAGGAACAGCCGCAGCATCTTGCCTTCCGCCGCTTCGCTCTGCCCGCACGGCGAGCATTCGGGCTGACCGACAAACAATTTGCCGGTCAGTTCTTCCGTGAGCAATGGCGTCTTGATCTTCACTTTCCCGATTTCGGACGCCTTCGGGCATTCGGCTTCTTTGACGGACGTGATTTGGAACTGCGCGTCGCTGCACGCTTCCAGACCGTTTGCAGCCGACGGCGATGCGACCGTGCCTTCCGGCAGGGTGACCGATGAGTCCTTCAGGTCGGGCGTCGCGAGACTCTGCGCGCTCTCGTTCTGGGCCAGTTCCAGGTTGACGCCGTAGCCCGAAGGCGCACCTGCCTGGGTGGTGTCGGGTGCGACCGTCAGCGCCGGCTTAAACAGCGGCGAGAGCAGGCCGCATTCGCCCTGCGTGGGCAATGGCGAGGAGTCTGAGACCAAGGCGCCAGGTTCCGACCAGGAGTCTATTTCGAAGCCAACCGCGAGCGGGCCTGCGCACGAGGTCGGGTTGCGCATAAACGCCTGTTCCTGCGCGAACTGTTTGCCGTGACCGCCGAACGTAACGCAGGGAATTGTTGGTGCGAAGTCGCATTCGGTCGTCTTGTCTTCGCCGGGGCCGTTGTACTGGGCTGGCGTGCCCCACAGCGTCACCGACGAGGACAGCACGGCCTCAGAGTCGTTGATCTCCGGGACCGAAGCGCGGACGGCGTATTCGCCGTTCGCGTTCGGGACCACGCTCGTGTCGATTCGTCCGGTCGCGATCGCCCTGTCGACGGTGAACGCAAACGCGGCCGGCTCGTCGGGGTACGGCGTGATGCGGTAAACGAGTGCGGTGAACAGGTTCGAGCCTTGCGTGCGCGTGTTCGCGACGCCGACGGCGTCTTCCTCGGGACACAACTGCCGGCGAAGGCGGAATATGTCGCAGGTCGGAACGGCGAGCGGATCGCCGCTGAGGCCCGGCGGGAGAGTGGTGCCGACTTCGTGTAGAGCCGCAGGTGGGAGCGGGCTTCCACCTTTCACCTCGCCCCAGTTAGGCGTAAAGCTCGTGGTGAAGTTCGGGTGGGCGCCCGCCTGTGCGGTCGAGGTGGCGGTGAACAGGCTCGCCACGCCGAAGTGGACGGGTTCACTCGAGACCGGCGTGGGCTTGGTCGTCGGTTCGCTCGTGGAGGCGCTCGCGGCTCCCCCGCCTTCGACCTTGGCGGTGTTCTTGATCTGTTCGCCTTCTGAGGCGGTGACGTTGACTTTGATGGCGAACGTGAGGACGTCGCCCACGTCTACCCTGCCGGCGTACGCGCATTTGATCGAGGATGGGGACGACAGTGCGCAGCTCAGCGGGTGGCGTGTGAACGCATCTCCATAGGCTCCGAATTCTTCCGACGTGGAGTCCAGCACGCCCGCGAAGGTCAGATTTTCTTTGAGGGTCGCGCTACCGGCGCCTTCAATCGGGTTTGAAAGTTCAAGTTCGTGTTCGCCGAACACTCTCGACACGACTGTTTCAGGCGCGACTTTTGTGCCACTGACAATGCCGCCTGCGAAGATGCCGGTGGTGGACGAAAGCCCCTTGACGATCGTTGATTTTTCGGTGACTTCACCTTTCCGTTCGACTGCCGTCGCCACCGCCTTGCCGTGGAGGGAGTCTTCGATCGTGATGGGACCGCTCGTGGCTACCCCGCCGACGTTCGTCGCGCTTACGACGTAGAGGTCTTCGCTGCTGTTGGGCTTGAAATGCGCAGGTCCCGCCACGGAGGTGATCGCCCACTGCGGCGGCCCAGCGGCGGGAGCGGTGGCAAGCGCCGTCGAGGTCGTCCGCGCGAGCACTGCCAGGAGCGCGCCCAACAGGACCGCTCGGCGCGCGTATCGTCGCGTCATCCGCGCCTCCGCGCGGATCCGCGGGTACTCTTAGTCTTGGCGTTCGCTCCGTACAGCTTCTTCGCCTGCTGTATGCACGCGGCTCGCTTGCGCTTCGGCTTCTTCGTGCACGCTTTCAGCGCTTTTACCAGCTTCTGCGCACGCGTGAGGGGTTTGCCCGTCGGTTTGGTGCTGTGTGCCGACTGCACGCCGCTCGTTTCCACGCGGGTGGAGTTTTCGGCCGACCCAATCGTGGCGCTGATCGGTGCGGACAGCGAAGGCCCAGGGCCGGCGGAGCGGCAGGTGCCCGCGCATTCGGTCGGAAGCTGCGGTTCGGGGAAGCCGCCGCCAACGCGCGCGTCGTAGACATCGTAGGATTCGTCGGTGTCGCTCTTGACGAGCTGGGCCTCGGTCGCGAAGAACACGTTTTCGCCCGATTCGTCGTTGTCGAGGTAGAACGAGGGGTGGGGGCTGGTGCCCGAGGAAACGAGGTACAGGCAGCCGCCTTCCCGTTCTTCTGACTGGCAGCTGCCCGTCCCCGCCTGCTCCCACTCGTACACATCTTCGACGCCGTTTTGGGCCGCTGGGACCAGTTTCGTCGCGGTCGCGAAGAACACCCGCCTGCCTTCGTCGGCGATCTCGCGACCTTGCCCGCGTTGACCGTTGCCGTCTTCGATGGAATGCTGCGCCACTGCTTTCGGCGCGCACGAGACACAAGACAGCGTCTTCGAGTTGACTTCGTAGCGGTAGGCCTGCATAAGCTCCACGGTGAAGGTCAGCATCTCGGTCGCCGTCACGGAGCCAGCGCCTTCGATCGGGCTCGAGAGTTCGACTTCTTTTGTAGTGATCACTTTTTTGACGAATGTCCCGGGTTTGATTTTGGCGCCGCTGACCTCGTCCCCCACGACGATTCCCGTCGTTGACGACAGTCCCTTGACGATCGTGGAGTTTTCGCTGACTTCGCCTTCGAGTTCGTCCTTATTGTGGACGCCTGCGCGCTTCACGGCCGCGTTCGTGTTGAACACGAACACGGCGCCGTTCTTCGTGGCCACCCCTTCAAATTGCAGTTGCGCTTCGGGCGGCGTCGAGAAGCTCGCGATTTCTTCGGCGTGGCCGGACGTCCCACCCGACCACAGTTCGATCTTATGCGTCGCCGTGTTCTTGAAGATGAAGCTCGAACCATCGTGCGAGGATGCGGCGATCGGTCCGATGACGCCGGGCAGATAGGTGACCTTTTCTTCCGCGACGTTGAATTCGTATGTCCACGGGCCTGCGCCTTCGGGTAGGTTACCGACGGCGCTCTTCGCGAGCTTGTCCTTGCTCTCGAAGAAGGCGCGCGAACCGTCGGGCGAGGCATAGACGTAGGCCTCTGGCGCCCCCTGCGTTTTGACCGGCGTGACCGCCGTTTCGGCGCAAACTTCAAACGATTCGCCTTTTTTGCACGCTGGGGCCGGTGCGGGCGGCTTGGGCGAACCGGCTTCGAGTTCATCGCGCGAAACGAGCACGGTCTTTGGACCCCCCGCCGTCTGCTCGCGCACGTAGAGCTCCGTCGGCGAGTCCGGTTCGTTTGCGCGAAGTTCCTGGGGCTGGGGTCGGCCAAGATTCTGGGGGCTGATGAAGAACGCTTTGGACCCATCCTGGGAGACCTCATTCCCAAGGAAGCGAGCGAACGGGAATTTCAGCGCCCCACCCGTGCGGTTCTCGGTGACCGCCGGCACCGCGCCATACGGACTGTAGGTGCCATCCGGAAGTTCCCCCGCCGAGCGGAGTTCACCGTTCTGCCATTCATAGAAGCCCCACGGGCCGAATATGCCCGTTGTCGGCGTGATTTCTTCCCACCATACCCCACTCTTCCTTTTGCCTTCGCTGTCGTAGCAGGCCCCAAACGTTGCCGCGGGCTGGTGACCTACGTTTTCGTGAGGTGGTTCTTCTTCGTCCGGTCCGCAGGACCGGAACTCTTTTCCGTTTTCTTCCTCCACGACTTCGCCACCGCCGTAGGTTTCCGTCTGGCTCCACCGCAGATGCGTGAGAGGTTCAACGTGTGGGGCGCGCGATTCGTCTGCTGCTACAAGCGTGCCGAAGTACGTGAAGTAGACGGTGCTGAGATCGGGTGACCCTCCCACCGGGTAGATCCCTTCTAGTCCAAACTTGATTCTCCCGGTGGCGGGCTTTGCTATCGAGACTTCAAGGGTCTCGTTTACGGTCGTTGCTCCAGTGCCTTCGACCGCGTTCGTCAGTTCGATTTCGGTGGTGCTCACCTTGGAGATCGTGGTGCCCACTGGGATTTTCTGCCCTACGACCTTCGCCCCCACGGGAAGTTCGAGTACCGATTTTATCCCGCCGCTCAGGCTATGAACGTTCTTTACGTTCTTCGATCCTTCAGTAACTTCACCCATCCCCTGCGAAACCGCTGTCGGCCGCGTGAGCCATTCCGGTTCGCTGGAGTTGCCCCTCGTGCGGTACAGACCTTCGTTTTCGTTCGCCTTGAGCGGGCCGGTCGACAGGGAGTTTTCCTTGACAAACGGGCCCTGAGCGACGAACAGGAAGCGCGAGAGGTCCGCAGCGGGGAGCAAGGTCAGGGGCTTCGCCCCGAGAAAGTCTCCATTTGATAGGTCCTCCGGCGGCTGCACTGCGCTGGTTTCCCAGCCGCTTAGCGAGTTGCGCTTTGAGACCGAGAAGAGATCGGCTCCGCTCGCGGTTTCCCCGGCCGGCCCTTCCTGATAGTAGGCAACCGCGCCTCCGCCGGGTGCTGAGTCGGCGTAACTGCCCAAAGTGGTGAGCTGCCCTCCCACGGTGCCCAGCGCCACGCCGGCCTCGTTGCCGTTCTTCTTCGCCGCGGAGACCTGCTCATAGACGCGACCGTCGGGCGGTCCGGTGAGGGCGGCGGCCGCGACGCCTAGCTTCAGCGCGAACACCAGAACAGCGGCGGCCAGCACGCAGGCAGCGTCAACGCTGCCGACATGGCGGGCGCTGCACTTGACGGCCGAGGCTGGCCAAGATGGTCTTCGCAACATCTCCATGCCCTCAACTCCACCCGAGGCCACGCGGGGGGCGAAGCTCTGTGCACTCCGCCCCCCGCATTCGCGCAAGCTGCCTATCGGCTAGCTGTCGCGGTTTCGCCTCACTGTCGCTTTCTTATGACTTTGCTGAGCTCTTGAACTGCCCTCTCGATCAACTGGCTACGGGTTTTTGGTCGAGATGACCGACCCGCCTTCGAAGCCCATCATTTTCACGTTATTAGTGACTTTTCCTTCTTCAGTGCCGACTGTCGGCAGGGTTCGAGCCGCCGACAGCGAGCCCGAGTTGAACTGCAGTTTCGACGGGGCAGCCCCAATTGCGGTGCCAGCTTCGAGTTCTGGCGCCAGTTCGCCCGTCCATTTCGCGACGTATTCCCCTGTACCCGGACAGACAACATTCAATTTGATCTGTTCCGCCGTTCCTCCTGTGCCGATTTTCAGTTTTACCGGGGGCCCCGAGAGCGTGGCGCCCCACTCGCCGAATTTGTCCAGGCCTTCCGCGACGACGGTCAGTTTTGAGGCGTGTTCGGTTTGGCATTTCTCGCCAACTGGTTCTTCGCAGTCGAAGGCGCTGAAGGCGTCAATTTTCGCTCCACCCGCCGCGGCGTTACCGAAGCCGAAAGCCCCCGATCCGCCCGGGTCGTAGACGTCGCCGCCCCACAAGGTCTGACAATTCGTAGTGCCTACTTCTGTAGACGCGAGCGTCACTTTGCCCCACATGAGGACATCGTTTCCTTCTTGCCCAGGTGCTCCGGACTGCGCCGAGAGCGGGACTTTATTTTCATACCAGTGCGCTTCGTTGATCCCGACTTCTATGGGATCGACTTCTGTCCCTGATTTTGCTTTTGACTGGAATAGGGCAGGTTTTCCTTTCGCGGCCAATTTACCTTTTCCTTCTATAACTTCGCCTTCCCGGTATTCGCTTACGGTTTCTGCTTTTCCAACAGCACACGACGAACTGATGAGCGTCTTGATTCCGGTTACTTCCGCAGCGATCTTCACTTCGCCTGCAGGTTCGTTTTTGTATTCGATGTTTTTGAGCCCCTGGTTAGCGATGGGCACCGCGCTCGACCCAGGGACGGAGACGACGCAGCCGGTCGGTAGGCCCGCCCCCGCTTCGATTCTGATTTCACAGGGTGCACCCACCGATGAGGTTACTTTGCAATTGCCCGGTGTGGGGCTGGTTGCCTGTTTGCCGCATTTGATATCTGTCGTGCCCGTTGGCGTGCCGGGTGGCGCCGCGTGGAACACGTACTGACAGCCTTCAGTGTTCACTTTTGTTTCACCACTCGTGGTCCCCAACAGCGTCAAGATGCAGCCCGTTGGCGGTCCGGTCACGCCGTAGATGGGGTGGACGGTCAGAGTCGGTGAGTTTTTCGTCGGGTTAGCAATCCCTTCCGTTTCGGTATTCGCTGTAGCCGTTGTGCAGTTTGCTGCGATCGCCCCCAACGAGTCCCCAAACCCTTGATTGTTCAGCGAGGCCCCTTCAAGCTTATAAGGGAATTTTTCACCGTCGAATTCAGGCGTCGCCGCGGCCTGCGCGGCCGTAATTGCGCTGAGCGCAACGACAGCTAAGACGCTAACCAAGATCCTCATGGCTCGCATAGCGCTCCTCCTCTCATCTAAGTTCCTCCTAATTGATGGGCCGGAATGGCTCTCGTGCTGATGGACCGGTAGGCTCTCGCGTGGCCATCCGCCACCTCGGGTCCCCTTCCGAGGCACCCCAGGCCCCACTAGCCAAGTCCAACGCGCCCCATACCCTATCAGGCTGCGCAACCCCAGAGCGCAGGTTGCCGGGCGAGCTGGCTACCGACTCGCCCGGCCGGGCACTGCGCAGATCGACGCCCCGCTACCGCCGCGCTAGTACTCCGCTGGCGGAGCGATGCGCGCGAGCTCAGATGGCGCCGGCATGGCCTTGCTCGCGAGAGCGATCCGAGCCGGGAGGCCCTTGATCTACCGCCGGTCCCGTACGCCCCTCGCGCGTTCCCCCTCGCTCGCCGATAACGAACCGCACCGCTTCCCGCAGCGGCAGCGCCACGTCGCGCACCCAGCCACAAGGCGGGTCGTCCAACTCGACGATCGGCTTCTGCTGGTTTGCGAGCGTGACGCGCCGCAGAGCCCCAGGACGCTCACCGATGACGAGCGCGAAGCAGCTCTTCGCTCTCGGCGCCGACCTTGGCGGCATCTGGTCGGCGCCCAGCACCAGCGACCGCGACCGCAAGGCGCTGGGGCGAGCGCCGATTGAGGAGATGATCGCCGTGGCGCTGCCGCAGCCCCAGCCTGCGATCCCCACCGACGAGAACACGATCGCGCTGCTCATCCGGCTCGCCACCCACTACGACGACGGCGCGACCGCCGGCATCTTGAACCGGCGGGGACGGCGCTCCGCAGCGCGCCCGAGGACTTTCCGATCATCACCTCCTCGCGGAATGCGGCCGATGGAAGCCCGCGTCAAGCACTGGGCGGGCGCGCGACCACTCGTTCTTCGGCCACGGCCGTAGCTGCTCGGTGCTCATCCCGTCGATACACCGGCAGCGGCGTTGCGCTCGACACGTCTTGGCGCCGTAACGAGGTTCACGCGGGAGCCACATCATCTCCCACAAGCCCGTCGCGACGGGCGGAGGCCTCACGACAACGCGCTTGCCGTCGGACTTGTGGTTGCTGCCATCAACCGCCACGAGGACCCCGAGGCCATGCCCCCCCATACACGACGGGGCGCCCGGCCGACTCGGCCGGGCGCCCCGCCCATATGCTTCCTCCTTAGCTCAGGAGGTCAAGGGCCCTAGCGACTAAACCCCGCATTCTGCTGCGTAGCCCTGGGCGAGTATTTCGTAGCCTAGCGGCGTCGGGTGGATGTCCGGCCCGTTTGCCGCTTTGTTTCCGTTTTTCGCAGTGGTGGTGTTCGCCATGTTCGTCCATGCCTGCAGACGTCCCGGTTCAAGTGCCGGTTCGCCGTTAATGAGCGGGTTGAACGCTAGCGCGTGGTTTCCCGGCGCTGACTGCGGATTCGCGTAGCAGACGCCGAATTTTGACACCGTCGCCTTGGTGGCGATGTTGACCACGAAATCCAGGAAGTTGGAACCTGGGTTGATTTCTACCCCTGGCGTGATGACGGATCCAAACGGATTGTAGAACCCTCCGAAGCTGATCCTGCCGAGGTAGTTCACGCCTTGATCTCCTTCGTCACAGTCGGCAAAACAGAGACTGCCGCCCTGGCGGATCGCAAAGAGAACGGCCGCGATGTTGTGGTTGAGTGCGCCGATCACCGCTGGAAGACTGACAATCTCGCATTCGGTGATCGGAGGTTCACCTGACGCTCCTGTCCATATTCCTTCCGCAACTTCTTTTTCGCATTTTTTGACTGCGGCGAGGAGGTCGTTGGCACCGAGGTCCAGTGTCAGTATCTGGATCGGGTGCTTTGTTGCATTCTTCCCGCTGTTTTCATTCCGAATAGATTCGAGCACGCTTTCCAGCTGCGACTCTTCGCCCTTGTATTCGTGATGAAGTCCGAAGTTGTTCACGTATTTGTACGCACACGGCGCTGCGGTATGTGTGCCCGCGATTATTTTTTCCAGTATTTTTCCGGTTTGTCCGTTGCCGATGTAGGACGCGCTCGTCTCGCCGGGGCAGCCATCATTGATTTGCCTGGTCCACCCTGGATTACTCGCTTGGAGCAGATTGAAATAGTCCAGCACGACCCCGTTGGGTTTGCCCGACCCCGCCGGGAGCGCTTCTTCGAAGGCTTCCGGGTTCTCTGTCGGGAAGTTTTCGTTGAACAGTTCCTGGGAGTAGCCGAACGCGATCGAGGTGCCAGACCCCAGGTAGGTTTTATGCTTCGGTTCGGCGGCCCTCGCGGTCGAACCGAGGGCGAGCACCAGCGCCGAAAGCGCCAGCGCGAACGCAATAGCGTACCCGATCACGCGAGTGCGCAAGCGGACCAAATCAGCAAAGCCATGCGTGGCTTGCATCTCATCCTCCTCGTGTCTCCGGGGCTTGCTGCAGATCGCTCCGCGATGCGTCCCCGTGTCAATAGGTCCCTCATCGGCCCCTGCTTGATCAGTACCGATCGCGCGGAGACTCGCCGCTAAGCATACTGGCTGTCGGGCGTCCGTGTCAACCTGGGGTTTCTGGGTCCCCGTATACGGTTTCTGCGCGGGTCTACGGGGGTCCTCCGCGGTTGCCGGGCCGAGGTGGAGCAGAGCTCTTGGGCGCCTGCGCCGGCTCGCACCGGCTTCGAGCGACGAGCCCCGAGTTGGGCGGGTTCCCGACTGGTCGGGCAGCGGATGACCTGGACGGCGGCTGACCGAGGCCGCTCCTCGCTCGACGCGGCGCAGGGGCCGTTTCGACCCCGCGCAACCGCCATGAGCCGCTCGAGCAGCTCCCCGACTCTGGGCTGCGCTGCCAGGCGGACGGTGCGCGGGTCCGGCCGCGACGGGCCCGCACCGGTCGGCAATGGCGGTAGCGTCTACTGCCAGCGCCAGTTACGAAGCACTTCGTCTAGCGCGCCTAGGGACGCCGCATATTGCGCGGGCAACGCGATGTCGCGGATGAAGAAGACCCACCCGCCGCGTTTGACGAGCACCTGGCGGACGTGCGTTACTACTCCCTGCACCGTTCCGGTGCCGGTCACCAAGTAATCCAGGGCGAACGCTGGCTCAGCGGCCACGTGTAGCGGCTGTAGATGTGAGAGGCGATGAGTGAGCGGCCGGCTCGCGCGCAGCACGCGACGCGCATAGGTGTTGATGTCGACTTCCTTGCTGACAGCTTCCCGGACGACGATCACGCTGGTGGCGAAGCCATTTTGTTCAGGCCCGTTCGCCCAATATTGAGCCACGGAAGGGTGGTTCGTATACCGGCGTGGAATCACAGTGCGGAATTCACCTTCCTTGGCAACTATCGGACCTGGCCCGACCTGCACCGGGGTGCCGGCGCTCCTTTTGCTCGATCCTCCGCCGCAGCCGACGAACAGCATCACCGTCGCCACGGTTATCAATGTCGCAGCAGGCCTGGTCACCACCGAGACCTTACCTGATTCTCTGGCCAGCTTCGCCAAGAACCGCTATAGCGTCGAGCGCCTCCGCAGATTCGCTCTGGCCACCAACCAATCGTCCCGCCGCTTAGTTGCCTACGTTTTTTTGGGGCGGATGAGTTCCCCGCCTTCGAAGCCCATGAGTTTCAGTCGCGCGGCGACGGCGCCCGCTCCTTCTACGCTTTGGAGTTCGCCCGAGCCCGCGCCGAATTCGAGTTTGCTGGGGGCCGCGCCGATGCTCGTGCCGGGTTCTATGTTTGGCTTCAGCATCCCATGGAATTCGACGTTGCCCGCGCCACCCACGCAGATTGTCCGCAGGGCGATGCCTTCGATCCTGTCCCTGAAGACGCCGCCCGCTTCTTCGATCAGCACCGAGGGCCACTCGAGCTTTTCCGGGATCACTTCCGGCAGCCCTTTGGCGCCTTCGCAGGTGGGTTCTTCGCAGTCATAGAGCGTGACCCCCTCGAAGGCGCCTTTGCCGGCGCCGCCACCGGTCGGGTTGGCGAGGTCCCCGCCCACCAGCGTCTGGCACGTGACCGCGCCGACTTTTGTGTTTGAGAGCGTGAGGTGTCCCCACGCGAAGACGGACTGGCCGTTTTCAAGCGTGGTTTCTCCAAGCCGCACGCCGTTCGCGTACCAGTGCGGCCCCAGCACGAGCAGCGTTTTGAACGTCGCATCCGCGCCGACGCTCGTGCCGTTCGCGTCGGTGGCGGAGATGCGGAAGTGGTAGGTGGTGTTTTCGGCCAGGCCTTCGAGCGCCGCCGAGACCGGTTCCGCGGTGGTGCCGGAGCCCGGCGGGGGCGTGCACGGCGCGCTCGAGCCGTACGCTTCGGTGGTGCCGTATTCGAGCTTGCATTCGCTGACCTGGACGCCGTTGGGGTTGACCGTCGCGTTCAGCGTCGCCGAGGTCTGCGTGACCGCTGAGGCAGCTCCGGTCACCACGATCGCGAGCGGCAGCGTTTTGAGCGTCTTGTCTGCGCCCGTGCTCGTGCCAGCCGCGTTTTTGGCGACTATCCTGAAGTGGTAGGTGGTGCTCTGGCTAAGGCCCGTGACGGACGCGGACACCGCGACCGGGCTGGTGCCGGACCCCGGCAAGGCCGAGCACGGCCGGGTCGAGCCGTAGGCTTCGGTGGTGCCGTATTCGAACTTACATTCGCTGACTTCGGAACCGTCGGGGTTAACCTTCGCGTTCAGCGTGGCCGAGCTACCCAAGACCCCCGAGGCCGCTTCGGTCACGACCGTGGGGAAGTTCTGGTAAAAGACCCACGCCGCACCCGTGAGGTTGGCGTCATTCGGGCCGCCGATCAGCCCGGTGTTGGCTTCCGATGAGAGCGCCACGCTTGCGCCGAATCTGCCGGTGGCGCCGGCCCCCCCGCTGCCGGTGAGCTTTTCGCCCTGCTGTGTCCATGTGGAGACCGAGCGCGCGAACACCCACGTCGCGCCGGCTTGGCTGTTGTCCACCGGGCCGCCGATGAGCGCGGTGTTGCCTTCCGAGGAAAGCGCAACGCTTGAGCCGAACACGGCTTTGCCGCTCTCGCCCGTGCCAGTGAGCTTCGGTCCCTGCTGCGTCCACGTCGAGCCCGAGCGCGTGAACACCCACGCCGCGCCGACTTCGCTGTTGTCACCCGGGCCGCCGATCAGCGCGGTGTTGCCGTCGGCGGAGAGCGCCAAGCTTGTGCCGAACTGCGGGAATCCTTTTGCTTCGCTGCCCGTGAACTTCGATCCCTGCTGGGTCCATTTTTCTGACGCGCGCGTGAACGCCCACGCCGCGCCCGCGCCCGAGCCGTCTAACGGCGCGCCGATGAGCGCCGTGTTGCCGTCCGAGGAGAGCGCCACGCTTAAGCCGAATTCGGGGAAGAAGCCGGACGCACCGCTGCCCGTGAACTTTTCGCCCTGCTGACTCCATGTCGAGCCCGAGCGGGTGAATACCCACGCCGCGCCTTTGTTGCCGTTATCGCCCGGGCCGCCGATCAGCGCGGTGTTGCCGTCAGAGGACAGCGCGACACTTGAGCCGAGCTTGGGCGGGCCGCTTGGGCCGGCGCCCGTGAGCTTCGATCCCTGCTGTTTCCAGACCCCCGCTTCGCGCGTGAACACCCAGGCCGAGCCCACATCTGCCGAGACGAACGTCAGTTTCTCTTTGACGGTCGCGCTGCCCCCGCCTTCAACCGCTTTCGAAAGTTCGACTTCGTGTTCGTTGATCACTTTATTCACGAACGTCCCGGATTCGATTTTCGTGCCGCTGACCCCAGCATTTACGAAGATGCCGGCGGTCGACGAGAGCCCTTTGACCACGGTTGATTTTTCGGTGACTTCTCCTTCCCTTTCGACGATTCTCGCGTCTTGCGGGCCGCCGATCAGCGCAGTGTTGCCGTCGGAGGAGAGCGCGACGCTTGTGGCGAATTTCGGGTGTTCGCCTATCTCTTCGCCACCCGTGAGCTTCGATCCCTGCTGTTTCCAGACCCCCGCTTCGCGCGTGAACACCCACGCCGCTCCGCCGTCGTCTTCCGGGCCGCCGATCAGCGCGGTGTTGCCGTCGGAGGAGAGCGCCACGCTCGAGCCCTGCCCGCCCTGGCTGCGCGCGCTGGCGCCCGCGCCCGTGAGCTTCGACCCCTGCTGCGTCCACGTTGAGCCCGAGCGCGTGAACACCCACAACGCTCCGAACGCGCTGCTGTCGCCGGGGCCACCCATCAGCGCGGTGTTGCCGTCGGAGGAGAGCGCCACGCTCGCGCCGAATTCGCCCTGGTGTTCTTGGCTGCTGATCTCACCGCTGCCGGTGAGCTTCGACCCCTGCTGCGTCCATGTGGATACGGAACGGGTGAACACCCACGCCGCGCCCACGCCTTTGTTGTCGCCGGGGCCGCCGATCAGCGCGGTGCTGGTCGCGGTCCCAGATTCCGCGGAGGAGAGCGCCACGCTCGCGCCAAACCTACCCGGGACTTTCCCTTCGCCCGGTTCTTCACTCACCTCTCCGCTGCCCGTGAGCTTCGCTCCCTGCTGCGTCCAAGTCGAGCCCGAGCCTGTATACACCCACGCCGCGCCCCGCCCTTTGTTGTCACCCGGGGCGCCGATCAGCGCCGTGTTGGCCGCGCCCGACAAGGCGGAGGCGAGTGCCACGCTCGCGCCGAGTTCGCCGGGGAGTGCTTCGCTGCTGATCTCTTCTTTTTTTTCGTCGGCGAGCTTGGCCTGCTGTTCCCATTTCGACGACACGAACGTGAACACCCACGCCGCGCCCGCGCCCAGATTGTCGCCCGGGCCGCCGATCAGGGCGGTGTTGCCGTCGCTGGAGAGCGCCACGCTTTGGCCGAGGTTGCCACTGCCGAGCTCCCCGCTTGCGACGGCGAGCTTCGCCTGCTGGGTCCATTTTTCTGACGCGCGCGTGAACACCCACGCCGCACCCA
>Ga0210408_10002211_pt1 | contig 19253 bp, 18 predicted proteins | sample IncBWH4MmetaG_FD_155471 | JGI IMG/M metagenome (GOLD analysis project Ga0210408, IMG submission 155471) | Forest soil microbial communities from Barre Woods Harvard Forest LTER site, Petersham, Massachusetts, United States - Inc-BW-H-4-M | ecosystem: Environmental > Terrestrial > Soil >...
GTTGGTTCGGTGCCGAGCATTTCCCAAGTCATGGTCCCTCGCGCCATCGAGCGCGTGCGGCGGCGCTACCCCGATCTGCGCATGGACATCAACATCCTGAAGATCGAGGAGGCCATCGATTATCTGCTACTCGGCAGAGGTGATTGCGTTGCCATGAGCTACCGGCTAGATCACTCTGGCCTCGACTTCCTGCCTCTTGCCTCAGGCGAGTTGTTTTGCATCGTCCCCGAAGGCCACGAACTTGCGGGTCGCAAGCAAATTTCTGCAGCGGAAATCATCCGCTATCCGCTCATCGGGATTGATCCGACTGACCCGTATGGTCGCATCATGGCCGAAATCTTCGCCCGCGAGAAGCTCGACTACGACATCACCATCCGCGCCCGGTTCGGCACCACGGTTTGCGCGCTAGTCAAGGCCGGGCTTGGTATCGCCATCATCGATCAATTCACCGTTGCCCACGGCGGTTTCCCCGGCATTAAACAGCTGCGAATCGTCGAATCTACCAAATTCGATACTTACATCGCGGTGAAGCGCGGCGCGCCGCTGTCGCTTCACATCGAGCATTTCATCCAGTGCCTGCGTTCGGAAATGCAAGCCCTCCCGCTCGAACGAGATGGACCGCGGACGCAAGTGCCACGTGTCCGCAAAAAATAACATGATGTTATGTTTGTCGGATAAAAGGGTAATTGTGTTAGAGCGTTGATGATCTATCGTGGCATGCATTCGATGTGAGGCTCATTCATAAGGCTGTCGCCAAAGGTATCGATATATTGAAATCCGCCGCCGAACATCCACTTTCCAGCCGCCGCATTCTTGCGGGCTTGCTCGGTGCGCCGATTACGCATTCAGCATCGCCAGCCATGCACGAGCGGGCCGCCGAGGCACTTGGCTTACGATGCCACTATCAACTCATCGAGGTCGCTGGGGCCAAGCGAGAGGAGCTTAAATTATTGCTAGAAGGCGTTCGGCGCCTGGGCTTCGCTGGAATCAACGTTACGTTTCCCTACAAGGAAGCGGTGCTCGACCTGCTCGACGAATTGTCGCCGTCGTCGGCGGCAATGGTCGGCGCGGTCAATACAGTCGTTGTCCGCGATCGCCGATTAATAGGCTACAACACCGACATGACTGGTTTTGCACGAGCTGTCCGTGGGCTCGTCACCGCCTCCGGGCATGGCCCCGTCGCTGTGATCGGCGCTGGCGGGGTAGGTAAGGCCATCGCGTTTGCATTGGCGGGTCTCGGCGTCAGCGAGTTGAGAATTTTTGATAATGAGCATGCCAAGGCCGGGCATCTAGCCACACAACTCCAAGACCGTGTATCGACGAGCGTTCCGCACAGCCTCGAGGAGGCGCTGCGTGGGGTCGTGGGAGTAGTTAACGGTTCGCCGGTGGGAATGCTGCCCAACCGTGGCACACCCGTCCCGGATGTCTTGTTGCATGGCGGCTTATGGGTCGGGGATGCGGTCTATTCTCCACTCTGGACGCCGTTGTTAATTGCCGCCAAGGCAAAGGGCGCCGCCGTCATGACAGGTCGGGAACTGGCGATCTACCAGGCCGCAGATGCCTTTGAGCTATTTACCGGCCTGGCGCCATCTACCACCGAGATGGGAATTGCGTTCGACGACGTAATGGCAAAAGGATACTCGGCTTCGCACGCGGCCTGACAACACCAAAAAGGACGATAAGTCGTAAATCCTCAAAAACCGAGTGAAGGCGGAAGTTTTGGTAGGCGCCTTTGCCACGGGTACCTTTGCCGTCGTTGAAGCTGTGCGCGAGGCAGCACGAACTGGTGCCCGCACCTCGCCGGGTAAAATAAAGGAGCAGGCCGCATGACCGTGCGTTCGATCGCTACTGTCTCTTTGAGCGGCTCTCTCGATGAAAAGTTGCGTGCCATCGCTGCCGCCGGGTTCGATGCCGTAGAAATTTTCGAGAACGACCTGCTATCGTTTAACGGAAGTCCGCGCGATGTCGCGCAGCTCTGCCGCGATCTTGGTCTTTCAATCTGCGCGTTCCAGCCATTTCGCGATTTTGAAGGCATGCCCGAGCCACAGCGCACGCGTAACTTCGCAAGGGTCGAGCGCAAATTTGACCTGATGCAGGAATTGCAGACTGATTTGCTGTTGATCTGTAGCAATATTTCACCGGCAGCGCTCGGCGGCATCGATCGTGCCGCAGCGGATTTCCGCGAGCTCGGCGAACGCGCCGCTTCGCGTGGCCTGCGCGTTGGCTACGAGGCGCTGGCGTGGGGGCGGCATGTCAACGACTACCGCGACGCCTGGGAGATCGTGCGCCGCGCTGACCACCAATCGATTGGGGTTATTCTTGATAGCTTCCATGCGCTGGCGCCGTCGTTTCCGGTTTCGGCAATTCAATCGATTCCAGCGGACAAGATCTTCCTGGTTCAACTCGCGGACGCGCCGAAGCTCGGCCTCGACGTGCTGTCTTGGAGCCGGCATTTCCGCTGCTTCCCGGGTCAAGGCGATCTGCCGGTGACAACCTTCATGGAAGCGGTGTTGGCAACCGGATACACCGGCCCGCTGTCGCTCGAGATTTTTAACGATCAGTTTCGTTCGGGCTCCGCGGTCCGGACCGCGATAGATGGGCTGCGTTCGCTGATTTTGCTCGAAGATCAACTTGCGGAAAAATCGCCGAACGCGTCGGCGGCGAAGCTGCAGCCGAAAGCGCAAAGCCGCGGCGTCGGATTTATCGAATTTGCCGTCGGCGAAGCCAAGGCCAGGGATCTGTTCGCGTTATTCGGGCAGCTGGGCTTTCGTAGAACCGGGTCCCATCGCAGCAAGGACGTCGAACGCTGGTCGCAAGGCAAAATCGATCTGGTCATCAATTGCGAGCCGGATGGTTTTGCTCATTCGCATTACATCACCCATGGCCCCGGCGTCTGCGCGATCGCGATCGACGTTGATGACGTCGGCAAAACCATGACCCGCGCGGAAGCACTCAAGGCACGCACATTCCATCAACCCGTCGGGCCTGGAGAACTAGAAATTCCCGCGATTCGGGGCGTCGGCGGCAGCCTGCTCTATTTTCTGAAGGCCTCAGGCAATAACTGGGATACAGACTTCGAATCGCTGAGCAGTGATGCGGCTTTCGATCGGCTCAACGCGGTCGATCACATTTCGCAGTCGATGCCTTATGACGAGATGCTGTCTTGGCTTTTGTTCTACACAGGGATTCTTGATCTACGGCGTCTGCCGCAGTTGGAGATCGCTGATCCAGCGGGACTGGTGCAGAGCCAGGCCCTCATCAACGGCAATCAAGCTCTGCGCGTGATCCTCAACGGGTCGTCAGCTACGCGCACACTTTCGGCCCGCTTCATCAACGAATTTTTCGGGTCCGGAGTCCAGCACGTGGCGTTTTCGTGCAGTGATATTTTCGCAACCGTCGCGGACATGCGAGCGCGCGGCGCGCAATTCTTGAAGATTCCCGAAAACTACTACGACGACATCGAAGCCAAATTCGATCTCGATGCAGTTACGATGACGGCCCTTCGCGACAATCAGATATTGTACGATCGCGAAGGAGATGGCGAATTCTTCCAGATTTATACGCACACTTTCGATGAGCGGTTTTTCTTCGAAGTTGTTCAGCGTCGGAACTATGACGGTTTTGGAGCTGCCAATGCCGCTGTTCGCTTGGCTGCTCAGACGCGGGAATCGCGGCCGTTGACGATCCCCCGAGCCTGACGTCGGACAAACCTGCAATGAACAGTCGCCACTTTGAGAGGGTGCCATTCTGCGTTCTGACTTGTCCCTTGCGCACCTTACCGTGTTGTCGCTCCCGCCACCCGAGATGGTGCGGGTGGCAGCAAGAGTTGGATATCGAGCGGTTGGCCTGAGGTTGATTGCCGTGACCGACGATAGCCCCGGTTATCCCATCATGGACGACGCGGTCATGATGCGCGAGACCAGGGCAGCGCTGGCGGACACGGGTCTGCGGCTTTCAGACATCGAGTTCGTCAAAATCACCCCGGGGTTCAATGTCGCTGCGCTGGAGTCCTTTATTGCGGCCGGCGCATCGCTCGGCGCTCGCCATGTCATTACAGCGCCCTATGACCACGACCATTCGCGCCTCTCCGACAGCCTCGCTGGCATCGCGAGCCTAGCAAAGCGCTATGGCCTTTCTGCACTGCTGGAATTCTTTCCCTGGACCACGGTGCAGGACCTCGAAACCGCAGCTAAGGTTGTGGGCGCCACCTCCTGCCCGAATGTCGGCATTCTTATTGATATGCTGCATTTTGATCGCTCGGACAGTTCGCTGAGCCAGATTGGCTCTATCCCGACTCATTGGCTTCCCATGACCCATCTCTGTGATGCCCCTGCAGGGAAACCAACAACGATCGAGGGACTTCTATATGCTGCACGGGCCGAGCGCCTGCCGCCCGGAGAGGGTTGTATCGATATCGCTCCGATTCTAATGGCAATGCCAAGTGCCACCCAAATTGCCCTCGAAGTGCCCATGCAACAGATGAGAGGTCTGGAGGGCGCCGAGGCAGTCGCTCGTCACGTGCATGACGTGGCAGTACGGTTTCTAGCCCGGCTGCCTTAAGTGGTTTGGGCATTGCATGGCGCGCCCGCACCTAAGGGGAGACCTCAATAATTGATCTGCGCGACGGTCCGAAGTTCATCCGGCGTGGTCGTACGAAAGCCAAAGAACTCAAGATAAGCCGGAATCTGCTCGAACAGCATATCGGTGCCGACCTGGATTTCACAGCCCCGCGCCCGGGCCGCCGCCAGAAACGGTGTGATTTCCTGCTTCATCACGACTTCGCCGACGAACGCGGAGGGTGAGATCCGAGCAACGTCCATCGGCAACGGGTCATTCTCTTTCATGCCGAGCGGCGTTGCGTTGACGATAACGTCAAAGCCGGCCGGGTCCTTTGAACCGACCTCTATCTTCAACGCCGGATAATAAGCTCGCAAACGCTCCGCTAAACTGTTCATCGTTGCAGAGTGAGCGTCGAACAGGGCAAGCTCTGCCACGCCGGCCTTGGCCATCGATGCCACAATCGCAGAGCCGACACCGCCGCACCCGACAACGAGCACTCGCGCACCCTCTAACACCCGGCCCTTGCGTAGAACGCCGCGAACAAAGCCTTCGCCATCGAACATATCGCCAACGAGGGTGCCGCCTGGGCCGAGGCGGATCGCGTTGCACGAGCCCGCAACCCTCGCGGTGGTCATAACTTCATCCAGTAATGGGATTGTGGTCACCTTGTGTGGCATGGTGACAAGAGAGCCGTGGATATTGGAAAGCTTGAACAAGAGCTTGAGAAACGCAGGGTAGTCCTCGGCCTTGCAGCCCATCGGAACGACAACGGCGTCAATTTTGTATTTCTCAAAATATGGATTGTAGATCATCGGTGCCTTGAAGCTCTCGGTCGGATAACCAAGATGTGCAATGAGCTTGGTGCGTCCGCTGATCGTCATGGGATTTCTCAAATTGTTTTTCCAGAGAGTTCGATCTTTGCCCTGAGCTGTTTCCGGTAGCGATCTGGACGCCGTACCTCAGAAACTCAACTCATTTTACGTCGGTGTTGTCGAGCAAATGCGCAAGACGCCGCAGCGCCAGTGTGTACCCTTGGGTTCCAAGTCCCGCGATTACACCGTCGGCGCGAAGGGATACATAGGAGTGGTGGCGGAATTCCTCACGCTTATGGACGTTTGATATGTGAACTTCGATGATGGGTGCTTCGAAGGTGTTCAACGCATCGAGAATCGCTACCGACGTGTGCGTAAATGCGGCAGGATTGATCACGATACCGCATGCGGTTTCCCTTGCCTCGTGTATCCAGTCGATGATCTCGTATTCACCGTTCGACTGGTGAAAGCGAAGCTCAAGTCCGAGCTCTCCAGCGACCCTGCGGCAATCGGTCTCGACATCGGCAAGAGTTTCGTGACCGTAGATATGTGGCTGGCGTTTGCCGAGCAGATTCAGGTTGGGACCGTTGAGTACGTAGACGATGTGGCTCATGTTGGGCTCCGGGATCAAGCATGTTTGACGTGGGCAGCAGCGAGAACGCAGACGTCTATCCTTTCAGCAGCCCAAATTCCTGGAGCACCGCAGAGGCCTCCTTGACCGCGTGGTTGGCGGCTGGCACGCCGCAATAGATCGCCTGCTGCAGCAAAACTTCCTTGATATCGTCAGGCGAGAAACCGCCTTCGGTAAGTGCTGCTCGGACGTGCAGGCGGAACTCGTCCCATTGTCCGAGCGCGACCATAGTGCCGATCACCAGCACACGCCGGGTGCGATGATCGAAATGTGGCCGGGTCCAGATCTCGCCCCAGGCATGACGCGTGATCAAATCGATGAATTCGGTGTTGAACGAATTCTTGCCCGCGATCGATTTATCGACCCAGGCGTCGCCCAGCACCTTGCGGCGCTGAGCCATACCGTCGTCGCTGCGTTTTCGATCATCCATGGCTGGCCTCGGATAAGTGTTGTATCACGAAGCCGATCACCGCGTCGGTGAAGGCGTGCGGCTGTTCGACATTGGAAATATGCGCCGCGTCGAGGATCGTTAAGGAGGCGCGGGGGATCTGGCTGCGGATGAATTCTCCCGCGGCAACGGGGGTCGCCATGTCGTGTTGGCCGGCGATGACCATTGTCTGACTCTTGATCTTCGGCAGCAACGCGCGCTGATCGAGCGTGCTAAGCGCCTCGCAACAGGCGAGATAGCCTTGCACCGGGGTGGCGAGCAGCATGGTCTTCATGTTCGCTGCAATCTGCGGCTCGCGTTCCCTGAAATCCGCCGTGAGCCAGCCTGCGATCACGGTGTCGGCGACGGCTGCGATTCCGCCTTCCTTGATGGCCTTGATGCGGTCTAGCCAGTTGGTCGGATCGGGATAGTAGCAGGCGGTGTTGGAGAGAATGATCTTGTCCAATCGCTCCGGCGCGTTGGCCCCTAACCATTGCCCGACCATGCCGCCCATCGACAGTCCGCAAAAGTGCACCTTGTCAATGTTGAGATCGTCGAGGATCGCAAGCACGTCGCGTCCGAAGCGCTCAATGGAATAGGGCGCGGGCGGTACGCTGGATTTGCCGTGACCGCGCCGGTCATAGCGGATCACGCGAAACAGTTGGGTGAGTGCCTTCATCTGCGGCTCCCACATCTGCAAGGTGCAGCCCAGCGAATTCGACAACATAAGCGTCGGACCGCCGTCGCGTCCTTCGACGGATACATTAAGCAGACATCCATCGGCGTCGATCATCGGCATCGAAATTTCTCTCCAAGTCTTTCGAGCGTCTTATGTGGCGTCGAGCGAAGCGAGCAGGCGATCGATCAGGACCTGCGAGACACCCTGATAGGCCATCGGCTCGAACCGTTTGGCGATTTTCTCCCCACTCAGATACGCGGTGACCTTGGGGTCCTTTATCAGCACCTCGCGCAGATCCTTTTTCTCGGCGACGGCGTTCTTGCTGGCGGCTTCCACCAGATGATGGGCCTCGGCCTTGCCGATCCTCTCAGCAAGCGCCATCGCCACCGCTTCCGCCATGATGAGGCCGTGGGTCTCGTCGAGATTGGCGTACATGCGCTCCACGTCGACTTCCAAACCTTCAGCAATATCGACAATCGAAGCCAGCGCGCCCGAGGTCACAAGCAGCAAACCAGGCAAGGTCGGCCATTCCGCGTGCCAGGGACCGGCGCTGCGCTCGTGATCCTGCACCTGGGCGGCAAAGATTGCCGCCGCCAGGTTCGGTGCCATGGTGGCAGCAGCCAGCGCGGTCGCGGCCGCGACGGGGTTGCGTTTGTGCGGCATCGTGGAAGAGCCGCCACGGCCTTCGCCCGACGGCTCGAACGCTTCGGCGACGTCGGTCTGCATCATCAGCTGGACGTCGCGCGCGATCTTCCCGCAGGTGCCTGCAACGATCGCGAGCACCGACGCCGCCTCCGCGAGGCGATCGCGATGGGTGTGCCATGGCGCGTCCGGCAAGGGTAGCCCGAGTTCCGCCGCCAGTTTTTCTGCGACCAGCAGTCCGTTGTCACCAAGCGCGGCAAGCGTACCGGCAGCTCCGCCGAATTGCAGCGCGAGCGATTCGCCGCGAAGCCGCTGCAAGCGGATGCGCGAGCGGTGCAGGGCGGCGGCATATTCCGCAAGCTTGAGGCCGAACGGCATCGGCAGTGCATGCTGCAGCCAGGTGCGCGCGACGACCGCGGTTTGGCGATGCTGTTGCGCAAACTGGGCAAATCCCGCAACAGCGCGGCCGATGTCCTTAAGCAGCACCTCTAAGCCTTCGCGCAAGGTGAGCATCGTGGCAGTATCGATGACATCCTGGCTGGTGGCGCCCCAATGCACATAGCGCGCGGCCTCAGCGTCGGTCCTTGCGACGTCCGCGGTCAGTGCCTTGACGAGCGGAATGGCGAGATTGCCGGATTTCGTTGCGGCCTCGGCTAGGGAGGCAAGATCGAAGCTACCCGCCTTGCACGCGTTCGCGATTGGACCAACGGCGCTCGCCGGGATCACGCCGGTTGCGACTTCCGCGCGCGCCAGGGCCGCCTCGAAATCAAGCATATGCTGGAGGTATGCGGCGTCGTCGCATACAACGCGCATGGCCGAGCTCGACAACATCGGCGCAAGGAGGGGGGAAAGGGACGTGCTCATGTTGTCGATACCTATCTCGGATGAAGCGCTTCTGCCCCAATCAATTGGTTAGCGCCGCACGGCCCCGGGCAGCCCGTAGGCTTCCAACTGGGCGCGGACTTGAGCCACGTTGTGCCCGAGAACGACGATGTCGTACTTTTTGCCGCCTACATCCCGCACGTGGTCACGCAGCAGTGCTTCGGCCTTGAAGCCGAGGCTTTCGAACAGGGCTATCGCCGCCTGTTGGTCGACGGTCATCTGCAATGAGAGTTTTTCCAGGCCGGCACCCAGCGCCAGCGTGAAGGTCTCTTGGGACAACGCCCGTCCGACGCCTTGGCCGCGGACGTCGGGCGACACCACCATCCTGATTTCGCCGACATGCGGCGACCAGCAATAGGGATCGCGGACCAAGGCGCTGCAGCCCACGACTTTGCCAGCCTTTACCGCGAGCAGGCTCGTGATGTCGCCGCGCTCGATCTCATTGATCCAAGCCGACAGAACTTTCGACTGGCTGATATTGCGCGGGAGAAAAAGAAGATCGTGCGCAGGCAGTTCCCGTGCGAAGTCGAGCACTGCGGCTTCGTCCGCCCTCGACATCAGACGGAATTCGATCTCGCCGGCATCGGTTTTGACATGCCGCGGATAGGAGCGCGGTCCGGTCATATAGATCTCCCCCCTAACCAAGAGTCCAGTTTCGGCCAAAGCCGTTTGATCGCATTGGGGCCCGCGACGACGCTGACGTGACCGCCTTTCAGTATCACCTCCTCCTTGTCGACTGAGCCGACCTTCGGGATCAGATGCCTGGCCGATTCGTAAGGAACAATGTGATCATGCTCCGCGACCGCATGCAGGACCGGCACTTTGATTTTAGAGAGATCGACGGCGTGACCGCCGACCAACATCGTGCCCTCATAGAGCTTATTGTCCCACATCAGGTCTTTGGTGATGCAGCGGAAATATTCGCCGGACAGCGGCAGGATGTCGGTCGCCCATCGATCGAACATACGGTACGACTTGACGTATTCGTCGTTCCAGATGTTTTCCCACAATTGCAACCGGCCTGTTACGCGCGAGGCCGGCCGCAGCATATCGAATGATGAAAGTATGATCTCCGGCGGAAGATTGCCGACACTGTCGACCAACCGGTCAACGTCGAAATAGCGGCGGTCCGCGAAATTATGAAACAGTTTCATCTCGCGGAAATCGATCGGGGTGGTGAAGCAAATCAGGTTCTTCATCGGTCCGTCCGCGAAGATCGAGCCGTACAGCAACGATAGGACGCCGCCGAAGCAATAGCCGATCACGCTGATGTCGGTTTCGCCGGAATCCTGCTGCACCCGACGGATGCAATCGGGAATGAAGTCGAGGACGTAGTCCTCCATCCGCAAGTGTCTTTCCTCCGGTTTCGGCGGGGTCCAGTCTATCATGTAGACGTCGTAGCCTCGCTTCAGCAGGAACTCGATAAAACTCTGGCCAGGCACCAGATCTAGGATGTAACCGCGGTTGGTTGTTGCCATCACGATCAGGACCGGGGTGCGATAGACTTCCTCCGCCATCGGCCGGTAGTGATAGAGGTTCATAGTGCCGCGGACGGCCAGGGTGTCCTTCGGCGTCGAGCCTAGTGAGGGGCCGGCCGAAGAGATATACTCGACGCCCTTGATGCTCCGCTGGATCGCGCGCTGCATCTCAGACTGGATGCGGTCCGGAATTGCAGCCAGGTCATGCCCCTCCGTTGCGCTCATGTTTGCTCTTCCTCTGCGGGGGCACCAACATGCAGCGCGACGTTTGGCTCGCTCAATTTCGAAATTTCGATTAACTCGATGCCGATGTTTCCGAGAAGTCGCGGCAATTCCATCATCGTATGCAGCACGGACCACCCTGTGAAAATGAAGTGGATCCGAACATCATTTGTGGTCGACCGGTGCGGCGCCTCGAGTATAACGATGTCAGATACCCTTTCCCTGTGGGCGCCGGCCACGCGCAGGACCAGCGGCATGCCGGTCGAATGCGTAATCAGAACCGCCTTCCTTCCGACATGCTGCGTGAAATCGCTGATCAATTGCGAGAGCGTCCGTTCGACCGAAGAATCCTGCAAATTGAGAAGCAGTCCTGCCGTCGTTGGTCGATAGCCAAGCGCCTTCAACCACATCGTAAGCGGCAATAGCGCTAGGTCACTGCCAAAGTATTGCGGCACCAGAATGATCGGCTTGCCATCACCAAAGCGAGCGGCGCTTCCAGCCACCATCGCTTGCCGAGCGAAATTCAGCGTATCGAACCCGGCCCCCATCACGGCGAGCGGCCATCTGGCGAATAGCTCCAGCGATGACGCAAAGACATCGAGCAGACCCGATATTTGGCTTTCGTGATCGCCCCAGTACGGGACAAAGATTCGCTCTTCATGAACCGCTGTAATAAATTGACTGATAGATGAAGCGCACTCGTCGCTAGCCTCCCACATGACGCGGCGGCCACGCCCCGGGATGACCGTAAGCTTTGCGCCCGGAATGAGCTTCGCCATCATCCTTGAGTTTTGCGACGAGATCAGTTCATCCAAGTCTCCAGTTAGCACCAGCGTGGGGCAGCGAATGTTGGCGAGCGCTTTCGAACCGTCAAATTCGGCAAATGCCTGGACTTGCAGGTCGGCTGCATGCAGAGGGGTCGGCAGCGCAATCTCGCGCCGCATCTGCGCCTCGGCAATCTCGGGATGCCGTTCGAGGTAGCCGCGCGAATAGGTGACCTTCCAAATCCGTCGAGCGGCTTCCTCCGGTGAAAGACCATCGAGGTCGCGCATCACACTCACAATGGAGGGTTTAGCATAGGTTGCACGCGGCCCACCGCACATGGTCGCGCACAGTATCAGGCTCGAAACGCGTTCGGGAAATTGGCGGACGAACTCCTGGGTGCCGCCCATCGAATAACCCAGCAGGTGTATGCGAAATATTTCGAGCTCGTCGAGCAGTTCGTAGAGGTCTCGCGCCATGTTCTCAATCGCGTAGCCCTCGACCGGTTTGTCGCTCAGCCCGGTGCCCCGATTGTCCAGTGTGAGAACGGTGAACTGCCGTGCCAGTGCCTCGATGAATGCGTCAGGCCAAGCGATGGAGTTCAGCCGATAGCCCATGACCAGCACGAGTGGCGGCCCCTCGCCCTGCACGCGATAGGCGATATTGATGCCGTTTACGTTTGCATGCCGCATCCTCATCGGCCGACCGATCAGTGTACGATCCGGCTTGCGATGTTTCTCCGAATTATCAGTCTGGCGCCGTTCTTTCACAATGCGCCTGCCTTTTCACGGAGCATGAACTTCTGAATCTTCCCAGTCGATGTCTTGGGCAGTGTGCCATAGACGAAGGTCTTGGGGACTTTAAAGCGCGCTAGGCGCGCTCGACAAAAGGCTGTCACCTCCTCGTCGTCGGGTCGTAGCGCCCCGGGCTTGAGTTCAAGGAATGCGCAGGGCGTCTCGCCCCATTTTTCATCAGGACGTGCGACGACTGCCGCCAACATCACAGCAGGGTGCTGGCTGAGCACCTCTTCCACCTCAAGACTCGAGATATTCTCTCCCCCAGAGATGATGATATCCTTGGAGCGATCCTTGATCTCGATCGCACCATCGGGATGCCAAACTGCGAGATCGCCTGAGAGGCACCAGTTTCCGACTAGCGTTTTTGCCGTTGCCGGCGCGTTTTTTAGGTACCCTTTCATTACGGTATTGCTGCGCAGCATAATCTCGCCAACTGTCGTCCCATCGCGTGGAACTGGGGCCATTGTCTTGGGATCAGCGACGATCACCGCCTCGACTATCGGATAGGCAACACCTTGCCGCGCCATTCTGGCAAAGCGCTCGTCATCGGGCAGCGCGTTCCATTCGGGCTGGAAGACGCAAGAGGTCGCGGGCCCGTAGGTTTCGGTGGCCCCATAAAGATGAGTAACGCGAAAGCCGAGAGCTTCCATGGACCGGAAGACGGAGGAAGGCGGCGCCGCGCCACCGGTTGCAACCGTTACCGTGTGCTGAAATGCCACTCGCTGATCGGCCGGCGCATGAGCCAGCATATTCAGTACGATCGGAGCGCCACAGAGATGGGTGACCCGATGCTCCGCGATTAGTCGGAAGATCTGTGCAGGTTCAACCTTGCGAAGACATACTTGCGTTCCGCCAGCAGCGACAACCGCCCACGGATATGACCACCCGGAACAGTGAAACATCGGCAGTGTCCAAAGGTAGATACTGTCGAAGGTTAGTCCGAAGCTGAAACCGTTGCCGAGCGCTGAAAGATAGGCGCCACGATGACTATAAACGACGCCTTTTGGATCGCCGGTAGTCCCGGATGTATAGAGCAGGCATAGCGACTGCCATTCGTCGGTGACGCCAGGCCAGTTGAAACCCGGGTCGCCGGAAGCGAGGAGTGCCTCGTAGGTGAACTTACCCAGTAGCGAGGCCTGTGAATCAGGGGAAGGGATGTCAATGACGGCGATCTCTCGGTCCACTTGTTGCAGCGCTTGCCGAATCAACGGTGAATATTCCGCATCGACGATCAAAACCTTGGCGTTTCCATGCATGAGCGAGAAGGCGACATTTGCAGCATCAAGGCGGGTATTCAGTGGATTGAGTACGGCGCCAAGCATCGGCACGGCAAAATGCGCTTCGATCATCTCCGGAATATTCGATGCAATGATCGCTACGGTATCGAGTCGTTTGACGCCAAGCTGCGCAAGTGCGGAAGCGAGCCGAACGCAACGATCAAGGAGCTGCGCGTAAGAATATCGGCGCGCGCCGTCGATCACTGCCACCTTGTCGGCGAAAGCGCTAGCGGCGCGGGTCAAAAAGCTGACGGGCGACAAAGGTATGAAGTTGGACGGATGTCGATCCAAATCCGTCTCGAAAGGGTGCGTGCTGTTTGTATTCATTGGATCACCACATCATTTTTTCCGAAAGCGTTACGCTTTCAACTATCCAACACTCATAGGGTCGAAACCACGTGCCCGCCGTCGGCAACGATCACGCTTCCAGTCATGTAGGAACCAGCCTCCGAAGCCAGCACCAGAAGCGGCCCTTCGAGTTCCCGCAATTCGCCAAGCCGTCTCTGTGGAATCCGCTTGATCAGTGCCTGCCCGGCAGCCTCCTGAAAGAAATCGTCGTTGAGTTCTGTTTCGAAATATCCCGGAGCAAGCGCGTTGACGCGAATGCCATAGCGCGCCCATTCCAGGGCTAGTGCCTTTGTCATCTGCACAACCCCGGCCTTGGAAACCGCATATGGAGCGACGGAACTTGCCACTCGCAGGCCCAGGATCGAGGCCACATTGACGATGGAGCCCCTCACTTTGTGCGCAACCATTCGGCGTCCAGTTGCCTGCGCTACCAACCACACTCCCTTGAGGTTAGTGTCGATAACTTTATCCCAATCGGCTTCTTCCTGTTGCAGTGCTGGTCGCGTTGCCGTCACACCGGCATTGTTGATGACAATTTGAACTGGACCGAAACGCGCTTCAGCGGCGTCCAATGCGGTCTCGATGCTCGCTGCGAGGGTGACGTCCATCATCACGCTTTGGGCTTGTCCCTTGGCCGCGGCTATGTCATCGACGGTTTTGGCCAAGGCTTCCGCGCGGCGCGCGCCAACTGTTACGCGAGCTCCCTGCGCCGCAAGAAAGCTCGCAAAAAATCGTCCAAGACCGCTTGAGCCGCCGGTAACGAGCACATGCGATCCCTGGATTCCAAAAAGATCGCTCATCACAAATCTCTTGCAGCTCGGGAAAGCGACATCACTTGAACTTACTCCAGACGAGAATTGATCGACCCATGGTGCCATCCAAATAGCTCTTGTAGGCAGCGGTCGTGATCGTCAGCGTATCTCCGTCAAGCACGAAGTGCCGGATTTGATCGGTGCCGGTCCATGCCTGGTTCCATGAAGTGTCAATGTGATGAACAACGACATTCTCACCTAAGGAGAATGTGCCGGCATAGGCGACCATCGTGCCAAGCAATTCCACGCCCTCTTCATCAGTGGGCACTGCGTCGCGAGGCACGACACGGTCATGCCGCGTGAAGATTGCGTACATCCTGCCGTCGGGCGCGTAACCGATATAGCCGTCCGGCGCATCTCCGAACTGATTGTGGCGATGACCATCGGAAAGGCGTTCGCGAACGTAGGTTTGCAGTCTCCACGTTCCGAGTACGGGGCAGTCTGCCGGCGGCTTGCCCGGCTTTACGGATGCCAAAATCTCTTTGTCGGTTACCAAATTGTCCTCCCGTTATCTGCTGCCGGAGATTGACAAACGTCCGGTTCATCAGACGCTTCAAGAATCTTCAGGCGTCGAAGAACACCGTCTCCCGATCGCCTTGAAGACGGATGTCGAAAGTGTAGGTGATTGCACCGTCTCGTTCGGATCGGGGCGCGATCAGCGTTTGGCGCCTCTCCGATTGCTCGATAATGTTCAGGACTGGATCTTGGGAATTTGCCGTTTCCTCGTCGCCAAAATACATACGCGTGGCGAGGCCAATATTGATACCGCGAGAGGCCAGCCAAAAGTTCACGTGAGGTGCCATGGCCTTGCGGCCTTTGCGACCGGCCACGCTTCCCGGCTTGATGGTGCGAATTGTATAAAGTCCGGTTTCGAAGTCTGTGCCGGTCCGGGCCCAGCCGCGGAAGCGCTGATCGATCGACTTACTCTGCTTGTCGGCAGGATGGTTGTATCGGCCGGCGGCATTTGCTTGCCATGTCTCTACCAGAACGTCCTTGGTTACATGGCCCGCGCCATCGAAGATTCGTCCCTCGATGATGATGTGTTGGCCCGCGACTTCGGGACCGGCGATGTCGCCGGTGAAATTATTCTGAAAGATCTCGAAGCCGGCCTGATTTGGAATCAAGCCGATGTGCACGTAGGGGCCTGCTGTTTGCGACGGCGTCTCGGGCAGATAGGAAAGGACGAATGGGGTGGGTTTCATGCTAGCCTCCCTGCAGTTTGTTCTCGAACAAGGTCTGGCGGCGTCCACGCAGCACAATATCAAAGCGATAGGCGAGACACTCCAGCGGGCGCGATGCATTGAGGTCGAGTCTTGCTGTCAAGCGATCCGCGGCTGACTTGTCGGGAATGGTGGCGATAATCGAATCGTGGGGAATGAGCGGATCCCCTTCGAAATACATTTGGGTTATCAATCTTTGTGCGAAACCCGTTCCGAACACCGAAAAATGGATATGAGCCGGCCGCCAGCTGTTGATGCGATTCCGGAACGGATATGCGCCTGGCTTGACCGTTCGGAAGAAGTAATAACCCCGTTCGTCGGTCAACATTCGGCCGCAACCACCGAAATTGGGATCGATCGGTGCAATGTAGGTGTCATTACGATGACGGTAGCGTCCGCCGGCGTTGGCCTGCCACACTTCGACGAGGGTATTGGATACGGGCTGACCGTTGCCATCGAGCACATAGCCATGGACGATCGTCTGTTCGCCAATCGGTTCACCCTGTTTGGCATAGTTCAGGATGAGGTCATTATCGAGTGGACCGAGCTGGTCAGGCGAGAAAATCGGACCGGTTACTTCGGACAGGGAGTTTTGCAGAGACCAAAGCGGTATGCGAGGCGAGCGCAACACGCTCGTCTTGTAAATGGGCGTATATGCTGGGGGATGTAGGTCGCGATCACGTTGGTGAAACTCGGATTCAGGAGTCATGCTGATGTAACCTCATATATTTTATTAGCTACCGAGAACCTGCTGCCGCCTTTTGGTCGGATTTCTGAAAGGGCAGGAAGATAAGTGGCCTCGATCATCAACACCAAAGCTCCCATCGGGTTGGACGAGTCCTCGTCAACGGCCCTCATGTTGGAACGACGACGGTACCGCTTGCAGCCTCGGCGCGTTTCCTTTCATAGTCTGCCTTCGCCATTGGAACAGCGTTGGGATTTCCGAGATCATTCATATTGACCCGATAGGTTTCCCGGGCAGTCACGGCCGCAATCGCCGCGATAACGGTTATCCCGAAGGCGATTGCCCCGACGGTGAGAGGAATGTGAGCCGAGCCGGGAGGTGCCACGGTTGCAAAGAGTGCGGGAAGTAGCGCCGTAATCGTAGTCCCGATATTCTGGGATATCGCCATCGCAGAGACCCGGGTTCGCGTCGGGAAAAGTTCGGGGTAGAAGCTCGGGAAGATAGCGTTGTAGCCTTGGTAAACGACGCCCCACATCAATAGCGACATGAAAATCGCCAACGGTACGTTATGGATGCTGATCGCGTAGAGATAACCGAACGCGAGCAAGCCAGAACAGAGAGAACCTATGATAATGGGAGGTTTGCGGCCGACCTTGTCTGACAGGTTACCGACGAACGGAATGATGAACACGGCCAGCACATTCCCCAGGACGGGAATCCACAGGTAGACGTCTTTTTCGAAGCCGATTCCATAGGCTGGTTGGACCGCATAGGCGGCGCCGAATATTGCGGCGACGACCGGGATGACATTCATCAGCGCCATGCAGACAACACGAAGCATATCCCTCCAATTGAGCTTCAACGCTTGAATGATTGGCGCTCTCGGAACCTTGCCTTCCTCTTCCTCTTTTTCAAATGCTGGCGTTTCGTCAACTTCACGGCGGATAATGTAGCCGGCGACTATGACGAAGAAGCTGAGCAAAAAGGGTATTCGCCAACCCCAGCTATTGAATGCCTCAGCTGGCATGTAGGCCGCGAGCGGCAGGAAAACCGCCGCTGCAAGAATCTGTCCGGCCTGGACGCCCTGGAGCGAAAAGCTGGCATAGAACCCGCGCCGTCCAAATGGGGCATGCTCCAGGATCATTGAACTGGCGCCGGAGATCTCTCCGGCAACAGCAAAACCCTGTATGAGGCGCAAGATAACAAGAAGGACGGGAGCCAGCACGCCGACCTGTTGATATGTCGGCAGGATGCCGACCGCCATCGTCGAGATACCCATAAGGAACATGCAGACGAGCAGAACTGTTTTCCGGCCATGGGTATCGCCCCAGTGCCCTAGAAAGAACGCGCCGATGGGCCGGGCTACGTATCCAACGCCGTACGTCGCTAGCGATGCGACGATGGCGACGGTGGGATTTTCCGATGGAAAGAATAACTGCGGGAAGATCAAAGACGCCGCTGTAGCGTAAATGAAGAAGTCATAATATTCGAGGGCCGATCCAATCCATCCGCTCGCAGCGGCCTTCTTTGATTGACCCGTGTGGTGCGTCGCTTGCGCACTAGTCATTGAGAGCCTCCTCCAACTTTGACTGCTGAGGCCCGTTAGCGGGCTTCTTTGAAATCTTGGGCAGCTAGCCGAGTTCGTCTTTCTAAAATTCGCGGAACTGATCGAAAGCAGCGCCAAGATAGTCGATAGGCGATCTAACACAATTACCCTGTTATTCGACAAACGTAACATCATGTTAGTTTATGGAATCAGGGCCTTTTGGTCGGGTTACCGGTCGCCGTGCTTGAAGACGAGAGCGGCTCGTATCTGATTGCGTTCGAAAGCGAGCCGCACGGCTGCGTCACGACTAGGGACCTCACGCCAATGCAGTGACGACCTCAGCTCATGGCATCCGGAGCCTGCCTGCGATGTCGGCCATGTAACCGAGCGCGATCAACCAGACGCTATGCTCCACCGGATCGCCGCCTCAGCTGGCGGCTTCAAGTTCCTGTCCTTACTTGATTGTATCTTCCATATGCTTGTGACCCGCCCAGGCCGGTCTGACGTTTCCTCAGTGAAACAGCCATCGACGCGGCAGTTAGGCTTAGCAGAAGAAGCTCAGGGTCCCCCGAGGGCGCCGCGGCGTACGCCAAGCCACTTCATTTCACGTTGGCGTGCGTGGAGAAGGTTCGATCCCAGTTCCTCTCCCTCCGCCTTGAGACGGACAATCAGGCCCTCGATCTGCTCCGACAGCTGGTTGGCATAGCGCACCGGCCGCCGCGAGCGATCGCTCAGGGCCTCAAGCCCGTGCGCCTTGTAGCGATCGAAGATCTTGTAGCCGGTCTTGCGGGATACGCCGAATTCCCGGCAGACGTCTGTCATGGCCTCCCCGTCCAGCAGGCGGGCAACAAAGCGAAGGCGTTCTTCCATAACCGAACTCGCTTTCCACGGCATCCACACCTCCCGCTTGCAAAAAAGCGAAAAGTGTAACCCATGTGTCCGGTACGAAGTGTCACCTACGTCTCGGGCCGCTCACATCAGACACTTAGCTATCTTTCGAGGATCCGACGAAACCCGGCGTATGGGCGCTGTGTTGGCAAATCGATTGCCGGACCCGGTGCTGAGACAAGTCCGGCTACAGCATAAGGCCGGATGACCCGATTTGCTTTCTGATCCCGTGATGCGGTCTCACAAAAACCGCTGAAAACTCCGCCCTGCAGGGGGATTCACAAGGCGTTTTTTCTGGCGTAGTGCGGCCAATCATGATGATGGTCGAGCAGCAACGGCATGTCTCCGCGGTCCCTCGAATCCGCCGCGCCCTGGCGCTGCCGATCTACGCCGCGGCCCTGGTGCTCGACGTCGCGGCCGCCCGTGCTTGGCCGTCTCGCCGCATGGATCGCCGGCGACGGCTGGTCTGGATAGATAGCCCCTGCATGACTCTAGGAAGGCCGCTGGTGAGTCCGGGATTCGGCCGCTGTCATGGTGCCGGTCGATTGGCGCCAGCGCATGCCAATCTGTAACCATGCGCGGTAG
>Ga0210408_10002213_pt1 | contig 19240 bp, 21 predicted proteins | sample IncBWH4MmetaG_FD_155471 | JGI IMG/M metagenome (GOLD analysis project Ga0210408, IMG submission 155471) | Forest soil microbial communities from Barre Woods Harvard Forest LTER site, Petersham, Massachusetts, United States - Inc-BW-H-4-M | ecosystem: Environmental > Terrestrial > Soil >...
GGCTTTGTCGATCTGTTGTCAGAGGCGGGGGGCCAGGGTCTGAAGGCGGTCCTGGCATTCCAGAGCGTCGCGGACCTGGTGAGTGTCTTGGGGCAAGCAGGGGCGCAGCAGATTCTCGACAATACCAATACTAAGCTCTGGTTTAGGGCTACCGATTCGGCAACTGCCAAGACCTTCGCCGATATCGCCGGTGAGGGCCCGATTCTCACCAGACGTGAGTCCGCTAGCTATCGTCCGTTCTCAGATAGCAGGCGTGCACCAGGTGGACTGGCCTTCGACGCAACGTTCTCTCAACAATCGACGGAAATCATTGACAATCTTGTCCGCAAGGACTGGTTAACGAAACTGCCGCGCGGCCACGCCTTCTTGTACGCCAGTGGATGCACGTACAAGACCAGATTCCCGCTACTGCCCGAACCCAAGCACCTCTTCCCATTGGAGAGATCGTGAAGCTGCTCTTGGTTGCTGCTTTCTTTCTGATTTTGGCATCTGTCTCCACCCTGGTATCCGGGGGAGAGGGTGGACGTCTTGTGCAGCAGAGTTGGTTCGAAGCATCGCATCTGCTGCCACCAAAAAGAATGAGCGAACTCGGATCGGTAATGCGCGCTTACACGGAGCGCGTGTTTCAGTTGGTCCCAGTGCGGCTCCGCCAGAAGTTTGGTCAGAAGCTCTGGGATGCCATTGAACTCATGATCTTGCGGCTGCTTACGATCCGATATGTTGCGCCAACTTTTGTGCTCTCTGCATGGATCGGTTTGCTCGAAGGCTTTTGGTCACGCTCAAACCTGAAAGGGCTGGTGAAAATTCATTCGCCCATGCGGTTTAATCTCGGGCTCGTCGGGTTGGGAACAAGCATAGCTATGACCATGCTGTGGGTGACGGCACCGATTACGTTGCCGGTAATCCTGGTTGTGTTCTGTGTTTTTGCATTGGCGGTTCTAAGTATTCGCAGTTTGGTCGTCCACGCACCATCACAGTTCTGAGCGTGAGGCGCTTGGGCTCCCCAATTTATGTGGAGACCGGGATGAGTTTACGTTTTGGCGACCGGCAGATGTTCACCATACGCACGGAAAGGAAAACAATGCCATCACTCGATCAATTGACCGACAAAATTCTCTACTGGCTCTCGCTGGACACCCAGGCGCGGGCACTGGCCGAGAGGCTGCTGGTAAGGTTTCGCGCCATGGTCGGCGACCTGCCAGCCAGTGCCGAACATCACCACTCCGCGGCGGGGGGCCTATATCAGCATTCGCTTGAGGTTGGTCTCCGCGCCTTGGAGGAGTTCGAGGGCAATATCCTCATGGAGCGTAAGCCGGACGGTAGCGTCGATAGCTTTCGCAGCGCCCGAAATCGTCCACGCTGGCAATATGCCACCTTCATCGCTGCGCTTTGTCACGACTTGGGTAAGGTGTTCGATGTTCATGCGCTAGCGGGCGATCACACCTGGTGCCCACTTCACCAGCCTTACTCAGACTTTGTCCGGCGCGCTCGAAAAGGCTTGGCTGTGTCCTGGAGGCCGGAGCGGGAGCACGGTGCGCATGCCGCACTCTCCTCCTTACTGCTTCATCATGTGCTCTCAACCAACGATGTCGAGTTTCTGGGTGTGCCGCGCTTGGTGCACCTAACCGACTGCTTATCGGAAAGCCATAGACGAAGCAACGGAAACCCACTGGCACGGATGGTTGGCAGAGCCGATCAGGCAAGCGTGGAAGACGCCCAACCTTCCATCGCCGCCCAGCCCGAAAGCAAGGTCGCACTTTTCCTGCGCACCCTCCAAGAGCTGATTACGAACCGGGAAATCGGCGTGAACTTCCGCGGCAGTCAGGTCTACGTTGCGGGTGAGAAAACCGCCGTAGTCGTGCCGCTGTCGGTAAACCTCGCTCGGGATCGATTGAAATCCAGGAAGATCGTATTGCCGCCCAACACCTACTTGTACGATATGTTGCGCAACGCACACCTTGTCGAGGCGGATGACGCCGGTCGCTCGGTGCGCAGGATCAGGGTTCCGGGCAAGCAAGGTGACGTATCCCTGAGTGCCCTTATCTTTCCAACCGAGAAGGTTGTGCCCAGACAGATTCTGGCTACCCTGCCCGCAGCAACCCACTTTGAAATCGAGGCCGTGCCCGAGGTTGAAGTCACGGCAACAGGGAAGGATTCAGCGTCCGAGGAGACCATCCATGAACACGTTAATCGTGAACCAATACGGCCAAGTTCAGGGAGAGGTAGGTGACCATGGCCTGCTCCTGACCATTGCTGCAGATACTCCACGTCGCGAATCGGTTCATCTGCAGACGTGCATAGACTCAGTTGAGCAGCAACTGGGTTTGCTGGCCGTCCTGAAGGCCGTGGAGCGTCGAATCGAGCAATTTCAGTTGCGAGATTCTTCTGGATCTGAGCCGCAAGCGCACGAACAAGAAACCCTGTTCGAGGAGACGATCGGCCGTGAATGCGATTTCTTCAACGCAAATGGAGCCTCCAAGAGCAAGGTCTACGGACGCTTTGCTCAGTTCTTGATTTATGAGCAGTTGGAACAGGGTCGGTTGAGGGTTTTCTTTGCCGCACGGGACGAGTCCAAGCGCATAGCCCGATTCGATGTCCATCCGGGAGAGGTCCAAGCCTTCTTAGCCCTGGCGAAGCGCTCGTTGTTCGCTCGCCCCCAGATAGAGTTGCTCCTTCGTGACGACATCTCTTTCACGGTCGCGCTCACCGCTTCCGGTCATGGCATGACATTTGACGTGCAAACCCCCATCTGGCATTCACAATTTACCGTCAGCAGAGCCAATGACGTAGCCACGCTGGCAGTTTTTGCCCGCCGCGCGCTCAAACGAGAGAGAGTGGTGCCTCTCCGTTTCGGCGAAGGTGACCATCAGCTCGGTTTTCGGAAAGGCGCCGCTGGCCAAGTATTTGCTGAATTTCAGCACCAAGGGTCACCTGAAGGCGCACCTCTTTCCAGCCTCAAGCTCCACGAGCTCGAGCTCCTTGCTGAATTTGTGCTTCACCAAACATTTGCGCCCTCGAACGGAAAGATGGGAGGTGTTTTGAGCGCGACTTCTTCGACGGCAGCCCAAGTCTCCTAGTTGTACTTACAAGTTTTCATTCCACAAACCTTTTCCATCCCAAAAACCTTTAAGTCAAACCAAAAAGCCATCCACGCGGCAGCGCGCGGCTGTGCCATTCGAGACGGATTCAAGACCTCTCAAGCTTAACCCACAAATCCCTTCACCCACTGGTTCGGGATCTATGGGCCAGGCCTGGTGCTCTCCCAAGCCGATCCACCTTGGCTGGGGTCGCGGGGAGCTGAGCCAGCTGTTGCTCGGCGATTCCGGCCATTAATCCACAAAGGAGAAAAACCATGTCAGCAGCAACACAAGTCGCAAGTCCACAATCCCCATCCCTGGTGCTGTCCGTCCTGCAATCGAAGGCGGGCAATCGCTGGGGCCGGGCAGTGGAAGAAATGAAAGAGAAGCGTCTGACCGTATCAGGCGACTTCCCGGAGTTCGTCGTGACCAACAAGAGCGGAATAGGGTACCAAGTGAAACTCGACCCAGACGGCAATGGCACCTGCACTTGCCCGGACTTCGAAGTGCACATGGCACCGGAAGGAGGCATCTGCAAGCACATTGCCGCTGCGGCGATCACCTCACTGGTCCCGCGGGTCCGGCCTCCATCGTCGACAAGCGGGTCAAACAAGACGAATGGGGACCGGACCTCGGAAGTATCTCCGCTCATTTATCGCATCCGGCGCTCTGTCCAGATCGACGGGAAAGACGGCGTGCAAGTGGAGGTACAGGCGAGCGTGACAAATGACGAAGCACAAGACATGGAGACTTCGTCTTGTGCCTTCGATTTGTTGGAACGCCTAGCAGCCCACATTGCAAAAGGCACCGCACCCTCAGAAAGCAACTTCGCTCGGAGTGCAGCTTCACCGAGCGCGGTTAAAACCATACCGGTTAAGTCTCCCGCGACATCCGCTAGCGAGGGGCACCCTGTTTCTGCGGTCATCAGTAAGATTGATCGCATGAAGACTCGCCGGGGTGACTCCTTGTTTCTCAAGGTGGACGTCGGTGGTGAGACGGTGCGCGTGTTCGGCCGTCCCGAAGAGCTGGCTAAGCGCTTGAAGGCGAGCGGTTACGACATTCCGGCGAACGAAATCCAGGCCGGATTAGAACTCAATCTTCCCTGCTTGGTACGCACCGGCAATGGCAATAGAGGGTACAAGACTATCGAAGAGTTCTTGCCCGAAGTCGCCTAGCCGGGAAACCACACATTCCGAGTCAGAGAGGCGCTTACCTCTCTGACTCGGAAATCTCTCTTGCTTTCCCACCGTTTTTCAAACCACAAATCGGAGGTGATCCATGCGTGAGTTGGCGCAGCAGGCGGTTCTGTCTGCCTTTATCGCTTCCATCGGCAAACGCACTCCGCGCGAAGCGGCTCACGATGCCACGGAGCTATGTAGCTTGGCACGAGCACTCCACAGGCTGAATGAGGTCTCTTGCAACTGCGGCCTTACGCCAAGGCAGGAGAAGCGAATGCAGAATCTGGAAGACAAGGTTCGGACCGTGTTAGGGCGGGCAGGATTAGCTTTGAATCACTTCAACGGCGACCCACGAGGCTATGCCGTGTACATCGATCTGCCGGATGGCTCTTACAACAGTTTCGGCGGTCGGGAGCATGGCTATGGAATCGGGTAGCTCAGCGGGCGACCTTGCAAGGTCGCCCGCTGAAAGTCCGACGCGGCTCGCGCCACAGCGAAACACATAAATCAAAGGAACAAAAGTAACAAACGGAACGGTTCCATTTGTAACTCTTGTTCCATTGGAGGCTGAGTGCTCCCCCAACCTAAATTCCCGGCGAGCCCCGCCCGATTCATCGGGCGACATATCGAGATAGATTCTTTTCGTCACGCTCTTACAGAGGGCATCTCAGTAGGGAGAACAAGTTCGTTTGCGGTACTGGGCGATTGGGGTGTTGGGAAAAGTAGCTTGCTCCTAAAATTCGCCAGCATCTGCGCCGAGCCTTCCTACGGCATGCTGGCCGTGTTGGTGTCAGTCTCCACTGACCTCCACAATTATCTCGGGCTTGCGGAAAGCCTCCTTGACAAGCTCAGCGAAACCCTGGCCGCCACAAATTCTACAGGCGCCAACCTTCGCCTAGAAGTTCTGAATTGGAAACTGAAGCGAGTAAATATCGGAGGGTTTGAACTTGATCGCGAGGCCCCCCAATTCTTCCTCCGTTCCGGCAGCACGCTTCTCAGACATGCTCTGACCGACGCTTGGAAGCGCTTCCTTCCTCAGGCACATATCCAGGGTGTCATCTTCTTCCTCGATGATGTTCACAACTTATCCGGGCCGCACCCTCAAGATGTCGCACTAGCACTCCGCGACCAGTTTCAAGCGCTCGCCATTGAAGGCATGAACTACAGCGTCTGTTTTTCCGCGCGGACCGATTACTTTTCGACTGTCCGTAGCTTCGCAGAACCTGCTGTGCGCTTCTACGACAAGATTGACCTTGGTTCATTTTCAGAGGACGAAACAACTGAATATGTCCGAACAGTTTTTGGCCCGCGGGCACAGGACGCGCCGCGCCTCGCACGCTGGCTCTACGAGAAAACGCTCGGGCACCCCTACTTTCTCGCGTTCATCAGCCGCCAGCTGGCGCTCAGCGCCAAGGACTCTCCAGTGGGTAGTCCTGAGCGCTTGTGGCGTGACATCTCTCAACAGCTCGAAAAGGACAAATTCTGCTCAGACCTCGCTCACGTTGCCGGCCGAGAACTGGAACTTCTTTGTCAGCTGGCAAGAACAGCAGAAGAAGAATGTACGCCGCGCGAACTTTGTGGGAGATTTCAACGCATGCATTTCACGAGGCTGGTGGAGAAAGGCCTGCTCATTCGCAGCGGACGGGGAAGATACAAGCTCTACCATCCTCTATTCAATCAGTTCCTGCAACGCTTGAAACCATGAGGTTAACAACTCTGGGCCCACTGAACCGATCGGAGAGACGCAACGCTTCAATGACAAAGGCTCGCGAGCACGCGAGCAAAGGATCAGTGATCTCAAGCCACCCTTCCCCGGAAAGTGCATTTTGAATCACCTCGATTGCGCCCGATAACAGCGCCACGGCATTAGCCCTGTTTGCCGGGACATCATGACATGCCGCTGCAAACTCCCTTTTGCAGCGGCAGCAACCTTGCTACCGGCTCTGCTGGTGGCAGGAGCAGTTGGCGTATTCTGCATATTTTTTTCGTAGGCAGAGATTAGACCGCAGTTACCTTGAATTATAAAGCGGCACCCAACGGTGGGAGTCTGGAACACCGATCTACAGAGTTTTCTAGCAATTCTATAGAGGTTTAGATAGTTTTGGGTCAGGCGAGTCGCTCCGCCAAACCTACGCGTCGACCTCTTTCCTAAGAATCTTATTTTTCAGTCTCTTGGAAGATATCTTGAGTACGTTTCAAACCCCTTTCGGCCCCGCGCTTGCTAGAAATGCACCAGCGGGTGTGGTCTGCCTTAGCGTGGGTGTGTGCAAAGGGCATCTGATGAGCACGATGGCGCAAACGGCCGCGAGAGCAGATCGGCTGGAACTGTCTCTACTCAAGGGTTTAGTGATAGCTGGTCTGGTCGCCGCGCTATACGGGCCAGTCTTGACAAAAATGGTCGCGGACTGGTGGCAAGATCCAGACTACAGCCACGGATTCGTCGTGCCACTGTTCGTTGGTTATGTGCTGTATCAGCGGAGGCACCAGCTGCGGCAGGTTCCGCTTGAGCAGAGCAACCTGGGCCTGCCTGTGATGGTTGGGGCAATCGGCCTTTTGCTCGCCGGGTCGCTTGGGGCGGAATTGTTTGTTGCTCGTTTCTCGTTCCTCTTTTTGCTCGGTGGAATGCTCCTCTTTTTCGCTGGTTGGAAGATGCTGCGTGCCATGGCATTTCCGCTGGCTTTTCTCGCGCTGATGATTCCGCTGCCGGCGATCATCTACAACCAGATCACATTCCCGCTCCAACTGTTGGCGTCGCGACTCTCGTCGAGCTGGTTAGAGTTACTTGGAGTTCCTGTCTTGCGGGAAGGAAACGTTCTCGTCCTTCCGAACTACTCCCTTGAAGTCGTGGAAGCATGCAGTGGCATCCGCTCGCTTATGTCCCTGATCGCGTTGGCTGTCGCGTATGATTACTTCGTTGAAAAGCGCCTCTGGGCGCGAATCACTTTGGTCGTTCTGATGGTGCCCATCGCAGTCGCGAGCAACGCCCTGCGCGTGCTCGGGGCGGGTGTAGTCACTTACCTCTGGGGGCCGCGGTGGGCGGAAGGCTTTTTTCATTCCTTTCAAGGCTGGCTCATTTTTGTTTCCGCGGTGGCGTGCATGCTGCTCGCCCATCGGGCGCTGCTCCACATAGGCCACCTTAACCTTGAGAAGAAGGCGAGCGCGTAGTCATATGTGTGGCGTTCGATTCCTAATCACCGTAGGCACTCTGGCGGCGGCCATTGTGCTTCTGCACAGCGTTAGCCATGGAGAACCTGTGCCGTTGCGTCAGCCATTCGAGCAGCTCCCGTTAACCATGGATGGTTGGCTTGGCCGGGATGACCCATTGGAGGGGAGGATAGTAAGCGCACTCGGTGTCAGTGACTACGTGAACCGCGCCTATATGGGTGGTGGCGGGCAGCGCGTCGATCTATACGTCGGCTATTACCAAAGCCAGCGCACTGGCGACACCATTCACTCGCCCAAGAACTGCCTCCCCGGTGCGGGTTGGGAGCCTGTCCGCGCGGGTCGTTTAGCGATTCCGATCACTGGGATGCCAGCGATTGTTGTGAATGAGTATCTGGTGGAGAAGGGGCTTACGCAGTACTTGGTTCTCTACTGGTATCAAGCTCAGGGACGGGTGATCGCGAGCGAGTACAGCGGAAAGGTGTGGCTCGTAATCGATGCAATTACTCGAAATAGGACGGACGAGGCTCTAGTCCGAGTAATTACCCCGACCAGAGATGGCGAGGGCCAGGCCAGGGCACGCGCTGTTCAGTTTGTGCAAGGGCTGTATCCACGCTTGAGTAGCTTCATTCCGGATTGAACCAGGCTATCGGGTCAGGGAGGAAAACATGTTCGTCGGAAGTAGGCGATTGAAAGCGGCTGCAGCAGGGCTGGTTTTCTCGACCGTCATGCTGGGTGGCTGTTCACTTGACCCGCAGAAGGGGAAGGTGAAATACCTCGAGAGCGGGAAGCGTTATCTGAAGGCGGGCAAGTACCAGGAAGCCAGCATTCAATTTCGGAACGCCCTCAAGCTCGATCCGCGTTTCGCAGAAGCTTACTATCAGTTGGCCCAGGCCGATTTGTCCCTCAAGCAGTGGAATGACGCCGTTGCCGCGCTTCGTCAAACGATCGACCTAGATCCGCAAGGGGTGGATGCCCACGTCGACATGGGACGCCTCTACCTTGCATCCAAGGACTACCAAAAGGCCGATGATGAAGTCTCCTTTATCCTGGAGCGTGAACCTGACAACGCATCGGCCTACCAATTGCGCGGCGCGGCGATGCTGGCTCGTCAGGAGCCAGAAAAGGCATTGCAGGCGTACATCAAACTCAGCCAACTGCGGCCAAAGGACCCGATGCCTTATACCGACTTGGCGTTTGTGGAGTCAAACCTAAAGCGCTTCCCAGAAGCAGAGCAACATTTGCGGAAAGCAATTGAACTGGCACCTCTTGCGGTCCCAAGCTATATCAACTTGGCAAATTTCTACCGCCAACGGCAGCAACTCCCCGAAGCCGAGCAAGTTCTGAAAGAAGGAGTAGATCGCAGTCCCGATTCAGTCCCGCTTTACATCAATTTGGCAGATTTGCTCTACGCCCAGCAAAAAACGGAAGGTGCCACTGGGGTTCTCACAAAACTGCGAGATCGGAAACGGAATTCGACGGAAGTCGCGATCGCTATCGGTGACCTTTATTTCCAGAGGGGGCAAACCGAGCCAGCCTTGACCGAATACCGACGCGGGTTGGAAGCGGCTCCGAAGAATGGGGAGATCCAGAAGCGCATGGTGGAGCTGTTTCTGATCACCGGACGTTATGACGAAGCAGCGAAGCTGAATGACGGGGTATTGCGTCAAGGGCCAAAGGATCTCGCTGCCCATATCGCTCGCGGCCGGATTTTGCTAGGGCAAGGCAAACGTGATGAAGCCATTTCTGAGCTGCGCCAGCAAGCGACCGAGGCGCCAGACTCGCTTCAGGCCCACTATTATCTGGCCCTTGCTCATTGGCAGAACGGCAACACTGCTCAAGCCAAGAGTGAGCTACAAGAAGCCTTGCGCGTCGCTCCGACCATGATTCTAGCGTTGAACAGTTTGGCGGAACTGAATTTGTCAATCGGAGATCTTACTGTGGCGCAGGAATATGCTCAGCGCAGCGTGCAACAGAACCAGGCGAATCCCGCGAGTCGACTTCTGCTGGCAGGATTCTGGCCCCAAGGTGCTCAATGGAAGGCTGCCGAAGAGCAATTCCGCGTTGCCCAGTTATTGTCACCTGGCGACCCAGCGCCACACGTGAATATCGGTGTGACCTACGCCCGCCAGCGGCAATGGCCCAGAGCGGAGGAAGAATTCGAAAGTGCCTTGGGTCTAGCCCCTCGGTCTGCCGAGTCATTGGCCCAACTTGCTGCTCTCTGGCTGGTGAGAAACGAGCGACCAAAGGCGATTGCGCGTGTTCAACAGTACTTAGTCACCTACCCGGACGACGCGCTTGGCCACCTGATCTTAGGGGGAATCCATTTTAGTGGGAAAGAGTACGACACTGCCCAGTCCGAGTTCGAGCGGGCCATAGAACTGAACCCAAGTCTGACACAAGCCCATCTCCAATTGGCGCGGGTGTATCAAGCAAAGGGCCTAAGCCAGGGCGCCATCGCCCAGTATGAAACCGTGCTATCCGCTCAACCCAGGTCTGCAAATCTGCTCACAGCGATTGCCTCCCTGTATGAGGTGACCGGAGATCCAGAGGCCGCACGAAAGAAGTACGAACAGGCGCTGGCCATTGATCCGAGCACCGCTGTGGCGGCGAACAACCTCGCTTTTCTTCAGGTAAAGCAAGGTGGCAATCTGGACGTGGCTTTGGGCTTGGCACAGAAAGCCAAGCAGCTCATGCCAGAATTGGATCCGATAACCGATACGCTGGGTTGGGTGCTGTATAAGAAGGGAGATTACACGAGCGCGCTTCCGTTGCTCCAGGAGTGCGTTGATAAGGAACCTAACTCCCCCGAGTACCGCTACCACCTGGGAATGGTCCTTGCGGCTGTTGGGCAAAAGGAAAAAGCAAAGGATCAATTGGAGTCTGCCCTGCGTTTGCGTTTGGTGGGCGAAGACGCAGAACAAGCCAAGCAGGCACTTGCCCGCAATTGATTCAGGCTCACAGAGAGCCAAACTATCACACCCCGTGGTGTAGGAGATTTTGTTGAGAGTGTCTATGAACCTATAGATCCTGACACTCAGTTTCAGACAACAAAAGAACGATGTGCTGTTTATGTCCTTTAATCCCAAGCAAGTTCAGTCACGACTTCGTATCAACTCCTTGGTATTTGGATTGCTTAGTTAGGCGACGTGAACTCCGCCGTGACAGCGGACGCATCGGGGGGAAAATAACGTGAGATTTCAAAAGATGGTACCGCTAGTTGGTTTGTTGGTGATCTGTTTGATCATGAGCGCTCAATCGGTCAGGGCGACTACAGTGACGGGCTCTGTGACATTCCAGGACCTTACTGACACAATCGCGGTGGCGGACACCACCGGTCGGACTAGCAACCTAGTTTGCGGGACCGAGGCTGTTACCTGCACACTGGAGTTGACGGGCCCTAACGGCACTACTATAGGATCGACATCAACCCTCCAAGTAACTTACTTGTGGTCTGAGGGGGCAGCCACAGCTCAAGGAGTTGGTATCGTAAGTGACGGCCTCAATGCTGTACCTCCAGGCCAAAGGGTGGGTGCCTCGATTATAGGTCTATCGGCGGTGAATCTGACGTTTCATTCCGATCCTCCGAGTGTGACAGGTCCGGAGCCCATCGGTCTCCAACTCTGCCCTGGGTCTCAGCCTTCTCTTTTCGTGGGATGCAATGCTCCAGAGGACGGAACGGCGCTGCCGGCTGGCACCATCGATTGGGTCGATTCCAACGGCAACATCGTCGAGACCGACACGATTCTGGGTCAGTCGGACTTCACCCCGGGGGAGTTGCCGGAGCCTGCCAGCTTGATTTTGCTCGGATCCGGTCTTGTCATGTCAGGTGGATTTCTCAGGCGACGTCCTCGCTGACGTTTTCGTCACTTGCCGTTGCGCGAAGGCCTGAAAGCACTAGGCTTGCATTTCGACTTTCAAGGGGGGGCGTATGAAGGGACGAGTTGTTTTGACACTTGCGATTGTGTTAGTGGCCGCGGCTTCCCTTGGCGCAGCTCCGATCACCGTGCAAGTGGGAGACAAAGATGGTTATGGAATGGGCTGTCCTGACGTCGGTGTGTGCATCTGGAATGGTTCAGGACTGTTTGGCTCAGACATGGACCACCGGGACGCAGCGGAGAAGGCGGCGGTGAATGGCGCACAAATTACCGACGTCTACAGCGCCATATTCCCCGGTTCTGGTCCGAATGGTTCGACCACAGCGGACGTGCTGTTCCCGTTCTTCGGAACCCTGACCTCAGCATCTCTCACCATTGCCATGGGCGACTTCCAATGTTCCACCTTTGGTCCGATTACGGCGGAGATAAACGGAGTTCCCTTGCCGTTTTGTTTCGACGACGGCTTTCACGTGACCACTATCCGCACGTTTGTTCTGAATGCTGCGGAGTTGGCTGCTGCGAACGCAATCCAAGAGGTCGATTTGCACCTCGATCACAATGATTCAGGAGATTTTATCGCGTTCGACTGGTTCCAACTCGACGCTCCCGCTGTTCCTGAGCCCAGCTCGCTTCTTCTGCTAAGCACCGGTCTAGTTGGTCTAGCCGTGATCGCAGGGCGGAAGAAGCTCTTTACAACACTGGCGTAGGTATTCTCAGGGGTGTGAACGTTGAGCTCTATCTAACGAGGCGCTCTCTTGACTGGAGCTAGGGACTTAACTTGGCTCTAGCTCCTGGTTTTTGTTGCCATCCCACTTCAAGTTTGCATTAGCGGGGCAGACTCTGCGAACCCTGTCCGACACCAGCCTCCCGATGAAATACCCTTGTGCTCCTCGAGGTGTTAGTCTGCGGAACCGTTCCTACGCAACGGCGGGCAGCCGGTGGTAGAAGGTGAGGCGAGGCCCGAAGGGATCTGAACTTCTCGGAGCCACGGCGATCACTTCTTGCAGGTCCGCCCAGGAATCCGCCGAGTCCTTGGCGACCGTCAAAGCCGGGGCATCAGGGAAGTGTGATGAGGCACAACACGGCTTAGAGTGTGTCGCGAAGGAGCCCAGCTCAACTGAGTACCGCTGCCACCTCCGATCATTCTCTCAAGTCCTCGGAAATGGTGAAAAAGTTTTTGTTGATGGTCAATAAAACGCCAGGGGTGTTTGGTGGGCATTGCTAATCCGGTGGTAATGTGCCTGCCTCATCTTCTTCTGTTTGTTTAGTTTGTGGTTTTTTTGGTCAGGTTCAAACCCGCGCTGAGCGGCATATCAATTGCAGGAGTAACCGAGGGGTGAAATGCCCCCATCCGACGCACGCGGCTGCGAAAGAAGAAATGGCTCCAATAATTTCGTCATATCGGCATGTCTTCTGGAGTTCAATCGGATAACTGACCGCTGACTCGCGCTATAGCGGCGCGATTCCAGCAAGAGGTAGGGCGCGATGAAGAGGGTTGTACTGATTCTCCTAGCAGCGGCAGCGATTCCGTTCTTAGCAGCATCTCCCATGAGAGCCACGTCCGTTCCTCCGTTCGATGAGTGCCCCCAGGTGGGACAGGCTTCGGGTTGCACCTATCTCTTGGAATTTGAGACCAACGGGAGCGTCAATTTTCTTTTTGACAGCAGTGTGAAAGACCTCGACAGCAAGGACGAAATTCTGATTGGAATTCTGAACGAGTCAGGGCATTACGTGACTTTGACAGGCTACACGGGCCCGAACAACGTCTTTTCGCCCATCCATTTGCCAACGGGTCTTTATGACGGGAAGAGTACCTACTTTGAGATACACGATCCCTTCGAAGACGATAAGGGCAAGGACGACGGTGACGATGACGATGACAACCACAACAGCGTTACTCCCGAGCCCAGTTCTTTGTTGCTGCTTGGGACGGGCGCACTAGTGCTGGGCGGCCTCATTCGACGTAAATTGTGTGCATCCTAACCTCACTTTTCCCCTTTTCCCATCTTCCTGCATTTAGGAAACGTTTGCGCCCATGTCCGCTCATGGGCGGGTGATCGCGAGCGAGTCGGAAAGGTGTGGCTCGTAGTCGATTAAGACTTAGGAACAACAAACAATAATAGATGATAGCAATTGTTCTCTACACCGTCCGGGCGTACCACCTCAGGTTATCCGAGTCAAGATCCCACGTTTTGTGAAGCATAGAGCGAGAAAAAACATCGGCTCCTCTGGCAGGGAAAGTGCGGCGGGAGAGGAGAGTTGCTCTGTCCGGCCCTTGATTGGAGGCTTATGTCTTGCTCTATCTGCACGCTCGCTCTGGCCGTGCTGATATGCAGCACGGTTCCCGTTTATGCGGACACCATAACAGTAAGCGGCGCCATTACTCAGTCTACTGCGGATGGCACAGGTCCCGCCGTCAACAACACGAGCTTGAACAACATCCGGGATCAAAGTACTTATACCGTCACTTTGGATTTCACAGGATCCATCTCTGGCCTAGGGACCTACGACCTGGCAACCAATGTGAGCGGTGCAAGCATGGTTTTTAGCGATGCTAGCGCACCTGCGACTGAGACCGCCTTCGACTATGTGAACTCAACTATCCAGATCACGCAATCTGCCGGAGTTGATACCTTCTACTGGTTGGGGTGTTTGACTACTGGTTCGGGCTGCACCGTAGGTAACCAACTCGACCTTTATTTCACTATCCCATCCGCTGATCTGAATTCACAAAACGTGCTCACCGGACCAGTTACGGGCCAAAAGCCCTTTGAACTTCTAGAAGACGACGGCGTCACCGATATTCAGGGAACCATAACAACCTATTCCTATACGACGTCGCCTTCTCCCGTGTCGGAGCCCGGGACGTTCGCGTTCTTCGCTTCCGGCTTGGCGAGTCTGGCAGCGCTGCGGTGGCGATTCAGGAAGTAAATGACGAAAAAGGAGGCTCCAGTGAAACATTTCACCGCTTACTTGCTCCTTGTATTGGCTTCTGTAGTCTTCGTGACACTTACCTCGGCCCCCGCTTATGCCGTGGATGGCGTTGTTCTCATCAACCAGAACACTTCCGTAAGCGGTCTGCCGGGCTGCGGATCGACAGGATTCCCCATCGTCATCTGCAATCCGGGGAGCTACCGGCTGTCCAGCAATCTTATTGTCCCGGACTCGAACACCGATGCCATTGTTATCACGGTTGATAACGTCGCTGTTGACCTGAATGGTTTTTCTATCATCGGGCCTAACGACTGCACAGCCGCCAATCCGGGGCGCACGGACTTGGATGCCGTTGCGAGTTGCAGCGCAAATGGAACCGGTAGAGGGATCGTCGGGATTTTCCCTGGGCACTTTATCGGGCGCTTTCTACGAAACATCAGCGTAACGAATGGCACCGTTACGGGAATGGGCAGCCATGGAATCTTTATTGGCAAGTCGCGAATAGAAAACATGCAGATCACAAGCAATGGTGGAAACGGGATCCAAGTGACTCCAGGTGCCGTGATCACGCATAACGTTATCGCGCAAAATCTAGGTAACGGAATCGTTACCGAAGGATACAGCATAATCGTGGGCAACACTGTTTCGCAAAATGGCGGCTGGGGTTTTCAAAGCGGGCTATTCCCGACGACAACGGACGGACTCGCGAACAATACCTTTGATTTCAACGGCCTAGGCCCGATTAGTGGCGGCACGCAAACCGGCGGCAACGTGTGCACTTCCCACACGTGTTAGCGGCTATGCATCCCTAGCAAACACGGTGCGCGGGAATGCGGTGGGTTTGTTGCTATTCAAATCAGTGTTCGGCAGCAACAGCGTGCAGTCCAACACGACAGACATGCAAGGAAACAATAACACGTCGGAGAATAACAACAACTGCAGCGGAAGCACGTGCTGAAGGCAATGCATCTTTTCTAAGAGCACAGGAGGGCACTCTGCCGAGACTCTCGGGGTGGAGCGCGACGGAAGCTTGGACTGCATCGTCCGACGCGGGCCTTCCTGACAACGCCTGGCCAAGTCCAGCGTTCCGCGCTCGTTCTGGTTTTGTTACTTCATTTCGGACCTAGGCAAAAGGGAGGGTTCCAGTGAAACGTCTTGGCGTCAATTTGTTCGTGCTGTTGGCTTGTGCAGTTCTCGTCGGACTTACCTCGGCCCCGGCGTATGCGGTGGATGGCGTGGTGCTGATCAACCAGAATACGGCGACCAGCGGCCTGCCGGGATGCGGGTCTTCGGGATTCCCTATCGTCATCTGCCAACCGGGAAGCTACAAGCTATCAGGCAATCTAGTGGTGATAGGCACCACCGATGCCATCGAGATTAACGCAGATAATGTGACGCTCGATTTGGGTGGGTTCAACATTGGTGGCCCGAACAGCTGTACAGGTGCGCCTGTGACGTCCTGCACCGGAGGGTCGTCCGGGTCGGGGATTAGTATCAGTGGCAATAGCGTGACGGTGAAGAATGGGTCCGTAAGAGGGATGAACACGGGAGTCTTCTCGAACGGTGAAGCGACGTTGGTAGAAGATCTCCAATCCAGCCAGAACGCCGGCAATGGAATTGGTATTCGCACTGGAACGATCCGTCACAGCCTCGCTGCCTTCAATGGCGCGGGTGGAATTGTCATCGCCAGTGGAGTCGTAGAAGGTAACGTCTCTGAGTACAACCAAGTCGGTGGAATAGAAATCGGCTTTGACTCCGCCACATCTACCGACGGCGTCACAATCCTTGGAAACAGCATCGTGCGAAATGGCGGATTCGGCCTCTATGCACAGTACTGCCTTTATGGCAGCAACATTTTGAAGCTGAATGGACTTGGCAGCGTTGCGATCGTTCCTGGCGGCGACGTCACCTCTCAAAAGAACAATAGCTGCGACGGGAGTAGCTGCTAAGAAGGTATGCGTTACCGAGTGGCGGCCGAAGGTTTTAGAGCTTTGCTTAGTGTCGGGAGTTCGGCTCGAAAAAAAGGAGGCTCCAGTGAAACTTTTCACGCTTTGCTTGCTCGTGCTGATGGCTTGTGCGGTTATCGGGGCGGTTGGTTCGGTCCCTGCTTATGCTGTAGACGGCGTCGTTCTCATTAACCAGAACACCGCTACCAATGGTCTACCCGGGTGCGGTGCGGGATTCCCAATTTTCATCTGCCAACCTGGAAGCTATCGTCTATCTGGGAATCTCGTTGTGTCCGCGGACACGGATGGCATTGACATTGGTGCTAACGATGTAACCCTTGACCTGAACGGCTTCACCATCAGCGGTCCGGGTACGTGCAGCGGAACTCCTCCGCAGATCTTTTGCTCTGGTTCAACGGGATATGGCATCAACCTGTTTTTCGGCACGAACGTCGTGATACGGAACGGTATAGTTCGGAACTTTCAGATAGGGATTTTCATAGCCGAGCTAAGAACATCCTTCAATTCGGGCGTGATTAGCTCGGTAGAAGAGATCACGGCCTATCACAACACTGGTGGCATTAGCGTGACTAATGCACTGGTGAGACGAAACAATGCCTCTTTCAACGGGGGCATAGGGATAAGCGCTTCGCACTCGACGGTGTTGGAGAACGTCGCCAATGGGAACGAGTTCAGCGGGCTATCCATCCTTTATGGCGTGTATGGAAGTAACACTTTCGATGGGAATAGCTTTGCCGTTGGAAATGCCGGAGGGGTATCGCAGGGAAACAACTCTTGTGGCACGGGGAGCCCCTGCTGAAGCGTTCAGAGGCATTCTCCAAAGCGCCGCAGCCTTGAGGGAGCCGTGCTGTAGCCAGTATAGGGCAGATGCAGCAGGACCTTGGGCACGGACTCGTGGGGTGGTGCCTCAGAGGTGTGGGCACTCGCGGGCTTTTTGTGCCTCACGCTTCGAACGGAAAAAGGAGGCTCCAGTGAAACGTTTCACCGTTTACTCGCTCGTGCTGTTCTCCTTCGCCGCGCTGATGGTGCTTACTTCGGCCCGCGCCTTCGCCATCGATGGCGTCGTGTTGATCAACCAGAACACTTCGGTGAGCGGACTGCCCGGGTGCGGCTCTTCGGTTCCCATCGTGATCTGCAATCCGGGGAGCTACCGGCTTCCGAGCAATCTCACCATCACCGGCAACACCGATGCCATCGTCATCAACGCCGATAACGTGACCCTTGACCTGAACGGCTTCATTATTTTGGGGCCTGGAACGTGCACCGGATTTCCGGTCAGTTCTTGCACGGGCCAAGGCATAGGGATTGTTTCGATTGGTAGCGACGTCAGCGTACTGAATGGCTCGGTTGTGGGCTTCAGCTTTGGCATAAGCCTTGAGGGCCTTGGCGGTTTAGTGGAACGCGTCCACGCGACATTCAATGGCAGTTCTATTTTCGGTGATGGAATTTTCGTCTCAAGTGGAATCGTGCGACTCAGCACTGCAACATCGAACTTTTTCGGTATCGTCGTGAACGACGAGGGGATTGCCGAGAGTAATACAGCCCGCGGAAACGCCACCGGGATAGTCGTCAATCGCGGCAGTGCGATAGGAAACGTCTTGCTGGGTAACACGAAAGGCTTGTCGCTCTTACAAACAACATACGGAAGCAACAGCCTACAGAACAATGGCACGAACGTATTTAATGGGGGAGGCGCTACATCACAGAACAACAACAACTGTGACGGAAGCGTGTGCTGATCAAATTGGGCATGGGCTTTCGAGCAAAATCGTTGCCTTTTGGGCCGCGCACACTCACCTTCGTTCGACAGGCCCGGTGAGAACCGGGCGGCGATATTTTGGGCACCAGAGGAGATGATATTTCAGACTAAAAACAGCTCTACTGTTTTTGGCGTAACGATCCACAAGTCGGACTATTATACGCCTGCCGAGAATCTTACAAAGAAAAGGGAGCGCGCCTCGCACGGCTTCCTCTGCCTGCTGAAGCGGGCAGTCCCCGCCGCGAGTTAATTTATGGGCGCTGAGTAACGCAGAGAAGGATTTCAGGCCGGTCCGCCCGGAGCACTTGACTCTCAACGAATGACGTGGATGCGAACGCTGACTTTGAGCTTCTTCCAAGATCTGTCTGCCGTGTATACCGGCGCCTTCAAAGCCAGCCCGAGCGCCAAACACGCCCGGTCCCCCAATGACAAGCCCAGCGCACGGGTTTGCACGGCCAAATCGCCCGTGAGTCTGGCGTGCTCGGAGGTAAAGGCCACAGCTTCACGGATGGGACTTAGCGTAGCCTCCCATGCCTCGTCAGCGTTGAGGCCCCGCCCGACGAGTTTGCCGTGCACCTCGGCCAGATTGACGGTGCTGGTGGCCGCGGCGCTCAATAGTTCTGGCGTCATCCTTTCGGCCCCAGGTTCCTGGTTGAGAATTGCCAGCAGAGCGGAAGCGTCCAGCACGACCCTATTCATTTCGTGCGGCCTCACGCCGTTCCGCGATCAATTCGTCAACCAGAGAGGTGCCCGGCTTCACGTGCTTGCGAACAAGGCGCTGCGCTCGCTCAATGTTGCGCTTCAAGGTCATGATACGCAATTCGTCGTCTTCAATCTGCAAAACCACCTCGTCTCCAATACGAATGCCCAGCCGCTTGCGAAAAGAAGCGGGAATAACCACGCGCCCGTTTTCGTTCACCCGCATGCGGGTTTTTAACTTCATGCCAGTTCATCCTTTCGTGACATTATCATAATATATGTCATATCGCTAAACAATGACATACAGTTGGCAGCGTGAAGTTCCACAAAATCTGGGTGGAGCAGTGTCGGGCGACCCACAGCATCCCGAATCGTCAGGCAAGAGAGCAAACGGAGGTTGCGAACGCGCCGACAAGCCGCTTCACGAATAGGTCATTACTTGTGCGGGATTAAATAAATCCGATTCGGCGTCCTGCAACGCCGGGACTAAATCAAGCTGCATCTATCGGCGCTGATCGTAGCCGACTGTGCCGGATTCGCTTTTCGGCACCACTTTTAAGCCGGCAAACCGGCTGGTAGGTCTAGC
>Ga0210408_10002215_pt1 | contig 19231 bp, 16 predicted proteins | sample IncBWH4MmetaG_FD_155471 | JGI IMG/M metagenome (GOLD analysis project Ga0210408, IMG submission 155471) | Forest soil microbial communities from Barre Woods Harvard Forest LTER site, Petersham, Massachusetts, United States - Inc-BW-H-4-M | ecosystem: Environmental > Terrestrial > Soil >...
ATCCCCTCGGGCCAGTTGCCGAAAGACATGGAGGGAGTTGTCCGGCGCGAAATGGTCTGGTATGAGGACGCCGCCGACATCGAAGTAGAACGAAGCCATGCTCAAGCCTGTCAAGAGGGGAAACGTGTGACTTACTGCGGCTTTCATTATAGACGCGGACGCAGTGCGAGCCATTTCTTTGTGGCAAGCGTATGCTACCCCCCAGAAGGCCCGTCAATTGGAATGCGGTCGCCAGGCGATTTAGAGGCGCTCAAATGCGAGAAGAAACCTGGAAACATTTTGACGCTGTGTGCGTCTAACAAGAGGCTGTTCCTGTTGACATTCAACAGGAAGGAGCTTATGCTCCGTTTGTTTATCTACAGGAGAAGACATGGCTCCTCCGCGCGGGGAAGTTTTGCAAGGCACGCTGGACCTGATCGTTCTGCAAACCCTTCATGCTATGGGCCCGCTGCACGGCTACGGCATCGCCCAGCGCGTCCAGCAGGTTTCCGAGGATCTGCTCAAGCTCAATCAGGGCACGCTCTATCCGGCCTTGTTGCGCCTCGAGCAGCGCGGCTGGATTTCTTCCAAATGGGGCGCTTCCGAAAATAACCGCAAGGCGAAGTATTACTCGCTCACGCGCGCCGGGCGCAAGCAGTTGCTTGCGGAGACCGAGAGTTGGGAACGCATGACCGCGCTGATGGCTCGACTTCTCGGCGGAACGGAAAGAGCCTGACATGGAGTGGCTTCGCATTTTGGGCGCGCGTTTGCGTGGCCTGTTCCGCAGCCGGCAACTGGACGGCGACCTCGAAGACGAGCTTGATGCCCACCTGGAGATGCTCACGGCGGAAAACATTCGCCGCGGCATGAATCCCGCGGAAGCGCGCTATGCCGCGCGACGCGAATTCGGCGGCGTCGAGCAAACCAAGGAGGACCACAAGCAAGTACGCGGCTTACCATTGATCGAGAATCTCTCGCGCGATTTCCGCCTCGGCATTCGCATGCTCGGCAGGAATGTTGGGTTCACGGCTGTTGCCGTCATCACTCTTGCGCTGGGAATCGGCGCCAATACCGCCGTCTTCAGCTTGGTGAACGCCGTGCTGATTCGTCAATTGCCGTACCTGGACCCGCAACAACTCCTGTTGCTGACGGAGACGCTGCCGCAGCTCGGCGGCAAAGATGAGGTCGGAGTCGCCGCGGGCGAGTATCTGGATTATCGCGATCAAAACCGCTCTTTCTCGCAAGTCGCCGCATACGAAACTGACGGATTCAACCTGACGGGAGAAGAGACTCCCGTTCGAGTGCAAGCCTCACGCCTCTCGGCTTCGGCATTTTCGGTGCTCGGTGTGGGCGCCCAACTGGGGCGCACCTTCACAGACGAGGAGGACCGCGACGGCGCACCGGGTGTTGCCGTGATTTCTGACGCGCTTTGGCGCAATCACTACAGCGCCAGCCGGGACGTTCTGGGGAAAACAGTTCGCCTGGACGAAAAGCCTTTCACCGTCATCGGCGTTATGCCGCCGGGGTTTCAATTTCCTTTCGATGGAGCGCCGCTTTCGGAACGCGCCGATTTGTGGGTCCCCATCGCCTTTTCCCAGGACCGCTTCGCGGACCGAGTTCGCGAGTTTGGAGTGGGGTTCATCGGGCGGCTTAAGCCAGGCGTCACGCCTGCACTTGCGCAACAGGATATTTTGCGCGTCGCGGACAATTTTATGAGGGACCATCCGGAGAGCTATTCGGGAACGATCCGCGTCTCCCCTCGAGCCTATCCGTTCGCGGTGCATGCTATTGAGAAAATCCGGCCGCTCGTTTTGTTGCTGGAAGCGGCGGTTCTTTGCGTCTTGTTGATCGCGTGCGCCAATGTTGCGAATTTACTTATGGCCAAGGCCAGGTCGCGCCGCCGTGAAATGGCGATTCGCAGCGCCGTGGGTGCCGCTCGTGGTCGTTTGTTGTCGCAATGTCTCCTGGAGAGTTTTTTGCTGTCGCTCCTCGGCGCGGGGGGCGGAATTGCACTGGCGGTTCTGATGACATCTGCGGCACGCCGGTTTGGTCCCGCCAGTCTGTCGCAGCTTCAAGACGTGACTTTGGATCCTATCGCGCTGGTCTTTACGCTGGTTCTCTCTGTGGTTACCACATTGTTCTTTGGTCTTGTTCCGGCACTGCAGTTGTCCAGGGTCTCGCCGCAGTTGGCGCTGAAGGATGCAGCACAGATTGGCAGGAGCCAGGCGACGCGGCGTTTGCAAAACACCCTGGTCGTCCTCGAGATCGGCGTCGCTTTGGCGTTGCTAATCGGTGGGAGCCTGCTGCTTCAGAGCTTCGTGCGTCTTCTCAATGTGCCTACGGGTTTCCGCCCGCAAAATACGTTGATCGCGCGAACGTTTTTTGATAAGTCGCGCTATCCGGACCCGCTGAAACGCGAAGCCGTGCAGAAGGAGCTGCTAATCCGGCTGGGCGCCTTGCCCGGTGCCCGCATGGTTGCCGAGGCGTCTCACTTGCCGCTCAGCGAAGCTCGTCAGATCGGCTTCCACATCGAAGGCACTCCCCCTGACGAATTCCACTGGGCGCACAATTCTCTCACGAGCCCTGGCTACTTCGAGGCCATGGGCATTTCCATCTTGCGTGGCCGTGACTTCACCGAGCAGGACAACCGCAAATCTACTAACGTAGCCGTGATCAGCGAATCTCTCGCGAAGCAATACTTTCCCAACCAGGATCCGGTCGGCAAGCGTTACAACTGGGGAGGCCGCGCGGACTTCACCATCATTGGTGTGGCCGCCGATGTGCGCGTCACCGCACTCGATGCCGATCCTCCGCCGATGATTTATAACTCTATGTTCCAAGTCGAAAGCGGCGCCAGCAGCCGCACCGCCTTCGTTCTCAAGCTGGATTCTCCCGAGGAATCCGTTCAGCAAGGCACCTTCCAGTCAGTACAGCAGCAGATCTGGTCTCTCGACAAAGACTTGCCGATTTATGGCGTATCCACAATGCAGTCGCTGATGGAAGATTCCGTGTCGCAGCGGCGATTCACCATGCTGCTCATCGGAGGATTTGGGGTGCTCGCGCTGCTGTTGGCGACCATCGGATTATTTGGAGTCGTCTCCTACGTCGTGGTTCTGAGGCAGCAGGAACTGGCCCTTCGCGTGGCTCTCGGCGCGGGCCGGGCCAACCTGGGGTGGATGGTGCTGAAGCAGGGAGGCCTGCTTGGCGTTGCCGGCTGCGTATTTGGCCTGTTCGTTTTCATGGTGGGTTCGCCGCTCTTGTCGAGCAGTCTTTACCAAACCAGCCGCTATGACGTGCCAACGCTGCTCCTGGCGCCCCTGATTCTTTTTCTGGCAACACTTTGTGCTTCGTACTGGCCGGCAAGGCGGGCGATGCGCGTGGACCCCATGGCCTTGTTGCGTTACGAATAATTCGCCGCGCGAAACGGCTTGCGGAGGATGGTATGGAAAATTGGCGCGTAGCAATCCATCGCATTCGCGGATTCTTCGGGAGGCAAAGCCCTGACGCGGAACTGGACGCGGAGTTTCGCGCGCACCTCGAGCTGCTGGCGGAAGAAAATATTCGCAAAGGCATGACGCCCGAAGAGGCGCGCCATGCCGCCCGCCGCGAATTTGGCGGCGTCGAACAAGCCAAAGAGCTGTATCGCGTCCAGCGCAGCGTCCAGTTTCTCGACGCGCTTCTCCAGGACTTGCGATTTTCTCTCCGAGGGCTTCGCAACCGTCCCGCATTCGCGCTCGTCGCGATCCTCACTCTTGCCCTAGGGATCGGGTCAACCACGGCGGTCTTCAGCGTGGTGGACCGCATTCTTTTCCGCAGCCTTCCCTATCCTAATGACGATCGCCTGGTCAGCTTTGGCGACAAAGCGCCTTTCGAAACGATTGAATTCGTGCTCGGACCGGATTACGTGGACTGGAAGAAAGCGCAGACTCCGTTTGCGTCCGTGACTTCTCTCGTTCCTGGTGGGGCGGATTGCGATCTCACCGAGCAGAACCCCGTCCGCTTGAAGTGCGCCCTCGTCGAATCGACATTTTTGCCAACGTTCGGCATACAGCCTTTCCTCGGCCGGAATTTCACGAACGACGAAGACCGTCCGAACGCGCCCCGCGTCGCGCTGCTTTCCTACGGATTGTGGCGTTCGCGCTTCGCCAGTGATCGCGGTCTTCCTGGGCGCGCGATTTCACTTGATGGGAAGCCAACTACGGTTGTCGGCATTCTCCCCGAACAGTTCGAAATGCCAAACCTCGGCCACGACGACATTCTTGTTCCGGCGGCTCTCGATGGTTCCACCGATCGCGGGCCCAACGCCCGTCAAATTATTTTGCGAGCCTTCGCGCGGCTCAAACCGGGCATAACCATCAAACAAGCAGCGGCTGCGATGGAGCCGCTCTTCCAGCAATCCCTTAATTACGTTCCCCCGCAGTTTCGTCACGAGGTCTCGTTCCGCGTGCGCTCGCTCCGCGATCGCCAGATACAGGACGCCCGCGTCGCCTCGTGGGTCCTTCTGGGCGCGGTTCTGGCCGTGCTGCTCGTGGCTTGCACCAACGTCGCGAATCTGCTCCTCGCGCGCGCAACCAGCCGCACGCGAGAGCTGGCCGTCCGCACCGCCCTTGGCGCTACACGCGGACGCCTGATTCGCCAAGCACTCACAGAAAGCTTGCTCCTGGGAATTTTGGGTGGGCTTGCCGGTTGCTGGTTCGCCCAGCTCTTGCTTCGTCTCTTTGTCTCCATTGCTCCCGAGGGTATTCCGCGGCTGGAACAGGCCTCCGTCGACGTTCGCGTGTTGCTCTTTGCGCTAGGTGTATCGCTCTTATCAGGCATTCTGTTCGGACTAGCTTCTGCGCTGCGCCGTCCCGCCCCCGAATTGCTTACCGGCAAAGAAACCCATGCCACGTCCCGCGGCATGCTTCGGCAACTACTGGTAACTGTTCAGATTGCCCTCTCGCTGATTCTTCTCGCGGGTGCTGGACTGCTCCTGCGCAGTCTCTGGAAACTCGAAACCGTTACGCTTGGCATGGACGCGAAAAGCATCATCACCGCAGGGATCGATCTCGCCGACTATCGTTATCCCGACTCCGCGAAGCAACTGGCCTTCTTCAATCAGCTCGAGACGCGGCTGAAACAAATGCCGGGTGTCACCTCGCTGGCCTTGAGCGACACGCTGCCGCCTTCCGGCGGCATGGAGGCTACGTTTCTATCCTCCCTCGAAATTCCGGGGCACCCGAAATTCAGCGCGGGCACCGGTGGAATGATCGGTTACCGATACGTCACCCCCGGCTATTTTCCTGCGCTGAGCATCCCCATCCTGCGTGGCCGAGCTTTTCGTGAAGAGGATCGCGCGCCCGCGGAAAGGCCGGTGATCCTTAGCGAGGCGCTGGCGAAAAAACTTTTTCCGAATGAAGAAGATCCGCTTGGCAAGTCTTTTCGCTTTGGTTCACAAAACGAATGGCGCACCATCGTTGGCATTGCGGGCGATGTAAAGAACAACGGGCTGGCCGCGCCTGCCGACCCCGAGTTTTACATTCCCTGGAAAAATGAGCCCACGGGATACTTCCGCTCCGGGCATTTGATCGTGCAGAGCGCGATCAATCAGGAGGCCATTGCCAAGTGGATTCGTTCGGAAACCGCGGCTGTCGATCCGACCGTTCCCGTGACCATTGAGGGCATGAGGGCGCGAGTCGGAAAGCTGGCGGAGAGGCCTCGATTCACGGCGGTCCTGCTGACTTTGTTCGCGGGCATGGGCGTGTTTCTTGCAGGAATCGGTATCTACGGGGTTGTCGGATTCCTGGTGGCGCAACAAACTCGGGAAATCGGCATTCGCATCGCACTGGGCGCCACTCCCGGTGGTGTTCTGGCAATGGTTCTTTCGAACGTGCTGCGCTGGACGGTCACTGGGGCGGCGGTTGGCTTTCTGGGAGCCTGGTTCTCCTCACGTCTCCTGGAGTCTCTTCTTTTTGATGTTCGCGCGCACGATCCCTTGCTTCTCGGTGCGGCGCTGTTTGTCCTGATTGTCGTGGCATTCTTTGCCGCTTCGATCCCAGCGCGCCGGGCAATGCGCGTCGACCCCATGGTCGCCCTTCGCTATGAGTAAGACCGAACGGAAACTCTAGTTTTCTCTGTTGCCCTTGCTGGTCGCATGGCGTGCTAGAATCACGCCGAGTCGACACCGACACAAAACCGGGGTCGCACCAAACGAATGAGCCGACTCTGCTCCTCCCGTTTTGAGCGAGCGGCGCGCAAACTGGGCTGGATGCGCATCGCTGGCATCGATGAAGCCGGACGCGGCGCGCTCTTCGGTCCGGTCGTTGCCGCTGCGGTGATTCTCAATCCCAAGCGGCGCATTGTTGGCCTGGACGATTCGAAAAAACTCACTTGCGAACGCCGCGCTGAGCTTGCCCCGCGCATCCGCGAACACGCTCTTGCCTGGGCTGTCGCCGAAGTGGACGCCCAGCGCATCGACGCTTGGAACATTTACCAGGCCTCGCGCCAGGCGATGATCGCAGCGTTGCAGCAACTGACAATACCGCCCGATTATTTGCTGATTGACGCCATGCAACTCGATGTCCTGATCGAGCAGAAGTCATTAATTAAGGGCGACGCCCGCAGCATCTCCATCGCAGCCGCGTCCATCCTCGCCAAAACCCATCGCGATTCGCGGATGCAGGAGTGGGACGCCATCTATCCGCAATATGGCTTGGCCCGACACAAAGGGTACGGCACACCCGATCACCTCGAAGCCTTACGTCAACATGGCCCGACACCACTTCACCGCCAGTCCTTCGCGCCGGTGCGCAATTCCGCCTGCTGGGCCGCCGGCGCCACCCAAGCATTTCTTCCTATGTCGTGATGCCTTCATTTCTTGCCCTGCGGTGACCCTTCCATTCGTCTCACCGCGCCGCAAGGAATTCGGTGCAGGACCAAGGGGAGATTAGGGCGTGTTCAAATTGAAGAATGACTCGCAAACTAGTTTGTATTGCAAGCCAAATTCTCATATCTTTCTTGGAAGTACTCAAAGTTAGGAACTTACACTCCGCGAAAATGCCGCGCTCCAAGGCCCCAAACCTACCCGAGCGCGCCCGCTTCGCCCAGAAGCTTCTTCATTCCCGCCCAGCTCTGCCGCGAAGATTCTTCCGGTGAGCCCCCTCCTCTCCAATGCGTTTCCAGGCTCATGGTTCCGGAGTATCCGGCCTGCGCCAGCGCGCGGAATTGCCCGACGAAATCAATGATGCCCCGGCCCATGGCCGCCCATTCGAACGTGCCGTCCGCTTTGCGCACCACATCTTTGCAATGCACGTGCCCGATGCGATCCTTGAGGATTTTCGCGAACCCGTCCGGAAAAGCAATCTCGCCGCGATAAGCCGCGTTCCCTGGATCCCAGTTGAGCATCAGGTTCGACGATGTCACCGCCTTTAGGGTGCGCGCAGCTTCCGCGCCGGTCGCGGTGTTGCAGGCAATTTCGTTTTCGAGAAGAAGAGTGATCTTCTTCGAGGCCGCTTGAGCGGCAGTGTCGCGAAGTTTGCCGTCAATGGCTTCGCGAAAAGGCTTCGGATCGTCCAGCCTCCAGAAATCGAAGAAGCGGACGCGGTCCGTGCCCAGCGCTTTGGCGATCGCGATGGAGCGCTCCAGCACTTCTCCTTGCTGCGCAAAACTATAGTCCACGCCAAATTCGGCCGCCTTGGGGCTGTATTTCGAAAGTGGCGCTCCAGGCCAATCCGTTTTGAAGAGCGGGCTGGCAATGTCGGTTACCTGAAGACCGAATTTTTCCAGCAGCCGCCGCACTTCGGCCGTTTCCTTTTCATCGAGGTTTATGACGTTTTTGTTCCACATGGTTCGTAGCTCGACGTAACCAAGCCCGAACTCCTTGGAAGCAATTTCCAGGGCGTGGCCGAAGTCCTGGGCGATCTCATCGGTGATGATCGAAAGCTTGAAGCGGCCGCTCATCGGCGGTAAAGGTGCGGCGCCGGACCGAGAGCCCCTAAGAATAGAGGCCGCCACTGCTCCACCAAGGGCCGCGAGAAAATGGCGGCGCGATGCGAACGCCGGCATGGGTTGTTCCCTCCTTGCCCCTATCAGGACAATTCTGAAATGGTATCATTTTCCATTCCGCGAGCGGCCTGCCGGTGAGCCACAAACCAAGCCGTCCGAAGGAAAAAGCTCCGTTACTTATTCGCCTTGCATTCGCCAACGAACGTCCTGGAACGCACGGGGGATAACTGCCTGCTCACAAGGGATTCTGCGTACGTTGACTTGCCTTTTTCCCGCCTGCTAGCGTAACGAGGTAGCGTTGCGGGCCGTTCCGCTAGCGCCGCAATTCGAGGAGAACGTGTAGGGCAGACTCCCAGGGAGATTTGTCTCTGTTCGCGCATGGCCTATAACAAGAGCAAGTACGTTGAGAGCGCACAAAAGCTGCTGAACCAGGGCAAAGTCGCCCAAGCCATTGCCGAATACCAGAACATTCTGAAGTACGAGCCTCGCGATCAGGTCACCTTGATGACCATCGGCGAGCTGTATATCCGCCAGGGCGAGACCTTCCAGGCCATCGACTACTTCGAGCGCCTGGCCCAAATTTTTGTCGGCGATGGATTTCTGACCAAGGCCATCGCGGTCTACAAGCGCATCGCCAAGCTGGCCCCGGAAGAAATCCGCCCGCTCGAAAAGCTCGCCGACCTCTACGTCCAGCAGGGCGTGATGAGCGAGGCCCGGCCCCTTTTTCTGCAACTGGCGGAAATTCACCTGAAGAACAATCGCCAGCCGGAAGCCGTAAGCTTATTGAAAAAGCTTCTCCAGGCAGAGCCCGATAATCTCCGCATCCAGATCCGTCTGGCCGATTTGTATCAGGCCATGGGCCAGACGCGGGATGCAATCGAGGCTTATGTGTCCGCTTCGCAGCGTGCTCTGGCCCGCGGCGACCATGGAGAAAGTGAAAAACTCGCGGACAAGGCGCTGAAACTCGAGCCCGGCAACCAGGCCGCAGTCATCGTCAAAGCGCGGTCGCATTCTTCGCAGGGCAATGTCAGCAAGGCCGCCCAGCTCCTGGAACAGGCCACCGATCTCGAGAAGGGCGGCGAGCAGACCGAACTCCTCCTCGATCTTTATCTCAAGAATTCCGACTGGGACCAGGCTTCGGAGCTCGCGCATCGCGTATTTGAAGCCGACGAGAAAAATTTCGGGCCCATGCAAAAGGTTGTCGAATCACTCCTACAATCTGGGAATGGCGAAAAAGCCATGGAAATCCTGAAGAAGTCTCGGCTGCCCATGATCGATGCTGGGGAGCATGAGGTTGTCGGGAAATTGCTCAATGAGCTGGCGGCCGGCATGCCCAACAGCATCGAGCCGCGCGAATGGCTCGTGGAGTTATACGGCCGGACCAGTGACCCCTTCCGCCTGGCGGATGCGCTGGCGCATTTGGGCGACGCCCTGGCTGCCGATCACCAGTGGGAACGCGCGAAGAAAACCTTCGAGCAACTCCTCGAGCGCGAACCGGAGAGTGAGTCGACGAAGCGCAAACTCAATGGCGTGCTCCGCAAGATGGGACTCCTGGCTCCCGGAGTACCAGAGGAGCTTATCGAGGAGAACCTGCGGGCGGATATTCCGAAGCCGCCCGCCCCCAAGCTGGCTCTCCAGGAAGAGGATTCCTTTTCCGAAGTACCGGCTAAGCCCGCCGTCACGTCCAGCGAGCCTGCGCTCGACGAAGATACACAAAAATTCATCGCCCAGTCGCTCACCGATGTCGACCTGTTTGCCAGCTACGGCCTCACACAGAAAGCGATCGGGTTGCTTGAGGCCATCCTCCGCCGCGCGCCCCGCCACACGCCGACTCTCGAAAAACTGCTCGACTTTGTCCTGGGCGCTGGCGATGACCGGCGCACCGCCGAACTCGCCGCGCACCTGGAACAGATTCACAGCGAAACGGGCGACCAGCGCAGTTCCGAACGCTTCGGGGAATTGCGCCGCCGCTTCCAGCGCGCGGCTGGTTTGTCGGACGCAGAGTTGGCGAGAGCAGTGCCCCCGGCAAAACCGTCTGCCCCGGAGGCAGCTGAAGCGGAGCCGGCGAACGGTTCGATTCCGGAAATCGCCGCGGAGCCGGCTCCCGTGCCCGCCCCGGCCGCTCCCGTTTCGAAAGCGCGTGCCCCCGAGCCAGAAGAGGTGAGCGTTGCCCCGGCGGAAGCCGAAGTGCAGGAAGTCGATTTGTCGGACGAATGGGCAACCCTCCTCGAAGAGACACGTCCCGGTGAGGCGACCGCAGGAGCGCCCGCCCCAGTGCCAGCCAAGCCCGCGGCCGGAGCCAAGCATCGCGCGAAACCCGGGGACGTGGAAGAATTTCAAATTGGCGATGAACCACCGATCGCTCAGCCAAGCGATGTGCCAGCGGCAGCCAACGCCGCTCCCGCGATTCCGCTCGAGCCGGAACCCATCAGCGAAAAAGCCGGAAAGAAGCCCCCAGCGGCCAAGCCTAAAGAAGTACCAGCGGCCAAGGCTCCGCAGAAACCTCCCCAGACCAGCGAGCCAGAATTCGAGCTGGAACAAGAGTATGAACTTGTGCTCGAAGCGGAGCCTCTCGTCCCGGCCTACGACCAGCGGCCGCCCGAGACTCCCATCGCTCCACCCAAGCCGGAGCTGGCCGCGAAAAACCCCGCGCCAGCGCCGCCTGCGGGCAGTGGATTTGCCTCCGACCAATTCCTGGCGGATCTTGCCAACGAAATCGATCAGCTCGGCATTGGCGGCCTTGCCCCGGAATTTTCGGGAACCATGCCCGATGCCAAGCCGCTACCTGTCGCGAAACCCCCGGCGGCGCCCGTGCACTCCGGCGAGTCCGGCCCGCTCAAGGAAGTCTTCGACGAATTTCGCGCCGAGCTGGGTGAGATGGGCGTAGAGGACGAAGACCTCGAGACGCACTACAACCTGGGCATCGCGTTCCGTGAAATGGGGCTTCTCGAGGAGGCCATCAGCGAGTTTCAGAAAGTCGCTAAAGCCAGCGACCGCGGCCGCGCCTTCCGCTATACCATGCAGTGTTGCACGCTTCTCGGCCTGGCGTTCATGGAGAAGGGCCAGCCGGCCATCGCCGCTATTTGGTATGAGCGCGCCTTGCAGACCCCCGGCAATGATCCGGAAAGCGTGCTCGCCTTGCGGTATGATTTGGGCGTAGCTCAGGAATCAGCGGGCGAGCCTGTAGCGGCGCTGAAGAGTTTCTCCCAGGTCTACGCGATGAACATCGACTATCGTGACGTGGCCGAACGTATCGCTTCCCTGCAGAAGCCCATCCGTAGATCCTGAACCTTCCCGACAGGACGGGATTCCGCTCATCCATGAATCGGATCTATCGCGCACTGCTGGTCGTTCTAGCGTTCGAAATGGGCGCGCTGCTCCTTTATCTGCCGTGGTCCGGCTATTGGGAGCAGAATTTTTTTCTCAGCCACTATCCTTCGCTCATGCCCATCGTGCTTCACCCCTCTTTTCGCGGCGCGGTGAGCGGCGTGGGCGTTTTGGACATCCTTCTGGCAATCGGCTGGATCGGTTCGCGTCCGGGGCCTGACCGTGTCCCGCCTCAATAATTCCTCTCGTGCCGCGCTCCTCTGCTACGTCACAGACCGGCGCAGCCTACGCGCAGGCGAATCACGCGAAGCACAGCATACTCTCTTGCTGAAGATCGGGGCTGCTGCCGCTGCCGGCGTCGACTGGATTCAAATTCGGGAGAAAGATCTTTCGGCAAGAGACTGCGGATTGCTCACGCGCGAAGCTCTCCGCGGGCTCGCGAACTCACAGGCAAGCCACGCCGCTTCCGTGCGCATCCTGGTCAATGATCGGGTGGACGTCGCGCTCTCGGAACACGCCGCCGGCGTTCACCTCGGTGAGAACAGTCTTCCATTGCCAGAAGCAAAGCGGCTTGCCGGCGCACAAGTCCAAAACCGGGATTTCCTGATTGGAGTTTCCTGTCACTCTCTGGAAGCAGCGAAAACCGCCGCGAGCGGCGGGGCGGATTACCTGTTTCTTGGCCCCGTTTTTGCTACGCCTTCCAAGGCGGCCCACGGCCCGCCACAGGGCCTTGCATTGCTCGCCCAAGTCTGCCGCGCGGTCTCGATCCCGGTCCTTGCTATCGGCGGGATTACCGTGGCAAACGCCTCCGCTTGTCTCGCTGCCGGCGCGTCGGGGATTGCCGCCATTCGCCTTTTCCAGGACGCGCCGGACATGGTCGCGCTTGTCCAGTCCCTGCGAAAACTGGCGCTATGATCAACGCTCCATCAGCCGCCGCAGAAGCCGTATCTGCCCCCCATGATAGATATCATGAAACGACACGCCGTAAATCTGGCGCACTACTTTTGCGCCCCGCGGCGTGCGTAAGACTTTGAATACCGCCTCGCGTAAGGCCCGATGCTCCTTCTCGAGTAGCTTCCTATCCGCGCTCCATGCTGCTTCATTTAGCTTGCCCGCTTCCGGCCGCGTAAAGAAATTGCTACCCTTCAACGCGAACGAGCCGCGCTTCCCGCCTTCGATTCTTCGCCGCACCGCATACTCCAGTACGCCGCATGCAGCATCACTTCCCAGATGTTGTGTCGGCCCGCTCTGGGGCGCCATGCAGCTTGTTTGGCGGTTACTCCCTTGATGGATTGTTTGAGGTTCGGTCCATGCCAGGTCTTTTTCTCGTAGGCTTCATCCAGCAGCGCGAGCACCAACTTTGCGGAATCCACGGGGCCTCCTCATGCGGCGTCGACGGAAAAACTATCTCGCAGAGGATGGCGCGCCTGGTTTACTGTGTCAACGTCCGGCTCTCTTGCTGCTCAAAATTTGAATCATCTCGGGCAGGTGCGCAGAAGGCCGAGAAAACTAGCCGTCGTTCACAGATGACAATGGTTTGCAAAGAATATAGGACTAAGTTAGTCTTATTTATCTATTGCAACTTACTTGCAAGGAGATTTCGTGACCTCGTTCCTTCGGCTCGTTTTGCTTGGCTTTTTCCTTGTTTTTGTGTTCTCCGCTTTCTGCACCCCGCCTGCCCTCGCTCAGGAAAACCCTTACATCGTCGCTTACGATCACTATCTCGAAGAACCCGGCAACCTGGAGATCGAGTATTTTTCCACTTTGGGCACCCAGCGAGGCGGCCACAACTTCCATGCCTTCTGGGCCGAGTTCGAATACGGCGCAACCGCTTGGTGGACCACGGAGTTCTATCTGGACGGCCAGACCACGTTCAACGACAGCACCGTGTTCACGGGTTTCCGCTGGGAGAATCGCGTGCGGCTTCTGCAGCGCGAACACTTCATCAATCCCGTCTTCTATGTCGAATATGAAAACAAGAGTGGCGCGGACAAGGTCCTAAAAGAGGTGGAAGGCCACGACGTGGAATCGGACTTCCTCGTTTCGAACGCGCAGGCCCGCAAGGACCATATCCATGAAATCGAGCTGAAGCTCATCCTGTCCAGCACCTTCAAAGGCTGGAACTTCACGGAAAACACGCTCGCTGCCAAGAATCTTTCGAACTCACCGTGGGAATTTGGCTACGCCCTAGGCGCCAGCCGTCCTCTGGCCTTGAAGGCTTCCGCGAAACGCTGCACCCTCTGTCCGCAAAACTTCGTGGCCGGGGTCGAGATGTATGGCGGCCTGGGTGACCGGCACAGTTTTGGCCTTCACGATACTTCGCACTACCTGGCGCCCGCTCTCGCCTGGAATTTACCATCAGGCTGGACCTTGAGGATTTCGCCCGGCTTTGGTTTGAACGACAACAGCCATCCATTTCTCATGCGCTGGGGTGTCTCCCGCGAAATCACCGGCTTCGGTTCGATGGTCAGCCGGTTTCTTGGAGGGCGCAAATGAAAGCCGTTGCCGCGGCACTTGCCGCTTGTAGTTTGTTTCTGGCGGTGTCCGTCGTCCTCGCGCAAAGCCCGAGTTCCGGCAAAGCTCCCGCTGCGGCACCGCAAGAATACGATCCGGCCATCTACGCGGAATTGCAAAAGGCCCCCGAAAAGGCGCGACTACGCCCAAATCCGCTACGAAACGATCCAAACGCCGCTGCTGCCGGAGCCATTCTCTTCGAACAGCACTGCGCAGAATGTCATGGCGACGCCGCGCGAGGCGGCAAGAAAGGGCCAAACCTCCGTGCCGCCGAAGTTCAAGTCGCCACGCCAGGGGCAATTTTTTGGATTTTGACGAACGGTGTCGTTCGAAAAGGAATGCCAGTTTGGTCCAAGCTTCCGGAGCCCCAGCGCTGGCAGTTGGTGCGCTACATCAAATCGCTCGGCGAGCTTGCCCCGGCCACGGCGTCTCCCGCTCCGAAACCTTGACGCTAGAATCTTACTTTGTAGCCTTGGCAGCATCGTTGAGAATCATTGCCAGGCGCACGCCCGCATCCGCGAGGCTCGTTTCGACGGCTTTCGCTGCGTTGCTTTGATAAACCTCGCCGACGGCAAGATGTTTCTCGAACATGCGCCTTCCCATGTGATTGTTTTCGGCGCAGCTTTTTAATTTCAGGTCCGGTTCGATGCCGATTTTTTCCGCTAAAGCATCGTAGACCGCGGTTTCCGCTCGTTCGTGGCTCTCCCAGGCCCAGTTGTCCACGTGGATGCCGGCGGCTTCCCATGCGGCGCTCTCCGCGCGGAACTTTTCGTCCAATTCGTCGGCGTATCGCAGCGGATTGGAGATTTCCATATCGCGTTCCACGATCTCCGTGTCCCAAATCTGATGAAGATTGGGCGAATAATCTTCCCGCTCGGGATGCAGGGCGTTGGGGAGCGGATCATGATGAAAATATTTCACCGCCACACAGTTTCCGCCGTTGTCGGCATTGTTGGCGGCATGCAGCGGCTGATGCAGGTCGCCCACAAAATGGATGACGTAGCGGATCGCTTCGGCGCGCTTCACGGGATCGGCGGACTTGTCCTTCAGGATGGCGCGCTGCTCTTCGATGGCGCGCGTCACGCATCCTTCCGTGCCGCAGTATTCGTCCAGCTCCCCTTTGTGCTTCCCACGCGGAATATCGATGTAATGCCAGGGGCCGTTTTTGCGCTCGCTGCGCACGTCATCCGGCCAGGTAGAAGCATCCACCATCAGGTCGGTCGTGGCGTTGCCGCACCAGCGCTTCAGCTTCGGATCGATCGCGTTGTCGCCAAGAAGCTTCTGAACCATTTGCCGGGCTTCCGGCGTCATGTGCTTCTCCGCAATGGCGGCCACCGTCTGGTGACCTTTACAACCCCAGGCCTGCGTTCCAGGGGCACCTAGCCCTAGTACAAAGACAACTGCGAGGCTCGCCTTCCAGAATCCAAGCACAATAGCTCCCCCCTGAAGTTTCATTTCCTTAGCCTCAATGTGAGATTCGCTGTGTCCGGTAAAATACGGATTCTCGTCGCATCCGATTCCGCAAAGATTAGTTAAGGGGACAACGATTCCGCCCAGTCAGGCAGGGTCTGGGTGACTTCCTCATCGATCGCCTTGACAAGACGGCCCGTTTCAAGGTCGTGCAGTTCGAATCGGCCGGCGCCGTGCAACGGGCCGGTATGAAATCGAACTTGCTTGCCATCTTGCCAGAAATCCCAACTCCAAAATACTAGCTCAGTGGAAAAGCGACGAATCACCTTCCCATCGCGCCAAAGCACTAATTCACCGTAAAGCTTTTCCCAAGCACGATCTGGGTCCGGATTAGGATACCCAACAAGCCAGCCTACCGTTTGGCGGTCGCTGGTAATTTTAATGTCTGCCGCACCGGTCTGTCCCTTCTCTTTGGGAACGACTATATCTTGGCCGTTGGCTAAGGCGACGTGCAACGTGCCAGACTCATCGGCAAACGCTCGCGCAATCTTTACTGATTGCGCCGCGTGAATCTCGGCGTGAAGAGCCACAAGTAAAATGGCTCCCGCTACGTAACGGAGGCGCATCAGTCGGAGTACTCCCTTGGTTCACGAAATAGCCGGCACAATTTACTACTGAAACTTCATGTCTTCAAGCGCTTAGCCAGCGCCCGATCGGTTTCCACGATTCAGTATGATCGCAGATCACACGCAGCGCCGCGGTAATAGGGATGGCCAAGACCAATCCCATGCCTCCCCACACCCAGCCCCAGAAGAGCAATGCAATGGTAATGGCCACCGCATTCAAGCGCACGCGGCGGCCCACCAGTTGCGGCGCCACCAGATTGATCGCCAAAACATGGATAACCGTCAGCGTCACCGCGATCAATGCAAATTGCCCCAGCGTCCTCCACTTTGCCAGGGCAATCAGAAACGCCGGCAGCCAGGCCATCACCGCCCCGATGTACGGCACCATGTTCAGCAGTCCCGAAGCAATTCCCGTGAGGATCGGATACTCCATCCCGATGATCCAGAAAAACAGGCTACTCGCGGCGATAACCACTAGCGTTACGATCGTCATTCCCGCGAGGTAATCGCGCAGCACGTCGCGCAAATCTTCCAGCGTTTCCTTGATTTGCGTCCGCCGCGAAGCGGGAAAAAGTTGCAGCGTTCCGTGCCAGACTTCGCGTTTCTCCGCGAGCATGAAGAACACCAGGAAAGGCACGAACGTGATTTCCAGGATCAGCGCGTACAACGAGCCGATGCCGCGAAAGATCAGCGTGCGAACCACACTGGGTTCCGCCCGCACCGCCGCCGCCGACGACACACCCTGATCCGGCGCAATCGGTGAGACTTGTCTCTCGATTCCCCTGATTTTTCCTTCGACAGCCCCGGCGGCCTGCTGCAAGACGCTGCTGTATTTCGGCCAGTTCTCGGCGAAGTCCGCGGTCCGCGTCCATAGACCGTAACCTACAGCCACCAGCACGGCGATCAGGATCAGCACCATGGCCATCGCGCCCAGCGTTCGTGGCAGCCCTAGTCTTTCCAGAAATTCCACTGCTGGATCCAAAAAGTAGGCCAGCAAGATCGAAAGCAGCAGCGTGATCACCACGCCCGCGGCGTAATAGAAGAACAGCAGAATAATGGCCGCCGCGATCACGCGCATGCTGAAGTTGGAACTGGTGAAGCGGACCAGTGATGGCGGCGTTTGCGTTGCGGACACGAGCGGCTCCGGTGCTCCACGTTAACATACTCTTGCGGTCCGTTTGTGGTGTCGTGCGCGCTTGTTTCGATGCAACGAATCCAGCGATTTGTTTCACGGGACCTTCCCTTTGTCGCGTTTATGCAAAAGACATGCGCGAAGCCGGGGCCGTGAAACCATCGTTTTCACCTGTGCTAAACTTTTCCCAGGTCTTGCACACGCGACTTGGCCGCGGCCCGGCCCACCACACAACTTGGAGAAGCAGACTTTTCCCATGGGCAAAGAGTTTTTTGGAACCGACGGGATTCGCGGCGTCCCGGGGACGCCGCCGCTGGACGACGCCACGCTGTTCGCCACCGGGCGCTCTCTCGGTGCCTATCTCAAGCGTCAGCATGGCAAAGCGCATGTCCTCATCGGCATGGACACCCGCGAATCCGGTCCGCACATCGCTTCCCTGCTTGCTACCGGGCTCGCACAGTCTGGGGCTACTGTTGCTTTTGCGGGAGTCATTACCACTCCTGGCGTAGCCTGCCTGGTTCGCCAGAATGATTTTCAAGCCGGCGTGGTTATCTCTGCCTCGCACAACCCTTTTCAAGATAATGGCGTGAAGTTGTTTTCCCACGCCGGGATGAAATTCCCGGACGCCGTCGAGCAAGAACTCGAAGCCGGCATCCTGAAGCACCGTAGCGAAGCCGCGCCCCAGAATCCCCCCTTGCCCGCTGCCGACGAATCCCTCGACACGCAATACCTGTCTTTTCTTCAAGAGCGCTTCATTCCCGGCGCAAAACTTACCGGTTTTCGGATCGTCCTGGACTGCGCCAACGGCGCGGCCTTCAAGCTCGGCCCGGAGCTGTTTCGCTCTCTCGGGGCCGACGTTGTGGCCATGGGCGTATCACCTGACGGCCGCAACATTAACGCCGGCTGCGGCTCGTTGCACCTGGAGGGCTTGCAGAAACGCGTCGTCGCCGAGAAAGCGCGTCTCGGTGTGGCTTTCGACGGGGACGCCGACCGCGCGCTCTTCGTCTGCGAATCGGGAAAAGTCGTGAACGGCGATGGCGTGCTCCTCGCCGCCGCGCGTTTCCTCAAGTCTCAGAATCGGCTTAGTGGTAATCGCGTCGTTGCTACCTCGATGTCCAATCTCGGGCTCGAACGCGTTCTTGCCCGCGAAAATATCGAGCTTGCCCGCGCCGCTGTCGGCGATCGCTACGTCCTGGAAGAGATGCTTCGCAGCGGCAACGTGCTAGGAGGCGAGCAGTCCGGCCACATCATTTTTCTCGACGACAGCCCGGCCGGCGACGGCCTGCTCACGGCTGCAAAAATTGCCTCGCTGGTCTCCATGCACGGCAAAATCGAAGCGCTTGTCGAAGGCCTCAAGGACTATCCGCAGCTCATCGTCAACGTGAAAGTGCGCTCGAAACCGCCCCTCGAAACGCTCCCGGAAGTCTCCCGGGCCCTAGCCGAAGCCCAATCCGCCCTTGGCGATAACGGCCGCATCGTCCTTCGTTACTCCGGCACCGAGCAACTCGCCCGCGTGATGGTCGAAGCCGAACACGAAGCCGACGTCCAGCGCTTCAGCCAGTCCCTAGCCACCGCCCTCCGCGCCTCCATCGGCGCTTGACCGGTTCTCCGCAGCGCTCCTCGGTGTCCAGAGCCCGCCCCGGCCGGGTCGGAGCGTCTCCGTGTTAACTTTAATTCTTCGATTCGCTAGGGAACTTTCCGCCGGGTCACGACATTACACTTGGTGAAGGACCTAGGCGGCTTAACATGCAAGACGCACTGCCAGCGCTCGTTCTAAACTTGGAGGCTCTTCCCCGGACCTCATGAGCGAGACGCCCACAAGTCAAGCGAGTACCGCGGGCAATCCGCGGACATCAGCAACCACGAGCGACGAGCAGCTTGCATCGGTTGGGAATGAGGAGTCTCACCTAAAATCCGAAATATCGATATTTTCATTTTCACTTCCGCTATCGAACGTCCCTTACTTCGCGGTCCTATTGCGGTTGAACGATGACCGTCAACGAGAAAACGGGCAAGATCACTCCCAAAGAATGGAGAGTCCCGCCGCTATTCTGTGGGATTTTGTAGACTTGCGCTATGTAACATCGCCCTGTTGCGGATGTGCCCGCCGCTAACCACTTTGCTTTCAATCAAGTTGGCCGTTCCCAGTGGAACAACCATTGCTGGCATACGGTTTGCTCTCTATCTGGCAACTTACAAGATTGGCTTCCCGGGGTGGCCGGAACCGATCCTCGACTCGGTTACCGGTTTTGGGGCGTCA
>Ga0210408_10002217_pt1 | contig 19224 bp, 18 predicted proteins | sample IncBWH4MmetaG_FD_155471 | JGI IMG/M metagenome (GOLD analysis project Ga0210408, IMG submission 155471) | Forest soil microbial communities from Barre Woods Harvard Forest LTER site, Petersham, Massachusetts, United States - Inc-BW-H-4-M | ecosystem: Environmental > Terrestrial > Soil >...
TTATGGTACAAGTACTTCATCGCCCGGTCCGACGCCGAGCGCGTACAGGATCAGATGGAGGGCTGCAGTGCAGGAGCTGACGGCAATCGAATCCTCAGCTTCATGAAGGAGAGCGAAGGCCTGCTCAAATTCCCGGACCCGGTCGCCCATCGTGATCCATCCACTCTCGATCACTGCGGCTAAGGTCGCCTTCTCCTCCATCCCCAAGACCGGCTCCGATACCAATAGCATAGGTCAGTCTCCAACGAGGCCCTAGCGAAAGGCGTTTGGCGAGAGCAGGCGCCGCATCCTTCGTCGTCGCTTCAAGCGGCGACCGTCGCTGCGAATGCGGGCGACTGCTCGTCCCATGGAATGTCCTGGGCCTTGAGGAAGTCCTCGACCCGGCCGATGTCGAGCCACAGACCGTTGTGCTTGAACACGTGAACGGCTGCTTCCTGGTCCAGCATCTGGAACATCAAATCGTCGAAGCCAAACGGAACACCCGACGGGATGCGTTCGAACACTGCGGGATCCATGCAGTAGATGCCCATGCTTACGAGACTCGGCAGCTCCGGCTTCTCGCGAAATGCGGTGACGCGTCCCTCGATCTCATCGATCACGCCAAACTCCATTTTCGTGACGCGGGTAGCGGTGGCGATGGTGACCGTCGCTTGATGTTGGCGGTGAGAGCTCACGAAATGGTTGAGATTGAGATCCGTGAGCACGTCGCCGTTGAGAACCAGAAACGGCTCGTTGAGCTCCTCCCGCACGAGCGACAGGGGGCCGATCGTCCCAAGCGGCTCGAGCTCCTGCGTGTAGATGATCCGCATGTTCCATTGATTGCCGTCGCCGCAAACGCTGCGAATGAGGTGCCCTAGATATCCAGTGGTGATGAAAACGTCCTTGATCCCGTTTCGTCTGAGCCATTTGAGCACGAGTTCGAGCACGGGTCGCGCTCCGATGGGCATAAGTGGCTTTGGCAGAATAGATGTGTGCGGACGCAAACGTGTACCTTTTCCGCCGCACTGGATGACAGCTTTCATTACGCTCCTCCCATATCAATTTCCGCTCGCGCCGGCTTGCGAGACTATCGGGGGCCGCGGCCCGGAGAATTTGCGGAAACCAGCGAGATGCCGAAACGGAGTGAGCATGGCCGGAGTCATCACGATCATCGATGCTTCTCTTCGGAGCGCTGCCATCCGCTTCGGCAAAATCCGCATTCACACTCGCGCGTCCATGGCATCGACGGAACGCCTTCCGACGGCGTCTCGCAATCGCTGCCTGCGAAGGCACAGTCTACTCGCGGCCGCATCTGTAGCCATAACTATGCCGGCTTATGTCAGCGTGCCCAAAGTGGGTAGCCGCGGCAAACCGGCATTGACGAGTGGGGTAGGGTTACCCCTATAGTTAGAGCCATTCCCAAAATACTTTCCAACTTTGTCATGGCGTACTCTACCCGGTTGCTCTTGCAATCGCGTTGGACACCAATGGATCCAGCGAAGTGGTCGCGTGGCTCTCTTACAGAGCAGACCAGACGGCTGCGATGGCGCTCCGGACGGTTTCATCCAGCGGCCGGCTCGTGTCGATCCAGATCGTTAGCTTTCCGGAAGACACCGGCCGGCTCTCCAATTCCCAACGTCGCCGCACGGCTGCGGCATCGGGGCCATCTCGCTTCAGCCGCCGCGCGTCCCTCTCAATCGTCGTCTCGATTGGAGCCTCCAGGCAAAGGAGGAGGCCGGGCTTGGGCAAGCCCTTGTAGAGGGCGCGCTCCTCGTTCATCAGCCAGCGTTGCAGCGGAGAGCTGCATTTTGCCACCGCCGCTTCGTCAAAGCAGCTGCTGTCGATGGTACCCACGCTCTCCATGGGATATCGGTCCGAGATGACGACAGAGCCGGCGGTCGCAGCTCGCAGCGCCCGGCAGAGCAGCTTGCGGCGATCATAAGCGAGGAGGGTCATCCGGAGGATGTACAGCAGCGAATATCGCTGCTCACTGCGGCGTTCAGGCTTCTCGTACTCTCCGGAGCGCTCCTTCGAGAACAGGAAGCGTGCCGCCGGAACGAGAAGGCGAGGTAACAGGGTTAGCGCCGTCGCGGGCGGCTTGCCGGCATGAATGCGGACAACGTCGAGATGCTGGCCCAGCCGAGTTGCCAGCACATGACTGATAGTAGATTTGCCGGTCGCCTTCGGGCCGACGAGCGCAACAATCATGCCGCCCGTCTGCAGCACCAATTCCCTGCGACGTCGGAACCGCTTAACAAGCAAGGAGAGCACCCGCCGGAGCCGGGAAGCCGCTCCGACCATCGGGCTCAGCCTCCGCAATCCGCGCAGCCGCCGGGCGACGCGCCAGCCAACGACGACGCGTCGGGCCACGCCGCGCTCGGCCTCGATGGCGTCCAACAGCTGCCGAAACAGCGGTGGGTCGATCCTCGGGAACCAAGCCGTGCAAAGCGCTTCGGCGCGCTCCGCATTTGCTGCCTCGCGGAGCCAGCCCAGCTCCCTCGAAACCCTTCGATAATGCCGATTGGCCATCAGGATCTCGATCAGACTCGTGTGCTTAAGCGCGATCCGGAGCGCGAATACCACGAGCTCCGCTTCGGGTGTGGGGATTCTCACACCATGCAAGTAGCGCGTCTGCTGCAGAATGGACCTTTCGATCGGCAGCCGGTAGCTCTTGACCAAGCTGTCGCCGCTGACGATCTGAAAATAGGCGTGCACATGCACCAACTCGGCGCTCGCCTCGTCGAGTCCAAACGCGTGGAAGACGCCCGGATGCCCAACGCCGGAACGTGGCTGCGTCAGCTTGAAGCCATTTTCGAGCAAGGCTGCGTGGAAGAGTCCGGCATCACGTTGATCGATGAGGAGATCGATGTCCTCTGCAGCCGCAAGCGTCTCTTCGAGGCGAATATTGCTTTTCCAGTGACAATAGCGGACGCTTTTCTGTTCCAGAGAGCTGAAGAGACTGCGGATGGCCGCGTTGCTCGAGACAGCTGATCCCGCCTCGCCCGATGGGATCGATGCGGCTTCTCTCGCCCAATTCAAGGGGACAAGGTCCAGCTCGACAGATCCCGTCTCCTGACTCATCGCAGACCTCCGGCAAAATCAGATCTCGCAGCCTGCCGCGCGGTTTCTTCCCGGCATGGTTTTGAAACGAAGCGACCAAGCCCAGCATGAGGTGCGCCTGTGTGGAAAAAGATGCCCATCGCCACGGTCCAGCCGACAAGGGTTGCGTCTTTCCGGTCGCCGCCGTATCGACCCCGATAGGGCATAAGTCAGAATTGCGCGTCATTTGGCGACTCGGAAGATGCGCTGTCTCTCAACAAGGGATCGATCGACCGGATCGATCCCCTCGTCCCCAGGACTTCGCGTCTCGCAAGATCCGATCGACCGCTTCTTCCAGCAGGCAGCGGTCGAGGGAGTTCACATGTATCATACGGCTGATGATGCTGCGCTGCTCGCCTGATTCATTCGACCCTCCATACCGCAAACGTCGGCAAGCCACCTCATGCAAATGCACGAAGACGCACGGAAAATTCTGCTCTAGCTTTCGTCAAGAACGTGCGAGGCCGGCTCGGCGTCCCGACTCCCGGGCCATCACGATGGAATTTTGAATGTTTCCGCGCTCCAGTAGCGGGACTTCATCACATGACGACACCGCTCGATCGCGTCCGGATCATGCTATGGTGCAGCGCCCTCCTGGCGTTTGCCTTTTGCAGGACCGCTGTAACGGAACCGATCGAGAAAGCGCAATTCGTCCCTGCACCCAGCATGGACCTGCCCGGCTACCTCGTGCCGACCGTCGATCCTTCCATCGGCACCACCTTCGTACGCGTGACAATGCCCGGAAGTCGATTGGGAAACGGAGTGGTCTGCAAGCTCTCCTACTGCACCCATCGATATTCCAGCGCGCAAGCCTGGAATGCCGACCAGACCCTGCTCTTGATTGTCAACGGTTGCAGCGGCCTGTGCTTTCTCGATGGGCAGACATACGTTCCGCTTTTCCAGCGACGGCGCGGGGGCGGTGAATGCGAATGGCATCCCCGGGATCCCGAACTCATGATTTGCGTTGGTGGGCAGCGCATTTCCCATTGGACGCCGCGAAGCAACCGCGAAGAAGCGATCTTGAATCTGGAGGGATATGGCGCCCTGCAATTCGGCCCTTACAAGGGCAATCCCTCATGGGATGGCAACCGCATCGTGGTGCGCGCCAGGAACCAGGCGGGCGCGCTTGTCGCGTTCGCGGTTGACCTTTCGACCCGTCAGAAATTTCCAGATATCGATTTGGCGCAGCTTCCCGGGAAAAACAGCTATTGCGGCATCTCCCCGCTCGGCCGGTACATATTCTGCCAACAGTCTCGCATTGATCTCACGGATCAAGCATTTGTTTTTGGCATCGATGGCAACCTCATCCAGAGCTGGACCGAACATCATCGGCCCGGCCATGGTGACATGACAGTCGATGGCGACGGTAGCGAAGTCTACGTCGGCATCAGCAAGTCAGTTCCGGACAAGTACCAAGTCATCAAACGGAGACTCCACGACGGACTGGTCACGGCACTTGCTCCGAATGGTGGGGCCCAGCATGCCTCGATGCGAGCGATACGCCGTCCTGGCTGGGTCATCCTGAGCTATGCCGGCGACCCGCTGGTTCAGCAACTGCATGCGGCTCCGATCGCCCAGGAGGTAATCGCACTGAAGATTGACGGTAGCGGGGAGTTTCGACGCGTCGCACATACGTTCAACGCACCGTACGACTACCGGAGCGAAACACACGGCTCAGCGTCTCCGGACGGATCGCAGATCATTTGGTCGAGCAACTGGGGCTGGCGGGGCGGACCCGTTTTCGATTTCGTCTCCCGCGTGGATTGGGTTGACCGCGAAATTCGGCAAGGGGCAGGACTGGGAGATCGTCAATGAAAAGCAAAAAGCGTGGCAAGATCTTCGGCTGTATCTCGACTATCTTCTTGGCGGTAATTGTTGTCTTCGCCAGCAACCGGAGCTGCCTTGGAGCTCAATATAAACTCGCACCAGGTGATACTGTCGAGGTGTCGATCGACGGTCTGCCCGATCAGCGCAGTCGAGGGCAGATTCAGATCGACGGCACCATCGCTGTTACCGGAGTGGGCACGGTAGAGGTTGCGGGGCTGACCCCCTCAGAAATGCAGGGCCGCATCGAAACACTGCTGCAGTCAAGGATCCTGCGTCACCGCTTGCCTGATGGTCGTGACCAGACGTTCGTCGTCAAGCCCGGCGACGTTGTTGCAAACGTTGTCGAATACCGACCGATCTACGTTTCCGGCGACGTGCTCACGCCCGGACAGCAGGTGTATCGGGCTTCGCTGACGGTGCGCCAGGCCGTCGCGGTTGCCGGAGGCTTCAGCCTGTTGCGCGCTCGCGGTACCGGCGTCACCGATCCAGCGGATCTCTTGCGCGACTATCAGTCTTTGGCCACGGAGTACGTCAAGCAATACTTCCACGTCATCCGCATCAGCGCGGAACTTGATGGCCGGGATCTCTTCGATCAATCTGTGCCGAATGATATTTCCCTGCCCGCATCGGTGGTCGATTCTGTTGCCCGGGCGGAGGCGGAATCCCTGAAAACCACGCAAAGCGACTTCCGTGCGGAAAGGCGCTTTCTGGAGGATGCGGCAAAAAAGGCGGACGCGGAGTTCACCACGCTCAAGGAACAGCATGAAGATGAAGTGAAAGGCGTACAGGCTGATGAGGAAGAACTCCAACGGGTCACGAAGCTGTTCGGTTCGGGACTATTGGTAAGTCCCCGCGTTACCGAAAGCCGGCGCGCCCTTCTGCTGTCGTCGACGCGCAGCCTGCAGACCAGCGTCGAGCTTATGCGGCTTCAACGCCAGCGCGACGATTTCGTGCGACAGAAAGAACGGAATGCAAGCCAACGAGCCATCAATCTGCTCAAGGAGCTCAACGACTCCAACGTTCACCTGGCGGATTTGCAGCTGAAAATGCGGGCGCTGAGCCAAAAATTGCAACCTGTAGGTGGAACGGGAGCAGTGCCCGTCGGGACGAGCGATCTGCACCCGGAAGTGACCGTCGTGCGGCGGCGCGGCCAGCAATGGGATAGGATCGCTGCATCCGTCGATTTCGACGTAGAGCCCGGCGATGTGATCGAAGTCGCGTTGCGCCCGTCAGCGACCGCCAAGCTGTTAAATTGACGGCAAATAGGGGGTACCCACTTGGGATACTGCCCTTGCGGCTGCTGGCGAGGCGGCCTTGATCAAAGCTGCGCGCTAGGGCGTGCAACACCTTCCCATCGCGATCACTTCTCTCAGACTTCAAATCGCCACGGGCCTGCGCGCTCAGGTGCTTCGATCGCGTGGGCCAACAGGGTTACCTCCCATTGAACATTTACAGGACCCCGTGAAATTGAAATGGTTCTTGTGCGCAACCAATTCTTCGGCCCGCGCACTGGGGAACGAAAATGTTGAATGTCAGTCAAAGTGCCACATTCCCGAGAACAATCGCTTTGCATCATCGGTCCATCGAATCGATCTTCAATATCTCCAATCGCGCTCCCCCCATCGCTTCCGACGCCGATGACAAGCGTCACTACCTGCGTGCGGTCCTAGCGCGCATTGGCTGCGGCCACGTCTTGCTCAGGCGCGGCCGTATCATTGAAGTCAGCGCAACCGGCCGCGCAATATTGGAGCGCGAATGCCTGCACGCCGCCAGCCGCGAAACGCTTTATGGCGCCGTAAAGCAGCTGGTGAATCGCGCGAGCGCACAAATTCCCATCGGCTCTACATCATGGCTGGCGACTTCCTCCAAAGATGGTGTCACCACTCTTGTAAACCAGATCGCCAATGCGTGGTCCGATGAGACGAGTGCAATCATCCTGCTCGATCTCGATGCTCACCCGGAGCCCTCTCCTCGGGCGCTGCAGTGCCTGTTTGGCCTCACAGCCGCGGAAATTCACCTCGCAGTCGAGTTGGTAAGAGGCCACAATTTGCTCGATATTGCTCGTTCCCGACGACTGAGCCGAACGACAATACGCTCACAGTTGGCCGCCTTGTTCGTCAAGACACAGACGCGGCGGCAGGCTGACCTCGTCGCGCTGCTGGGACGCGTCGCTATCTTGCCGTAGCGCCGGCGGGTCATCCACCCCTTGGTTTGGCGCCCTTCTCGGCGCCGACCGATCTTCGGAACGCCCACGGCAACGGCGGCTGGTTCCGAGATCGCTGAAGCAATTTCATTCGAATAAATGACGAGGACACTTTTGCCACTGGGATCATTCGAATGAATGAAGACAGTTCTTGATCTCCTCCTAAGCTCTTCCGGTCCGCACATCTTTCAAGAATGTGGACGCCGTTCGTACTATCTCCGGTTTCGCCAGAGTTGCGTCCGAAACCGAAAGGAAACAGCATGACGCACTTGCTTTGCGTGGGAGGCGAGGATCACGCGCTGCGGATCCCCTTCCTGACAGCTCTGCGAAACCGCGGCTTGCGAGTGAGCGCTGCCGGCACGGGCGCCGCGACCCCGTTCGCAAATAACGGCATTCAGTATCATCGCTACCAATTCGATCGATTCAGTGCGCGCTTTGCCGACCTAATCGCCGTGGGTCAGCTCTCGCAGCTGGTGAACTGCGTGCGGCCGGACGTCGTTCAGACTTTCGATACCAAACCAAACCTGCTAGCCGCTCTTGCGATCCGCGGCGCGGTTCCCGTGGTGCGAACCATCAACGGAATGGGATGGGTATTTTCCTCGACAGACTTGAAAGCTCTCGCATTCCGGCCGGCCTACTTGGCGTTGCAGCGATTGACCGCCTACTGGACCGCGGCGACCGTATTCCAAAACAAAGCCGATAGCGAGTTCTTCCACCGCTACCGTCTGCTTGGAAACGGCTCTTCTGTCGTCATCGGAAGCTCGGGAATCGATGTCGAGGCCTTCCAGACGGCACGGACGGAGATGACTAGCACCACCAGGCTTCGTGCTCAGCTCGGCGTGGGTGACGCCAAAGTCGTGCTCACCGTGAGCCGGCTGACCGTACAGAAGGGCATACCGACCCTTCTGGATGCGGCGCAGATTGTCCACGAAGCGCGCCCTGAGGTTCGCTTTCTGCTGGTTGGGCCCCGGGAGAGCGAGGGACCGTTCGCCGTGGGCCAGTCGTTGATCGAGCGACATGCACCCTATGTGATCGCGCCCGGTGCGAGATCCGATGTTCCGGCCATCCTCGGGATCGCAGATGTCTTTGCCTTTCCCACCGAGTATCGCGAAGGGATCCCGCGCGTTCTGCTGGAAGCCGGTTTGGCTGGTGTGCCAATCGTGGCCACGCGCATGCCAGGCTGCGGTGATGTCGTGGCGGAGAATTGGAATGGCCACATTGTCCCGCCGCGTGACCCGCGCGCACTTGCTGCCGCCATCCTTGACCTTCTTCAGGATCCTGCCCGCGCAAGAACCATGGGTCAGCGTTCCATCGAGCTTGTGCGGCGCGAATTCGATCTGGATGTCGTGGTCGACCGTTATGCCGAGCTTTACCGACAGCTGCTTTCCGCTGGCAGTCCAGGCGATGAGCGAGCGACGCGCCAGAACGGCAGTGAAGTACAATGATTGGCAGTGCGCTTCTCGCCCTTGGCCTCGTACTCACGACAGCTTCACAGCTGCGGCTTCCCGGAGTCCCGCTGGGGTTTGGCGAGGTCTGCCTCGTCCTATGGCTCGGCCTCGCACTCCTGCACGTCCTAACTCGCGACAGCATTTCAAACCCCGGAGCCTTGCTTCGGCTCGGCACATTTTGGATCTGTTTTGCGCTCAGCCTTGGCGTCGGGATATGCCAGGCCTTACTGCGCGAGGAGCTGGACCCCGGCTCGATGCTGCATGACGCCTTCGCTTATCTACTGGTTGCAGCCGTCAGTTGCTTCATCGTCGCGACAATGAAGGCCGACGGCACCCTTCGCCAATCGCAATGGTTCCTGATCGCATTCTGGATTATCGCCCTGGTCGTGCAAATTGCGATGGGCTGGCGATTCATCCGCCTGCCATCGGTTGATCCATGGTTCTGGGCTCGATTCCGCGGCTGGTCAGAGAACCCCAATCAGCTTGCGCTCTACTGCGCCCTTTTGGCGGCGCTGTCGCTTCACCTGGCTCTTTCAGCCAAGGGATTTGGGCGCCTCGCCGCATCATTCAGCTGCCTGCTATCCTTGGTCGTCGGCCGGCTCACCAAGAGTGATACATTCCTGGGTGCGATGGTGCTTTGCACCGCGGTGTTTCTCGTGCTGCGCTTGCGGAGCTGGTTGACCCTACCGGAGCACAGATTCAGCCTACGATTTGCAGTAGCGATGTTTATCGTCATCGCTATCGTTCCTCTGTCGCTTTCGCTGACGCCGTATGCCGTAGCGACAGCCGATGATGTGGAAAGCCTCGCCGCCAGCTTGACGAAGGATCGTGGCGGTGAGGCAACGATGCGTACCGCGTCCCTTCGGCTGTACCTTTGGCAAAACGCGCTGAAGAACGGGTTGGAATCTGGATCGCTCGGGCTCGGACCGGGACCGCATCTCTGGAGAGCGAAGGTGCAGGCTGCGATGGCCGCCGATAATCGGTCGACTACACTTCCTTTCGAAGCTCACAACACCGCGCTCGACGTATTTACGCAAGGCGGCCTGCTCGGCGTGATGGCCGTCTACGGCCTCCTCGCCGGCATTTTCCTGCTCGTACTACGCGCAAAGCTCGACGCGCTGGCCATATTTATGGTTGCGCTCGCAATTTTCAGCATGACTCATTTTGTTCCGCGCCAACCAATCGTGTGGTTCGCGCTCGCTCTCAGCCTGATCCTCGGTTTGGAGCGCCCTCGTCGCCGAGCGCGCGCATTGGGACCTGAACCATGTGTGGAATACCCGTGATACTTCAGACTCCGCATGCCTCTCGCTCCGCCGATTTGGCCGCGATCGGGTCAATGACGGCTCGCCTGCACCATTGCGGGCCGGATATTGCGCGGGTTCGGAACCGCTGGCGCGAGCACCTAAGCGGCCGCCGCGATCACTCGCGAATGATCCGAGCGGCCCTGATGCTGCAGTCCTGGCTGGAAACGACGGTTGGACATGGGACGACCTGAATGGCGGATATCCCGGAGCCTGTGCAGCAGAGGAGCGCACAATGGATGCGTTGACAGGCAACCGGATTCGACCGCTGACTATTCTTGCTCAAGAATGGCCGGAAACCGAACCGAATTTGGCACCACGCTCTTCAACCTCAGACGACGCCGTCCAGACATTCAAGCAGGTGCTGGATAGCATCCGGAAGTACAAGCCTTTTATCGTCAGGATGATTGCCGTGGGCGTCCTGCTCGCCGGGGCTGCCGGCGTTCTTATGTCGCCCTCCTACACGGCAACGACGCAGCTCGTTGTGAACACTCGAAACTCCGACGCAGGCGACGCTGCCGGCTCCAGCGGGGCGGCCGCGGCACCGAGTGCCAACACCGCCGATGCCATCATCGATACACACGTCACTGTCTTGTCGTCCGATAATTATCTACTGCGACTTCTGCCAACGTTGAGGGCTCTCGATCGTGCACGGGACGCCAGGGAGGTCCAGACCTGGACAAAGCGCGCGCGGGCGTTCTTCCGCAAAACATGGTCAAAGGCCAAAGCGCTGCTCTCTATCAGCGAACACCCCGATGGCGACGCATTGGCTGAGTTAAGGAGGCGTCTGATAGTCGCACAGGAGCGTCGCTCCAAAATCATCAGCGTTTCGTTCACGGACGCCAATCCGGAACGGGCGGCGGAATACGCCAACTTGATAGCACGATCCTATGTCGATGAAGTCTCCCGTCAAAAACAGACCATTGAGACCCAGGCTCTAAATGCGGTTGCCGTTCGATCATCCGCGGTTCAGCGCGAACTGTCCAAGGCAAAGGCTGAACTTGATGCCAGCCGTCTTGGCCAGCCTTCGTCGCCGCAGAGTGACGCCTTTGAGTGGCAGATGACGACGTTGGCACAACAGCTTGAAATGCTGCTGCGACAACGGCAGGAAGCGATTGCGAAGGGCCTTTTCATAGAACCAGAGGTGAGCATGATCGCAGACGCCTCGCCGCCAGAGCTTCCCAGCTCGTTGAATCCGTTGTTTCTTATTCCTCCCGTCACGATTGTCTTTGCCGTTTTTGCGTGCCTGCTCGCAGTCGTCTTTAATCGCTTTGACCGAGCTCTGCACACCGAGACCGAAGCCGCCGAGGCGCTGCGCATTCCGTGCGCCGGACTGATACCCTCGATCGCGCTCGAGTTGCGCAGAAAACCCCTGCAAATGTTGCAGCAAGCCGCGATCGAGTACGCAAGAGCAATTCGCTCCACTGTCGTATCTCTATTGGCTTGTGGATCGGCGGCCCCGCAGTCGCAGCGAATTGTCCTCACGACGTCCAGTACCCGCGGAGAAGGGAAGACTGCGGTTTCGTGGGGTCTTGGCTTCCACGCTGCACAGCTTGGACGACGCGTTCTACTCCTGGACTTGGGCCATTTGTTCCGTCGGCCCGGTGGCGACACCCCAGATCTGTTCAGAGTGTTGACGCACGACCGTCCACCTGCCGATGCCATCCAACACATCCCGGAACTGGGCATGGACTATTTGCCAGCAGGCTTCTCTGACGGCAATCGTCTCTGGATGCTGGCAAGTCCGAAGATCTCCTTGCTGTTCGAACAGTTGAGAGACGCCTACGATTTCGTGGTCATCGACGCTCCCTCGTTGCAGGACGCGCCGGAAGCAAGACTTCTTGTGCGTTGGGCGGACCATGTCTTGCTTGTTGTCCGCGCCGGAAGCACCAATCGAGACATGGCGCGGACCATGCTGCAACTGCTCGCTCGAACGGAGCATCTCAACGTCGAGATCAAATTCTGGTCAGTCCTGACTCGCAGACACCCGTCAGAGCACGACCGGCTCGATGTGGCACAGGAGCCTAGGCACCAGCGGCTGAAGGCGGCCGTGCGACGATGGATGAGGCTCGAACCGGCAATCGACGTTGCCAATTCTGCATAGCCCAATCTCAGGCCCCAAGGTTGATTAGCCAGCGACCGAGGAACGCATGATCATCGAGACTTTTGGACCGCCGGGGGCAGGCAAAACGACGTTTAGCCGAGCCTTGGCTCAACGCCTGCGCCAGCGCGGGTATACGGTCGATCTCGTCCTTTTGCCTCGTCTAAAGAGTGAATTCCTGAGCCGCGGCGGATTTCTCCCGGCGCTGCTGCGCGGCACCTATGCCATTTTCGTCACCATCGCGATCTTATGCCGGCCTATCTCAAATGCTCCAGGATTGCGTCTCGCCCGTGATCTGCTTCGGCTGATGCCGCCCAAAAGCCCGGCCTGGTGGATCAGAACCAGTCAATACATCGTCCGGTTTTCCTGTGAGTGGAACGACCCGCACAAACCGGATCACATCGTCTTATTCGATCAAGGGTTTGTTCAAGCTGTTTGCAGCTTGGCGCTGCTTAGCCGGGCAGACCAGAAGACGATCGCTCAGGCAATGAGCATGAGGAGACGGCCGGACCTGCTGATTCGGCTCGACGCCCCGAAGGAGCTGCTGGAATGGCGGCTGCGTCAGCGATCAGGCCAAAAGACGTTCGTGGAGAAATGGCTAGACCGCGATGTGCGAACGTTTCTCAAGATGAAGCCTATTACCGATTGCGTTGGTTCGCTGCTGGCAACCGAAGATCGGCGGATGATTTGCGTCAACTCACTCGATCCGGAACTCATGCGCAGCGCCCTCGACCGGGTTGAAGAGGAGATCTCGGCCAGATTCGGGAAGGCTTCAACGACCGACCTGCAATCCAGCCCGGAGAGTGAGCAGCTCGACTATCCCAGCGAAGAACGCGCGCCAGCTTCCAAGGACATTGGGATTTCGACTGCCGCCCAATCCGAAACAGACCTTACCGATCGTCTAGCGAGGGCGAGCCTGTGGTCGTTCCTGATCTACGTCGGCGGCGCCGGGGTGACTTGCCTCGCTCAACTTGCAATAGCCCGAACGGTTGGAGCGGCGAGCTACGGCATCTACTCGTACGTCTTGGCATGGATGACCCTTCTCTCTTACTTCGCAACGCTCGGACTTAACATGGTGCTGCTGCGATTTGTGCCGGCCTATAGCGCGAAAGAGCGGTGGTCATTGACGCGCGGCGTTATCCGATTTGCATTCCAACGCTCGTTCTTGGTCGCCATGGCGATCGCAATCTGCGGTATTGCCATCGTATTTTCGTCTGCGAAGAACATCCGGCACGAGATGACCATCAGTCTCGTAATAGGCTTGGCAACCGTGCCCCTGGTCGCGCTCTATGTGCTTGGTTCAGCTACCGTGCGCGCGCTCGGGGGGGTGATTTCGGCGATTGCTCCTGAGCGTCTGGGCCGCGACGGCCTCACGCTCGTAATCGTCCTGCTCGCCGCAGCGCTTAGCGTCATACCGCCCGATGCCACAATGGTCCTAAGCGCATTATTGATAAGCTCCGCGGTCACGGCGGGCCTCCTCGGATGGAGTATTCTCAAACTGTGGCCGCCGCAACTGAGATCCGCGGAGCTTGCCTATGCTCCGGGTGACTGGTGGCACTTCGCGTTTCCCGTCATGATAATGATGGGAGTCGATGTGCTTATGAGCCGCGCCGGCGTGATCCTTTTAGGTTGGGCCGGCGAGACTCACGCGGCAGGCATCTTCGCGCTAGGGTTGAATTTGGCACTCTTCCTGGTTCTCCCTCGCGTGGCGGTGGGGACTTTCTTTTCGCCAAATGTCTCGAAGCTCCACGCTCACCGGAATGCGAAGGCGCTTCAAAGTCTGTTTGCCCGGGCAACCGTCTTGTCGCTGACCGGAACGATGACGCTGGCGCTGCCATTGCTGTTGCTGACAGAGCCGCTGCTGCGGTTTTTCGGAGACGATTTCGTCGCAACGGCTCCTATTGCCCGAATTCTTATCGCAGGACAGATCTTTGCCGCGGCAACGGGCCCACAGCAGAATCTACTGATAATGACGGGGCACGAACGGGCCGCCGCCACGCTCATAGTGATCGGAGCCATCATGAACGTTTTCGGTTGCGCAATCGGCATTGCCTTATATGGAGCAATGGGCGCAGCAGTTGCGACAGCCGCGACCAACGTCATTTGGAACGCGGCAATGGCGATCTACATCTCCAAACGCCTCAATATGACCGCCGGGCTGCTCTTTGAGTATTCATCGACCCGCCGCCAGTTGGCCCCGTGAATTTGATCAGGAGCCACAAGACTAAAGTGAAGCCCGCTATCCCTCGTTCGAAGCTGCCGGCGATGAACGAAATACCGGAAGCCGAGGAAATCGTGTACAGGTGTGAGTTCTGCGATTTGCTGCTCCTTCTGCATCAGGACGGGGAAGTTTGCAGGAGATGGTTTGTCTCTGGTCGGTAGCGTAAGGGACCAGAGCCAGTGATGCGCATCGGAACGAGCGTACCGGGTGCAACTACACCGCGCTCCGCCAGCGCATCGACCAAGCGGCGGGAAGGCATTCCCAGCATCAGCATCGTGCCGGTCTTGCAGACATTGGGGCAAGTGTGCACAAGCTCTGGCCATACCTACTCCCCGTACTGCCGATTGCCCACGGTGGCCGAGACGGAAATCATACTGGCAAGCTCGGATGAGAAGGTCCCGTTGAAGGATCGGTCCTTAGACATGGCATACTCGTGGGGAAAGCAGCCGACAGTGGCGTGTCCAATGCTGCAGATGGCGGACGGCGGCGCGGATCCGGACCTGCGGTCGTTCTAACAAGGACTATTTCGCGCGTACGAGGGGGCTGCTCGCGAACACTACGCCCGAGCCGGCCGAATACCTCGATGTTCCGTGTCGTCGCCCAGGTTGCGCAAAGCCGCCGAGGTGTGGCGCAAGTCCGCCTGATAGGCGCCGGTTAGTCGCGGAGCCGGACTGCGCCCTTGCGGATGAGGCGGTCGAGGTGAGCAATCCTAACGTGATTTGCTTCGCCATCGGTTGCGCCCGGTTGTATTGATTCGTCGGTCTGCTTGATTTTAGAGATCGTGTCCATCTGAGCAGAAGCCGGCTTGCTCTGACCGGGGGCCAGTAGTGGGGAATGGGTGCTCTTTGGTGGTGCCAGCGATCCATTATTCATCCCCCAAATCGCCGCCTGTGTCCTGTTATGGACCCGGATCTTGCGCAGAATCGCCTTGACATGAACCTTCACGGTCGCTTCGGCGATATCGATCTTTCGCGCGATGGATTTGTTGGAATCGCCTTTGGTCAGGCAGTGGAGAATAGATTGCTCGCGCGGCGAAAGCTGCGGAGCGGTTCCATCATCTGCCGTGACGAGGGGCGCCTGGTTGTCGTCTCGGAGGGCTGCATCCTCCAGATGGCTCGCTTCGGGTTCGAGGGCGAATGACAGAAGTGCCGGTGGGAAAACCGTTTCACCCATCATAACCAATTCTATGGACTTGACGAAAGCATCGCTGCTCATGTTGTCAACGAAGTAGCCGGTGGCACCCGCCCGGAATGCTAAGACCAGCTCGTTTGGCCTATAATGATCGGCCACGACCGCAAGGCGTCCGTCTGGGTGGCGCGCTCTTAAAATCTCAATTTGCTCGACCGTCGCGTAAAAATCGTCGCCGGTATGGACAACGAGAAATAGCACTCGGTATGGGTGGCTTTTGCTGGTTGGCAAGTCATCCGCGCATGGAACTGAAACCAGGATACGAAAATTTGCTGAGTGCAGGATCCTGGCGAGGCCTTCCCTGAGTAAACTACTTCTTCCAATAAGCACGGTTCCAAAAGAATATCGCCGCCTCATGGTCGTTCTCCCAGCCCGAACAAACGATCAGCTCGAAGGGCTGTTGACCCCCGCCTCACTCGTTCATGATTTGTCATCATTGGTGGTCGAGTCGAAAAGTCGACATTCGTAAAACTATTGATGTTTGGTCTGTTTCAGTTGGTAGAAAAACCCTTCTCTCTTCGAGATGTTTGATAGAAGGTTGGAAGGTATTTTGTGAAGGTTTTATGAAGGTTAAATGAGAAATCCCAATTTCCCTATATACCTTTGGGTATATGCACCAACGTGCACCGTGGGATCCAACGCGCGCTGTTGCGACCTGACCGACACATGCGTTGCAGGACATCGTTTGGCGGTCCAAGCACGCAAGCAAGCGAACAAGATCAGACTCTGCGTTTCGGCATGCTGCGACAACAAGGCCTAAAGAAATATCCTCGTGATTGGAGTACCATTTAATTGGATGTATGGGCGCACTAGGGTTCCAAGGGGTAGCAAGGAAACCCACTATGCATTGCCTTCGCGCGGTGATCGCAGATCATCATCCCGTGATGCTTCAGGGTTTGAGCAATTTGCTTGGCACGGAGCGTGACTTCAGGGTTGTGGCACGTTGCGTTGATGGCACGGCTTGCATCGAAGCGATCCGGAGTCTCGCGCCAGATATCGCCATTTTGGATATCGCCATGCCCGACATTTCCAGAGAAGAAATCCTGGGCATCGCAAACTCCAAGAGTCTCGCGACGAGGCTGGTCTTTTTCACTACATTCGTCGAAGACCGCGATCTGATGATGCTGGCTGAAGCGGGCGCCTGCGACGTCATCTCTAAGGACGCGGAGCCTGGGGATCTGGTGCAGACCTTGCGGCAGATTGCCGAGGGATCGAGAAATCAGGCACCGCCTTCATCTAACGAGGCCGTCTGCCGAGCGCAGAGCGCAATTGCGGACAAGACGCTAATGACGCTGACAGAGCGTGAGCGCCAGATCATGCGTTTGGTGTCCGAGGGATTGTCGAATAAGGAAATTGGTCGGCGGCTGAATATTAGTGACGGCACCATCAAGGTCCATCTTCATCACGTGTTCCAGAAGCTTGAGATCAGCAACCGGACGGTGCTCGCGGCGCTCGCCTTATCGGCCACCCTCTAGAAGTTTTCGCCGGAAGCAGTTAGCATCCGGCGTGACGAAGGACGGACTGACAAAGCGAACACGGTTACAGAAGAGCAGGGCGACGTGCTCGCGACCAAAGATCCGGAGATCGGCACCGGCCATCTTCCGGGCGTGATGATGATTACGCCCATCTTCAAGAAGGGCAAGGTCGTCGCCTAAGCCGGCTCGGACAGCTGGCGCAAACCGGACATTCGGCAGGACTCAGACCTGGGGCTGATGCAGTTCCATACGATATTCTGCCCAAGTCTACCAAGGGTCTGGACCGACGACGTCAGGAAGATCGCAGCCATCACGGCAGCGACCGCGAGATCGGGCCAGACCGTGGCCATACCCCAAACGCCAAGGGTTGCAACATCACGATGACGTTTCCGATCGCGTCGTTGCGCGAGCAAAGCCGAACGGAACGTATGTTAACGTCGCCGTCCTTGTAGGGATGCAGAAATAGTACCGATGCCCGATTGGCGGCGAGTGCAAGCACACCAATCACCCCCATGACCTCGGCTTTCGGTAGGCCGAGCACAAGCGTCTGGTAAACAGTCGAGCCGAAAACCCAGAGCGCCATGGCACTCAATGAAAAGCCTTTGGGCAAGGCCGCAGATACGCTTGCGTAAAGTCGCACCGATCACCACGAGATTAAGGCCGTAGGTGACCGTGTCGGCAAGGAAGTCCAGCGCGTCGGCCTTGAGGGCCTGCGAGCCGGCCCGCGATCATCTCGGTCAGAAACATCGCTCCGTTGATGCCGATCACTGCCCAGAGCACACGCCTATAACGCGGGTCCACACCGTCGAAAACCGGCACACCGTCGGAGCAGCAACTTGCGACCACAATTCGCGAGTGCCGCTCGGCAACATCAGACTGCGGCGGCAATACAAGCGGTGGCGGCTCACAGCAAGCGAAGGATTGATGCTCGCGACAATGATCGCTCATAGGTGTTCGCTCCGCCAGCAAAGAGCTATCGCTGAAAATTGGTGGCGGCGAGAATCGGGAAGGCGGCATATCGTGGGGGTACTTGACGCCTCCACTTCTCCAAACGTCGACGATCAACTCACCGGAATCTTGCGTAATGGGGCGCGTGCTCTGCCGGCCCAGGCGGTCGAGGCCGAGGTCGCGGACTTTCTCGGCAAGCATGCCGATTTGAAGACCGAGGACGGCCACCAGCGCGTCGTCCGCCACGATCACCTGCCGGAGCGCGAGGTGATGACGGGTATCGGTCCGGTCGCCGTCCGCCAACCGCGTGTGCGCGATCGCGAGGCGACCACCGCCGATCCCGACCGCATCCGGTTCTCTCCGTCGATCCTGCAGTCTTACATGCGCCGGTCAAAGTCGATCGAGACGCTGTCGCCGATCTTATCTGAAGGGGATCTCGACCGGCGACTTCTCCGAGGCACTGGCGGCGCTGCTCGCGCGCTTTGACCCCTAGACCTGCAATCGTGCGTGCTGGCGTCTGCATGATCGCCTGCTCGATCGGCTAGAGATGAGCCAAGATACGTTCGACCTCACCGGTGCCAGGTTCACGGCCTGTCTCGACACACGCTTGCGAACCCTCTTGTCGGAGTGAGCCTTGATATTGACGGGCGGTTGATCCGCCGACCGCCTTCTGGAGGGCCAATAACTCCGCGGCAAGGCCGTCAAACTGCATCTCGAGAGCGAGGAGGTCGGCATCACCGTCGGCGGGCGACAACACCGGTGCACTCGCCTCCGAAATCGATGAGCCGACCGGAGCAATTACGGCATTAGAAGATTGGCGGTCAGGCACATCGACCTCCTAGCAGCGGTGTTCGGCGACTCACAGAGCCCTTAACGCCCAAAACAACTCTGCATTGCTTGGTACTTTTTCGGCTTTAAAGCCGTGGGTCAATAGGCCGCAGCAAGATTGTTGGAGGCATGGACCTCCGCCATCGATTCGCTACCAACTTGCGCCGCATCCGCCACGACAGGGGAATTTCCCAGGAAGACCTGGCGTACGAAGCTGGGGTGGATCGTGCCTACGTCAGCAGGATCGAGAGGGCCGTTACCTACGTAGGCCTAGAGATCATTGGGAAGTTCGCTGAGGTGCTAGGAGTCGATCCAACCGAGTTTTTCAGAACCCCAGCCCGGACGCCGCGGAAAAGCTGAGGTCGACCGCGAGCTGTCGCAGACATTTTGGGGAAAGGGCCGCGGGTAGATGTTTCGGAAACTTCCCCAGATTAAATCCCAGACTAAACGGAAATTTTAGTCTGGGGCTAATTCGAGCCGATCTCGAAACCGATTGCGTTTCAATATTGCCCTTCCTGAGAGAGGGGTGGCATTTCATTCCGGAGACATGGGTTACACAATGGGGCCTTTTGCGGGGAGCGCAAGATGCCCTGGAAGGTGTGTAAT
>Ga0210408_10002219_pt1 | contig 19223 bp, 15 predicted proteins | sample IncBWH4MmetaG_FD_155471 | JGI IMG/M metagenome (GOLD analysis project Ga0210408, IMG submission 155471) | Forest soil microbial communities from Barre Woods Harvard Forest LTER site, Petersham, Massachusetts, United States - Inc-BW-H-4-M | ecosystem: Environmental > Terrestrial > Soil >...
TGGGCGTCGGTGAGATCCATGCCTCTGATGTACGCCGATTCCCATAACTCGCAACAAATCAATCCCCTGAAAGTGTTTATGAGATAACTTCATTTCAGAGAAGAATCAGAGGCGAGAAGCGGGGCATTCGCACAGCGCGGAGTACGGGGCAGCGGTGACGACAATCCAAGCTTGCGAGCGGAAGAACACAGGCAGGAGTGCCTGTGCCACCGGAGGCACACAGCGTGCCTCCGGCGATGGGCGTGGCTACACCTGCGCTTGATGACTCGCTAGGCTTTGGCCGTGCGATTCATGGGCCGGGCCATTTTCTGGGCCATGAAGAGAAGCAGCTTGCGGTCGCTCTCGCTGGCGCGCTTCAGGAGCCGGCGGAAGTTATGCAGGATGCGAGCATCTTTGCCGGAACTGCCCCAGGCGGCGTCGTCGGCATGCTTGCGCTTGGGGAGATTCGACAACTTGGGAGGTTCCTCGCCATCATAGAAGAGCTGATACAGAGGAATTTCCATGGCGCGCGCCAACTTCTCCAGCGTCTCGATGGCCGGAACGGTATGGCCGTTTTCGACGCGGGAAATATAGCAGCGCAGCAACCCGGTGCGCTTCTCGATGTCTCCCTGCGAGAGCTTCTTCTCTTCGCGCAAAGACCGCAACCTTTCACCGATGATCATGTGTGACTCCTTTGAGGTTTACCACCAACATTCGATGCCATGAAACCCAACTCTTAAATTTACAGGGATACGGCCGCAGTTGCCAGCACCTTCAGACGCGCCCCTCGGTTTGATCGAGTCCGTGCTTCGCCAACCGGCTCCGAAAAGCGTCAAGAGTACCTTGAAGCGCGCGTACTTCGCCATCTTTTACTTCTTTGAGGAGATGGTACATTCCCAGGACATCTTCGGTTTCTCTTTTCTGTTCAGCACTGGCTGCGGCAATGGCCATGGTGGTCGCGCCAGTGACAGCCAGATAGCCAGCGATGAAGAACGACGCGGTGGTTGTGTTCCCATAGGGCCCGAATCCGTTGACAGAACCCCACAAGGCAAATCCGCTTACGATGAGTGTGGCTCCCGCGGCTTCGAGAGGACAAAAGCGCAAGGCGGACCAAACCAGGAAAGGGGCACAGAGATAAATCAGGCCGCTTCTTGGAATCCAGGCCAGTGTGTGAGGCCCGAAGATCAACAGGCAAACCACACTGAGTCCGGTCAGCAAGACCGTCAATTCCACCTGTTCTGCCAAACTCAAGGAGTGATGCCTGCGTCCAAACAAAAGCACCAGGAACGGCGCGGCGATAATCGTTCCCAACGTATCTCCAACCCACCAGACCGACCACGCCAGCCAGAAATCATGCCAACCCGAGAAACCATTTAGGTACAAGAAATGAACTCCGATGGTGGCGCAAAGGGCTGACGGCAGTGCTGCCCCTAAAAAGACAAAGCGCAAAAAATCGCCGGGCTTAAAGAAGGCATTGGTGCCGTGCGCAATTTTGTTGACGAGATAGGCGGCTAATAGAGGCTCCAAAGTGTTGACAGCAGCAATGACCACTAATCTTGGAATGGACCCTCCGAGGGTAAGGCCCAGTAGAAATTCTCCGAGATATATTCCCGGCCACACGCGATTGCCGCGCAAGAGAACCGCTGCCAAACAGATTCCTGAGGGAAGCCAAAGCGCAGCCGAACCAGGGCTGGGAATGGCCAACAGCAGTCCGAGCTTGCCGAAAATGACGTAGCTGCTCGCTACGGCGGCGATGATTGCGAGATTCCCGGGAGCGAGGATGGCGCGCAGATGGTCAGCTAGTGTTTGGCGGAGACCAAGAAAGAAATCACTCGAATGGAAAAGTTTGCGGAAAGGGATCATCTTGTTCTCCGTGTTCGACGTCAGGCCAGGTGACTGGGGCTTGAGGAAGGGCGCTGTTCATGGTCTCGGGAGTTGGATGTGGGCCTGACGCGGCGGCATCGACAGTCATTTAACACCCGAAATTAAATGCGTCAAGTCCTTACTGGTGGAGTTAGCGGAAGTTGCTGATGAGGGCGACATCGCTGGACTGTTCCCCTTTGGCCAGGAGCAACTGCTTGCCGTCGCGGGACCAGGAGAAATCGAAGATGCGGCCTGAGGGTGCCGGTGGCCACCCTGGCGCTGGCCACTTTGGCCAGGTCGAAGTCGAGAATTTTGGCGTGGCCGCGATTGATGATGAAAATGTTGGCGGGCTTGATGTCGCGGTGAACGATGCCTTCGCTGTGCGCGGCATCCAGCGCGTCGGCCACTTGAATGGCCAGATCCAGCATGGTGTCGAGATCTACCGACTGGCCGACAATCAAATGCTTCAGCGTCTGGCCGAGGGGAAAGTTTGCTTGACTCGATAACCCTCTGAGGAATATAGCTGTAGGCGATTTCGGGGGTGACGGGTGGCGCGGGGTGCGTCGTCCGCGGGGCCTATCGGTGATATCCAGAAAATTGATGGGCCGAGTTTGCCTGCAAGGGCTTATAAGCAAGCACAGGAGAAAAACATGGTGAATTCCGGGCGGTGGTGTCTGCGGCTGGCGGTGGTTTGCGCGGTGCTGTTGGCGCTGGCGATGGCGACGGGAACGGCCTCGGCGCAGACGTTTCGCGGGTCCATCCTGGGCACGGTGACGGACACCAGCGGCGCGTCCATCAACAACGCCACGGTGACCGGCCATAGTGTGGACACCGGCGTGGACCGCACTACCAACACCACGAGCGACGGCGGCTACCTGCTGCCGGAGCTGCCCATCGGCATTTACGACGTCATCGTGGAGATGCAGGGGTTTCAGAAGTCAGTGACCAAGGGCGTTAGAGTGGATGTGGGGACGGAGCGGCGCGTGGATGTCGCTCTGAAGCCGGGCGCGGTGACCTCCCAGATTATTGTGGAGGGAGAGGCCTTGCCGCAGGTGGAGACAACGAGCGACACGCTAGGGGGTGTCCTCACACAGGACAACGTGAAGGACCTGCCGATTAACGGGCGCGATTACACCAAGCTCATTTTCCTGAATCCTGGCGTGGCTGGATCACCCGACCAGATAACCGATTCTCCGGGATCCTTCGGCGAATTTTCGATGAATGGGGCGCGAGGGCGGTCGAACAATTATCTGCTGGACGGCACGGACATGAATGATGGCTACCGGAACGACCCGGCCATCAACCAGGGCGGCGTGTTTGCCACGCCGTCGGCGATTCTGCCGATTGACGCCGTCGCCGAAATGCACGTGGAGTCGAATTTTCAGCCCGAGTTCGGACGCAACGGCGGCGCGGTGGTGAACATCGTGACCAAGAGCGGGGGGAATCAAATCCACGGTACGGCCTTCGACTATCTCCGCAACAATGTCCTGGATGCACGGAATGCATTTAACTTCAAGGGCCAGCCGCAGGCGCCTTTCCGCAATAATCAATTCGGCGGGTCACTGGGCGGGCCGATCGTCAAGGACAAGACATTTTTCTTTGCGGATTACGAAGGGCAGAGAGAGGGAGTGGGGGTTGTCACGCTCGCGTGCGTCCCCGACCCAGCTCAAGTTACCTTCAACAACAACGCGATCATCGCGGGAGGTGGGACCCCGAATTCGGTGACGAATAACATGTTACGGTTTTGGCCGAAGCCCAATATTCCCGGCACATTCGGGAATCCCTCTGCTGATCCTAAAAAGGGAGAGAATATTGGCTGCCCGGACCCGAACAATCCCAGCGCGTCGATTCCCAACGCTCAAGCAATTTCGCCCTCTTTGAACAATCTCAGCAGTGTCATCGGGAAGATTGATCACAACTTCGACCAAAATAATACTCTTACCGGCCGGTACTTTTTCGGGGATAGCACACAATCCTTCCCTCTGGCGTTGAACTCTTCGGGCGGACAACTTCCCGGCTTCAACACGCAAACGCCGACGCGAGTGCAGCTCGTGTCGATTTCCTATGTGCATGTTTTTTCTCCGACGCAAGTGAATGACCTGCGCTACGGGTGGAACCGCTTTGCAGAGGGTTTTTTCCCCCAGGATGCGAATTTCAATCCGAACTCGATTGGGCTTTGCAATACACCGCTGACGGCGCCTTCCTGCAATTCTTCGGGGCTTCCAATCATTCTGGCTGCTGTAACGCCGACGGGAGCCACCAGTTTCTTCGCCCAACCAGGAGCAACGTCGGGTGATCCGCGAAGCCGGGTGGACACGAACAATCAGTTCATCGACAGTTTCTCCTGGAAGATCGGGAAGCATGACACGAAGTTCGGCGGCGAGTTCCGCCGGACCAGCATTCAACAACATTTCGACAAGTATTCCCGCGGGAGAATCCGATTCCACAACCTCTTCGAGTTTCTCCAGGGTACGCCGAGCCAGGCGTTTGACTACACGGGTGACACGCTGCGGCACACTTATCAGAATGGGTTCGGATTCTATGCCCAAGACAGCTACCACTTGAGCTCACGGATCACTGTGAGCGCGGGGCTGCGTTGGGATTACAGCGGCGTTGTCACTGAGAGGAGCAACCTCTTTTCTGATTTTGTTCCGACTTCGGCATCGACGGGCTCGCTGATTCAGGTGGGCCCGGGCGGACTACCGAATCTTTATAAGCCGGACTCCACGAATTTTGCGCCGCGCGCCAGCATTGCCTGGGATGTATTTGGGACCAGCAAAACGGTGGTGCGCGCCGGATTTGGAGTGTTCTATGACGCGTTTTCCCAGGACATGATGCTGGGCCACCTGCCCTACCCAACTTTCTACGCACCGGGGCCAGCCTACAACAACGTCGGTGGATCGTTGATCCAGCAGGCAACGATTAACCCTGCGGCTCCGGCGCTCACCCCTACCGTGCACGTTTATGGAACACCTACGTGTGCGGGAGGAAATGAATGCGATATTTTTTCATTCGACCGGCATATCAAGACGCCCTACATGGAGAACTACAACCTAAACATTCAACAGCAGATTACAAATAAAGTAGTACTACAGGTCGGTTACGTAGGGTCGCAGGGTCACAAGCTGTTCCGCTTTTTTGATATCAACCAGCCGAGTCAGGCGCAGATTAATGCGGCGGACTGTCCGAATGGCCCTTCTGCGGTGCCGGGGCAGCCATGTCCCGGTGGGGCCATCCAGGACTTTGCCGTCCCGCGAAGATTTACCAATGCTCCGCCAGGTGCCATTTACATCTTCCAGGAGAATTCGAGCGGACAATCTAATTACAACTCGTTGCAAGTGAGCCTGCGAGTGAACAATTGGCATCACTTCAATTCAGTTGTGAACTTCGTGTGGTCGCGCTCCATGGACAATTCAAGCGACGGCGAGGATTTCGTGGTGAACGCCGCTCAACCGCAGGACAGCACAAATCCGCACGCCGAGTATGGGCCATCGAATTTCAACATCCCTAAGAGATTTACATGGGTTTCGAGCTATGAATTGCCGACGATGGGAGGCGGGTGGCAAAAGCTGAAAAACGGCTGGGGCGTGGATAGCGTGGTAACGATCCAGACGGGCCAGCCTTTCACACTCAACTATAACGGGGAAGATGACTACAGCGGTGGCGGAGATGCATTCGATCGGCCGGACGTGGTTGGGCCAATCAGATATGACTACCACCATCCTCTTAATTTCCTTCAGCTCGGTTCGTTTGCGATGCCGTGTCTCAACAATGGCGCAGTGAGCGGAGCCGCGTCAGATTGTATCCCGGGTAGCCGCCATTACGGGAATTTGGGTCGCAACGCGTTGCAAGGGCCGCCTTATAAACAGTGGGATGTTGCGATTTACAAGAACACCACGATTACGGAACGGCTGAAGCTGCAACTCCGCGCCGACTTCTTCAACATACTCAATCATCCAAATTATGCGAACCCACTGCTACCTGCATTCATTGCCGACCCCGCCTCCAATTTCAATACGACGTGCAGCTGCGGGTTCGCGCCAAACCCGGTAAATGGGCGCGAAGTTGGAAACGGGGCGTACCAGATCGTTGCGACTGGGGACGTGGGCATCGGCAACCCATTCCTGGGGGGCGGAGGGCCTCGTGGGATTCAGTTGGCGGCAAAATTTATTTTCTGAGCTGCGGCAAGCAAGAACTTCAGGGGCCGGGGATGGGCTGGGAGCGGACCTCGTCTGCGGCGATGGTTGCGGTGTTGGCGCCGCCGGTGTTGAACAGGAAGCCGCCGACGGAGACGTTCCCGCCGAGAGTGACGCCGGAAATCGTGTCGGGAGTGAAAAATTCGAAAGTCGTTTGCGCCGTGGTGTCCACGTCCAAGAACAAAATATTTGTGGGCGCGGCGGTCTGGAACAGGCTGGGCAGCGGGTTGAGCACGAAGGTGGCGCCGCCGGGAGTCGGGGCAGTGGAGACGAGCGCGGTGACTTGCGAGCGACGCAGCGCGATAGTGCTGGTGGTGATGGCCGCGGCGGGAACTTGCGTGATGGTGACGTCTGCGAGCACTTCCTGGCCGACCAGGAGATTGGCGGCGGTGGTAAAGGTGAGTCCGGAGGGCAAGAGGAAGGAATGATTGTCTACGCTGAATGTGGTGCCCGCACCGATGGTGATCGTGTCGAACGTGCCGGCGAGCGTGGCAGCTGCCGGAGAGGCCTGGCGCACCAGCATCTGGAAGCTGGTGGGCGGCGAGCCGGCGCCGAGAGCTACAACCAATCCTGAAATTTCCTCGACGTTAACGTCTGCTTCGAAATCCACTTCCTTGGCGAGCAGAGTTCCGTTGCCTTCGAGGCTGAGGTCCAGTTCGAGAACTTGACCGGCTTTGACGCAGCCGAAGGCGTTGGCCAGGCAGGCGGCGCCGTATAGGAATTTGGTGTTGCCGTCCACGATGACACTGAATGGAATCCCCGTAACCGTGGTGAAAGCGAAGGAGTTCACGCCCACGGTTCCCGCCGTGCCTAGCGCATGATGCAGCTTGCGAAGTTCCGCTGCGCCCTGGACAGAAGCGAGCTCCGTGAGGCTCATCGCGCCAGTATTGAAGAAATTGAGCGAAAAATCCGAGCGCACGAGATCGGCGAGATCCACGTCGAGCTCGAGTCCGACTTCCTCGGCCACAGTGAGGGCCAACGGAAAGATCGGCGCGCTGCTGAAAGTGACGGTGTTGCCCTGGGTGATAGCCGGAACAAAGGTGCACACGGCACCCGTAGCGCACGTGGACCCCATGAAGGGCGTGATGGGGCCGCCGGTGTTGTTGATGAAAGTCATCAAAGGATTTTCGAGGTCGAGGACCAGGCTGGTGTAGGTGGCGGCCGGAACTTGCACGGAGCTGATGAACGCCGTGTCGGTCTGGAGCTGCGTCAGTTCGACTGTTTCAGGCAGGCTGATCGAGACGTTCCCCGGTTGCAGGAGGGCGCTCTTCACTTGAAATTGGAGCGAGAGAACGGTGATACCGACCGGCGCGTTGTCATGGATGGTGAGGCTGACCTGCGCTTTGTTACCTCCGCCGACGACAGTGCCGGAATTTTTGCCACAACCCGCAATCACCAGCGAAAGAAAAGCGACAGTGGCTCCCAAGGCTCCCAAGCGGCGCATGGATGATCTCCCTGAGCCGCAAGTTTACATCGAAGTTCGAGGCGCACGCGGAGAGATTGCTTAGACAGGTACGTAGGTGGGGCCTACGAGTACTGAGCGCGGCGACCTGGTGGAACTCGCGCGAGTCAGACGATGCCGAGACGCTTGCCGACACGCTCGATGATTTCGGCGGCGCGTTCGAGATCGGCGCGTTTGTGCGTGGCGGTGACGATGGTGCGCAGGCGCGCTTTGCCTTCGGCGACGGTGGGGTAGCCGATGGCGATGGCCAGGACGCCTTCGGAAAACAGCTCACGGGAGAAGTCGAAAGCTTTGGCGGCGTCGCCGACCATGATAGGGGTGATGGGCGTCTCGCTCTTGCCAGTGTTGAATCCGAGCTTTTTGAGCCTGCGTTTGAAGAATTTCGTATTCGACCACAGCTTCTTGATGAGTTTTTCGCCGGTCTCGGAATCGAGCACGTCAAATGCGGCCTGGCAGGTGGCGGCTACCGAAGGTGGATGCGAAGTGGAAAAAAGGATGGGGCGGGCGCGATGGTAGAGGAATTCGATGAGGTCGCGTGAGCCGCACACGTAGCCACCGAGCGAGCCGACGGCCTTGCTGAGCGTGCCCACTTGGATGTCCACGCGGCCGTGGCAATTGTGATGGTCAATGGTGCCGCGACCACGGTTGCCTAGAACTCCGGAGGCGTGGGCGTCGTCCACCATCATGATGCAGTTGTATTTTTCGGCCAGGTCGCACAGTGCGGGGAGATCGGCGACGTCGCCGTCCATGGAGAAGACGCCGTCGGTGATCAGGAGCTTTTTTCCGTTCCAGTTTTCGGTTTCCTTCAGCACGCGTTCGCAATCGGCGACGTCCTTGTGTTTGAAAACTTTGATGGTGGCGCGCGAGAGGCGGCAGCCATCGATGATAGAGGCGTGATTCAACTCGTCGGAAATGATCAAGTCATCTTTGCCGAGGATGGCGGAGACGGTCGCGGCATTGGCGGCGAAGCCGGATTGGAAGACCACACAGGCTTCGACTTTTTTGAAGCGGGCGATCTGCTCTTCCAGGTCCATGTGAATTTTCATGGTGCCGGCGATGGTGCGGACCGCGCCGGAGCCGACACCGAATTTGCGGATGGCGTCGATGGCCGCACGGCGGAGCTTGGGATGGGTGGTGAGGCCGAGGTAATTGTTGGAGCTGAGGTTGACGACTTCCTTACCGTCGAAGGTGGCCACCGGCTTCTGCTCGCCTTCGAGAATGCGCAGGTGAAAATACTGGTGCTTCGATTTCAGATCCTCAAGCGCGTCGTGAAGATAGCGAAGCTGCGGGCGCGCGGGATGGCTCATTGCAGGTGTCGTCATGATTTCCTCGAGTCTGAAGAAAATTTCCGGCGCGCTATTTCATCGCGCCGTTGGGTAAGAGCAAAATTTTTCCGGCCTGTCCGGTTTCGAGCAATGTGAAGGCATCGGCAAATTTTTCCAGCGGCATGCGTTCGCGAAATAGCGGCTCTAGATTCAGTTTTTGATGCTTCAGCAGCTCGGTCATCTGCACCCAGGTTTCAAACATGCGTCGGCCATAAATTCCCTGAACGGTGGCGCCCTTGAAAATGACGTCGTTGACCAAGTCGAGCGTAACCACATCTTTTGGAATGCCTAGCAGTGAGGCGCGGCCGCCGGGACGCAGCATTCGGAATCCCTGCTGAATCGCTGACGGATTGCCGCTCATTTCGAGCAGTACGTCGACGCCGTCCCCGCCGGTAGCTTCGAGGACGCGATTGACGGTGTCGGGCTGCTGCGGATCGAAGACCTGGTCCGCGCCCATTTCTTTGGCGAGCTGGCGGCGGTGGGCGTTGACTTCGGTAACGAAGAGCGAGGCGCAGCCGGAGGCGCGCGCGACGGTAATGGTCATCAAGCCGATGGGTCCTGCGCCCGTTACCGCGACATTCAGTCCCGCAATTTCGCCCGCGAGCACGGAGTGAACGGCGTTGCCGAGCGGGTCCATGATAGCGGCGTAGTGCTCGGGAATCGCAGGGTCCACCTTCCAAATATTTTTTGCGGGAATGCGCACAAATTCGGCGAAGCAGCCATCCGCGTCAATGCCAAGAATTCTCACGTTCTGGCAGACGTGCGGCTGTCCCATGCGGCAGGGGCGGCAATGACCGCAGTTGAGGTGCATTTCGGCGGTGACGAAATCTCCGGGCCGGACGGTGGTGACTTCGGCGCCGACCTTCTCGACTGTGCCGCAGAATTCATGGCCGAACGTCAGCGGCGGATGAATGCGCGAGGCCGACCAGCGATCCCAGCCGTAAATGTGCAGGTCGGTGCCGCAGATGGAGGCGGCGCGCACGCGGACGAGGACGTCAGTTGGGCCAAAAGCGGGAATGGGAACCGATTGGAGTTCTGCGCCCTGCTGCGGGCGCATCTTGCGCAAAGCTTTCATCGTTGCGGTGGGCATCGTGAGCAGATGATTTGGCGGCGTTCCGCCAAACGCACGATGGTATCACGGACGGGAATGAGGTGGCGTTCCCGGTGGAAAAATCTCTGCGCTGGGAAGGCGCTTCCGATACAATCGCGGCCGGCCGCGGGGGGAATGCGCGCAGTGCGTACGCGGTGAGGAGTGCGGGCTTGAGCTTCGTTCAACGCTTGGAAGAAATTCGCACCGGGTTTGAACCATCGTTCTGGGTCGCCAATTTCACGGAAATTTTCGAGCGTATCGCGTATTACGGATCGACCGCTGTGCTGGCTGTGTATCTGAGCGAGGAGCTGCATTTTTCTGATCAGTTGACAGGCTCGCTAGTGGGCACGTTCGGGCTGGTGGTTTTTTTTCTGCCCATTCTGGGCGGAACGCTGGCGGACCGGTTCACGTTCCGGCGTGCGCTGCTGTTTGCCTACCTAATCATGACAGTCGGCTATTTTCTGCTGGGGTCAGTGGCTGCGCCGTGGATGGCGCCGGTGCGGCACGCGCTGGGGGACAAGTGGCTGGTGCTGGGAATTTTGATGATTCCGGCAATCGGCCCGGGAGTGGTGAAGCCGTGCGTGGCGGGAACCACGGCGCGAGCTTCGAACGAGAATGTGCGGTCGATCGGCTATTCGATTTACTACACGCTGGTCAACGTGGGTGGGATGCTGGGGCCGATGACCGCATTTCTGGTGCGCAAGCAACTCGGATGGGGAATTTCGAATGTGTTTCGCGTGGCCGCGCTGAGCGTGTTTCTGATGTTTTGGGTGACGCTGTTTTTTTACCGCGAACCGGAGCGTTCCGGCGAGGCGCCGGTTGGGAGCATCGGAGCGGCGCTGAAGAATATCTTCGTGGTGCTGGGCAACCTGCGATTTGTCCTGTTTCTGATTATTTTTTCCGGGTTCTTCACGATTTTCTGGCAGCAATACGTGTCCATGCCGATCTTTCTGCGGCGGTACGTGAACGCGAATGCGGATTTTGATCTGCTGCTTTCGGTGGACTCGATTACCGTAATATCGCTGCAGATTGTCATCGCCCTGGTAACGCGAAAATTGTCCGCCTTCACGACCATGACTCTGGGGTTTCTGATCACCAGCCTGGCGTGGGTGCTGCCGGCGCTGCATCCCTCGACGCCGGTGTTCGTTGTGGCGCTGGTGTTCGTGGCCATCGGAGAGATCACGCAAGTCTCGCGATATTACGACTACATCTCGCGGATCGCTCCGCCAGGGCAGCAGGGGCTGTACATGGGCTACGCCTTTCTGCCCATTGCCCTGGGGTATTTTGCGGCCGGAAAGCTGGGCGGTTACCTGCTGCAGCACTCGGGCGATCCGGGGCACCGGCCACAAGATATGTGGTGGGTGATTGCCGGAGTGGGAATCGTGTCGACTCTTCTGATGTTGCTCTACGATAAGTTTGTGAAGCCGCAGCGGGCGGAGACTGGCACGGCCTAGTTGACCATGCGGCGGAGGCCCTCGACGGCCTGGCGGGCGAGGGTGTAGCGCGGTTCGATGCGCAGGGCCTCGTTGAAATATTCTCGGGCGCGGGCGAGCATGCCCTTGGCAACGTAGGCGCGGCCGAGATTGAAATACGGGTAGTGGCGCGGATCGTAGCGCGGCGCCTCGGTGGCGCGTTCGAGCCAGGGGATGGCTTCGTCGAAGCGGCCGAGGGCGATCAGGTAGGCGCCAATGTCGTTGTACGGGTTTCCGAATTCAGGGTCCACTTCGATGGCGCGCTTGCATTCCGCGATGGCTTCGTCCACTTTGCCTTGGAAGTGATAGGTCCAGCCGAGGAAGGTGTGCGCCTCGGCGGTGGGATAAATCTCGAGAGAATTTTTGTAGAGCTCGACGGCGCGATCGAGCTCCCCTTCCATCTGTGACTGGTAGGCCTGCTGCAGCAATTTCCAGGCTTGTTCGATGCGTCCGGCGGACATGTTCGAGTTACCTGGTTGAGCCTTGCGGAGCGAGTTCGCGGACGCGGGCGATGGCGTCATCGGTGGAGATGTAGCGCGCGCCGAGAGTTTTCAATTCCGAAATGGTCCGGTGCGCGTCCTCAGCTTTGAGAGTTTCGATGGCATCCTTCACGACCGAAACATGGTGGCCGCGCGTCAGCAATCCCTTGGCCGCCAGCCGCACGCAATACTCAGTCACGACGCCAAAGACGATGTAGTCAACGTCTTTGCCGAGGCGACCGATGATCGTGGCGGTAAGGGGGTTGTCGAAAACGTCGAGAGTCTGCTTTTCGATGATGATTTGCTGGTATTTCTTGAAATCCTGAGGCAACTGGAATTTTTCATCGTTCGGCACTGTGTAGAAAGTCTGTGCCAGACCCTCAGGAATAATCCTGGCACCCGGCGTTCCACGGATGCAATGCGGCGGAAAGGTTGCGAACTCAGGGTCATTGTGCAGATGCCGGCAAGCGTCAGAGATGAGCAGCACGCGTCCGGCGCGGACTTCGTCCACTAGCCGCTTAAGATTGGGAATTATTTTTTCCGCGCCGGAGACATAGAGCTTGCCGCCCGGAAGCATGAAGTCCGCTTGCGTGTCCACTTCCCAGAAAATGACTTTCCGCGATGCCATGGATCGGCAAGCCTCCCAGATTTGATGGGATTATTTTAGCGCAGTGCGGCGGATGCGACGGCGAAGCTTTTCGAGAAGAGTCATCAGGCGCTTGCTGTAGCGGACGGGATACACGGCGGGGCGATGAATCTGCCGGTAGCGCTCGGGAAGGCGCGCGAGACTATCCAGGCAGCGGCGCCGAAGAGCATCAACCGGTTCTGCTGGTCGCGTTCGGCGGCCGGCGCGCATCACTTCCGCGAGGAGAGGAGCGCCGCCGTTGGGCGGTTCGCCTTCGAGCGCGATTCTGTCGCCGGAGTATTGGCCGCGCGAATTCGTGGCGCGGAGCACCTGTTTGCGGCCGGGGTAGGTGACTTTAGCCAAAGTCAACTTGGCGGCTTCGCGCACTTTTCCGCCGCGCTCGACCTCGACGAGTTTGTAAATCAAATTCAGATGCGGGGCATCGCCGGGCGTGGCGAGCGCTGTGCCCACTCCGAACGCGTCAATTGCGGCGCCTTTCGCGAGCAGGGACGAAATTTTGTTTTCGTCCAGGTCGCCCGAGGCGAAAATTTTTACTTCTTTCCAGTCGGCGCGATCCAATTCGCGACGAACCCAGCGGCTGTCTTTGGTCAGGTCGCCGCTGTCGAGGCGGACTCCGGCAGGCTTGCGTCCCATGGCGATGATTTTCTTTACGGCGCTGCGCACGTCGTAGGTATCGAGCAGCAGGACGGCATGTTCGGGAAAAGCGTCGAGAAAATGGCTGAACGCTTCGGCCTCGTCTTCGTGAGCCATGACCCAGGAGTGCGCCTGCGTGCCGTAAGTTTCCATGCCGAATTGCTGCCCGGCGAGAACATTGGACGTTCCCTGCGCGCCGCCAATCGCGGCAGCGCGCGCGGCGAACAGGCTGGCCTGGCTGCCGTGCGCGCGGCGGGCACCGAACTCAACGATTTGCCGGCCCTTTGCGGCGGTGACCACGCGAGCGGCTTTGCTGGCGATCATGGTTTGATAGCTGAGTGTGGCGAGGAGATAGGTTTCGAGAATTTGGCCTTCAATGATCGGCGCGACGACTCGCAGCATCGGTTCGCCGGAGAAAACCAGCGTTCCTTCGGGCATGGCCCAGACGTCGCCGGTGAAACGGAACTTGGCGAGATATGCGAAGAAGTCGTCGCGGATGTGGCGGAAGACGGGGTGCCGCCGCAGGTAGGTGATTTCATCCGTGGTGAAATGGACATTCTCGAGGAAATCGAGAGCCTGCTCGAGTCCGGCGGCAACCAGATAATTTCGCCGCGGGGGAAGATGGCGGACGAACAATTCAAAGGTTGCGCGGGCTTCAAAGCGGGTCTGCAGGTAGCCCGCCGCCATGGTGAGCTCGTAGAGGTCGGTGAGGAGTCCGGAATGTTCACGCATAGAACTTGCCCATTGACGGTTTCATCCGCGATCCCGCCGCAACGTCAGTCCGCCATCAACCAGGAGAGTCTGACCGGTGATGTAATTGTCCGGCTCGAGCAAAAAACGGACGGCGCGGGCGACGTCTTCCGGCCGGCCGAAGCGGTTGACGGCGCCGCTGGATATATGGCGGTCGTATTTTCCGGATTGGACGCTGGCAGCGGCCATGCCGGCAATCGTCGCTCCGGGCGCAAGCACATTGACGCGGACGCGGCTCCATTGCTGTGCCAGGATGCGCGCCGCATGGGCCAGTGCGGATTTGGGGACTGCATAATTGAGGCTGGAAGGGAAGGCGGCCACGGCTTGCATGGTGGCGAGCAGGATGATACTGCCGCCAGCGGGTCCTTTCTCCATGAGTTCGCCCAAATCGCGCGCCAGCAACAACGGGCCGACACAATTGGTTTCGAAGGAAGCCAGCATGGAGTCGCGATCGAGGTCCGGCAAGGCGACGCGCGCGGGATCGCCCGGAAAAATCGCGGCGCCTGCCAAAGGCGATTTTTCAATTTCGATGGCCTGGAGATAGCGCCCGCGGACACTTTTTTCAGCGATGTCGCCTTCAATAAGGATAAGATGCGCGCCAAAATTTTTCTCCATGGCAGCACATAGGTCTGCGGCACGTGTTTTATTTTCTCGGTAGCCGACGATTAGTCGGGCGCCTTCGCGGGCAAGCAGCGCAACTGTGGCCGCTCCCAGGCCGCCCGTTCCTCCGGCTACCACGACTGTTTTGCCCGCGAGAGGCTTTTCCGGGAAGTGGAATTGGAAGCGGCGGTAGGCTTCGGCCTGAGTTTCATCCCAATGCGGCGAGGTCATTTATCCTCGAAGCTGGCAACATGGGTTCTTTGATGTGCGCTGGATGTGGGCGCAGAAAAGGCACACAGGCAAGAGTGCCTGTGCCACTCAAACCCGCGCAAAAGCGAGCTTTTCGCAACTGTGAAGCCACGTTCATAGGGAAGCGATTTGTAGGCTGAGTACATTTGATTAGGCATGGGGACGAAAAGACAAAACCCCCAAGCCTCCGGCGGAATTATTTGCCGGGCATGCCTGAGGGTTTTGCCGCGAACCTTTGCGCCGGGCCGGACTACTACAAAATGGCGTCTTTTAGGGCCTTGGCTGCGCGAAGACGCACAACCGTCTTAGCCTTGATCTTGATGGCCTCGCCGGTGGCGGGATTGCGACCCATGCGAGCCTTGCGGTGCGCCTTGACGACGCGCCCGAAGCCGGGGATGACGAATTTTCCGACGCCCTTGGCTTCTTTCACGGCGAGATTGAAGAGTTCGTCGAAGAAAGACACGATCTGCTTCTTGGACACCGGCTTTTCCTTGGTGCTGACCTTCTCAGCCAGGTGCGCAATGATCTTGGATTTGCTAAGCGGATTTGCCATCGAATTCCTTTTTCCTCCTCAGAAGTGGTGCTGCGTTGGCCCCGCTTGTCGGGATGCCGCGTGAACTATAGCCGCACTGGGAAACGAACGCAAGTAAAACATCAAAAAAAGCCCGAAAAAGCGGGCTTTTCCATTATGGGACGCTTTTCGACAACTATTGTTTTGCGGCGAGTTGCTGATAGAACAGAGCGACGGACTTGATGCCTCCGAAATAATTGTCGAGGGCGAGGTGTTCGTCCGGAGCGTGGGCGTTTTCATCGGGGAGCCCAAAGCCCATCAGGACGCAGGGGACTTTGAAGGTGTCGTGCATCTTGGTGACGAAGGGAATCGAGCCGCCTTCGCGAATGAACACGGCTTTTTTTCCGAAGCCCGTTTCGAGCGCGTGAATGGCTTTCTGAAAAATCGGATGGGTATAAGCGGCCACCCAGGGCTTGCCGAGACTGAGCACTTCGAATTTGCAGTGCACCGTCTTTGGGAGCAGTTTGCGGATGTGGCGCTCGACCAGTTTGGCGATTTTTGCGGGGTCCTGATTGGGAACCAGGCGCGTGGAAAGTTTCGCGAAGACCTTCGAGGGGATTACCGTCTTCGCGCCTTCGCCGATGTAGCCGCCCCAAATTCCGTTCAATTCGAGCGTAGGCCGAGCCCACAGTTGCTCCACGATTGAAAAGCCCTTTTCGCCGCACAATCCTGGAGCGCCCACGGTATTGCGAAAATCTTTTTCTTTCCAGGGAAGGGAATTCAGCGCCTTGCGTTCCGCTTTGGAGAGCGGAGCGACATTGTCGTAAAAGCCTGGCACGGTGACGCGGAAATTCTTGTCGTGCAATTTTGCGATCATCTCGGAAAGGACAGTGATGGGATTTGGAACGGCACCGCCGAAAACGCCGGAATGAAGATCCTGCGCCGGGCCGGTGATTTCAAGTTGATAGTAGTTAAGGCCGCGCAAGCCGTAGGTGATGGACGGAACGCCCTTGCCGAGCATGGAGGTGTCGGAAACGACGAGGGCGTCGGCCCGCAGGCGGTCCCTGTGCTGCTGCACGAAATCCCACAGGTTGATGCTCCCGACTTCTTCCTCGCCCTCGATCATGACTTTGAAGTTGAGAGGAAGCTTCCCGGTGGTGCGATGGAGGGCTTCGAGAGCCTTGATGTGGATGTGCACCTGGCCTTTGTCGTCGGCGGTGCCGCGGCCGAAAAGATTTCCGTCGCGCACGGCGGGTTCAAAAGCAGGCGTGGTCCAAAGGTCCAATGGCTCGGCCGGCTGAACATCATAGTGGCCGTATAGGAGAACGGTCGGTTTCCCGGGGGCGTTGAGCGATTCGCCGTAGACCACCGGATGCATTTTGGTGGGGATGATTTCCACTTTTTCAATGCCGGCGGCGCGCAGTTTGTCGGCGACCCAGTGAGCGGCGCGTTCGATATCCGGTTTGTGCTCGCTTTTCGTGCTGACGCTAGGAATGCGTAGAAATTCCTTCAGCTCATTCAGGTGTTCCTCGCGCTTGGACTCGATGTAGTCGATCAGGTTCATGCGGAACTCCTGCCCCCATTGTTGGAATTGGCAAGCCACCGCCAGGACGGTGTGCGGCTTGACGATACCGCTGTGCAACCTTGAAACAAGCGGCCTATTCTATGGAAGCTTACTCAATTTCAGCAAGCTAATTGCGAATTGTGTATTTTGGACACGACCGGCGGTCATTCCGTTGACTGCGGGGCGTGCGCATTGCACCATAGGGACATGACCATGCCAGAGACACAAACAGCCAACACGCGGCGCAGTTCCCGCGTATTCACCCGCATCCCCGTGCGCGCGACGGGCAAGAACTCCGACGGCCGGAAATTCCGCGAGAACACGCAGACAATCGTGATCAACGCGCATGGCGGCCTGCTGTACCTGCAAGAAACACTGGAACTGGGCGGAGACGTGGTGTTGATCAACCCGGTGACGGAAGAGGAGCAGGAATGCCGGGTGGTGTATGTAGGCGATACCTCCGACAAAGGAACCCGGGTCGGCGTGGAGTTTCTCTCCCCAAGCCCGCACTTCTGGGGCGTGGAGTTTGCCCCGCAGGACTGGCCGGCGCGCCTCTCCTCCAAGCCACTGCACTAGTAGCTATCAAGAATTCAGAGTTGCCGGACAACCAGCCGCTGAGTTTTTTATTATCATTCCAAAATTTCATGCTTCCGTCTGGCAACATTTGCCGCAGGATTAGCCTCCAAGTATGTCAGTAGTAAGTAATCTCTACTCCCCCACCCAAGCCGATTGATCAAACACCGGGCCGCTTGTGGCTCGAAGGGTCCGGGTGTGCGTCAACCAGCGAAAACCGGGGAGCGGCGAGGGAGGAACACATGCGTGCACTTGAATTGTGCCTTGGCAGTCTGGTGCTTTCCATTCTGAGTCTTTCGATAACTGCAGCACAACAGAAGAAAACCGCACAGAAAGAGACACCCGCTCCCAAGACGATCGCGAATCCGTTGCCTGCGAACCCGAACCGAACTGCGCAAGGAGGGACCGCGGCAAAACTGCCCGTTCGCCAGGTGGTGCTGTACAAGACGGGCATCGGGTATTTCGAACACATTGGCCATGTCCACGGAGACCAGAACATCCGCGTTGATTTCACCAGCAGCCAGCTCAATGACGTGCTGCAATCGCTGACCATTCTGGATTTGAACGGCGGCCGAATCGACGGCGTCAATTACAACTCTGAAGCGCAGCTGAGTCAGCGGCTGGGGACTTTGCATTTGCCGCTGGCGGAGAGGACGGATGTCTCAAAATTCTACGGGGCGCTTCGCGGAGCACGGCTGACGATTCGGTCCGGCGCGTCCGGCGTCACCGGGCGGCTGCTGAGCATCGAGCGCAAGACGCGCGTGAGCGGGGGGACTACGCTGGAAGTGGACCTGCTCACCGTGGTGGGCGACACAGGAGAGGTGCGCAGCGTCGAGCTGACTCCTACGGTCAGCGTGCAACTGGCGGAAAGTGAAGTGGCGCAGGAGGTGAGCCAGTATCTTCATCTGCTTGCGGCTGCGCGGCAGGAAGACTACCGGCGCATGAATATCGCCACCGCCGGTTCGGGCGACCGACAACTGTACATCAGCTACATCAGCGAAGTGCCGGTGTGGAAGACGACGTATCGAATCGTGCTGCCCGCGAAGGCCAGCCAACAGCCGTTGCTGCAAGGCTGGGCCATCGTGGACAACACGGTAGGCGAGGACTGGAATGATGTGCAGTTGTCGCTGGTGGCGGGTGCCCCACATTCCTTCATTGAGCAACTTTCGCAACCTTACTATGCGCGTCGTCCGGTGGTGCCACTGCCTGAGTATTCGCAACTGGCGCCGCAGACGCATGAAAGCGCGATGGTCGGTGGGATCTCGGGGCTCAATGGACGCGTCACGGATCCCAGCGGGGCGGCGATCCAGAATGCGAAGGTCAAGCTGGTGTCGGAATCCGGGGTGGAAATCAGCTCGGTGATGACCGGTGCAGACGGGAGCTATTCGTTTGGGGATGTGCCGGTCGGCACTTACGATCTCAGTGTCGAATACCCGGGATTCAGAAAAGCCATGGCCCGCGCACTCTCGCTCGCACGCGGGCGGCCTGCAAATGCGAACGTGCGGCTTGAAATTGGATCCTCTACCAACACGGTGGAGGTGGCCTCATCGGCCATAACCGTGGACACCAGCAGTACGGAGGTCGGTGAACAGTCCAGAAATGTCGGCTCCGGACTGCAAATTGGTGGCGGGCTCTCCGTGGGGAAATATTCTCGCGGCTCGGGAGGAGGTTTTGGGATGGGAGGCGGAACGGGCGGCGGCGTTTTTAATGCGGCAACCGTTGCTGAAGCGCGCCGTGGAATGCAGGTATCGGCGCAAGGATCCGACCTGGGTGATTTTTTCCAGTACAAGCTGAAAGACCGGGTGACAATTCACAAAAACGAGTCGGCGCT